>Ga0070697_100000343_pt1 | contig 36583 bp, 28 predicted proteins | sample KBSK1501metaG_FD_65475 | JGI IMG/M metagenome (GOLD analysis project Ga0070697, IMG submission 65475) | Corn, switchgrass and miscanthus rhizosphere microbial communities from Kellogg Biological Station, Michigan, USA - KBS K1-50-1 metaG | ecosystem: Host-associated > Plants > Roots >...
AGGATGGTCACCGGGTGAATGAACGATTCAAACTGCGCCGCTAAAACCATGTACATGAATACAAACGACAACACGAAGGCGAGCATGAAGTAGTAACCGGCGCGCCCGAGTTCTTTGGAACGTCCCGCCAGTCCGGTCTTATATGCCGAATCGATGCCCACTTCTTTTGCAAACTGATTCATCTTTTGAATTACAGCTGCTTGTGAACCGCCCGGCTTCACGTTGGCCAACAAGGTCACTTGTCGCTCCCGGTTAAGCCGGTCAATCGCTGATGGGCCCGTGCCTTCCTCGATGCGCACCAGATTGTCGAGACTCACCCAACCAATCTTCGAGGAGGAAACAATCATCTGCTGGAGGCCTTCAACACTGGCACGTGATTGCCCAGTCGCTCGCACGCGCACGTTGTACTGATCCGTGCCCGCATTGAACGTAGAAACTTTTTGACCAGCAATAAGAGTGTTCAGGGCTTGCGCGATGTCAGCGACGCGCACCCCGAGGTCTGCCGCGCGCGCGCGATCTATCACCACACGCAATTCCGGCTTGCCGGTGATCAGCGTCGAATCGACGTCTACCACATCAGGAAGCGTCTTCATCTTTCCGAGCAGCGCCTCCGAATATTTCGTCAGCTTGTCCAGATCAGGGCCGCCAATAACATACTGAATGTCAGCATTGCGAAAACCGCCACCGGAAATTGCCGCTACCTGCTGCACGCTGGTTCGAAGTTGTCCCGGATATTCTTTCAAGTACTTCGCCAGAATTTCCGAACGCACTCGTACCATCAGATCACTCTGCGTGACGCTGCGTTCTTCGAGTGGTTGCATCTTCACGTAAATTGAGGCGACGTTTACCTGCTCCTGCTGGCCACCGCCGATAGTCGTCAGTGTGTCGCTTACACCCGGCAGTTGTCTTATATCAGCCGAAATTCGCTCCGCCAGGGTGGATGTTTTCGCCAACGTTGAGCCTTCCGGCGCGCGCACGTTGATTTCAAACTGCGACTGGTCGTCAACTGGCAGGAAGTTTTTTCCGACGAACATGAACAACGGCACAATGCTCAGGATTACGACGAGGCAAGCGCCAACTATGATCCAGCGATGGGCCATCGACCAGCCGAGCATCCGTGTGTACGAACGATCGATTGGCGCATAAAACCGCGACTGCTTTGAACCGTGGTCCGCCGGCTCCGTCTTACGTTCAAACTTTCCTTCTTCGGCATCGTTGCTGCGCTTAATCAGACGAGCCGCCAGCATCGGCGTGAGGGTGAACGAGACCAGCAGCGAAACCGCGATGGCGAATGAGGAAGTCAAACCGAATGACGACATGAAGCGGCCAACAATGCCGCCCATAAATCCCACCGGCAGGAAGACTGCCAGCAATGAGAGCGTGGTGGCTGTTACTGCCAGACCAATTTCCTTCGTACCCTCGATTGCCGCCTGGAACGAAGGCATTCCTTTCTCTTCGATGAACCGGAAAATATTTTCGAGCACCACTATCGCGTCGTCGATCACGATGCCAACCATCAGCGTGAGCGAAAGCATGGTGATCTGGTTAAGCGTAAAGCCCATCGCCGCCATCAAGCCAAACGTAGCAATCAGCGAAGTCGGGATGGCGAGTGCGGCAATAACAGTGGAACGAAAACTCCAGAGAAAGATAAACACGACGATGGCGGCAAGTATGCTGCCCTCGATCAGGTGCTTCTGGATTGACTCGATTGAAGCTTTGATGAAGATCGACTGATCACCCACGACCTGCGTCTTGAAGCCCGGCGGCAAAGTCTTTTGAATCTCCAACAAACGTTCCTTGACCGCATCCGCCACCGCTACCGTGTTTTGTCCCGACTGTTTGGAAACAACCAACGTAACGGCCGGCTGGCCATTCAAACGTGCTTCTGTTCTCGGCTCTTCAGCTCCGTCTTCCGCATAACCAACGTCGCTGAGCTTGACGGAATACGCTCCGCGGCTGCCTATGACCAGATTATTAAAGTCAGACGGCTGAACGATGCGGCCCATCGTTCGAACGGTCAGCTCGCGCGTGCCTTCGTCTATTCGCCCGCCGGGCACTTCCAGGTTCTGAGCGCGCACGGCTTCGGCCACTTGCGCCACCGTCACGTTGAAGGCGCGCAGCTTGTCGGGATCAACCCACACCTGAATCTCGCGCGTGCGGCCGCCGATAATGGTCACCTGGCCCACACCGTTGATCGATTCGATTTGTTGTTTGATTTTCTTGTCTGCGACGTCGGTAACTTCGCGCGGAGAGCGAGGAGCTGAGACGGCAATGCGTACGACCGGCGCTGCATCAGTGTCCAGCTTCTGAACAATGGGCTGCTCTGCGGTAACCGGCAGATCGTTAACTATCAAGTCGACCTTATTACGGACTTCCTGTGCTGCAACGTCCGGACTCTTTTCCAGCAGGAAGGTAATGAAGACCTGTGAAACTCCTTCGACGGAAGTGGAGCGTAACTCGTCGATACCGCTGACCGTATTTACTGCGCCTTCAATCTTGTCAGTGATCTCGGTTTCGATTTCCTGTGGCGAGGCGCCAGGATTGACGACCGTTACCGTGATCGTCGGCAGATCGATCTTGGGAAAGAGATCCACTCCCAGCGAGTTGTAGGAGAAGAGCCCGACAACCGTGAGACTCAAAATCAGCATCGTCGCAAACACCGGACGCCGGACACAAATTTCAGCTAGCTTTTGCATTTCTTAAACCAGTTTCGAGTTCCAAGTTTCAAGTTTCAAGTTTGCTTCATGTGCTTGACTTGAAACTTGGAACTTGAAACTTGAAACTTTATTGCTTTACCGCCATCCCGTCGCTTAACTGCTCGACGTTGCTGGTCGCCACGCTTTCGTTTTCCGCCACACCACTCTTAATCTCAATCAGATCGCCCTCGGTTTGTCCCAACTGCACCTGACGCTCCTGGGTCTTGCCATCCTTGATTACGAACACGCGGCTGACGCCTGACTCGGTGCGCACCGCTCGCGCGGGAACCAGAGTCGCAGGGGCAGCACGCAACTGCAGGATTCGCACCGTCGCGAATTGTCCTGGCTTCAATGCTCCACCGCCGTTTTCAATTTCCGCCTCAACCGTCAACGTTCGCGAGGTGGGCGTGACGTTTGGCGAGATGCGCGCGATGCGGCCGCTGAAGTTGCGATCCGGCCACGCGCTCGTTGTTACTGACACTGATTGACCAACACTCACCGCAGGGATGGCCTGTTCCGGAATATCGATGCGCACGCGCAACGGATTAATTTTGACAATCGTCGCAATTTTGGTGTTGGTGGAAACATACTCCCCGAGATCGGCCGGCCGGTCAGCCACGTAACCATCAATTGGCGAATATACGTTTGCGTAGGATTGATTGCGGACTGCGAGGCTAAGCTGGCTCTCGGCGTTAGCCACATTCGCACGAGCAGTCATTACCGCGGCATAGTTTTGACGCGCTAGCGATAACGCCGACTCATATTGCTCCTTCAACTGATCGCGTTGCGCTTTCTGCGCGTCGTACGCGGACCGGGAGACGTCTCCCGATTCAATCAGCTTCTCAGAACGACGCAGGTTCTTCTCCGCCAGTTCAAGCGCCACACGCGCATTCGCAACTTCCGGGAGTTTATTAATATCGAAAGCCTGGCCCGGACGAATTCCCACCTTTTCTTCAGCCTGGCGCAAGGCGGCTTTTGCCTGTTCGACCTGGGCTTGCCCCTGCTGCACACGGAGTTTTGCGTCTACGTCATCGAGCCGCACTAATGTCTGGCCGCGCTTAACGTAGCTTCCCATCTCTACAGCAACCACTGAAACTTTGCCTGCCATTGAAGGAGAAACGTCGGTTTGCTCATCACCCGAAAGGCTTCCGGTCGCCTCGAAATACCTGGGCAACTCGCGCACGATCGCCGTTGCGGTGGTCACTTCAACAGCCGACGGTTGCGCCGGACCGTTTGCGTCGCTGCGAGTATTTGCCTTCGAACCCCCGCAGGAGGTTGCCAGGAGCAAGAGGCCCGACAAAGCAAGCGCCAGAGAAAACAGTTGTACGACCCGAACGGGTAATCTGGGAGAAAACATTTGACTTAGTTCTTTCTCGAAAGACCGTTTGCCGAACCTTTACGTGTTGTCCGCGTTTTGCGTCCTGACTCAGCGGCGATGCTGATGCCGTGCAGGAGAATGTCGGTGAAATGTTTCGCTGCGTCCTGGTTGGAAATCTTTAGTAGACGCCGATTTGGATCCCACAGATTATTATTTAGCGAATGGTGAATGATCATGCCGATGAATGAACGGACGACGATAGCGGGATCAACCTTGACCATCGCGCCATCGCGTTGCCGCTCGGTAATGTAGCCGCCCAGAAGTTCGTAGACGCGCCGGATGAATTTCTCAAAAAACATCTCCGCCAGTTCGTGACCTTCCAGGGCGGAATGAAGCAGCAGTCTTTGAAACTCCGGATCACATTCATGGTGATCCAGTGCGCCCAAGGCCAACCGTTCAAAAACGGCGCGATCATCTTTCTGCTTCAGTGCCTCCGCAACCATCTGCTCGGGATTCATCGAATCACCGGAACAAGCCTTGTGGTCAAGAATCTCGGAATAAAGTTCCTGCTTGGTGGCAAAATGCCGGAACACCATTGCCTCAGAGACTCCGGCCGCCTGCGCAATCTCTTTGGTGGTGGTGCCGCCAAATCCCCGCTGGGAAAAGAGGCTGACCGCCACCCGCAGGATCTGCAGCTTTCTGTCTCCCGCGCTCATGCGGGCCGCGCCGGTTGCCTGGCCAGCGGGTGTCAACGGGGTCTTCTGAATCGCTGTTTCTTTACGCAAATGGGGCCTTTCGTTCTTTTGGGGGTTATCAAAGTAAGTACTTACTTACCACCGTAAGAAGACCCTTGTCAAGAAGCATTACTGGAACCGGTCAAGTGAATTGCTGGGACCGCGGGCGCCCCGCCCGCAAACGCGCCGCAGGCGCGTGGCCTTTCAGATTTAGCTGCCGGTACATTTTTCGCGCTTCGCGCTCATTTGCGGGCGGGACGCCCGCGGTCCCAGCAACTCACTTGACTGCCAACTACTTAACGCTCTTGTATCGTTCCCGACCCCCGAGGCGGACTAACTTGTACCCTTTCACAACAAGCTGCTGTTTCCCGTTTGCCCGGTTTCGGCATTTAGTTCACCTCGATAAAGCAAAAACTTCGTTAACTAAATTCACGCAAACAACTTTACGTCGACCGGAAGACGATCTCATTACTTCACTCGGCACGTTGTTTGCTCGTGTTGATGTGAATGTGTAAGTGAAAACCAGTTAGAAATTTTCGGCCCTACATATAAGGAGAAGAAAGCATGTCGCAGAATACAACTTCAACAGATTTCCCCGGAACCTCGCAAACTGGCAGCCAATCAGGATCAGCTACCGGCACCGCAAGCGCTCTAGCGCAAGAATACGGTGGCAAGATTTCGGATGCTGCCAGTCAGGCGAAGGATTTTGTCAGTGACAAGATTTCGGTTGTCGGAGACAAAATTAAGGATCTTCAAAACGCAGACTTTGCCGAAATGGCAGAGAACGCGAAAGACTACACGCGCAAAAATCCGGGTCAGGCGCTCCTGATCTCTGCCGCCGCCGGTTTGCTGGTGGGTCTGATTCTGCGCGGACGGCGCTAGTCGCCCCCGCGTGATCATTTCGTAATTAATCGAAAGGAGATACAGCTATGTCGGCCTCAGCTGTGAGTGCCAAATCAACCACGGTCCTGTCCGCAGGCACAGACAAGTCCGATGAAAGTCTTCCATCCCTGTTTAGTCGCCTGGGCGACGACGTGATGCAACTCTTCGACACAAAGATGAGTCTGCTGAAGGTGGAAATCAAAGAAGAGGCCAATGAATACGCCCGTGACGGCATCATGATCGGGGCCGGCGGCATTATTGCTGCCGTCGGCTTTGCGTTACTGAATGTTGCTCTGGCATTCGGCATCTCGACTCTCTTTGCCAATACCGATCTCAGTCAGGCCGCGAAATACGCGATTGGCTTTCTATCTGCGGGCGTGCTCTACCTAATCATTGGCAGCATCATCATGGTAACGATGAAGAACCGTCTGGCGAAACAAAGTCTGGTTCCCGACCGGACAGTCGCAGAGCTCAGAAAGGACAAGCAATGGCTGAAGAACGAACTCTAGGACTCGCTCGAGCACGCGAAACATTAACCGAAACGTTGGGCGAAGAACCTTCCAAAGAAGAACTCCAGCGCCGCATGGAAGAGGCGCGGGATTCAATTACAAACACGGTAACGGAGATCAAAGAAAACGTGGCGCAACAAGTGGAAAACGTGAAGGACGCACTCGATTGGCGAGAACACTTCAAGAGACAACCCTTAGCCTGGTCGTTGGGTGCAGCGGGCGTCGGGTTCTTCGTAGGCTACGGAATTGCGGCAGCGTTTACAGGAGACGACCGCGACGAAATACGTTACTCCTCTTCACCGGCATATTCGCTTTCGGCCCAGCCGCTGACTCGCGAAGCAATCAACGCGGAAACGACGAAGACTAATGGCAAAGACGACGGTCCCGGACTGCTGGAACGTTTCCGGGAAACCTCTGCCTACGAGCGACTCAGCCAGGAAGCGGGGGCAATCGGAGACCGACTGGTGGAGGAACTTTCAACCACGGCCCAACAGGTCGTCTTGCCGGCCTTACTGAAGAAAATTAAGACCTGGATAGGTCTCGACCTCTCCAACAAAACCACTTCCATGAAAAACCAGCAGGAGGTTCGCACTTCTTACGAGCCTGCGGTTGGCAGTCCCAGCTAGTATTGGCAAACCTTGCCCCGGCGAAAACCAGAAAGGCGAGCCCGCAACGGCTCGCCTTTTTGGTTGGCGTCTCAAGAAAGCCAAATGCTCACTTCGCCATCGGTTTGCGTGGTACCTTCTCATCCTGCATTGCCGCATTGTAGATAAACGCGGCCATGATCGTAGCCGCCTGCTTCAGATCGTTTGCCTGGATACGATCGAAAACATCTTGATTCGAATGGTGCGTCCGCGAGTCGTATTCAATTTCGTCCTGAATGAACTGAAAGCCCGGCAAGCCAATCGCGTCAAAAGAAAGATGGTCGGTGCCGCCGGTGTTCGAAATAGAAAGAGTGGCGGCGCCCATGTCGCGGAAAGGTATCAGCCATTGACGAAACAACGGCCGCACCCATTCATTGTTTTGCAGATACACGCCACGGATCTTTCCGGTACCGTTATCGAGATTGAAGTATGAACTAAATTTTTCGTAATCGGGTTTTGCAACGAGCACGCTGGGAGATGGACTGGGCGCGGGCGTAGCCGCAGCCGCGGGGCTCGCCGAAGCATTTGCCGCGGGAGTTTCCATTTTGCCAAAATGCTCGGCTACGTAAGCCTTTGATCCCAAGAGTCCCTGCTCTTCGCCGGTCCATAAGGCTATTCGAATCGTGCGACGTGGCTTTAGATTCAAAGCCTGAAGAATTCGCACCGCCTCCATCGCCACCGCGACACCCGCACCATTGTCCGTGGCGCCGGTTCCGGCATGCCAGGAATCCATATGTCCTCCGAGCATGACAACTTCATCCTTTAGATCGGTACCGGGAATCTCGGCGACTGTGTTGTAGCCCATTGGATCTTTGTCTTGCCATTCGACCGCTAGATCAACGGTCATCTTCACCTTCTCGCCGGCCTCAATCATGCGAGCTATTCGGTTGTAGTGCTCCACTGCCAGCACTAACTGTGGAATAATTTGCGGCGCCGTCTTTTCGTAAGGTTGAGTTTGACGCGGAGCGCCAGGGGCAAACGGATTTTCAATACAAGGCTGCGGCACAGAGGCGGATTGCACAAAGATTGTCCCGCCGTCGCCGTTACGACTCGAATCAACCAGAAGCGCCGCCCCTTCGTCATGAAAGAATCGATTCTTTTGACAAGCGAAGAATTGTGCGGCCCGTTGCTCGGGGTTGTTCCGACGACCAGCCCCCGAAGCCGGTACGGGGGCATCGGCCAAAGCCAGCAGGTCTTTCTCGTCGCGTCGCGTGCCCATTGCGTCGAAGTGTGCTTTTACTTCGCGCACCTTGCCCGTTAACACAATCGCGCCTTTGAGTTTGCCTTTGAATCGTTGCAGGTCAGCCTCGTCCTTGGCGTCGACGTAAACTACTTCCGCAGTGAGCGGTGCCGCCAAAGCCGGCGACCAGGCCTTCGGATAAGCGATGAGCGGAATGTTCAATGGCTCTGATACCTGAGCCGAAAATCGTTTTAGCGTCCAGCCGCGGCCGAAAGGTCCCCACGCTTCAAGATGCGCGTTTTGTAGTCCCCACTTCGTCAGTTGATCGCGCGTCCATTCGTTCGATCTCTTCATCCCCGGCGAGGCGGTCAAACGCGGACCGATAACGTCGCTGAGATAACTCAAGGTTTGCATCACCTGCGAACGATTCATGCCCTCGTCTTTTATTCGTTCAATCGGGTCATTTGGATCTTTCGCGGGCGTTGCGGGCGTTTGGGTAGTTGCCGGACTCGGCGATGGCGTGGGTTGCTGAGCAAAGGCTGCGCTCGGTGACACAAGGAAAATGAAAAGCAGCACGATTGCCGCATTGCGTCTGAACATTATGACTCTCCTCTGGTATATAGAAGTCTCTTTAGGACTGCAGAATTCGGTGTGACTAATATAAAGCGACTTGTAGAACACACCTAAGCCGCGGATCAACGCGGACTACGCGAATCGGAAAAACTCTGTCGATAAAATGATTCTTATGTTGGTCGGATCCGCGTTTATCCCCGTAAACCCGCGGCTGGTTACTTCTTTACCTTTACCTTTGCCTTTTCAACTGCGCCTTCGTTGGAACTATAACCACAATCCTCATTGGCGCAATGACGAAACGTGCCTTGCTTCTTGGTAGTCTTCTCAAGCAGAAATGGCGCGTTACATTTTGGGCAACCTTCCAGAACCGGCTTGTCCCAATAAACGCGATCGCAGTCGGGATAGGTACCACAGCCGTAAAACACTTTGCCGCGCTTCGACTTCTTGACTACCAACTCACCTTTGCATCCGGGCCGGGCACAGGGGACGCCAGTAGACTCCTGCTTGATGTATTTGCACTTTGGATAATTTGAGCAGGAGATAAACTCGCCGAAGCGCCCGACGCGTCTCACTAACTGTGCGTCGTCAAGCGGACACTTCTCATCGAGAGGTACCGGCGCCGGCGCGGCGACGCCGCTCTTGGCAATCTTGCGAATGTTGCGACATTCGGGATAACCCGTGCAGCCTAGGAAGGGGCCGAAGCGCCCGCGTTTCAACTGCATTGGCTTGTCGCATAGCTCGCAGATTTCGGGTTCTGCCGCGGCTTCGTTACCGTTAGCCGAGTCGTTTCCTGCGGCGCCGCCATTGGCGCCGGCCTTGGGCTCGGCATCACGCGTCGCCTCACAGTTCAGACACTTGAGATATTTACCAAAGCGTCCCCACTTCAGCACCATCCCTTTTGTTTCACATTTAAGACAAACCTCTTCGGTAGGTTTCTCGACGTCTTTTATGTCCTTCGTGTATTTGGTGAACTTCACCAGGTCACTCGAAAACTTATCGTAAAACTCATGCAGGGCGTCGGTCCACTTGAGCTTACCTTCTTCAACGCTGTCCAGCTCTTCCTCCATCCGTGCCGTGTAAGTCTCATTAAAAAGATCACCAAACCCACCTTCAACTAAGAGGTCGTTAACGGTCTTACCTAAGTCGGTAGGATGGAAACGTCCCTCGCGTTTCTCAACATACTCGCGAGCGAGAATCGTTGTCATAATCGCCGCATAGGTCGATGGACGGCCGATGCCTTTTTCTTCCAACGCCTTCACGAGAGTGGCTTCGGTGAAGCGTGGGGGTGGATCAGTAAAGTGTTGTTCAGGAGTAATCTGGTTAAGAGCAAGGGTCTCGCCTTTTCCGACGAGCGGTAAGCTACGCTCAGCTTCCTCATCTTCCTCGGTCTTTTCGTCGCGACCTTCCTGATAAATCTTCAGGAAGCCGTCGAACTTTTGCACTGAACCAGTGGCGCGAAATATGAAGCGTCCCGCTCCAATATCAATCGTGGTCTGATCAAAAATCGCTGGTGTCATCTGAGAAGCAACCGAACGCTGCCAGATCAAGCGGTAAAGGCGCAATTCATCGCTGCTCAAATAGCTGGAGAGCGAGTCTGGGGTGCGCGCGACATCGGTGGGACGAATGGCCTCGTGTGCGTCCTGCGCGTCCTTCTTCGATCGATAATGAATTGCCTTTTCCGGCAAGTAGAGAGCGCCATACTGTTGGCTGATGAAATCTCTCACCTCTGCGAGGGCCGCATCGGAAACTCGCGTCGAGTCGGTTCGCATGTAGGTAATCAACCCGACTGAACCTTCCGCTCCGATTTCAATGCCCTCGTAAAGCTTTTGCGCGACCATCATGGTCCGTTTCACGGCCCAGCCCAGTTTGCGCGCGGCCTCTTGCTGCAACTTCGAAGTGATGAAAGGAGGAACGGGATTGCGCTTCCGCTCCTTCTTCGTTACTTCAGTGACAACAAAAGTCTGCTGGCTTGCTTCAGCGACAATGTCAGTCGCCTTCGTTTCGTCGCCCAGCAGGATCTCGCCGGTCTTTATGTCCTGATCAAAACCGCCGGTCTTGACTGTTTGTTCGCCGATCTTGAACAGCCTCGCATCAAACGCCGGCGGCAGCTTGGCCGTGAGATTTGCTGTTATCGTCCAGTACTCAGTCTTTATGAACTTTTCGATTTCCCTTTCGCGCTCAACCACCATCCGCAGCGCCACTGACTGAACTCGCCCGGCGCTTAATTTTCCGCCCACGGTCCGACAGAGCAGCGGAGATACCTTGTAACCCACCAGACGATCCAATACCCGACGCGCCTGTTGAGAATCGACCAGATTCTTGTCGATCTGTTTCGGGTGCTCGAAAGCTTCGTTGACCGCGCGTTTCGTAATCTCATTAAACATCACACGGAACGTAGCTTTAGCGGGTCGTTTAGGGACGATTTCTTCCGCCAGATGCTGGCAAATCGCTTCACCTTCTCGGTCCGGGTCAGCCGCGAAATAGATGTTGTCTGCGGTTTTGGCGGCGGCCTTCAGCTCCGCAACAATCTTCTTGTTGTTTCGTTTTTTGGAGTCGGGAATTACTTCGTAGGTAGGTTTGAAATCGTCGTCGACATCAACTCCCAAACCCTTGGAAGGCAGATCCTTGATGTGGCCTATCGAGGCCTTTACCAGATAGTCCTTTCCCAAATACTTGTTTATGGTCTTCGCCTTCGCCGGCGATTCAACTATTACTAAATTTTTTGCCATTACTATTCACTATTCACCATTCACCATTTACTACTTCTCACATCTTCCGCACGAAACACTTTCCCGGCAGCGCTCGAACCAGGTCGCGCATCTCCAGGGTAAGCAATGCCGCGGTTAAATCCGGAATTGCCAGCCGGCTCTGATTGACGAGCTTATCAATGTGCGCTGGATTGTCAGGCGAAAGCAACTTGAAAACCGATTGCTCAAAGCCCGTCAGTCCTTGCGGAACAAACGAAAGCTGATCGGCCAGGGACGTCTCCTTCTTCTTATCACCGACATGGCCAAGGGGTGGTGGCAGAAGTTTCGCCGCGATTTGCGGGGGCAACTCAGCCGCCACGTCCTGCCATTGCTGTATCAACTTGGCGCCCGCGCCTTTGATCAGATAGTTGGTGCCAAACGAGTTTCGCGAAGTGATGTTGCCTGGTACCGCAAAAACTTCCCGGTTCTGTTCGATCGCCAATCTCGCGGTTATCAATGAACCTGAATTTTCGGCCGCCTCCACAACGATAACCCCTAAACTCAAACCGCTAATGATGCGATTGCGGTACGGAAAGTTTTCCGAGACGGGCGGAGTCGTTAAAGGAAACTGCGAAACAATCGCGCCACCTGATGCAAGCACTTCGTCCGCAAGTTTCTTGTGATCTCGCGGATAGACTTGATCGATGCCGGTGCCGACGACGGCTACCGTGCGACCGCCGCCTTCAATAGCGCCGCGATGCGCCGCCGCGTCGATTCCGCGCGCAAAACCGGAAACGATCGTCATACCACGCTGAGCCAGGTCCCTTGCCAACATCGAAGCCGAGTTCTGCCCGTAAGTAGAGCATCTTCTCGAACCCACAATGGCTACGCAGGGCTGATCCAGGCATTCAGACCAGGCGCCTTTCACATAAAGCGTAATTGGCGGGTCGTAAATCTCTCTTAACAGCGCCGGGTAAACACCATCATCCAGAATCAGGATGTCACCGCCCAGCTTTCTAACAGCTTCAATCTCGCCTTCCGCCCTATCGTGGGTATCGCGAGCGATAATGCTATCGACCGCTTCGGGCAACAGCCGGACCTTTTCCAGTTCGGCCCGAGTTGCACGATAGACCGCTGCGGCAGACCCAAAGCGTTCGAGCAGTTTGGCAGCGGCACGAGGTCCGATGCCGGGCGTCATATTGAGCGCAACCCAATCACGCATACGATTGCTGATTGCTGATTGCTGATTGCGGATTCGTTCGGATTCCCTTCGCAGTCTTAATTGAGGAAATCACAATTGACAGAATTTGATCCGCCTCATCGAGCAGGTCCGCTATCCGCGGTCGTTTCACGATGTCAGCATCAACCAATAACTCCATCCAATAAACTGTTTCGTCAGTCTCTTCTTCAACAATCCCCATCTTCGAGACAAAATCCGCTTTTGACCTAGCTCTACAAGCAGCTCGGTAATTTGCACCGACTGATGTTCCGCATCGGATCATCTGGTTTCTTACTACCTTCGGAGTATCTGGAAGACTTTCAGCTAGCCGAATGATGCGCAATGCAAAGGCACGAGTTCGAGCTTTCAGTTCTTCCTGATTCATAAGTCCAAGTTCCGCCATCCGCAAATCCGCATTCCGCAATCCGGAATCCGCAATCGTCATGGCGGAGGCGTGTAGGAATCGAACCTACCTGAGCCTGTTCTCACAGTCTCACTGACGGTTTTGAAGACCGCGCCGTTCACCAGAACAGATTCGCCTCCAGCTCTGAGATCTCAAATTTCAAATCTTGGATTCGCAAGCCACCACCACCCGCAAATCGGTTTTCAACCGCGCTGAAACCTACTCCAGCGCCGTCGGAGCGAAACCCTACGCGCCAAACTGCGAGACTGTCAAGCAAGGCCCAGGAGACCCCCTCGCGGAGACGATGCCAGAAATCATGAAGAGTTATCGTCTGCAAACTTGACTGAAATTGCGCTCAACAGCTATCCTAATCGCTCCCGAACGAACGTTCGAACGACGCTGCTGAAGAATGGGAAACGCCTGTATTTTCCAAGAAAACGCGTGCTGGAAAAAACCCGTCGACAGATAGAGGAACGCATGATCAACTTTCAAACGTCGCCTGACCAATACAAGCACTGGAAGCTGAACGTTGCAGGCCCGGTGGCAACGCTGACTATGGATGTCGCCGAAGACGTGACGCTTGGTGAAGGCTACAAGCTGAAACTCAATTCCTACGATCTCGGCGTCGACATCGAACTCGCCGATGCGATTCAGCGGCTTCGCTTCGAGCACCCCCAGGTTAAGGTCGTGGTTATTACTAGCCTCAAGCCGCGGATTTTTTGCGCCGGCGCAAACATTTACATGCTCGGCACGTCGTCCCATGCGTTCAAAGTCAACTTCTGCAAGTTTACAAACGAAACGCGTTGCGCGATTGAAGACGATTCGCGACATTCCGGTCGACGTTACCTCGCGGCGCTCAACGGAACTGCTTCCGGCGGTGGCTACGAACTCGCGATCGCGTGTGACGAAATCTACCTGGTTGACGATGGCAACTCCGCCATTTCCCTTCCCGAAGTTCCACTGCTCGGCGTATTGCCCGGGACGGGTGGCCTTACTCGTCTGGTCGATAAAAGAAAAGTTCGTCGGGATCGCGCGGATGTGTTCTCAACCCTGGCTGAAGGATTGAAAGGAAAACGCGCGAAGGAGTGGGGACTGATCGATGACTATTTTCCAACCAGCAAATTCCAGGAGTCGATCGAGGCGCGCGTTGACGAAATCGTGGGCGAGGTAACGCAAACTGTTAGTTTGCGTAGTGACGCGGAGGCTTCGCGTTTGAATGACAACGAGTCGTCGCAAACTAACAGTTTGCGTTACGGCATCACGCTCAACCCGCTACAAGTCGAAGTAAAGCCCGCAGGCCTCGAATACAAGTACGTAAACCTGATTTTAAATCGCGAGCAGCGTTTTGCCGACCTGACTGTGCGCGGGCCTGAAGGTGATCTGCCAACCACGCCCGAAGAGATCCAAAAACTTGGCGACGCTTACTGGCCGCTTCAAGCTTACCGCGAGTTGGATCATGCGTTGCTTCACCTGCGAGTAAACGAACCGGAGATCGGATTGGTATGCGTTCGCACTGACGGCAACGTCGACGACGTTTTAGCAGTAGACCAAACGCTTGAGGCCAACAAAGACAATTGGCTGATTCGTGAAATTGTTCTTTTCATGGCGCGTGTGCTGCGCCGGCTTGACCTAACCGCGAAAAGCTTTTTTGCGATTGTTGAGCCGGGAAGTTGTTTCGGAGGCAATCTGCTGGAGTTATTGTTGGCTTCGGACCGCAGTTACATGCTGAACAACCCTGATGAGACAGTAGAAATAATCGCAAGTGAACTGAACGCCGGCGCGCTGCCAATGAGCAACGGTTTGAGTCGCCTGCAATCTCGCTTCCTGGCTGAACCCGACAAGGCCGAAGCAGTGTTGAATCGAACGGAGCCGTTGGACGCCGCCGAGGCTGATGTCGCCGGACTGATCACCTTTGCGCCGGACGATCTCGATTGGGAAGACGAGATTCGCGTCGCGATCGAAGAAAGGACTTCGCTGTCTCCGGATGCGCTTACAGGCATGGAAGCCTCGCTTCGTTTCGCAGGGCCGGAAACGATGGACACAAAAATCTACGGCCGTTTGACCGCCTGGCAAAACTGGATCTTCCAACGTCCAAATGCCGTCGGCCCGGAGGGCGCGTTGACTAACTATGGCAAGCCAACGCAAGCGCACTTTGATTTCAAACGAACCTAAGCTGGAGAGGCAGAGAGACTAAGCGGATGACTCAAGATAGAAAGTCTCAGGGTGAGGAAGGGGGCTTGCCCCCGCTCAAGTTGAATTGCATTAGGCAGAGCGGGGGCAAGCCCCCTTCCCCACCCTGAGACTTTCAAGTCGAGACTTTCTTTTTTGCGATTGTGGCTCATCGGCTACTTCTGAGAACTATCATGAACTTATACGAACGCATCCCTAACAACGTTAACTTGTCGGAAGACAAGAAGCTTCAGCGCGCGCTGGAAAAGTGGCTGCCTAACTATCTCGACTGGTGGCAGGAGATGGGTCCCGACGGCTTTCAGGAAAAAGGCGTTTACCTCCGCACTGCGATCAGTGTCGAGCCGGATGGTTGGGCAAACTTTGATTTCGTAAAGATGCCTGACTATCGCTGGGGCATCTTTCTCAAGCCCGCCGAGCCCGACGCGAAGATTGGCTTTGGTGACTACTACGGCCAACCCGCATACCAGGAAGTTCCGGGTGAATTCCGCAACTCGTTACGGCGCATCATTGTCACGCAGGGCGACACCGAGCCGGCTTCAGTTGAACAGCAGCGGGAACTCGGCAAGACCTGCCCGTCGCTTTATGATCTGCGAAACCTGTTTCAGGTAAACGTCGAAGAGGGCCGTCACTTGTGGGCGATGGTCTACCTGCTGCAGAGATACTTCGGCCGTGATGGCCGCGATGAAGCTGATGCGCTGCTCGAAAGACGCAGCGGCAATCCCGACAAGCCGCGGATCCTCGAAGCGTTTAATCAACCCTGCGACGATTGGCTCAACTTCTTCTGCTTCACGATGTTCACAGATCGCGATGGCAAGTATCAGCTTTCAGCGCTCGCCGAATCCGGTTTCGAGCCGTTGGCCCGCACCTGCCAGTTTATGCTGACCGAAGAAGCGCATCACATGTTTGTCGGCGACACAGGTCTCAATCGCGTCGTCAAACGCACGGCGCAGTTGATGAAGGAAGGCGACGTGCGCGAGTTAGGCGGCATTCCGCTCGATATTATTCAAAAGCATATTAACTTCTGGTTTAGTTATTCACTGGATCTCTTTGGCGGAGAAATCAGCTCAAACTCCGCAGACTTTTTCGCGGCCGGTTTGAAGGGGCGCTACAAAGAACAGGAGCAATACCAGGATCATATCGTCGCTGAGCAAAACTTTACGATGAAGGTGGTCGAAGACGGACAACTCAAGGACCGCGAGGTGGCGATGCGTAACGCGCTTAACGAAGTTTTGCGCACGGAATATGTACGCGATTGCGAAAAAGGATTGGCGCGCTGGAACAAGTCCCTGGCCGATGAAGGGATAAGCGAGCGGCTCTTCTTACCAAGTTCAAGATTTCATCGTCACCTCGGTGAATATGCCGGTCATCACTTCGACATCGAGGGAAACCTGATCAGCGCCGAGGAGTTTGAACGGCGGAAAGCAGAATGGTTGCCGACGATGGCAGATCGCGAGTACGTGCGTAGCCTGATGCACCCGGTAGTCGAGCCGGGAAAGATTGCGAACTGGATCGCGCCGCCGGCTACAGGAATTAAGGGTAAACCGTTTGAGTTTGAATATGTTCGCTTGTGAAAAAAATTGAACCGCCAAGGCGCCAAGAGCGCCAGGAGCGTAGGAGATAAGGGAGAAGTTAGTTCTTTGTCGATTTGACGCCTATGTGATTTTCCTGGCGCCCTTGGCGTCTTGGCGGTTAGTGTTTATGGAAGCTCAATCAACAGATTTCACCAGATATGATCAGAAACTGGAGTTTATTCTCCGGAACGCGGCGCGCATCTTTGCCGAGAAGAATTATCACTCCACCACGATGCGCGACATCTCGCGCGCCACCAACGTCAGCCTTGCCGGTCTCTACCACTACTGCAAATCGAAAGAGGAACTCCTGTTTCTTATTCAGGACAATTGCTTCGGACGAGTGCTCGAACGCCTCGAGGAGCGCCTTTCTGGAGTCAGCGATCCGCTGAGCAAGCTGCGCATCTTCATCGAAAATCACCTTTCGTTTTTTGCTGCCAATATGGCCGAGATGAAAGTGCTGTCGCACGAGGCCGAGAGCCTCGCAGGGGATCTGCACACGCACGTTTCCACCAAGAAAGACAAATACGCCAAGCTCGCGCGCGAGATTCTCAGGGAGATTCAGCAGGAACAGAAGGCGGCATCTCAAGTCGATCTCACCGTCGCCACCTACGCGCTCTTCGGAATGATGAACTGGATCTATAACTGGTATGACCCGCGCGGAGCATTGAAGGTTTCGGAGTTGGTTGATAATGTGACCCGCTTGTTCCTGCGCGGATTTGTTGCTGAATTACAAACGGAGGAACTAGACTTCGCTCCGGCAACTGGAGTTGGGCCGTTGAGCGTTTGGCGCAGTTCCCGCGAAATGGGAGATTAGGAAATGGCAGAGGCTGAAGCACAAGCTATGGGAACGACATCAACCGGCAACCTGATTCAATATGAGGCCCAGAATGGCATTGCCGTTCTAACCCTCAACGATCCGCCGGCAAACACCTACACTCACGAGATGATGCTGGCGCTGGATAGCGCGATCCTAAAGGCGCGCATGGATGAAGGCGTCCAGGTAATTGTGATCACTGGTAATGGCGAAAAGTTTTTCTGCGCCGGTGCGAATATCAACATGCTGCAGAGTGTGACGCCTACTTTCAAGTATTACTTCTGCCTGCATGCCAATGAGACTTTGTCGCGATTAGAGCAAACGCCAAAACTTGTGATTGCTGCTATCAACGGGCATTGTGTTGGCGGCGGGCTAGAGGTCGCGCTGGCTGCGGACATTCGTATTGCCCGCCGTAAAGGCGGCAAGATGGGTCTGCCGGAAGTTTCGCTCGGCGTGCTTCCGGGGACAGGCGGAACGCAACGACTGACCCGTCTGGTTGGCAAATCCAGAGCGATTGAGTTAATGGCAACAGGAGAGCTTTTTGAGTTTGAGGTGGCTCGGGAGCTCGGCCTTATTAATCTCCTCTACGTGGCCGATACAAGCGCATCGTTTATGGATCAGGTTCTGAAATACGCCGCGCAATTCACTACTCCAAACAAAGCAGCCGGCGCAGTCGGAAGAATCAAGCGCAGCGTACAAACTGGCGCGGAGATTCCGTTCGAATCGGCATTGGCGCTGGAGCGTGAGCTGCAACAACAACTCTTTCAATCGGAAGATGCGAAAGAAGGATTAGACGCTTACGTAAACAAGCGCAAACCGGAATTCAAGGGTAAATAGTGAATGGTAAATGGTAAATAGTTAAGGCGGTTGAAGATTACTGTTCACGATTTACCATTGGCTGTTTGACGCTCTGAAACCATTCACCATTTACCATTCACCATTTACCATTCACCATTTACCATTCACCATTTACTGTTTTATGTCCTACGAACAAATAGACGTAAGCGAAGAGTCCGGCATCACGACGATTACACTCAACCGGCCGGAGAAGCTGAATGCGCTCGCCGGACATATGCGGCGCGATTTGGCTGAAGCTATCGAAGTTGCAGGCGCCGAACGGAATGTTCGTGTGGTAGTGATCACTGGCGCCGGACGGGCTTTTTGCGCCGGCGGCGACGTAGCCGCGATGTCGGAACTGATCGAACGCCAGGACGCCGAGGAGTTTTCGCGTCTGCTTGGTTCCGCGCGCCGCGTGGTCACCGCCATTCGCCAGATGGCGAAGCCGGTGATTGCGTCTATCAACGGTCCAGCCTTCGGCGCCGGCTGCAACCTCGCGCTCGCCTGCGATCTGCGCATTGCCGCGACCACGGCCACCTTCAGCCAGTCGTTTGCAAAAGTAGGCCTGCATCCGGATTGGGGTGGTACATATTTTTTACCGCGACTGGTCACCCCAAACAAAGCCTGCGAAATGTTTTTTCTTGGCGAAGTAATGGACGCCGCTGAGGCTTTGCGGTTGGGCGTCGTGAACAAAGTCGTGGAGCCGGAAGACCTCCAAGTGGAAACTCGGAAACTGGCGGAACGTTTGCGCGATGCTCCTGCGATTGCTCTCGCTGCCGCGAAGCAAGCCGTCTACATGAGTCAGGCAGCGGAGCTGGAAGAGATGTTGCGCTTTGAAACTGAAGCCCAGATGAGATGCTTCGAGTCGCACGACGGGGCCGAGGGCTGCAGGGCGTTTCTCCAAAAACGTGCGCCGAAGTTTACGGGACGGTAGAACGGTGAAACTTCAAAACAAGATCGCATTGATAACCGGCGGTGGTCGAGGCATTGGCCGCGCCATCGGCTTGAAGTTTGCCAGTGAAGGCGCGCAGGTGATACTTGCGGCGCGCAGTGTCGATCAAGTGAAACAGGCGGCGAGTGAGATATCCAGGGAAACTTCAGCCCGCGTGTTGCCGTTGGTTTGCGACGTTAGCGAGGTCGCCAGCGTCGAATGGCTTTTCAAGTCTGTCAAAGAATACTTCGGTCGCGGTCCTGACATCATGGTCAACAACGCCGGCATCGCCGAGAGCGCTCCTTTAACAAAAACAGATGACGAACAATGGCACCGGCACCTCGCCGTCAATTTGAGCGGCACTTTCTATTGCATGCGAGCGGCGCTTCCAGAAATGATTGAGATTGGTTGGGGACGAATCATCAACGTCGCCTCCATAGCCGGCAAAACCGGCGGGCCCTACATCGCTGCCTACTCCGCTTCGAAACACGGCGTGCTCGGCTTAACGCGATCGGCGGCTATGGAAGTCGCCGCCAAAGGCATAACCGTAAACGCCATCTGCCCCGGTTATGTTGACACTGAGATGACCACGCGCGGGATCGAAAACATTACGAAGAAAACCAGGTTGTCGGCTCAGGAAGCAATGGATTCGATCAAGAAGATGAGCCCACAGAATCGGATCATCGAGCCTGAAGAAGTTGCGTCGCTGGCTCTGTTGCTGGCGTCGGACGAAGGGCGAGGAATAAACGGGCAAGCGATTAACGTTGATGGCGGGACGTTGATGTTCTGAAGTAGCGCAAACTGTTAGTTTGCGTAGTAGCGCCGGCGAACTCCGAAATTGAAACCCGTCTCAGCGAAAAGACGCAAACTAACAGTTTGCGTTACATGATGCGGCGCGACAATTCGAAAACCAACCGCACCGGCAAGCCAACCACATTGAAATAGTCTCCCTGGATCTCTTTGATGAAGAGCGCGGCTGAACCCTGTATCCCATAAGCGCCCGCCTTTCCTCGCGGCTCGCTGGTCGCTACATACCAATCTATTTCGTCGGCCGACATCTCGGAAAAGCGCACCCGCGTTGTTTCGTGCTCAACGACAACTTGTCCCGCCCTCATGAGCGCGACCCCCGTCAACACGTCGTGCCACTTGCCGCTTAGAAGTCTCAGCATTCGACGAGCATCATCGTCATCGCGCGGCTGGCCAAGAATCTCGCCATCGATGACGACCACGGTGTCAGCGCCAATTACCAGGCGATCGGGAAATTTTTCCGCGATGGTTTCGGCCTTGGTGCGCGCGAGACGCTTGACGTAGCTCACCGCATCGTCCGCGGTGAATCGGGTCTCGTCGATATCCGCCGCGATTGCTTCAAACTCCCAGCCCACGGCGGTGAGTATTTCGTGGCGGCGTAGACTCCTGGAAGCCAGTATTAGTTTCTCTTTCAGCATAGGTATTCGGCAGGAGGGAACCGCCTGGACACAGGGGAAATAGGTAAGAGGGGAACAGGGGAATTTGAATTTACGCAACTCAACTTATACACTCGCGACTTCAATATTGAATTCGTGATTCTAGATTGAGCCGGCAAAATCCGGAAACCTTTCCAAACCCGCGTAGCGGGTGGAAGCATAAAGCCTGGGGTGGAGCGGAGCGGAACCCCAGGTTGATGACCAGGATGAAAATCGAGCGCGCGAAGCGTGCGATAGCGAAGCGTGCGATAGCGCAAACGCCGAAATTGACCGGTACTGAGGGGGCTATCGCCCACTTCGCGGGCTCTTCTCTCTTCTGCAAAGGATCCTGGGGTTCCGCTTCGCTCCACCCCAGGCTTTATGCTACCGCCACGCTTCGCGGGCTTTGAACAAACTCTAAACTGCATCGCCAATACCAAACAACAATGGAAAGACTCATCAAGACACTGCCAGCCATACTAAAGGCTTCAGGCGCACCCGACGAGGTCGCCGAGGCAGCTTGTATTTCCGCGTGGAAACACGCGGTAGGTGAAGGTCTAAGCAGTCACGCGGTTCCGGTTGAACTTCAAAACAGCACGCTCGTGGTAGCTGTCGCAGACAATATTTGGAAAAGGCAACTTGAACAGATGCGAGGACAATTGCTGTATAGATTGAACTCGGTGTTGGGTCAGGCGCTCGTGAAGTCGATAGAGTTGCGAGTCGATCCCGTAAGGATTGAAACGGCCCGCGCAAAACCATCGGGCGCAAGCAAGGAGAAATTGAATTACGAAGTCCCCACTGAACTGTTGTCTGCAGCCGCAGCAATCGAAGATGTTGACTTGCGGCGCGCATTCCTGGGGGCCGCGACAAGTTGTGTAAAGCGTCTGGAAGAATCCTGAGGTTTTGAAATCCGAATTCCGCAATCCGAAATCCGAAATTTAACTTATGCCTATCACTGAAGCTGATGTTGAAAAGGTAGCGCAACTGGCACACCTGAAAATTACGCCGGCGGAGCTGAAGATCTTCGCGCCGCAGATGGCCGACATCGTTAGCTATGTCGAGCAGTTAAATGAAGTCGGCACCAGCAATATCCCGCCGGCGCTGGGTGGGTTTACACCGGAGGGCGAAGCTACGGATTCGTCTCGCGATGACATTCTGGAACCTTGCCTCGGCCAGAAGAAGGCGCTCGCCGAAGCACCCGATGCTGCCGCTGGTCATTTTCGAGTGCCGAAGGTGCTGTGAGCAGTGGGCAGTAGGCAGTAGGCAGTAGGCAGTAAAAACGAAGAGCTAAGCTTTCGGTTCCAGATGAGTGAAAAGAAAAACGATATTGAGACGTTGAGGAGTCGCGTCAGCAGCGGCGCGACAACTGCGCGCGCGGTGGTTGAGTCGTCAGTTAACGCCGCGGAAAAGTTGAATGAATCGCTCAATGCCTTTTTGGAAATCGATCGGCATGGCGCGCCGAAACGCGCCGAGACGATTGTTGTTCAGGATGGAGCTCTCGCCGGAATTCCCATCGCGATCAAAGACAACATCTGCGTCGAAGGCATGCAAACGTCCTGCGGCTCGCGAATCCTCGGCGATTACCATCCGCCCTACAACGCGACAGTGATCGAACGCCTGCTTGGCGCGCGTGCCGTGGTGATCGGCAAAACAAACTGCGACGAGTTTGCTATGGGCTCGTCAAACGAGAACTCCGCCTTTGGTCCCGTCAGCAATCCCTGGGACAAGTCTCGGGTTCCCGGCGGCTCGTCTGGCGGATCTGCGGCGGCGGTTGCAGCCGGAATCGTGCCGGTTGCCCTCGGTTCTGATACCGGTGGATCGGTGCGATTACCGGCATCGTTTTGCGGTGTGCTTGGTTTGAAACCAACCTACGGACGCAATTCCCGTTATGGGTTGGTGGCGTTTGGCTCCTCGCTCGATCAGGTTGGAATATTCGCCCGAACTACCGTAGACGTCGCCCGGGTTCTGGGTGTAATCGCCGGACGTGACTCGCATGATGCGACAACAGCCGATGTTCCCGTACCAAACTACGTCGCGGAATTATCGGGCGAAGTCAAAGGTGCGCGCATAGGTTTGCCGCAATCTCTTTTTGGTGAAGGACTCGACCCGGAAGTCCGCGCCTCCGTTGAGGCGGTGGTAGCGGTCTATCGCGATCTGGGCGCGGAGATAGTTGACGTTGAACTTCCAAACGCGCAGTACAGTATCGCCGTCTACTACATCATCGCGACGGCAGAGGCTTCTTCAAACCTCGCACGCTTTGATGGTGTTCGCTACGGGTTTCGCGCCGAAGATGCGCCGCGTCTGCGAGAGATGTACCGGAAAACGCGCGAAGAAGGATTTGGGCCCGAAGTTAAGCGGCGGATCATGTTGGGTACTTATGTGCTCTCCGCCGGCTACTACGAGGCGTATTACGGCAAGGCACAACAAGTTCGCGCGTTGATCAAGGAGGACTTTCGCAAAGCTTTTGAGAGTTGTGATGCGATCATCACGCCGACTTCGCCTACGCCTGCATTTGCAATCGGCGAGAAGGTTGATAATCCTCTGGCGATGTACCTCAATGACATCTACACCGTCACCGCAAATCTTGCGGGCATTCCGGGAATCAATGTTCCCTGTGGCCTTTCATCTAACCGACTGCCGATTGGCTTCCAACTTCTCGGCGCTTACTGGTCGGAACCCACACTACTCAAACTCGCCCACGCATATGAATCCGCGCGACCCTTCACTGAGCGTCCGCCGATCTCTGCTGAGTAATTGCGTCCAACTTTTCTGCTTGATTGTTGGGAGAAGAGCGGGGGCAAGCCCGCCTTCCTGACCCTGAGCTGATCACAGTCGCTTGCGTAATAGCAGTCGAAAGGCATTCAAAGGGAAAATTATCGAGCAAGTCGGAAGTCTCACAGGTCGGGAAGGTGGGCTTGCCCCCGCTCTTTGGTAGGCCCAGTTGCGGAGATTGGTTGAGGTTCGGACGGTTTGGGAGTCTTATCCGGAATCCAATCGCCGGTGAAGATCTCGACGACGTTTTTTGCAGTGCCCACGACCGGTGTCACATCCAGCCCCACATGAACCGCGCCCGGGACAAGTCCTTTTTTCTTGATGTCGTGACCGGCAAAGCCAACGGTAAAGACAGGCCCAATGATTGGAATTGCCCGGAGGAGTTTCTTGACAACCGCCCAACCCACTCGACCTTTGACTGTCTTTGCCATAGTGTTTGACTTTTGGAGTGCGGTGACCTGTCACCGCTTTGGTCCTGGGCGGCCTGCCGCCCAGACCCTCCGTGAATTTCGACCTCGACATGGTCGCGACAGGTCGCGACCGGCTAAAAGCGGTGACAGGTCACCGCACTCCAAAATCTGGCACCAAGTCGCCGCGCTAGAAAGTATATGCTAGCATTCCCGCGCTCATAAGCCGATATAACTTGATGCGCGTCAAAATCTATTTTCTATTGGTTGCTATTTGTGTTTCGGCGTCGCTCTTCTCATGCAATCGCGGCGGTAATTCGTCGCGTAAACTTCTCATCTACACGCCACACGGCCAGGATTTGCTGCGCGACTCCATCACGCGTTATCAGGCGATTCATCCCGAAGTTGACGTACAGTTTCTCGATATGGGCGCGCGCGAAGTCCTGGAACGCGTGCGCGCCGAACGTAATCGTCCGCAGGCTGACTTGTGGTGGGGCGCCGCGCACACAACCTTTCAAACCGCGGCTGAGGAAAACCTGCTCGCGCCATATAAGCCAACCTGGGCCGATAAGGTCCCGGGCTCGAGTCGCGATAGTGAGGATCGCTGGTATGGCACTTACCAAACCCCGGAAGTGATCGTATACAACAGCGATGCGGTTAAGCCGGAAGAAGCGCCGAAGGATTGGGACGATGTGCTCGATCCGAAATGGCGGGACAAGATTCTCATCAGAAACCCAAATCCTTCCGACTCCATGCGCGCGATATTTGGAGCGATGATCTGGCGCTTCTACAAAGACACAGGTTCGCCGGACAAAGGTTATGATTGGTTGCGGCGTTTAGATGTCAACGTTCATGAGTACACCGCCGACGGGACGCTCATGATGCAGAAGCTGGTTCGCCGCGAAGGGGTCGTCAGTTTGTGGAACCTTCCCGACGTTTGGCTATACAAAGAGCAAAAAGGTTTCCCGATCGGCTACGCGTTTCCGGCCAGCGGTACGCCGGTAATAACAGACGGCATTGCTGTTGTGCGGGGCGGCCCGAATGAAGCGGATGCCCGCTCATTCTACGAATTTGTCACCACGCAGGAAAGCCTGGTGCTGGCCGCGAAGAAGTATTATCGAATTCCGCTGCGCAGCGATATCGATCGCGCGCAACTGCCGGCGTGGATGAATGAACGCGTGAATGAGATGCCGCTTGACTGGGATCTGCTGCGCAAACAGAGCAGTGACTGGCTGCGGTATTGGGATACTGAGATTCGCGGGCGCAGTAAGAAGTAATAGTTCGCCAGGATCTGAAAGAAAGAGCGGGGCAAGCCCGCCTTCCCGAACCTGAGCTTCATTCAGTTGAGTGATAAAAATCTGAAAGGCTTTCAAGGAAGGCGCCAAAGACTACGTGCCCAGTCTCTCAGGTTGGGAAGGTGGGCTTGCCCCCGCTCTTAATGCCTTGGTTCCATACGCTGAAGCGAACTTGTTGACCTATTAATTTCGAACATGCCACTCCTTTCTCTCAAAAATCTCTCCAAGCGCTTCGACAAAACCCCAGCGGTGACCGACGTGTCGCTTGATGTCGAGCGTGGTGAATTTTTCGGCTTGCTCGGCCCTTCGGGTTGCGGCAAGACAACCACGTTAAGGATGATCGCTGGTCTGGAACAACCAGACTCGGGCGCGATTAGTTTTGAGGACATTGCGATAACGAACCTGCCGGCAGAAAAGCGCGGCTTCGGCATGGTCTTCCAAAACTATGCCCTCTTCCCACACCTGAACGTCCTGGAAAACGTTGCCTTCGGTTTGCGCGCGCGTCATAAGTCGAAGAAAGAAATCATCGAACGCGTCAAGAGCGCTCTGGAGCTGGTGCAGCTGCCGGGTTATGAAAAACGCAGAGTCGATGAACTGTCCGGCGGTCAGCAACAGCGAGTGGCAATTGCGCGCGCCATTGCGATCGAACCGGCGCTGTTACTTTTTGATGAGCCACTTTCGAATCTTGACGTGACCTTGCGCGAGGAAACTCGTGGCGAATTGCGCGAGCTCGTAACCCGCCTCGGCTTGACGGCAGTTTACGTAACGCATGATCAGGAAGAAGCTTTCGCGCTCTGCGATCGCATAAGCGTGATGGTGGGCGGCCGCATTTTGCAGACCGGCCGGCCGCGTGATCTGTATGAACATCCGGCACAACTTTCTGTAGGCAAGTTTTTGGGACGAAACAATTTGATCCGCGCGATGCGATTGAGTTCAAGTAAGTCGGAGCTTGGCGAATTCAAGACACTGGAGGGTGGTCACGTTATCCGCATTCCGGTTGCTGATAAGAATCTCGTACCTCTCAATCAGCCTTGCATCCTGGCAATCCGGCCTGAGCACGTCCTGGTTACAAACTCTACCGATAAACTAGAAAACGTTTTGCCGGTGACCGTGCGCGAAATCAACTTCGCCGGAGCGACCTCCAGCATAAAACTTGATGCAGAAGGCCTGGTTCTGGAAGCGCTGGCATTGGACGCCAACGGGCTTTCTGTCGGAGATACGCTCACCGTGGTGTTGCCACCCGAACGAATTGCGCTCTTGAAAAATGAATGAGTCGTAAGGTAGACACGGCAGAGGGAAAAAGAGACACGGAGACACGGGGACGCGGAGACACGGAGAGAATTACCAACCGCGTCCCCGCGTCGCCGCGTCTTTTCTCTTCCCCGCGTCTTTTTTTACTATTCATTGCCGCTCTGGTTCTCCTCTACGGCGTCATCTATCCAAACATTCACGTCGTCGTTGCCTCGTTCCAGCAGAATGGAAACTGGTCGGTTTCCAATTATGTTCAGGCTCTCTCGCGGGTAATTGTTCTCGAATCCATCCTGGCGAGTGTCGGTGTTTCGGTGTTTACCGTTTTGCTGTGCGCAACGGTCGGCATTCCGCTCGCGTTCTTATTCGAGCGCTACTCGTTTCCAGCCCGGCGAGTATTTGCACTGCTAGCTGCTCTCCCGCTGGTCTTACCGCCTTTGGTTGGCACGGTCGCTTTTATTTTTCTCTGCGGTGAGTCAGGAATTCTGGCCCGCCTTATCCAGTCAACATTTCATCTCGAACACTCGCCCTGGTCATTGCGCGGCTGGCCGGCCTTGCTACTTTTTCACACTTACACGATGTACCCGTTCTTCTACGTGCTAACTGGAGCCGGTTTGACCAGGATCGACGCGGCGCTGGCCGAGGCCGCCCGAAGTCTGGGAGCCAGTCGCACGCGCGTCGTCACGCTAATCCTTTTGCCGCAACTCACGCCCTCATTGATTGCCGCCGCCTTGCTAACCTTCATGACTTCCATGGCTTCCTTCAGCGCGCCGCTTCTCTTCGGCGGCGGCGTGCGCATGCTGACGCTGGAAATCTACACCGCGCGGCAACGCGGAGACGCGAGCCTGGCCATTACAGAAACGGTAATACTGGCGGCTATTTCGCTGAGCGCGCTCTTCTTCTTTCAGCGCTATGAGGGAACGCGGAAGTTTGCGGCTGCCGCGATGAAGGGTTCAACCAAAAAGCGCCAGCCGATTGCGCGCGGCGGCGCCCGTAGCTTGGCGATCGCCTGCGGCGTTTTTTTCTCTCTGCTCCTCGTCCTGCCAGTAGCGACGCTGCTGCTCGTCAGTTTCGCCCGCGAAGGAAACTGGACAACTCAAACTTTGCCCACAGCCTACACCTTCGCTAACTACGTGAAAATATTTTCCGACTCACGCGCGAGCGAAGTTTTTCTTAACAGCTTGTCGATGTCGGCAATCGCCGCCGTCGCCGCGTTGCTTTGGAGTTTCTGTGTGGCTGCTCTCCTGGCGCGGAAAGGAAGCAGGAAACTGAAACGGCTGCTCTCGTGGCTGATACTGGTTCCCTGGGCGCTGCCCGGAACAGTCGTCGCAGTTTCAATAGCCGAGTCGTATGGTCAGCCTTCATTGTTGTTGGGATCATTCATACTTGTCGGCACGTTTTGGATACTGCCGGTAGTTTATTTTCTCCGCTTCATGCCGCTGGTTGTGCGGGCGGTGCAAGCCAGTATGGAACAGCTCGATGCGACGCTTGAGGAAGCGGCCGCAAGCTTGGGTGCAGGTTGGTGGCAAAGGTTTACGCGCGTTACGCTTCCGCTCATCTGGCCGGGGGCCATCGCGGGAACCCTGCTGGCTTTTGTGATTGCGCTGGGCGAATATGTGGCTTCGGTGTTGGTGTTTGTGCCGACAAATCGGCCTATCTCGATCGCGATTGCTTCCGAGCTGCGCGACTTCAATCTGGGGACAGCAGCGGCTTACGGTGTAGTGTTGATGCTGATGATTGGAGTGATTATGACCGTCGCCGCGCGTCTGGAACGCTCGCGCGCGTAACTGAAGATTGGGAGTTCACCATGATCAAGACCCTCGGATTGACTCACCTTCATCTTATGGTTAGCGACATTCAGCGCTCACTCAAGTTTTATCAGAGAGTGTTTGGAATGGAAATAAGGTTTTGGGCCGGGGACGGCCTGGTCTTCCTGAACACGCCCGGCGCCAACGATATGATCGCTTTGCACCAGGCGGAGGAAGGACAAGCGACCGGAGTTGGCGGCGGCATTCTTCACTTTGGTTTACAACTGGAAAATAAAGATGACCTCGAGCACGCTATCAGTGAAGTTGTAGCTGCAGGCGGTGCGTTGAAAAAGCGCGGAGAATTTATGCCTGGAATGCCGTTCGCTTATGTGTCTGACCCGGATGGATATGAGATTGAGTTGTAGCCACGTCTTTGATGACACTTAAAAACCCCATGGTTAAGAACTACTTGCAGCGACGACTCGTTTCATATCTCCTGCTCTTCGCATTCTCGCTTTCATTGGCTGGCGGGTCTTTTAGCCCCGCGCGCGCCCAGGGGCCATCGCCCACAACACCGGCGACTCCCCAGCCGGATAAGGTGGAGCTTCATCAGGCGCTGGTTGATCTTACGAACACCTGGACGGTGATGTGCGTAGCTGCACACCCCGACGATGAAGATGGCACGACGTTAACGGTGCTGAGACGAAGAGATGGTGCGCACACCATCAGTCTGTTTTCGACTTACGGTGAGGGCGGACAGAACGCGGTTGGCCCTCAGCTCTATGAAGAACTGGGCGTAATAAGAGCGCAGGAAACCATGAGGGCCGCGAAGATACAAGGCTCGGAGCCCCACTTCCTTGGTTTGAAAGATTTCGGATTTTCCAAATCGGCGGACGAAGCTTTTAAGGTTTGGGGCCACGACGAAGCGCTGCGAAGAATGGTCTTGAAAATTCGCGAGTTGCGTCCGGACGTAATCATTACGCACCACGACACAACCAGCGGACACGGACATCACCAGGCTACGGGCCGTCTGATAATCGAGGCCTTCGACGCTGCCGCGGATCCCAAACGCTTTCCCGAACAACTGGATCGAGTAAAGCCCTGGCAGGCGCAGCGACTGTTTGTGCGCGTCTTTGGGGCGAACGCGCAGAAACCAGCAGGCGAATCTGAGAGACTGTTCGCGGTTGATCCAAACGAAGTCGATCCGGTGCGCGGTACTTCATTCGCTGAACAAGCGCTCGCGGCGCTTCAGCAACACGCGACGCAGGGACCCTGGCCAAAGTCGATTACAGAACTATTGCGAGCGCGACGAATCGAAGCGGGAAAGCTGCCGCTGATTCGCTATCGACTCTTGCGTGAGGCTGCCGGGGTTCCACCCTTGCCCCAGGATGCCGGTACCCCTTGGGCCGGACTCGAACTTCCAGCCACCCTAATTCCCGTCATAACACCACCGAAGATTGAGGGACGTCAGTTAAGCAGCTTTCTCGATCGACCGGATCGGGTGGCCGCGGTCTTGATCGGTTGGCGCGCCAGCAGGGGTCTCCAGGCATTACTAACGGGCGATCTTGAACGCTTTCGCTTGTTCGAATCACGCGTTGATCGGGCACTGGCAGTTGCCACCGGCATTTCTTTGACGCTTACCTCGCGCGATACGGTGCTCGTGCCAGGTGTGCAGTCCACTTTTTCGATTGATCTTATGAACCTGAGTATGCGAGCCGTCCACGTCGACGATCTTCAATTCAATGGCGGAGGAGAGTCAGTGCGCCTGGATATAGCAGACGTACTGCTGCCAGGCACGGAAACGAATGCCACCGTTGATAGCACAACGCCCAAGAACGCGACCTTAACAGTTCCGCAGGAAGAACATCTCTATGATGGCCTTTTCCCTGGCAAACACCTCGAAGCCACCGCCCTTGTCGACTTCGATGGCGCTAAATTCCCGCTGCACGCGGAACTCTCTTTGCCAGTAGTCCCGGCGGTAGAGATCAAAAGCATCTCGCCCTCGCCCTGCGTACGAACTGAAGAAACATTGGGCTTATGTGATGCCTTCAAGGTTACGTTGCTGAATCATCTGGCAACGCCATTTCGGGGAATTCTGCAAATGGCCGTTAGCGGTGCTCACGGTGGTACAACCTTTCAATTGGTTCTTGGACCAAACGAGCAACGCGACGACACATTGGGAAATTATCCTCCGGGCCCCTCGAGGGAAACGCTCGGGATGCGGAGAATTTCAGGCTCGGTGAATTTCTCAATTAAACCTCTCGGCTCAACCGACTTAATCACAAAACGAACGGTGCCGGTCGTCTATAGCGCCGCACGAGTCGGCCGAAACCTTCGCGTCGGTTATGTTCCCAGTTTTGATCAGACGCTTGAGTATTCCCTCGCGGCTTTGGGAGTATCGTCCAGGGCGTTGACCGTTGACGAAATCAAGAGCGCCGATCTCTCGATCTACAACGTCATCATCATCGACAATCGCGGCTACGAAGCACACCCGGAATTGATTGCTGCGAATTCTCGTTTGCTTGATTTCGTGAAGGCGGGTGGAACGCTGATCGTTTTCTACCACAAAGACAACGAATGGAATCCTGATGAAAAGAAAAACCGTCCGCAGCTCGCGCCCTATCCGATCATTCTTGACGACAAACGTGTAACCGATGAGACCGCACCCATCACGTTTATCCAGCGGCGTCATCCATTGCTTAACTCTCCCAACAGAATTACACCGGCAGACTTTGCGAATTGGATTCAGGAGCGTGGGCTGTACTATCCCAAGCAATGGGATGCGCACTATACAGAGATTTTCTCAACTAACGACCCGGGCGAACCGCCGTTGATCGGTGGCCTGCTGGTGGCGCCTTACGGCAAAGGGAATTACATCTACACGAGCATGGTCTGGTATCGAGAGTTGCGCGCTGGGGTGCCGGGCGCATATCGCATGTTTGCGAACATGATTTCGTATGGTCACAAGTAGTAGCCGCGGATTTACGCCGATAAACGCGGATCAGAAACGCTTCAATTGGTTCGTCCGTGAACCACATTGATCATCTGATCCGCGTTCATCTTGAAAATCCGCGGCTAATTGATCCGGCGCTTGTTCTACGAAACCGCCTCTTGCTCAATACTCGACTCCGCTTCAAGCTTCGCCTGCGCTCGCTCGAGGAAAGTCCTGATCATCTCGCCGACTCGCTTTTGCATTTCTGAACTGATCGCGCCTTCCCCAACCAGAGCAGCCAGGCGGTGCAATTCTCGGGCGTGCGCCCGGCGCAATTCCACATGCTGCGAGACCTTGATCAATACGTTATGCCCACGCACTTCAAAAGCCGCCGCATAGCGCAGGTAGTTCTTCTTCTCCGAACCGGCCGGCGACCACTCAAGCCGGTCGGGACCGTCTTCTGTTTTACGCACCGCAAAGCTAGCCTGGACTGAACCAATAACCGGCACCTCGGCGCGCACTTTCCAGCGCATGATGCCGCCGGATTCGCTGCGAATACCCTCGATGCCAGGCATCAAATCCGCGAAGTTTCTGAGCTCGCCAAAGAACTCGCGCGCGCGTTCCAAAGTGGTTTTCAGTTCCAACTGACCTGTGTACGAAGCTTTGATTCGAAACATTCTCTATCCTTTTGCGTTCCCTTATTGTTGATGCTCCAGGTTGACTTTCCGTTGTAAACCCCAGAACCTAAAGCTAAGTTACACGATTAAGAAATCCAGGTAAACAAACAAATTTTGTCAGGAAGGGGTGTCGCAAGGTGAACATAGGCAGAAGCTGCCCTCGCTGTCATGAAGGGGTCATGCAAACATGGAAAGAACTGAGCGCTGACGAACAGGAAGTTGTGCAGCGCTTGCCGGCCTCCGCTGACTATCCGGCTGCTGAGCGTCAGGGAACCCATCAGTGGTGCACGCGCTGTTGGTATGAGGCGACCAGCGACACGGAACAGACGGTTTAGGAAGAGGGGTCTCGACGGGTAGCCTCGGAGACCATTGCGCACATTTGTCGGAGTTATCCGGCTGTTATTCGATCATAAGCCTCGCGAATAGCCTTCATCCGCTGGCGCAAAGTCTCGCCGAGCTCGGCAGGTGTTGCGAAATCCAACCGCCTGGCGATTTCCTTGAAAGCCGGGTAATCAGTTGCCGGCAACGCGGCGACTTTGCCGACGATGAGACGCAGATGATGATCGACCGAACGAAGCAGCTCATATCCCTGGCTGAGCGCCTCGAAGTCACGCGTTTCCAGAGAGCTGTTGGCTTCCAGCCGCGCCAGGGTTGCGAGCGTCGAACGATTCTCGCCTTCGTCGGCAACATCATCACGAAGCTGCAGGTAGCGAGTGGCAAAATAAACATCGAGCATACCGCCGGATGAGTATTTGATGTCTGTATCATGGCGGCCACCACGACCCGCGCGCCGGCCATTCCTGGCCGCGCTTCTTCCCTTCTCCCGTTCGAGACGCTCGCGCACTCGGCGTGTCTCCTGCTTGAGTTCATCCGGATCAATCTCGCGTGCGCGTTCATGAATCGCGTGTCTGGCATGCGTTTCGATCATCCTGCCTAGTTCCAGATCGCCGGCGACGGCGCGCACCTTTACATAGGCGAGCCACTCCCAAATCGCGCTGCGCTGTTTCATGTAGTCGAGAAAACCTTCGGAACTGGTCACCAACGGACCATTTTTCCCGTTGGGACGGAGGCGCAGATCCACTCGATAAAGGTAACCTTCGCGAGTCACGCTGGAGAGAGCCGCGATCATCAACTCGACCAGGCGGGCATAAGCTTCGTCTTGTGTTAGTGAAGCGACCGGAGACGAAACAAGCGAATCGTAAACAATGGCAATGTCGAGGTCCGATCCATAATCCACGCCGCCGCTGGCAAGCCGGCCAAGGGCCAGCACGCCCAAACGCGGACCGCCCGCGAGGCGTCCATAGCGCCGCACCATTTCACGGCGCGCGATGAGATAAGCGACATTGATGCTCGCAACGGCGAGTTCCGTCTGCAGTTCGTTTGAATGCAGCAGATGAAGCTTGCCGGTTGCATCTTCAGCGCCGATTTCAATAAGAAGCCTCGACCATTCCCTACGCAATGCCGACAGCTCCGCCGAAAAGGTCTTCTCCGGGTCGACGACCGCCCGAAGCTGGGCGCGGTAGTCCCGGCGCCGCAATCGCGACTTTTCAGTTCCGAGCGAACTAATCAAGGCCGGATTGCTAGCTACCATTTCACCAAAAAACTCGGAAGCGCCGCACAGCCGCACCAGGCCAATCAGGTTGTCGGCAGACAGATCCAGTCGGCCCTCGAATTTTTCCAGCGACGCGGCAACCCGGGAGGTGAAGACCTGTGCTCGCTGTGGATGAGTCGACTGGTGTGCTGCTTCATTCAGCCGACGCGCAAGTGCTGGTAGGCTTGCCGGTGGCGTTTCGACTTCAGCCGCCATCAGATGCGAACTAAAGACTCTCGCCGCGTTCATTACCCGAGATTCGTCTTCAGATTCCTGCCAACCCGTGGCGCCGGCCAGTACCGCTTTATCCAAATAACCGGCCGATCGCATCACATCATTTTGCTTTCGCGTAACTTCGCTGTCTGCAACGACCTCGGCAAAAACACGGTCGTATGCCTTGCGCACGTTGGTGATGTTCAAAGCGAGAGCTCTTTCGAAATCAGCAAGCGCGGTGGCGCCAGGAAATCCCATCCGTTTGGCGATGAGCGATCGTTGGGATTCGGAGTGTGGCAACGTGTGCGTTTGCAGTCCGTGCTCCATTTGCAGCCGATGCTCAAGCGTACGCAGGAAGGTGTAGGCCTCGGATAAATCGGATCGCTCTTGTTCAGAAATGAGACTACGATCGGCCAGTCTTCCCAAACTGATCAGCGTGTGAGCTACGCGCAGCCACTCGTCACGGGCGCCGTGAGCCAGCTGTAGCGCCTGCGCGATGAACTCAATTTCCCTGATACCGCCGCGCTGCAGTTTGACGTTGAATCCGGCGTTCTTACGTTCGACGCTGCGATCAATCTTCTGCTTGGCCAAACGAACACTCGCGAGTGCACCTGTAACTGAAATATCAGAACGGTAGATATAGGGTTGAACAGCGACCGCAAAGGAGGAAAAGAGTGAACTAGATCCGGCCGCGGCGCGGCTGCGAATCAGGGCCTGCCGTTCCCAGGCTTGTGCTGACCTGCCGTAGTATTTCAACGCCTCATCGAAGGAACAAGCGAGCGCGCCGTCGCGGCCATATGGACGCAACCGCAAATCGACGCGATAAGCAGCCCCCTCGCCGGCAGGATGCCCCACGAGCTTGCTGACAGTCTCCGACAATTTGATGAAGTATTCGCGGTTACTTAGTTTGTCTCGTTCGCTGGAACCTGCGGTTGTTCCATCGTCGGAATAAATGAAGAGCAGATCGATATCCGAAGCGTAGTTGAGTTCCCATGAACCGAGCTTGCCGAGCGCGATCACGCAAAATTCGGCCGTGGCGGTTCGCCCTCCCTCCTCATGCAGCGGCGCTCCATAACGATTATCGAGATCCTGTCGAGCCAAACTCAGCGCGTAATCGAGAATGGCATCGGCAAGGTTGGATAGTTCTTCGGTTGTTTCAACGAGCGTGTGGGCGCGGCGGACATCGTGCAGGTAAATGCGCAGCAGCTCGCGGCGACGGAAGCGCGCGAAGAGTACCTGCGGAGTCAAAGTTGAGTTTGTCAGTGCGAAGCGCGCCAGAGACTCCTTTAACTGATCACAAGTTCTGACGCGCACGTCCGCCCGCTCGCGCTTGAGCCATGAAACATAGTCAGGGTTCTGCTCCAGCGTGGTGGCGAGCAGCGGGCTCCAGGCGGCTAACGCCAGCGTATCGGAAAGCAATGCGCGGTCGCGGAGCAGGGTTTGAAACGTGCGAGGCTGTTCGTTCGAAAGGCGCTCCAGAAAGAGGCGGGCCCCTTTTTGATCCGGTAGATCGCGAATGAGCGATTCAATCTGTTCGCTGAGAGTCACGAAGCCATTGTACGCGGCGCGCGAAGCGCCAGCCACATTCTTCGGTGTTGCCAAGAAAGGGTGAAAGGAATATTCTCTCAGGACCCAAAGCCCAGCGCTGTTTCCAGAACAACGATTCGGGAATTCCCAAAAGTTACTATATCAAGAGGAGGCGAAAAATGAGACGTTCGTTTCTTGTGGTTTTCATGCTTGTCTTGACCGTAATCTTCGTTGCCCAGACCGCTTCAGCGCAATTGATCAAGATACCTAAGATCCCAAAGGCAAAACCGCAGCCGACACCCGCCGAAACCGCACAGCCGGCACCATCGACTGATTCAGAATCCGCGCAGCCCGAGCCCTCAACTCGACCTGCGTCCACCGGCCCAGCGCCGCGCGCAGGAGGTCCTTATGCCGTCCAACCGGAGCCACCAATGAATCCTCAGTTTCTACCGGATACGCTCGAAGTTCAGGTAGAGCATTGGGATTACTATTGGAAAATACCAAACGACAATCACAACACCAGTTGGGCGCCTCGTATTAGGTTCTTCGTCTTTTACGGCGGCTCAACCAAGTTGCGTTTTAAGGCTGACTACTCGATGCCAGACGGCTCGCTATGGTTCAGCGAAGCGCTGGAGTATCGCGGCGGCTACGATGACAGATCCGGGCTCTCATTAGTTCAGAGCGAGAGTGACTCAAGTCGAGATAAGAAGACTATAGTGACGGGGGGTTTGTTTGGCTTGAAGATTACAAACATCCGCGACAACTCAACCGTCTTTCAGGGCAAGTTCAAAGTCAATCGCTACAAACCGCAATACTCCGACGCGCGTTACAAGAACGAAGTCGACTACTACGTTGATTACGATTGGAAGCTGCCCATCGGCTTCGCCGACCTCGATTATGAGAGAGATATCGCCACACCCCTCATTCGCATGTGGTTCAAAGGCGACATCGCGAACGACAACCTCGAAGCGCGTCTTTTTCACAACGGGCAACAGATTGCAACCACTGATGACGGCGGAGGCGTTGACCACGGAGAGGATTACTACGCCGATAAACGAGGAGATGACAAGTCTCTGTTTTGGCGCGAGTTCAAATTCAGTTGGCCGAAACGGATCGAGTTCATCGTGACCGAGGACGCGCGCAACTTCACCATGTATAAGAACACGAAGTTCATCAATCAAATGCCGGGCGAATATGTCGTTAAGGTTTACTACAACGGCGAGCAGGTTCGCGAAACGAAGTTCTCAATAGGGAGCAACGGCACCTACGCCGACAACGGCATAGCAAAGCAGAGTAACCTGACGACGAATAAAATCATTTTGCCCGTGAAAGTGATGGGGACCCTGGACAAGTGGAATGCGGTGAACGCAAAAGCTCAGGGTTTCTACGGCAATCCAGTGAACGGATTAACCCCTTAACCGCTTATCAAGAGTCCAAAACAAAAGCCCAATGTCCAATGTCTGCTGGGGGAGACGTTGGACACTGGGCTTTCGACTTTGTGACGGTCGTCGTCTTAAGCGTCTCGATAAAGAAACGCACCGGC
>Ga0070697_100000344_pt1 | contig 36553 bp, 55 predicted proteins | sample KBSK1501metaG_FD_65475 | JGI IMG/M metagenome (GOLD analysis project Ga0070697, IMG submission 65475) | Corn, switchgrass and miscanthus rhizosphere microbial communities from Kellogg Biological Station, Michigan, USA - KBS K1-50-1 metaG | ecosystem: Host-associated > Plants > Roots >...
AGCATGGCGTGCTGATCCTGCAGCCACTCCCGCGCTTCCTGCTCCGCGCTCGGGCGCTCCGGGGTCATAGCGGCCTCGCGTCGTAGGCGTCGATGGCGCGAAGCAGAGCGTTGATGCGCACGGCCACCAAGGTCGGTATCACCTCCCATGTCTCGCGGCGCCGTGGCCGAGTCATCATCGACGTCCCGAGATTCCGCGCCGCCTCGACCACCGGGCGCATGCGGGCTAGCTCCGCGCGGGCGTCGCGTGCTGCGGCAGCGAAGATCGCTTCGCGCTGGCTTCCATTCTCGATGGCCTCGGCAATGAAGTCATCGCTCACGCGCGGCTCTGCGCTCTCGGGGGTCATGGCTTCCTCGACTCGTAGGCTTCCACCGCCCGGGCCATATCGTCGCACGCTTCGCTTTCCTCTTTGGTGCAGACACCCGTCGCGTGCCACTTCCGCGCCGCATCGACCACTGGGCGCAGCGCGGCGAGTTCCGTGCGGGCGTCGCGGAGCATTGCGAGCAGCCCCAGGAACTCGTTCGGGTGAAGCCGCATCGGCATCGTGCGGAGGTCGGGATTCGCTTCCATCAGGCCACGCGCGTTCGCCTCTAATGCTATCAACGCCCCGACGCTCACGCGCGGCTCCGCGCTCGGGTGGTCGGTCACGACGCCATCCCCGGCGGCGGCAGGTCGGGCGGTTCGTTGGCAGCTCTCAGCCATTCGCAGATCGTAGCCCACTGCTCTCCGGTGAACGCTTTCGCCTCCTTCTCGGTGGCGAGCCGCTGGAGGCCGAGAGCCTTGCCGTAGACGGCGAGCCGGTCAGGCCTGTGGGCGGCGTCATTGGCGATACCGTACCGCTCCATGAGCGCGAATGCGCGCTTGCGTTCGGTGGTGGCGTCGAGCGGCTTGGCGGGCTCGGGAGAAGGACGGGGGGCCGGGTCCGACTCCGACGCCCCCGCCTGCCGAGAGGCCGCTACCTGAGTCGGACGGCTAGGCGGCGTCGGCTGGTTCGAGGCGGGCGGGGCTTCCGTGCCCGCGTCCATCGCCCGCCGCTTGTCGGCAAGGTCCCCGCAGGTCGCACACAGGCCGTCGCCCCTGCCCGCCAGCCGCGTTTCTCCGCATCGGGGGCAGAATGGGCCAGGCGCCGACGCCCGGCTCTTGCCGCGAGCGCTGGGCAACGCTGGGCGTTTGTCTGTTCCCTCGTCGGCCTCTGGGTCATCGCCAGTCGGCATCAGGAACGTCTTGAGCAGGAAGTATTTCAGGGCTCCGGTCATCGCTTTATAGAGCCCCTTGTCGCCCTTGTCCTCGCCAGTTCCAGCCCATCCGACGGTCATCGTCTCGCCCGTAGCGCCGTCTGTGAACTGAAACTCCATGATGGCCGTCGTGAGCGTGCCTTCGCGCAGGACCTGCTTGATGCTGGGAACGAGCGAGATGCCGCGCGACGAGAGCGCCCCGCGCACGGCTTCCACGATATCGGCCTCGGTCGCGTAGTCGTACTTGTGGAACTCGTTTCGCCCGCGCTTGGGCACCCTTGAAACCTCGGCCATGATCTCAGCTAGCTTGGCGTGCAGGCTCGCGGCGGGCGTGCCGTTGCTCGCCTCGACTGGCACTAGGTCCGTGCTCACTGACGTGCTCACTTGTCTCCCTTCGTTTGCAGTGCCGCTAGTGCGGCCCCACACCACGGGCAAAAACCCATCGGCGGCAGATCGCAGCCGATGTTCCAATGCGTCACCTGCCCGTCGGGGTATGTGCTCGGATAGATGAGCGCCCCGTACATTTCGTTATCGGTGCCCCATCCGAGCGCGCGAGCAAAGGCGTCGCAACACGTAGCGTAAACCCGTTCGCTCATCTGGCGCCCCAGACTCGCAGCGTCCCGTCGCTGCGTTCAATCGCTTCGGCGGCGTCTCTCATCTCGCGCTGATAGTCGCGTTCGTCCGACTCGCTCCAGTCGAGGCAGGCCGGACGTTCGCACGAGGCTCCGAAGCTCCGGACCACCAGCACATCGGTCGGCTGGCCACACAGGGGGCAGGGGGTGGTCATCTGCCCACCAGATGCATCGCCGTGGCCCCAGCCGGAGATGCGGTGTACGACGCGAGTTCAATAACGGCCGCGCAGTAGAATGTTCCTGCGATGCCGCTTCCAACTAAGCAGATGATCGCGGCAAGCCCAACGCCCTCGCTGTCTGAGAACTTGGCCCACAGTGCAAGCAGTGCGGTGGCCAATAGGAGCAGGATCAGGAACACCCCCAAAACATGCACTTGTGCGTGGAGCCCGCCACCGTATGCCTTCATTGCCTCGGGGCCGAGCTGATCGACTGCGGTGCCGGCCCGCGTGGCTAGAACCGCCAAGGCGGAATCAAGCTGCGTGCTCACCACGACCACTTCCCCGCGCCGGTCCACGACGCTTGCGTAGCGAGGCCCCGGAGCCATGCGAGCAGGCGGGTCATGGTTTGACCTCTGACGCCTTCGCGTCCGCGTTGGTGAATGCTTGCTCCCAGGTGCGGCCCTCGCCAGCAATCCAGCCCATTCGCTTCTTGCCGCAGATAGTGCCGTAACGCCCGACGATTTTGGTCAGGCCGCGCTCCCAGACGCCTCCGTTGCTGCCCCATCGGTATCTGGCTTCAAGTAACGCTTCGCGCCTGCTCACGACTGGCCTCCGATCCGTTTGGCCTGCGCGATGGCAGCCTCGATCCGCGCCTCGGCGTCGCGGAGCCGGTCGAGCGCGCTTTCGAGGCCACATGCACAGGCGAACGCTGGGCTTCTCGGGTCTCGAATGATCCCGTCCACGCGATTCAGGGCATCGGCCGGACACATCCGGTCATGCTCCACGACGAACGATCCCAAGTCCGCGTCCTCGTCGTCGTGGTCGAGCTTCTGGCGCACGCGGCGCAGCACGTCGGCGACCTTGGCTAGTTCGTCGGCGAGTAGGGATGCGGCGAGCCGGAGCCCAGCGTCGGCGGCGGGTGGCCGCTCCGCGCCGAGCAGCGTGTCTCCCTTGAGGAATCGCGTTCCGTTGGCCAGATCGCAGTAGTCTCCCCAATGCGATTCGGTCGGCATGCCGCGCTTGTCGTAGAGCCGCGCACCGCGTTCATGCTGTCCACACGCGCAATCACGGCTCATCGTGCCTCCGGGAAGTGGGCGCAGCACCAGAGCAGCCAGGCATACGCCAGGGTGGAGAGGATCAAGGCGGCGGGCGGCCGGCGGAGCGAAGTACGCGCGGCCCTTGCCCGGTTGAGAGACCGACCCGCCGCGCTCATGTCCGCACCTTCGCGAGAACGGCGCGGGCGGCATCCTGTGACGCATCTACCGCATCCCAGTTGACCGAAGGACCGCCGCTTCGCTGCACGGCAAATGCCTCGATTGCTCCGATGAGCCGGTCACACACCGCCACGAGTTCAGCGTTCAGGGAGCGGCAGTCGCGGTTCTCGTCGGCCAAGTCACTCAGCGTCCAGGTTGCTTCGCATAGCGGCTGTCCGCAGACGCTTTTGGTAAAGCAGGAGTGGCCGACCTGCTCCACCAGATACTCAATCGCTGCCCTGATGCGTTCATCGGAGAGGCGCGGCGCGGTCACGACTTGGGCTTGCGGAGCGTGCCGTTGAGCAGGACTTCTATGCCCGATTGTGCGGCAACAAGCGCCATTTGGGCGTCTGTCATTCTGCCGTGGCGCAGCGCATCGTCAGCATCCTGGAGTTGTTCAATCACGGCCGCAATCATTGGGTCACGTCGCGGCATCGTGCTCGAATCAATGGGCATGCTCATGTGCTTCGCTCTCTTTCTGCGCGGCGTCTCAAGCCGTGCGGGGGTGCTTCGCTGCCTTGGCTCTCCCGCCCATGCGGGCGATCTGTGCTCTGCGTTCTGCGCTCAGCTTGCGCGCTCGCGCCTTGCCGCCCTTGCGGCCGATCTTGCGGTAGTGGGCGATGAGCGTGCGGGTCACGAATCACGCCTCGGGTGGTTGAGGGTCAACTTTCGGCTTTCTCTTGAGGTCTGCGACATTCTTGCAGGTGGCGAAGTGGGTCACGAAGCATCCCTCTTGCCGGTGGACCTGGAACACCCCGTCCAGGTCGCCACCGTTGAAGGAGAAGATCGGGGCGCGCGGGTCGAGCGGATGTGTCGTGCCCTTTTCGTCCTTCGCCCATAGGATGGGCTTGCCGCACAACTTGCATGGGACGGTTTTCATGGGCTCTCCTACCAGTGCAGGGTCCGGCGGGCCGCGCGGCGGAGCTTTTCCTCGTCCTTGGTGCGTTTGCACAGTCGAGCCGGCATGACGACGGTTTCCGACTCTCGCTTGGCCCGAGCGAGCGAGACGAGAAAGACTTCCTTGATGTCCTCGATGGTGGCCGTGTGGCCGCCCTCGTTCATGCCCTTGAGCCATGCGTCGAGCAGATCGTTCGCCCGACCGAGCACGGTGCCTTGATGCGGGACCTTTCTCATGACGTGGCCCGTACAAACTGATCGGCAGCAGTCACGGCTTCGGTGAACGTGGAGTAGACCTTCCAGTCGCAGTGCGGGCGATTCTCGGTCCACACGCCGAAGGCTTCGCCCTCTGCGAACACCTTGGCAATGCGCCACTCGGGATTGAAGACCTCGAACTTCCGCACCCACGTTCCTGCACGCCGCTCGTTCATTCGCTCCTCCGCTCTGGTTCGCGGGGCTTCTCGTTCCCCGCGTCACTCACAGTATCTGCTTACCGGGCTGCTTAGCAAGCCCCTTTTTGCTTACCGCCGCAGACTTGACATTTCGCCTCAGCGGGGGACGTGTCACCGGAAGGTTCCGACCGTTCGCCGCCCCCGCTTCGCTACCAGCTCCTACGCCCTACCGCCTGCCCTGCGATCGCCAGGAATCCCACCACCGTCAACACCGCTACCGCTGCCACCATCGTGACCATCTCATCCTCCGCTCATGTGGTCGGGTCTCTGCGTCCGCCTAGAGCCCCGGTCTGCCATAGCCAATGCGTCCGCCATGCCAACCCGTAACCCCAAGCCCCACGCTAGAACGCTCCCACGCTTCCGCCCTTGACCGTGCAGCCCGCCATTGCACCCCTTGCGCCCCGCAACGCACGGCGCTAGCCTGACGCCCCATGACGGTCGCTGAGGCCTCTGCGTCCCATTCCAGCCTCGCCCCCGCCGTCTGCGCCTCATGTACCCATCCGCAGACCGCTGAGGCCAACGCCGCGCTCCTGAGAGGCGAGTCCGTTCGATCCATCGCCCGCCGCCTAGAAATGTCCATGCCCTCGCTCTATCGCCATGCCCGCGCTTCCCATCATCTCCGAGGCCGTGTCAATCCTGACACACCCCCGGCCGCCCCAACCTCGCAGCCTCCCGCCACGCCCCTGTCACATGACCAGGATGACCGCGAGGCCGAGATCCTCGTCCGCAACGCCCTGCGCCACCTCAAGCGCGCCATGACCAGCGCCGAGGACAAAGACCGCAACGGAGCTATCACCGCCGCGCGCAACGCCCTAGAGCACCGCGCCAAGCTCCGCGGCCGCCTCATCCCAGGCGGAGTCAACGTCACGCTCAACAGCCTCACGTCCGTTGCAGTGGCCGAGCGAGAGCAGGCCGCATCTATGAGCGCGTTCGAGGTCACGGAGCAGGCTGGCGCGTGGCTGGGTGCGCAGTTAGAGGCAGGGAGCGCGGACGCTGTGCGCACGGTGCGAGCGCTGATGCGCATGCTGCCTAGCGCGGAGGTTGCGGCGGGGGATGCGGTGCGCGAAAGCACGGGCGAGGGGGAGCGCGAGGTCGGGAGCGACGCTGGTGCGCATGAGTGATGCGCATGGCCTGCTGCGCTGCGTTGAGCGCGTGCGCATGCGGTGCAGCCAGGCAAGCGACCGAGGGGACGGGGCCACCCCGGGGGGTGCGCTGGGAGTCCCGGCCACTGCACGCTCCCTGTGTCGGTGTGGGGGTGGGGAGCCTGGGGTCGCAGCGGAGGGGTTGGTAGCAGGCTCGGGAGTCGAACCCGACTCGCGCTGGCTTATGAGGCCGGGCGAGTCACCGGACCGCCTGCGGTGGGCGTGGCGCTCGCTGGGAGCGAGGCGTCTGAGGCGTGCGGGGTCAGAGCGAGAGGGCGGGCTCTGGGCGGCAGGATAGGGCTGGCGCTGTCAAATGCAAGGGGAAAGCGCTGGTGTTGACGGGGGAGATGTGAAGTGGTGGAGAATGCGGGCAATCATCCGCGATTCTGGGCGCTTGTACCAAGTTGGTACAAAGTCGTGCGATTTGACGAATGGCCTCGCCCGTTCCCGCTAGAATCCCATCATGCCCCAACATCGCAAGGCTGTCATGCGTGCTGGTTTGACGCGCCTTCAGTCGGGGCGCTGTGCGATCTGCGGTGATCCTCCGGGGAAGCGCGGGCTGCATCTCGACCACGATCACCTGACCGGAATCGTACGCGGACTGCTCTGCCATAGATGCAACTTCGGCATCGGGCTATTCCGCGATTCCGAGGAACTGCTGATGCGTGCGATCACATACCTCGGCCGTTCGGGATTCTCCGACTACGACATGCTCGCGGCGTGTATCGACCTCATGGATCAGGTCGAACGAGAGTCTGGGGTGAGGGCGCCGAGGAAGCTGCGGGAGCGAGGCTAGTGCCAGCTCCGCATGGCGGCGATCAGCGCGGGTCCGAGCCATATGCACAGGTGCCGGATGATGCGGGTCATGGTGCCTCCCTCCAGTCGGGCTCGCGCTCGGCGAACCGTGCGGTGCTCAGGAACGTCAGCGGGAACGAGTAGTGCCCGATTCCGTGCCGGTTCTTGCCGACCCCGAGCATGGATTCGTGCTTGGATGGGTTGCGGTGCAGCAGGCATACCAAGTCGGCGACCTCCTCGATTTCCCCAGCCTCCTTCAAGTCCGCCATGATCGGAAACGCGTTGGGGCCGCGCTGCTCCACCGCCCGCGACAACTGTGCTCCGATCAGCACTGGGACCTCCAGGCTCATCGCCAAGGCTTTCAGTTCCCGCACCACCTCACCGACCTGCTCGCGCCGCGTCTGCCAGTAGCGATTAGGCGCTAGAATCTGCACGTAGTCCACCACGATCAGGGTCGGGCGGTCGCGCAGCATGCGGCAGAACTCGGCCGCCATCGCGGTCACATGGCCCACCGGGGCGCGGCGCGAGGGCGGCTCCTGAATCCACAGCGCCAGATTGGCCACCTCGCCCGGCCCGCTCGGGAACATGGTCCATAGCCGCCGCCGGATGTCTTTCAGGCTCATCTCCAGCGAGAACATCAGCACCTGCCAGCCCGAGCGCGCCGCCTGGACCGACCAGTCGAGCATCATCGCCGACTTGCCGCCTCCGGGGCGAGCGGCGATCACGTTCAGCGTGCCGGCCTCGATGTGCGCGTGTTCGTCGAGCGAGGGCAGGCCGGTGCGCACCCGGGGTGCCGCACCGGTCAGTTCGTGCTCGGCCATGATCTCGGCCAGCGAGCGCATGCCGTCCAGCGGCTGCCGTGGCCCTTCGATGCCGGCGAACCGATCGAGGGCCGCCTTGGCCAGTTCGGCCGGGTCGGCGGATCCGTTCGCCTGCTCGGCCAGCGTCAGGGCGTGGCGGCGGATCTCTCGCAGTTGCCGCTGGCGCCTGAGCATGGCGGCGTAGGCGGGCAGGTTCTGGGGCGCACAGGCGGACGAAAGCGCGTTGCCCCAGTCCACCAGCGAGAAGGGAATGCGCTCGGCACGCAGGTTCCAGCGCGCCAGATCCCACGGCCCATCCGCCGTCAGCTCGGCGATCGCCTCGTAGGCCGACTTCATGATGCCGCTAAAGTCGGCGCGGTCGAACATCGTCCAACCCTGCCCGCGGTCCCGGAGCAGGGCTCCGATCACGGCTCGTTCCATCTCGGCTTGCGATGTCATGGCACCCACGCCTCCTCGCTCGCCAGCCCGTCGATTCCCCGGGACTCGGCGCTCTTGCACCAGTTGACGAATGCCCGGTCAAGGCTCTTGAACGGGTGCTGCTCGTGGTAGGAGATGAGCTTGGCTTCGATCACGGAGAGATCGAGCTTGGGGAATCTGACCTTCATCCGATGCAAGCAAGCCGCCGTCACGCCGCCGTTGGCGTGGACGGCGGCCTTGCTCGGCAAGGAGCCTGTCTTAGATTCTTCTTCTACGGAAGAGGAAGAGGCAAAGGCAAGGCTGACACGAAGCGACTCGCTATCCGGTCGCTGTGCGACCGAACCCCAACGCTTGGCGTTGGTTATGCGAGCGCCTTCTGACGCCGATGCTCTTCGACGCTCCTGCTTCGCACGCTCCAAGACCATTCGTCGCTGAACCAGTACCGGGGTCGCTGAGCGCATCGCTGAGCGAAACGCCGAGCGAATCGCTAGGCGACAGTGCTGCCAGCGGTCGCGCAGGTCGGACAGCCGGGCGAGTAGTTCGTCGTCGTCAGGAAGCACCCCGCACTCCTCCGCCGACCACGCATGGCAGAGGAGATGGACGTAGCCGCCGCGCTGTTCAGGGGTCATCGCTGAGACGATGGAGTCGGAGAGATAGTCTTTCGGATAGAACTGGAACGACGGGGCTCTGTCGTCGGCTGGCACCTGGGCGGTCCCTCATGGACACTCGGCGTTGCGTTCCCCAGAATCCGGCGGCGTGCTGCCGCGCCAAGGACGAGCGGGCTGGCTTGCTCGGAGGCGGTGTCGGAATCACAGCGAGCACCGCCGGACTCTGGGACGATCCCGACACCTGCAAGATAATCCGATTGCGTCCGCTGTCAAGAGGGCGTAGAAAGAACTCGCCAGCAAGCGGAGCGTGATGCACGGCGGGCGGTGCTGGCCCCGGACCTCCCCGGCAGAGAGAGCCGCCCGCACCTATCTCCACAGGAGGTCGCGTGATCCAATGCCCGAAATGCCAGACCACCGACCTCCGCCTCCATAGCGGCGTCTACCGGCTCGATACCCGCCGCCGCTGGCGTCTGTTCGGCCCCCCGATCGTGGTGCGCACCCTGGTCGGCCATGACTGCTCCTGCCTGCGCTGCCTGTGGGCATTCTCGACCGTTGCCTCCGGCACCATCGACTCGCCCAGCCAGCAGGCGCACGAAGCCCTCAAGGCGCAGCGCATGAACAGCGATCACAACGGCGAGGACCAGGCCAAGCGCCGCGCCGAGCGCCGACTGCCGCGCATGGATGACGACTTGGCCGAGGACCCGCGCTATCCGGCCCCTCGGTGATCTGGCTGCTGTTCGGCGCGATGGCCGTCCTGTGGGGTGCCGTGGTGTGGTCCCGACTCCAGCCGCCACGGCGCCCCGGCCCGGTCGATGTCCCACCGCCTAAGCGGAAATGGCATGCGCACCGTCGCTGACATCCTGATCGTCGCCTGCTGCATCGCGGCGCTTGTGCTCGTTCTCTGCGCCGGTGTGATGCGCCTGTTCGGTCCGCCCTGATGGCACTCGCCGACCCCGACAAGGAGAACCGCTGGCAGCGCGTCCAGCGGTTCCTGAACGGCATCATCTGCGGCGGCAACACCGTCATGTCGCTCGACCACGGCACCTACACGCCCACGCTCACCGGGGTCGCCAACGTCGCCGCCTCCACCGCCTATGAGTGCCAGTACCTGCGCGTCGGCAATACCGTCACAGTCTCGGGCAAGCTGGACGTGGACCCGACGCTCACCGTCACCGAAACCAAGCTCGGCATCTCGCTGCCGATCGCCTCGAACTTCGGCGCCGCTGAGGACTGCGCCGGTGTCGCGTTCGCCTCGGGCATCGCCGGGCAGGGGGCTGCGATCCGCGCCGACGCCACCAACGACCGCGCCGAGATGGTCTGGATCGCAGGCGATGTCACCAACCAGCCGATGCTAATGATCTTCACGTATGCGGTGGTCTAGGCTGGACCCGCGCGCCCGCAAGGCGTTCGATGAGGCCGCCGCCGCGATCCTCAATGAGCTGGGGCTCGTCATCCTCGGCGTCATGTTGATTCTCGGGCTCATCATCTGGGCCATCGCGTGGTTCGCGCACCGATGATCCGTGCCCGCATCCTCCTCGCCGTTGCCCGCTGGCTGGGCACCCCGCTCTATCTGCGCTGTATGCCGGGATGGCCCAAGAGTCGGTGGTGGCTCTATTGGTCGCCCGGCCTCGCCCTGATGCCGCTCCCAGACGGCGAGGTGCGCCACTATCGGGGGCTCCAGCAGTCGTTCCAGCGATGACCCTCGCCCTCTCGCCCGGATACATCTTCAAGGTCGCCAACGAGAGGCTGAAGGCCGACCCGTTGCTTTCCTTCGGCTGGCCCGGCGAGCCCCATCGCCTCGCCTGCCGCTACCACGCTCAGGGGCTCGAAACCCTACTGCGCGGCTCGAACGACGCGGCCAAGACCGGGACCGGTTCGGCCATCGTCACCGCCATCCTCGAAGGCAAGAAGTCGCTCAACGGCGAGCCCCTGCCGGACGTGCCCATGCCGGCGGTCTGGTGGGTGCTGGTCCAGTCGTACAAGCAGCAGGTGGACGCCTCACAGGCGTGGGTGCTGCGCTGGCTCGGCGATCATCCGCACCGGCTGGTCAACGGGGCCAAGGGCTACGTCGAGCATATCTTCATCGCCACGCCGCTCTGTAGCCACAGCGCCGAGGACATGTCCAAGGCCGGCTTCCGCTGCAAAACCTGCTCGAAGCTGGTGTTCCACTGCGCCGAGTCGCCCTCGGGGATCGGCGGCAAGATCGACGGCGTGTGGGCCGACGAGCCCCCGGACGAGGACACCTGGCGCGAGATGAGGCGGCGCGGACGCGGCAACCGCATCTTCTACAAGCTCATCACCGCCACGCCGGTCGAGAAGAAGTGGTGGCACTGGATGCCCGCCGACTTCCACCAGGTCGAGCGCAAGCCCCGCGATGGCCGGGTCGAAGTCCGCGCCACCATGGACGACAACCGCTTCCTGCTGCCGGCCGTCAAGGCGCAGAAGATCGCCGACACCAAAGGCGACCCGCGCGAACGCGCCCGGCTCTACGGCGACTACGTGGACCTCAAGGGTGAGTCACCGTTCCCGCCCGAGCGGCTGGAAATCTGGCTCAAACGCTGCCGCCCGCCCCGCATCGAGCGCGTCAGCATCGAGGCCGAGCGCCAGGGGGCCGACGACGAGGTGCGCGCCCACGTCCAGTGCGCGGTGCAGATATTCCACCCCTACGAGCGCGAGGAGCACTACGTCGGCGTGGTCGATTCCGCCACCTTCCTACGCCTCGATCATCGCACCGGGCTGGTGGCGACGGCATGGACCAACGAGGGCTCCTCGCTGCGCAACGTGCCCGACCCGTGCGGCATTCACATCTACGCCCGTCGCAAGCCCCGCCTGGCGATGCGCTTCGTCGGCTATACCGGGGCCTACGGCATCGGTAGCCTCGCCGCCAAGATGGCGGTCCGCTATGGCAACGCCCTGATCGACACCGACTTGAGCGGTGGACACGGTGACCCGGCGGTGCGCGCCCTGAGAGACGCCGGCTACTTCCGGCTCCATCGCAACAATCCAATCTCAAGCCGACCCGGCGGCGGCAGCAGCGAGCTGGGCTTCAAGATGAACGCCAGCAACCGCGCCGAGATGGTGGCCTCGATCCAGCAGGCGCTGCTCAACGACTCAGTGCTGATCGAGTCGGAGGACTGTATCCGCTCGTTCATGGCCGTCACCTACGTGATGACGCCCTCGGGCAAGGAACGCCCTGAAGCCTCCTACGGCGCCAAGGACGAGGACATGATCTGCGCCGGTCGAGCACTCCACCTGATGCAGACGCTGATGCTGCCGCCGCTGCCGCAGCGCATCGAGCGCGACCCGGTGCTGGCCGCTCTCGGCATCATTCGCGAGCCCACCGTTCGCAGGGTGCAAGGCGGCGTACTGTGGGACCCCGACTGAAAACCACTTGACGCGCCGCCGAGCGGGCGTATGGTCCGCGCGGTTGGTGGCACAACCACCTCTGTGCACAGGAGGTTCAGGATGAAGAAGTACGTTTGCCTCGCCGCGCTGATCGCGCTGGCGGGTCTCAGTGTGTTCGCACAGCCGAGCGAGGCTCGCGCTCGCTTCCCGCTCAACTGGCAGCATTCGAACGGATTCGGCAGCTACAACACCGACAGTACGTTCAAGCGTGCGGGTGGCGCGACGTGGGGCGCGAGCACTGCGGGCGATACCACGGTCTCATTCCGCGCACCTCCGCTTCCCGGCCTGGGCGTCGCCGCCACCGATACGGTGAGCTGGTTCACGTTCTCGTTCACCCCGAGCGGTAAGAATACTCCGCTGGGGCTCACCGCCGGCGCCGACTCCATCTATCTCGCCTTGCAGGCCAGCTTCAACGGAATCGACTGGGAGCCGGTTACGCCGGGAACGGTGTTTCTCGCCGCCAACCTCATGCCCACGCCCGTCAACGCAATCTCTGCGATTCTGCTGGAACGCGGGACTACCAATCAGTTCTTCTGCAACTTCTTCGTCGGAAATCTGACCGGCAAGATCGTGACGCCGGCGGTCGGAGCCACCACGGCGGCCACCTACCTCCAGATCGGCGCACACCAGTTCTTCCGGTTCATCGTGACCGGCGACTACACCGGAGCGTTCGAGGGATGGGTGGAGGTTCTCAACTGATGCGCTGGGCACTGTTCATTGTGGCAGCAACCGCCCTCGCTCCCGGGCTGGCGCTCGCTGGCCTGAAACCGATTCGCATCCCGGTGGATATCGGCGGGACGGCCGGGCTTTCAGACGGGGCGATGCCTGCAAGTATTCAGAACAATCCAACCGTCGAGGATGACGTTTCGTATCCAGAATACCTCAGGGCGATCGAGCGCCTTCAGAGGTCAGCAGACCTCACGCTCGACGGCGCGTCGCGAAGCTACTTCCTCACGGGGCCAGACCAACCAGACTTGTGCGGTCCGGGTGGATGTAATCAGACAACGCCACCCGTACCGCCGGGAATGGGCGGCTGGGATGGCGCGTTCGTTTTCTACCTCGGATACACCGGCGGCGACTGGAAGGCATCTTGGGCTTTGACGAAGCAATACATGAAGGGCCACTGATGCCCAACAGCGAGATGGACGCCCATCGGCGCCGAGCAGTGGAGTTCGCCAAGAACCAGAAGATGTTCCAGGACGCCGCGAGCGCCTACGTCAACGACAAGGGCGCGAGCGAATCATCGCTGGAGGCGGTGCGGCGCGTGGCCAAGCGTAGCGGATACCGGCCCAAGGTCCGCATCGGCCAACATGAGGCGGACATCTAGCCATGCCGCTCAAGCGCGGCAGTAGCAAGAGGGTCGTCAGCGATAACATAGCCGAGTTGATTCGTAGCGGGCGGCCGGCGAAGCAGTCGGCCGCCATCGCCTATTCCGAGGCACGCAGGACCGGGCGAGCAGGCAGGCCCAAGAAAGCGAAGTCATAGAGCAGAACGGGAGCCCAGCCCCGAGCGATCCCTGCACCGACGTTACCCGTGAGTGGGAGACGCGGAGGAAGTTCTACGCTCAGCCCTATGGGTTGATCGAGAAGTGCAAGGACTTCCTCTACAAGCAGCGCCACTACAAGGACGACAAGGGGCCGCAGCTCGGCTCGCGCCAGCAGCCCAAGGGCGCCGAACTCAACGACCTCCACCGTTACAAGGTCGCCCAGATTCTCCACGGCGGACCCTACCTCGACTGCCGGCCGCGAGATCGCCGCACCGATCCGATCGCCGCCGAGTTCGCCAAGGCAACCGTTCAATCCATCGTTGAGGACAACACCAACCGATACCCCAAGGTGCGCCGCCGGGTCGTGGACGGCTCGCAGGCGGTCGGGACCTGGTACGCGATGGTGCATTGGGACGAGTCGCGCGGCCCCCACGGCAACGTCATCTTCGAGACCATCGAGCCCTCGCGGGTATTCCCAGAGGCGGGCGCACTCGACATCCATGATCCGACCTGCGAATCGGTCATCATCGAACGCCACGAGCGGCCCCGCGACATCCGGCGCAAGGCGAAGTGGAAGGACACCGACAACCTGTGGACGGACAACCGGGGCCGCTACGGTACCGAAGCCGAATGGACGCGCGCCCACGGCAACCCGTCCACCGACGATCAGTACCTCGCCGACACGGTGACGGTGCTCTACTGCTACTACCGGCACAGCGACGAAACCTACACCGCCGACGCCGGGCATCGTGATCTTCCGCTCGGCCAGCAATACATGGCCTGCCCGACCTGCGGGCACAAGGACGCGGCGCACGATCGCATGCCCGACGGCTCACTACCCGACTCCGGCATGCCGTGCCCCGCGTGCATGAACAACGAGCCGCCCCAGGTGTCGTACCTGTACCGGGTGACGCGCGAGAAGCTGACCGATGAGATGAAGAAGTACCCGCGCGGCCGGCTCGTCATCGTCGCGCCCTACCAGCGCCGCACCTTCTACGACGATGCGTGGCAGGCGCCCTGCCGCAGCTTCCCGATCTGGCAGCAGCGCGCCTACGAGTCGCCCTACGAACAGCAGGGCGGCACCGACACACTGCTCTACTGGAGCCTCCAGTCGCTGATGGACGCGCTGCGGCGCCAGGCCTATGAGCAGATGGTCACGAGCAAGCCGATCATCATGTTCGCGGGCGGCCCGGATGGCGTGGGACTCACCGACGGCAACAACCAGCCCTTCGTCTATGACGACACCAATGGCCAGATCGCCTACGCCAACGTCACCAGCCTTCAGGGCATGGTGCAACAGTTTCAGGGCGGCGGCATGCCGGCCTCGCTCCCCTCGCTCTACCAGATACTCTCGTCCTCGTTCTATCAGACCAAGGGCACGGGCCAGGTCAGCTTCACTCCCGAGCGTTCCCGCGACGTTGCCTACGCCTCGCTCAAGCTCCAGCAGGAATCGGGCGACGTGGCGGTGGATGACCACAAGGAGACCGTGTTCGAGGACGAGGGCCTGTTCTGGGGCACGGTGCTGGACACCGTGGTCCACAACGCGCCGATTCAGTGGTTCGAGGCGCGCTTCGGCCCCGAGGCCGGGCAGGCGCTGACCCTGCTGCGCGCCGAGGTCGGCGCCAACGTCGATGTGATCGTCGGCTCGCCGCCCGCCATCAAGCAGGGCGCGGTCGATGAACTGCGCGCACTTCAGGAGTGGGACCAACTTCAGAATCCGGCGCTGCGCCGCATCGCGGCGCGCAAGCTCGGCATCTCGCCCGCCGATGAGGCGCAGGTCGAGATGGAGCGCCAGAAGCTGATGCAAACGATGGGACCGCCGCAGGGCGGCCCAGCGATGAACGGGGGGCCGGCACCCGCACCGCCGGCAGGGATGGGCGCACCCGCTGCGCCCGCGATGTAGGAGTGGATCATGGCGAACGAACCAACCGGGACGCCTGACCCCGCAACCGGGACGACCGCACCAGCGGCTGACGGCGCTGCGAGTGGTCCGGCTGGCGGCGCTGGTGCCGAGACGCCGGAACAACTGAAGGCGCGCATCAACGAACTGGAGAGCCAGCGCAAGCAGGACCTGGCCCGACTTAGCTCGGGCGAGGAAGCGGCTCGCCGGGCACGGGACTTGGAACTGGAGAATGAGCGGCTTCGGAATAGCCAACCGCCACCGACCGGCTACGATCCGAACGCGCAACTCGCCCAGGCTTGGCAGATGGTCGCCGAGAACAATCCCGAACTGGCCCAGGTCGTGGCCTCAGCGTTTCAGACCACCGAGCAGCGCGTCGCCCGGGTCGAGGCCGAGAACCGCTGGTATCGGGAACTCGGCGAGGTCAGCGACCCCAAGGAGCGCGCGGAGGTCGAAGCGCGGGCCCGGGAACTCAAGGTGAGCCCGTCATGGGCGCGCCGCGATCTGAACTCCCAGAAAACCGATGCCGCCCTCAAGGAAGCCGCCGAACTGAGGCAGCGGATCGCGGACGACGAGGCACGGAGACAGCGCGGCGTCGTGACGACGCACGCCGGCCCCGCCCCGCCTCCACCCTCCAACGCCAACGAGATGAAGTCCTCCGACTATGCCGCCAAGCAGCGCGAGCTGCAACGCGACGGCAACATGCAGGAGGCAATCGCACTCAAGGCGCGGAAGGATTCCGGAGACCTGAAGGTGGTTCCCGGATGATCGCGCAGGAAGGATAGAGCATGGCAACGTACGTTCCCGCGACCCAGGCTGCGAACTGGATCGAGCAGCATTGGGACTCGGAGATCGGGATCACCGCGTATCAGGAAGCGGTGGGATATCCCAAGTTCAAGAAGTTCAGCGAGAAGCCCGGCAAGACCTTCAACTTCAGGAAGCACGCCAACCTCACCACCACCAGCCCGGCCGATACGGCGGTGCTGGGCGGCACGACCTCGCTCACCTACTCGGCCAACACCGAGGCGGTGGTGCAGGCGTCGCCTTCGACCCGCTACTGCGCGGTCGAGGTGGACGAGAACATCCTGTGGCGCATGGTGACGGACCCGATGGACACGTTCCGCAAGAGCGTGGACATGTCGGTCACCGAGAAGGTGGACAACGTGGCGATGGCGCTGTTCGCCTCGCTCGCGACCTCCACCGTCGGCGGCCCGGCCGCGAACATCAGCAAGTCTCTGGTGCTCGAAGCGCAGCGCAAGCTGGTGGTCGCCGGCAAGATGTACGTCAAGATCGGCCAGACGCCAATGAGCTTCATCGTCAGCCACAACCAGGTGGATCAGTTGGGCTCGATCACCGACTTCATGGCGGCCAACGTGCGCGGCGACGACCGCAATCCGATGGTCACCGGGTGGCTGTTCACGGCGCTCGGCATGAAGTTCTACGAGTCCGGCAACCTGACGAGCGACGGCAATGGAACGCATGGTTGCCTGTTCGTCGAGGATGCGTTCGGCATCGGCTGGAACAAGGAACTCACGGTCAAGCTCCAGGAGATCGAGCTGGTGCAGCGCGTCATCGCCGCCTGCGACTTCGCGGTGCTGGAGCGTTTTGATGAACTCGCGGTAGACGTGCAAACCGTGAATTAATAAGGACTTACACCTACACCGGAGGCAGGACATGGACACTTTGCAGGGCAATCCATTCCCGGTCGGAAGCATCGAGTCATTGCGAGCGGCAGGCTTGGACCCTGCGGTGTATCCGAGTTGTTCGGCGCCGCAGGGTTACGGCCGCTGTATGGGATGCGGGAGTCATCCGACCTGCATCTTCCCGTTCAAGGACAAAGGGGCTGGCACCTCGCGACCGCAGAACGTCGCGGTAGCGCGGGTCTATCGGGTCAACAACTCGGCGATCACGCGCATCAAGCCCTGCTACCACTACATGCAGCACGATCATCCGCGCCGCTCCAGCGACCCGAACACGGCCTACGCCGTCTCGGTGATCGGCTACGAGGGCGATGAGGTGAAGATTCAGATCACCGAGAAGTTGCACGAGAAGGCGGAGACCAACTGTGAGGCGTGCCGCGAGGGGCGCTGTATGGCGCGGGTGAGCAAGATTCAGACGCTCCGCGTTCCGGAGTGGAAGCCGCCGACGGAGCAGTTCACGCAGAGCGAGTTCGCAGCGCAGGTGACGCAGCAGATGCGCGAGCGGGTCGAGCGCGAGGCGATGGGCGCACTGGTTGGGGCCAAGCTGCCGCTGGAAGGCCCTACCGTCACGGAGCCCAAGCCCAAGGAGTAGCGGTGGACGCATTCACGCCCAACGAGACGGCGGCGAGCCTCAAGAAGCGGGTGGAGCGCACGCCTACCAAGGCGGATGTCGCGGCGATTGCCGGCCCCGGGGGGATCGTGGAACACCCTGACGGGACGTGGGAAGCGAAACTTCGGGGTCGGCAGGTTCAGGAGTTCATGGAGTTGCGCCGGCCGCGCGCCCGCAGCGATGCGGAGTTCGGGGCCAAGGCGCACGAGCAGATTCACCGCACCGAGGTACGCGGCAAGGGCGGCCAGCGCGTGCGGGTGGCCGAGCAGTTGGCAGAGCGGGTCGAGCGCAAGCACCACGCTTCCTCGGGGCGGACGGTCATCACCATCCCAGACAAGCCAATCGGATACCGCCGCCAGGATGAGGCTGGCCGCTGGTGGAGCTATCAGGGCGAGAACCGCTGGGCCGAGGTGCAGAACGTGCAGGGTCGCTGGGTTGAGGTGGCATGAGCCAGACCGCCGCCGAAACCGCCCTCAACGTGCGCCGGATGATCGACGATCTGGACAAGGACGATTACGCCATTTCGTCGCTCAGAATGGCGAACATCATCTCGGGGGCGGTACAGGCGCTGGCGGCGCGCACCCACCAGCCGATCAATGCCTCGCCGCCGACCACCATCGTCCTGTCCAACGGAGTATTCGACTACACCATCAGCCTCGCCAACATCGCGATCCGTCAGATTCTCCTCGCATCGAATGGGCGCGATCTGGTGCGCATCCCACTTGAGGAACTGAACGCCCGCTATCGACAGGACACGAGCGTCCCGGCGGCCAGCACATCGTTCCCGACCCATTACGCGCTCTACGAGACCAATACGCAGTTGACGCGGATTCGCGTGGGCCCGACCCCGGACGCCTCGGCCGGGACGCTGCTGGTCTACCGCGACGTGCTGCCGGCGTCCACATCTGGCGATACCAGCTCGATCCCATTCGGCAACCTGATGTGTCAGGCGGTCGAGGCCTCTGCGGCAGCGGAGTGCGTGCTGTCGATGGTGCCCGAGGAGCGTGCCAAGCGAATGATCTCTCAGGACGTGGTGCAACTCTGGCTCAAGGGCGTCGATGATGCGGTCAAGGCCGAGAACGTGCGCCAGCGCATGATGGGCCGCAGCCAGACACACGTCGTCCAGAGGTGCCCCTAGTGGCCGCCCCAGACCTGTCCGCAGGCATCACGCTCATCCGGTTCTGGGTGCAGGATGCGAGCGCGTCGCTTCCGGGCGTGACCGACGCCCAGATCACGCTCATCATCAACGAGAAGCTCATAACCTGGTACCGGGTCGTGGAGCAGCGCGGCGCGCGGGTCTCGCTCGGCACCTATGCTACGGGGGTGCTGGAGCAGCAGACCGATGCGGCGGCGACCTATCCCGAATTGTTGAACGTCTCACTGGGCAATATCGATGCCAGTACGCGCGATGACACGCTGGAGAAGATGGAGTGGAACGAGCTTCAGCAACTTCAGAAGGATAGTCCCTCGCAGGGCATCCCGACCCGATATGCCGCCTTCAAGGCCTCCGGCGCCGATCAGACCTGGACCATCGCGCTCCACCCGATCCCGGCCGCAGACTACGAACTGATCGCCATTGCCCGGACCTACCCGACGCCGCTGAGTGTTGGGACCGATGTCCCCGATGTCGGCGACGCCGAGAGTTACTGGGTCTACCGCCTAGCGGCGGCCGACCTCGTCAATCCGCTGGGCGCCCCGGAACTGATGGACTACCTGCTCGGGCCGATCCCCGAGAACATCCGCGAACTGATGGGCGTCTCGCGCAAGCGGCTCGATCCGAAACGACGACCAGAGGAGTCTGTGCTTTGAGCGTCGCCGCGCTAGCCGGCCCGAGCCCGAAGCGCCTACCGCGCCGCTACGGCCTGCCGCTGGATGGCTACACCTCCAGCGTGCCCGCCCACGTCTGCCCGCCCGGGAAGCTCTGGGGCGCGCAGCCGAGCGCCCTGCGCAGCTACAATCTGCGCTACGACCCGATCGAGGGGAAGTTCTTCCGGCGCGACGGCTCGCTCACGGTGGGGGGCGCCGGCGGGATTCTGGAGGCTGGTCCGGCTAGCATGCGGGCGCGCCAGATGCTCGAACTCCACTCGCCGACGCTTGAGGACTTGGGCGACTCCTACCCGACCCACTGCCTGCTGCTGAGCCGCGAGAGCGCCACTGCCGCCAACAACAACGCGGCACTCTACCTCTACGACACGGTGGGGCCGCAGGACTACACGCTCGGCATGGAGTTCGACGCCACCAACCACTACCCCGGCACCACCGCCGCGACCATGAACATCAAGTGCATCCCGTACATGCGGACGACGGACGGGCTTTGGGGCCGGCTCAACTCGGCGGCCAAGCGCCAGTACGCGCTCGCGGGCTCGCGCCGCATGCTGGAGATCGGCAAGCATCTCTATTTCGGCAACCTCCATTCGCTGCCGATGCGCTGGAACAAGCGCTACAACCGACTCACCTCCAGCGGCTCGCAGAACCTGCAACTGGCCCCGACCGGGGGCATCGTGCCGATGGGTGCCATCACGCTCACCGGGGTTGGCGTCAATGCCAACGGCATCTGGACGGTCAACGACACGTTCTACTACTCCGTGGTCTACGAGTACGCGGACGGGTCGTTCTCCTTCCCGATGATGCCGCGCCCGATCAACTCGGAACTGACGACCGGGCTCCACCGCCACGTGGTCGCGGCCAGCGTCGATACCCTGGTCTGGACCAACATCCCGATCGGCCCTTCGGACGTGGTGGCGCGCTGGCTGTGCCGCACACCCAAGAAGTCCACCAACGCCGCGACCGGCGGCTCCGCCGAGCCCGAGATCAAGGACCTGCGTCCGTTCGACCGCATTCCCAACAACACGCAGACCAGCTATATCGACATCTACGGCAACGACCTCGCACTCTCGACCCGCACCGACATCGTGAACTTCGAGCGCCAGTGGCCCAATCCGGCGCGGCACATCTGGCCCTTCGATGGCCGCATCGCCATGGGCTACTTGAACCCGCACCCGGCCGCGATCCTGCTCTGCCCGAACGTCAACGTTGATGACGACTCGGCCTCGATCCTCACCAACAAGTACGAGTTCGACGTTGGCGCTACCACGGCCGACAAGCTCACGCTCTACAAGGACAACGTCACCGACGCCGCGAGCAAGATCGACATCTCTAGCAGCAAGACGATCCAGCAGATGGTGGACCTAATCAATGCGACCACCGTCGCTGGTGCCGGAGGTAAGTGGCATGCGGCGCTGGTGCCGGGTGCCGATGGCTCGGCGCCAGCCAGTAGCCTGTGCGGGACCTCGACGGCGGGCACCCCTGCCGGTCCGGCCGACATCGACGTGGGCGACACGTCCAAGCGCGTGCGCAGCTTCGCTGCGTCCTATCCCGGCATCGCCTACTTCGGGACCGCCTACCTCACGGCGGCGGAGCGCAAGGGGCCGTATAAGGGCCGCTGGCGCTTCAGCGAGGGTGGCCCGCAGCTCGCCGGCTCCAACTTCGGAGATATGTGGCCGGCCGGGAATATCCGCACGGGACTGGAGTCATGGGGCATGCTGATGGGCGGCGCACCGCTGCTCGATGGCTGCATCATCTTCTTCAGCAAGGCGATCGTCTTGTTCCGCAACATCAAGAGTGGGCGATCGGGGCTGGACGAGGACTACCATCCCGACGATCTGTTCACGAACCTGGGCTGCATCGCCTGGGACTCGATCGCCTACGGCGACGGTTGGGCGGGCTGCCTGACCTCGCAGGGCTACATGGTATTTGATGGCCGCTCGGGCCAGCAGGGCCGCGCCACCATCTCGGGCGACGTCTGGAACCCCGCGACCGGACAGGGAGAGTGGGCCTATGAGATTGCCCAGAGCGAGGCGTCTGTCGGCGTGGACAACGACGCCTCGCACTTCCATGCCAAGGTGATGGGCGGGAAGCTCTACATCACCTACCGTTCCAACTCGGCGGTCAACGACGGCGTGTGTGACCGCACGCTGGTCTATGACTTCTCGGGCAGCGTCGCGGGGTCTGGGCTCGCTCAGGTGTTGCGCCCCGACGGAACGCCGTGGGGTTGGAGCCCGCCGAATGTGATGCAGGTCTCGGTGCTTGGCGAGGTGCGGAAGTCGGCGGGCATCAAACGCTACGGTGCGATCGAAGCGAACCTCGGCACCACCAACGGGCGCATCGACCAGACCGAAGTGAGCGGTGCGCCCGCGCAGGACAACGGCGTCAACATCGACTGCGGTGCATGGTTCTGCGAGGACCTGGCCGAGGAGATGCGGAAGAAGCGTGCGCAGCAGGCGTGGGTGGTCTATAAGTGCAACGGCACGGGGATGAAGTTTCACTTCCGCCGCACCAACGGATCATCGTCAGTCACGGAGACTGGCGGAGGACTGCCACTGCCAAGCACGGGATCGGGAACCTTCAGTCGCACACGCGTGCCGTTGCCGCAGAACGCGCGAGCCCCGGCGGTCGGGAATCAGATTCGGCTCTCTGAGGACGGCACGGCGACCACGCCCCCGGAAGTCTGGGGGGCCGAGCTCGATGAAGTCATCACGGCGTCGTATGACTAACGAGGGGGTGATCTAGTGGCAGGGCATCCGAGCCCGGACCTTCCGGGTATTGACGATCCTTACTTCATCTTCGACGATCCGGCAGGAGGTATCGGCAGCTCGCCGCCGGGATCAACTCCGCCCCCGGGGCCGGGCGGTGGCCCCGGCAACTTCTTCGGAGGCCGCGCCCAGTCGCTGATGGCTCCGGTTCCGGGCGGATATTCGCCCTACGGTTACCGCCGCAGCCGGCTGCGCCCATTCGGGTCACCGCGCATGGCGTCGCCGACGATGGGCCAGCAGGGCGGCTATGGGCCACAGGGCGGCCAGTTCGGGGGATTCCAGTCCCCGGGTGGCGCCGGCATCGGAGCCTTCAGCCCCGGGGGATCGTACGCGTCGCAGGCGCAACCCGGAGGACGCAATCCGGCGCTCCCGGCGTTCGATCCCAACAACCCGTTCGCTGGCAGCTATCCGAACCAGCTTCAGACCACCGAGGACATCATGGGCTACCTGCTGCGCCAGTACGCGCAGGGCGGCGGCTTCGATCCGATGGGCGATCCGCGCATCACGGCGCGTCTGCGCGAGCGTGCGATTGGCGACACCAATGCCCAGCAGCATGCGGCGCGGGTCGGGCTGATCGGGCGCTCCGACGTGGACCCGAGCACGTTCGGATTCCAGAGCCTGATGGGGGACCTCAACTCACAGGGGAACGTGGCGCGGATGACGGGCGATGCGGAGCTTCAGCAGGCGCTGGCGATGCAGCAGTTCTACCAGAACCTGTTCGGGCAGTCGGCGCTCGGAACGCAGAATGCGCAGGCGGCGCGCGAGCAGGCGGCGCACCAGGGTCGTATCCAGCGCGGCCTTCAGGGCGGCGGATTCGATTGGGGCGGCTTTGCGGGCGGTGCCGGAAAGCTGGCGGGGGCCTTCTTCTGATGGCATGGCCCTACGACATGCTGGACCCCAACGACCCGGCCGGGGCCGATCTGCGGTTCCTCGACGCCCTGCCGCCTCAGTTCATGGAGCAGGGCGGATTCGACCCGTCGCTGGGCGGCATGGTGCCAGGATTCGGCGGGCAGGCTCCGAGCATGGCGCCGCCCGACTTCGGTCCGACCAACGAGCAAGGGATGCCGAGCGACTTCTGGGCGCGGCTGGCGCAGATCTCTGGCGCACAGCCATTCTCGTTCAATCCCGGCCACCGCCCGACCGGGATCGAGGTCCTGCTGGCCGGGCTCGCCGGCTTCGGCAACGCCAAGGCGATGCAGGGCGCGCGCCGCGTGGCCACTGTCGAGGACCGCAACAAGCAGGCGCGCGAGAACGCCAAGGCGCTGGCCGAGCATCGCTGGCGCGAGCGCGAGAACCAGCGCCAGCGCGAGGCGGTGCGCGGGAACATCGAGGCGACGCAGCGGGCAATCTCCGGGCGCAAGGGGGAGGACGGCGAGCCCCTGGTGCAGGTCGTCGGGCCGGACGGAAAGCCGATGTGGACGAAGCGGTCTGAGGCGGCCGGAAAGCGCGCACCGGAAACCGGGCTCGTTCAGATCGAGGGGCCGAATGGACCGATGTATGTCCGGCAGCCAACGGCCGTCGGACAGTCACCGCCCGCGAAGGCTGAACCATCCGAAAAACTCAAGCCGCCCACGGCTGCGGAGCGCGGAGACCTGATCTACGACGTTGGCCTGCTCAAGCAGCTCGGCGACGTTCGCTCTGGATTCCGCCCTGAGTATGTGGGTCCCGGCATTGGGTTGGCCAGGGGGCTGGCGCGCAAGGGGGGAATGATTCGCGGCCGCCAGGAAGGTGCCTTCCGGGCTTCGCTCGCGGGGATTAGGAATCAGATTCTCAAGATGCGTAGCGGCGGCGCGGTGACACCGGGCGAGGCCCAGAGGCTGCTTGATGAGTTGCCGACCGAGAACGACGAGGCCACCAACTTCATGAGCAAGCTCGACCAGTTCGAGGAGTCTGCGCGGTACATCGCCAACACGCGACGGGAAACGATGTCATCGACCGGGGTTGATCTGAGCAGGTTGCCCGCGCTGCCGACCGGGCGGCCGGCGGGCGGGACCGTCAAACTCAAGGCGCCGGACGGCTCGATCAAGGAAGTTCCTGCCAACGAGGCGGCGCACTACAAGGCGCTGGGCGCGGTGGAGGTCAGGTAGTGGCTGACTGGTTTGAGAAGAATAAGCCGCAGAAGTCCGACGACTGGTTCGCCCAGAACGCCGCCGACACGACGGCTGACGGCACGCCTCGCGGCGCCATGACGCCTGAGCAGATGTTCGGGCCTCGAGCGATGACGAACCGCTGGCTGCGGGTGTTGCCCTTCCTGACTGGCGCGGGGGGCGCGATTCTGCCGCCACCGTTCGGCGGCATTGCCGGCGCGACCGGCGGCGGCATGTTGGGGTCGGCGATGGAACGCGGGCTTGCGGGCCAATCGCTGAACCTCGCCGACCCCAACGTCCGCATGGACATCGAGCGGGCCGGGATTAACCAGGGGTTGCTCCAAGCGCCGGCATCGGCCATCGGCAAGGTCGGTGGCGGTCTGATGGGCCTGCGCGACTGGTCCCGCAACCGGGCGGTCGGGCAAGCCATCAAGGAGATCAACGAGCCCATGGTCGCCGGCCGGGCGGCTAAACGCGCCGCGCTGGCTAAGGAGGTCCCGGCCGCCTCAGCGGCCCGCCAGCAGGCGGCGGCGGCCACCAAGGCAGAGATCGCCAGCTCGCCCGCAACGTTTGGCGACAATGAGGTCGCGGATCGCATCATCGCTGAGCGCGAGGCGCGATTCGGGGTCACGGCCAGCCCCAAGGTGAGGCAACAGATTCGTCTCGACGTGGCTCGGCGCCATGCCTCCGTTCTGCCGCGCCACACGGGGCGGCTGATCGGTCGTGGCAAGGCGGGCCAGTATGACGCGCCCACGGCCCAGATTGCCAAGCAGGCGTTCGATGATCTGGTGCGCGCCGCCCACACCGGGGTTGAGGGCGGCATTCGCCCCAAGCCGGGCATCGACATGGACATCGCGAACGCTTGGCGCAGCCTGATCGAGGAGCGCATCCCGAACGTGGGCGAGTTGAATCAGGCGACGCGCGGTGCGATCAAGGCAGAGCAATCGGTCAAGAAGCTCCAGAAGGGAATGCCCACTGAGGAGGCGGCGAGAGTGCGCATGCAGGAGCGTGATGCGGCGACGCGGGCCAAGGTGCTCGCCAATCGATCCGCCAATCCGATCACGCTGATGCGCGGCCTGGTGAGGCCGGGCCAGATGGTGACGCCCGGATTCGGCTATCGACCCGGGACGGCAACCGAGTTTGGCGGCAAGGTCGGCGAGATGCTGGCATCGGCTCCGGCTGAGGGCACGGCCTTCGCGCTGCCTCGCGGGCTGGCGCTGTACCTCGAAATGCTTCGTCAACAGCAGCAGAACGAACCGCCCGTCTATGGGGCACCACAATGAGAGGGAGGACGAGCATGCGGATGAGACTGGCATTGCTCGCGCTGCTCGTCGCAGCGCCGGCATGGGGTGCGGGATCACAGGGCCAGGACGGCAAGTCGGCGCGCGGGCAGATGGAGGTGCCGGTCGTCGGTGGGTGGTATCGCTCCGATACTACGTACCGGGCGGAGACCATGGACGCCAATGGCAATCTCTACACGCGCGAGTCTGCGCCGATCTTCGATCAGAACGGCGTGTCGCAGGCGGTCATCAACAATAGCGGCCTCGCCGTGGCCGGGCTCGATTCATCGGCCGTTATCGACGTTCACAAGTACCGGGTCGTGGGGCTGTTTATCAAAGGCGTTCCGAGCACCGGCACAGGCGGGATCAACCGCTTCGCGTTCCAGATTCGGGCACACCTGAACGGCCAGTCCGACTCGTCCAGCACATTCGCATGGTATCCGCAGGTGTCGGCCAACGCGGGCGCCGGAGTGGCGGCCGCAGGGGCTGATGTCGATACGCTCTACCGTCTCGGGCACCTCATCACCCCAGCCGCGACCACGCTTGGATCGGGCGAGTTCTCGGTGGTGTTCAATCGGGTGCGGAACGCTCCGGCCAACGGCGTGGCCGCAACCATTCGCCAGTATCCGAGCGGCATCTACCTCCAGCTCTCCAGCGTGTTCGGTTGTGACTTCTGGGCTCCGTACATGAGCGTGCGGGTCGCCAATCTCGTGGGGCCGACATGTGCGATCACGGTCCATATCGTCGGGACGCCGCTTTGACGGCGCGGAGCGTCGTAGCGGCGCTGCTGATTCTCTGCTGCGCGAGCATTGCTGAGGCTGGGCGCGGCATGGTGATCTCGGGCTACCTGAACGATGCGGTAGGCGAACTGCCGCCCAACAACGACCGCATGCTCAAGCTGGTGACGAACCTGCTTGACCGTGGCGGGGCCGACTACCGCATCGTCGAGATGCGCAACGTCAAGACCGAGTTCTTCCGCACCGGGCAGATGGTATGGAACTTCGGCACGGCAGGGGCCTATGCCGAGCAGTTCGATTGGGTGGTGCACGTCAACGCGGCGCTGGGCGCTGGCGGGTATGCCAGCACATTCGCTTCATACCGGCCCGACAGCACGCTCAAGAACGGCAGCACCAAGGCCCCGACGGTGCCACAACTGTTCCTTGCCACCAACGCGCATGCGCTTATCAACGGTGACAACACGGCACTGCTCGCGGACGCAGCCTCGGCGGGCGCCTGCACCACCGGCGTCAGTGGCGGAACCGTGACCGGGGCTGGGCGTGGCGGCTACCTGGCCACCGACCCCTCGGTGCGATGGCTCAACAGCACCTACTCCGAATCCTTCGTCAAGAACGGGACCAGCCCGGCCGGCGGCTGGCGGGCTCTGGTTGGTGCCAGTATCCCGAACCTTGAGGCACGCTCTCCCAGCAACCGTGATGACGATGTGTGCCGCTGGTGCGACAGCATGGTTGTGTCGGCGAGTGCCGAGACGGTCTACGTATTTGAGCGCATGATGAACCACATCACCGGGGCCAAGCCGGTCGTGTTCGCCATGATGGCCGGGGCCGGGCTCAACAACGATTCACTGTACGACGCTGGCACCAGCACCACGCGCCCGGTCGCTGAGGGCGAGGTCGGGATCGCCCTCATGGCGCTCGCACGGCTCGACAGCCTGACCAGCGGGGGCGTGTTCACTCGCCCCATCAAGGTTGCGCTCACCATCGACGGTGCATTCTCCTACAACGCGCGCATGCACCCGCGCGGCATCCTCAAGGCGGATTCGGCCACGTTTGACGGCAGCATGGACTCGCTGGCCACGCTCAGCATTCCGGCCACGTTCGGGGTCAACATAGATTCCGTGGCCGCGAATGCGGAGTGGAAGCGGTGGCTCGCCAAGGTGCCCAAGGCGCGCTTCTCGCCGCAAAACTGGACCGGGATTTCGGACTCAACCGCCAACAGCGACGGCGCATCGTTCCTGCATCCGGTGGACATCATGGGGCGCTATCGCCGCCGGATCGCGTTCGGCGACTCGTCGGCCGCCGGCAAGGATACGAGCCTGTGGGCGCTACTGCGTGGCGGACGGTTCAAGTGTGACTCGGTCTGGCCCGGACGCTCATCCGGCTTCCTGATGGCCCCGGATGACGACTGGAGCCCGCTCGGCATGAACGGGAGCGGCACGGCGCCGGGCGTCGATTCGGTTGTGTTCGCCATCGCGCGGGCTGGATTCAGCGGCGTGCGGGTCAACAGCGGCGACCCGGACCATGATGCCAACTACTTGCGCTCCAACCCTAAGGGCTACTACAACGCGCAGGGCTGGTATTCAGGATCGCGCGGCACGCGGCTCAAGCTGCTCGCCTATCCCGGCTACGGGCGTGCCGGAGCGGTCCACAACTTCGCGCATACCGACTCGGCGGCCCCCATTGACAGCTCGCGCTTTGGGATGATCTACCAGGACTTGAACCGCGCATGGGTCGGCATCACGCAGCGCCAGGACACCAACTACGACACATGGCCGTTCGACAATGGGCCGGGGGGCGGGGTTTCCCGCACCTGGGATGGCGTCTGGCTCAACCAGAAGGACCGCGTCTTTCCACAGCACTATCGGGGCTCGATCGTGCGCATGAGCGCCAACGACTTCTCGGGCGACCCGGCGCGACCGACGCGGCGCGGCTGGTGGGTCGTGAAGTCGTTAGCGAACGAGTTCAAGGCGATCAACCGCCTCGCGGGAAGGACCATCATCGAGTGGGCCTACCCAGAAGATTGTCTACCGTGAGCCGGCCCGTGCGGGCACACTCCCTACGCTCAACCAAGGAGGCCCCTGTGTTCTCGCTTCGGCACCCTACCGCGACGCCGAGCGTGCGTGATTGGCACAGTCCCTTCGCCCGCATGGAGCCGGCATGACTCCCGAGGCCGTGGTCGAGCGTGCGTTCCGCTGCGTCGGGCGCGGCTGCGTCTACCGGCTCGGCAAGGGCGGCATGCGCCCCGAGGCCGAGCACCCATGGGTCATCGAGGACGGGCACTCGCTGTGCGACTGCTCGGGACTCGCCATGTGGGGGGTCGGACTATCGCGCTTTCAAGACCCGCTTTGGTACGACACGACTCGGATCGTGACGGATGCCGTCGGAGAGAATGCTCTGTTCCGGCGCGTCGAACTCATCGAGTCACGCCCGTCGGATCTGATCGTCTACGGCGACCCGCCGGGCAAGAAGGGCGGGCAGGGCCACGTCGGGATCATCGTTCAATGTGGACTCGCTGGCCCAGTGTCTGTGGTGCACTGTAGCTCTGGAAACCAACGGCACAACGGCGACGCAATCGGCGCCGGGGGGGCTGAGTTGTGGCTGTCGCGCGGCGGAATCGTTGCGCGCTGTCTGAGGGTGGAGGCCGCTTGAACCTTGAGCAAATGCTTCAGATCGTCCAGATGGGGGTCAGCTTCCTCGCTTTCGGCGGCATCGTGTTCGGTATGGGCCGCATGGCCGAGCGTCTGAACGGCGTCGAGCGCAGCAACGGCAAGACCGAGATCAAGCTGGACGGGTTGAAGGAATCGCTGTTTGGTGCCGACGGGTCGGACGGCGTGTTCCTGCGGCGGAGCGAGTTCCGCGAGGCGATTGATACGATGATCCGCGAGCGCGAGGCACAGGACCGCAGGATGGGCGAGATATCTCACGACATCGGTGGCCTGCGTGAAAGGATCGGGCGTGCGTCGTGACCGTGCGCCGCAGGAGAAAGAAGCGCCACCGGCTCAACCCGCTCGCGTACCTAACGCCCGAGCTGTTCGCACAGGTGACGAAAGTAGTCGCGCTCTGTGCCGCCGCCGCCGCGCCCTCGGTGATGGTCAGCCAACAGAGCGCCCAGAAGGTGGAGGCGTCTGAGGAGCAGGTCGGCTACGCGAACGCGAACACCAACGCGGCGCTGGGTATCATTGCCGTGATGGCATCGAAGATCGACAGCCTTGAAGGGCGGGTGAGCAAGCTGGAGCGGGAGGCGGCGCGGACCCGGCGCATTCTGCCCGAGGGCATGGTGGGGCCGGAGGTGCCGCCGGGCTGGACCTTCCAGCCGGTGGTGAAGCGGAAGAAGTGGCTCGGGCTGTTTTGACGAAAGGGGGTGGCGATGAGTCCACAGGAGCTACAGTTGCTCGGCGGCATGGTGATGGGGTGGCTGGTCCAGCAGTTCATGCGCGCGCCGAAAAAGGTGCCCGCATGGCTCGGTTACGTGGCCATCGCCGTGGTCGGCACGCTCGTCTACGTCTGGATCACGCCGGACGTGATGGAGACGCTGGCCAAGAGTTGGCGGGTCGCCGTTGCCGGACTCGTCACCTTCCTGTTCCAAGTGCGCGGGCAGGCGAGCGCGTCGTCCGACGCGAAGCTCGCCAAGCCCACGGATTCGCTCTAGGAGGCCTCATGCGTCGCATTGCTCTATTCGTGCTGTTCTTCGGGGTGCTGTCCGTCCCGGCGTTCGCTCAGGACCCGGCCCCGGTCAGCCTCGCCGACTTCACCGCCCGCACCCAGGTTGGCATCGGCTTTCAGCGTGAGTGGGTCACGGGCACCGGAGACGAAATCTACGCGCCCAAGGCATCGTGGGTCGCGGTGGTCCCGGTCAGCTTCAACCTCACGCCCTCGACCGATGCCATCGGGCAGGCGGCCTACAACATGACCACCAAGAGCACGCGGCTGGTGCTCGGCGTCCGCGTGGTCCTGTTCGGGAAGAAGTAACCCATGGCCAAGACCTATGCTGAAGCACTCGCAGAGATCAAGGCGCAGTACGGCATCGCCAGCGACCTCATCGACAAGAAGCTGGAGAGGCTCATCACCGCCTCGGACGGCGCGCCGCTCGCGGGCGACATCCTCGCGCTGATCCAGAGTCAGATCACCCCGGCCAATGTCGGCTTCCGGCTGGGCGAAGTTGCCAGCGAGCTGGCCTCGCTCATCAAGAGCGGGAAGTCGGTGCCAAAGAAGAACCGCTCGGCGCTGGCCTGACCATGCGGCGGACGGCGGCCCGGCTGTGGGTGTGGAGCGCGGCCCTCCTGCTTACGGCTCCGTCGTCCGCCTTCTCCGATACCAACCGCTATGTCAACTTCCTCACCGGCCGCGACGCATCGGGCGTGGATAGCACCGAATGGGGCCGCACGGCCGCAAAGCCGTGGAAGTCGATCGCGTTTGCGAACTCTCACCTGCCGCAGCCCAACGGGACCAACGGCAACGTCATCCTGAATATCGCCGGAGATGATGTCGGCCAGATCGTCTACGACGCGGTGCCCAACCCGGTCAATGTCTCGGCCGACCTTGCCGCCAAGTCGCTCACGGGAAAGCGGTACTTCATCTACGGCGATCGCTCCGACAACACGCTGACCCTGATCCCGGCCGGCACGCTCACCAAGAGCATGGTCACGCTCGCCTACCTGACCTGGTGCCCGGAGCAGCAGACCGGGAGCGCCGAGGTGGACGACGCCGCGTTTCAGGACACGATCCGCAACTGCGTCATCGGCTTCCCGAACACGTCATTCTCGACCGCCTACGGCACCTTCTCGTTCAACGCCGACTACTCCAGCGTCAACAACTGCACCATCCGCTCGTCGGTGATCTGGCTCGGCGAGTCGGGTTCGTTCCTCGAGGGCTCGGGCTTCCAGACCAACACCTGTGCCAACCTCAACAACCACGTCAGCAGCGAGCGGGGCGGCGGCTTCATCGTCGGCTACGGGCGCGCGGACTCGTGCAAGGTCTGGTTCAACACGCTCACCATCGACTTCCTGCCCCAGTCGGGCAACGGGCGCGGGTGGTCGCAGTGGCGCACCTACAACACCTCGTTCCGGGGCAATCAGGTGCGGATTCACGGCGGCCAGGGGTCGAGCTACCCGGCCTGGACGCGGCGCGACAGCAGCGACCGCAACACCTACGACGCCGACACGGTGATCGTCTACGGGGTCGCCGGGCTGGAACTGTGGATGTCGCAGGTGGGGAGCAACCCGGGCACCGCCAATATCACCAACGCGAGCACGTTCGACTCCTGCTACTTCTCCTGCACCGGGCGGATGGTGTGGGGGAGCAATCAGAGCGGGACGAGGGAGACCTACTCCTACACCTCGCTGGTCTCCAACACGAACATGCTGCTGCGCGGGCTCTCGGCGACCGACTCGTGCTCGATGAACCACTGCACGCTGGTGGCGCGCAATGGACTCACCGGGCTGATCCGGCACTACGGCGGGGGCGGCGCGTTCGGCACCCCGGCGAGTGCCAACAACACCTTCAGCTTCATGAACAACATCGTCTACAACATGGGCGCCGACAGCGGGGCGGTGGGCTCGTCGGCCGACTCGGCCACGGTCAACGCGGTCAAGTGTGGCATCTTCTGGGGCGACTCGTCCAACGTCGCCGGCAAGCTCGCCAGCGACTACAACCTGATCGCCTACTACGGCTACTCGGGCGCTCGCTACGATCTGCCGGTGGCGTATCGGAACGCCTTCGGCACGGTGCGGACCTCGCGGGTGGGCTCGGGCTCCGACTGGGCCACCTGGGGCACGGCGGTCTCGTCCTACGCCTACGACGCCCATAGCGTCATCGAGCACCCGGCGTTCTACGACGCCACGCTTGCCATCGACCGCTCGACCCCACTGGACCTTCGCATCGGAGCGACTTCGGGAGCGCGCGGCACGGGCTCGGGCGGCAGTGACATCGGCGCGGTCGGATTCGCCGGGGCGGCCGCCTGGCAGTTCATGTCCGACAGCCTGGTCCAGCTCTCGGATACCAGCCCGGTCGCCGACACGGTGGGCTTCACGGTCAAGAGCATCGGCAGCATCAACCTGACCGCGACCTATCCGAGCATCAGCGTGAGCGCCTACAGCGTGACGCTGGACACCTCGAGCGTGCTGCTGGCGCCGACGCGGAGCCGGCGCTATGTGCTGACCGTCACCAAGCCGAGCTACAGCATCCCGGTCGGCGGCTACGACATCTGGCTCAACTTCCTGAGCAATGACCCTGGACTACCGACGCGGACGGTTCAGCTCCGCGTGAACCATGGCTTATATCCGCCGTAAGGTTCCTAGCATTGTAGTCGTTCGGGTAGCAGCGGCGGCACAGCCCCCAAGATGCCGTAGCAGGCGGTGCCGCAGTCGCGGCAGGAGAGCCAGCGCCGTCTCACGGCTTCGGTCTGGCGCGGTGCCGGGCGGAGTAGCCGCGGTGGCACATGCGGCAGCGGCGCTTGCCGGCCGGGTCCAGGTAGAGGTTGTCGCCTTCCAGCGGGTGCCCCTGCTTGCAGTGCGTGGGGGGCTCGCGTCTACGCATGAGCGCCCTACGGCTCTGGGCTTCGTGGCCGCTGTTGATGGCTTCCTTGTAGCTCGGCCTGAATCGCGCGCCGCCCTTGGGGTCCTCGCCGCTGAAGCCGGCCGGGAGTACGCGCACGGGGACTGGGCCGAGATAGGGGCCGTTGTGCGACGGCGTGGCGAGCGGGAGGCGTGGGCGGGCATCCTGAGGCTCCATCGAGCGGCAGTTCTCGATCCGATGCCGCCCATCGCAGCAGGGGCAGACCAGCGGCGGCGTCCTCATAGCGCCAACACTTCTTGAGCGCATCGCCTCGCGGCAATCTCACAGTAGCGTTCCTCGATCTCGATACCGATGGCTTTGCGGCCGAGGTTCCGCGCGGCAACCAGCGTTGTCCCAGCGCCCATAAACGGGTCGATCACCGTGTCGCTCGGGGCACACGAACACTCAACCAGCGCCTGCACGACGGAGAGTGGCTTCTGCGTCGGGTGGTGGCCGCGCCGATGCTCTGAGCGCGCCCGAATCACACTGCGCTGAATCTTCGTCATCCCTGCAGGCTGAACGAACGTCGTGGCTCCGGTCTGTCCCAGCCATTGGGCGGGCCGTGACTTCTTCCGAACTACTCGGGCGTGAGCCTGATACATCTTCGGCGGAACCGCGTAGACGTTCGACCACTCGCCTCGATAGAGGTGGACGGCCAGCTCGTGGACCCGCCGGAAACGGTCTGCATGGAGATTGGTCCCGTTGTGCTTTTCCCAGACGATTTCCTCTGCCAACACCCACCCGACTAGCGCAGGAAGGTGCTTGAGCAGGTGGCGCAGGGACGTGAACATCCATAGCGAGGCGTCCATGCCCATCTTCCGCTCAAGGTAGGCGAGCCAGCCGTCGACCATGCCGTCCCACGGCAGGTTGGTGTCGCCATAGGGCGGATCGGTCACGGCACAGGCGGACGAGAAGTCGATCGAGTCGAGCACTTCCCGGCAATCCCCGTGGTAGATCGTAACCGCGCCGTCCTGGTAGTAGGGCTTCACCTAGTACCTCCCCCGCAGATCGTAGACCGGCCCGAAGCGCCGAATCTGGGTGCCGGTGCCGGGGCAGGGCTGCACGAGTCCGCGCAGGAGCCAAAATCCCCAGCGCCCGCACACGAAGCCCTGCACCACCGGGTCGCGGTTCACGTCCTCCAGATGCACCACGTCCGCCTCGGCCTCATCTCCGGCGGCGAGCGCGAACCACGCCGACCGGCCCGCCTTGGCCGTGAGGTAGAGCGGCGCTCCTTGCGGCGTCCAGCGTTTGAGAAAGAAAGTGGTGTCGCGGTCGGCGACCACGCCCACGACGCGGTTGCTCATTTCCGACCAGTTGCCGGCGTCGTCGCGGGAGCGTAGGCGGAACTCGCTGCCGCCGGCACGCCACGTCGCCTCGTCGCTCGGGACCTGGACGTATCCCGAGTCGGGCGCGAACGGCTCGGCGGGCAGCGGCGGCGACGAGGCGAGCGAGCTATCGCGGTAGAGCGGGACCACCGCCCAGCCGGTGAACGGATCGCGGCGCGCGACTTCGTAGGCGGCGCAGCGAGTCCAGGTGATCGCGGGCCAGGAGCCGTGCGGGTCGCCGGGGGCATTCCAAGAAAGTTTGAGCCACGCGAGCAGTAGGACGGCGATCACTTCACCGCTCCGACCACGCGCAGAGCTTCGTCTGCGGACTCGACGGTGTGGGCAATACCCCGCCACTTTAGCCGCCACTTCATCTGATCGTCCGTCAGCGTCCCGCGCGGCTCTTTCACTTCGAGAAGATAGTTGACCATCGCCCGCCCCGCCAACAAATCCGGCACCCCTCTTCCGACATCGGAGAGCACTTCGACGGAGCAGCCCGCAGCCCGCAAGGCCTTGACGATGTCCGCCTGCCCGGCGTCAGCCCTACGCGCTCGGCGCATTACTTGGCCTTCACGAACGGGTGCGGCCTTCTCCTCACTGCGGCCGTTGAGCGTGGCGCTAGAAAGGATCGGAACTCGACGTGGCCGCCCCGGACCCGGAAGTCCATGATATGCACCAATCCGCAATCGCAGCATCCGAGACGGTAGCCACGCCTCACTGGCATAATCCATTCTCCTGCCTTTGGACTGTCGTAGGCGCGCTTGGTCCTGGGAACTCTGCGCCTCGCTCTACGCACGTTCACCGCCGTCGCCCGGGCGCGCGGTCTGGTTTTCTACGCACTTGTCCCTAGTTTCGTCGAGCGCGTCCCACCAAGCCTCGTCAAACCACCCGTCCCAAACCCGCTGAGGCACGCAGAACGCCGGGCCGCCGTCAATCGGCGCGATCTCGTATCCACCACGAACGGGCACCGTCCAGTAGGCGCGATCCGGCAGGTCGGCGATCTGGCTCAGGCTCGCGGCCCTCACTTGCCCGCCTTCCCCAGCCAACGGGCAATAGCGGCGTGTAGCGCACACTCCGGCGTTCCGCATGGCGGATCGCACCCGTGCATGTAGGGGTCGGCGACGAACCATGCATCGGCCGCCTTGCACACCGCCTCCGCCTCGCGCACGCGGCGGATGAGCGCGAGGATGCGGTCGGGCGAGCAGGCGGCGAAGTAGCGCACATCGTCAGCACCATTCCGCTCCGCGCACCATGTCCGCCCATAGACCACCGCGCTATTGAACCGTGACGAGTAGACATGGAGGCTCCCGTAACTGATGGCCTCCGGGCTTGTGGAGGCGACGTAAGGCCCCGGCGTGGCCTTCGCCGCAAGCTCCGCGAGCACGTCTGCCGGGTCGCGGTCAGGCATCGGCGTAGCTCCGGCAGTCGGCGCACATGCACGGCTCATCCCATCCATCCGGGTGTTCCTCCCAATCCCAAGTGTGCGCGTACTTCGGTTCGAGCTTCGCCCACAGATCGCGCGTCATAACGCACTCGTGGCCCTCGGCGCAGACTAGACACACCGGCGCCCCGCAGGTGCCGCAGTAATGCACGTTGCGAGGCGGCTGGCCGCAGACATCGCAGGTCACCCCCTACTCCCCATCGCCCGCACGCAGCGCCGGCAGCGCGGGGCGTTGCGCGGTGGGCGCACAAGGTCGTGCTCAAACTGGCCACGCCATAGGGTCCAGCATTTCGTGTACAGCGCCGTGGTGATGTCGAACTGACGCCACCACGCATGCACCACCCGACTGCGCGACCCGCGTACCGTGCGCCAGATCACGGGCGGGGCTCCTTGGCGTTCGTGTGCTGCTCGTGCCCTTCGCGAATGCGCGCGACGATCTTCTCGCGCAGCGCCGCGTCGTTGATCGAATACTCCGCGATGCCGATGCACCGCTTCTCTTCCGCCCCCCGCGCCCCACGCTCGACGCCCGCGATGAACGCGGCGGTGGACTCGGCGCTCGCGGCGAGGGCGGCGGCCGCGTGGATATGCGCTTCCAACAGCGTCGCTTGCCGATCGTCCATGTCGCCAGTGAACGTTTCATTCGATGCGGCCACCAGTATCTCCAGCGCCTCCCGCAACTGCGCGCACATGGCCTGCGCGGCGTCACGTTCGGCCATGATGGCTTCGTGCGATGTATCCACGCGCTGCATCTCGTCTCGCAACGCATCCCGCTCGCGCCGCGCCTCGGCAAGCTCGGCATCGCGTCTGGCCAGTGCGTGCGTTAGCTGCGTGCTCCCGAACGCTGATTGCCGCGCCTCCAGCACGGTGCGCGCCTCGGCAAGCTCGCGCTCCAGCGTGGCCTCGCGGGACGTGAGCAAGGCAGCGAGCCGAGAGGTTTTCTCGTGCTCAAGCATGGCGTGCTGATCCTGCAGCCACTCCCGCGCTTCCTGCTCCGCGCTCGGGCGCTCCGGGGTCATAGCGGCCTCGCG
>Ga0070697_100000345_pt1 | contig 36544 bp, 34 predicted proteins | sample KBSK1501metaG_FD_65475 | JGI IMG/M metagenome (GOLD analysis project Ga0070697, IMG submission 65475) | Corn, switchgrass and miscanthus rhizosphere microbial communities from Kellogg Biological Station, Michigan, USA - KBS K1-50-1 metaG | ecosystem: Host-associated > Plants > Roots >...
TGTGAGGTTAGGGGCAAAATCTTGAGCGCGTGCGAGTTAGCGGCACGAATGGGCATCTTGATTGTGGGATATAGATCATTATTGCGCTATAGCGATAAGAAAAGTCAAGGAAAATGACAAAGGAGTTTGGGAATGGAATGGCGTGTGTTCGCCTATCGATGGTCCCTGATAGTGCACACACCCACCCTTTGCAAAGACGGCAAAGGACGGGGCACCCGGCTCCAACCAGAAAGGAGTACACCCGCCCTTTGCAAAACCGGCAAAGGACGGGGCACCCGGCCATGTATACTGCAGCGCTGCAATTAGCGGAGGAGCTTGAAGATGATCAAGAGCGGCTCACAACGCGAACGAAGCATGACCAAGTTCTCTATTTATCTTCATCGCCACTGTGCGCGTGCAAAGCAGGAAGGCGTGATTTGGATGACAAATCCCAGCAACTCCAACAAAGAGCGTCACTTCGATTATCTCGACGCTATTCCGAGCAAGATCCGTGAACATTTGAAAATGATCGGTTGGGCCTATGATGTCGCGGATGATTCTGACGAGACTGTGAGTGCGCCAAAGACTAACAAGAGTAAAGCGGTCCAGAAAATCCGGCTCAAGGACCTATGCCGGGTGCCCCGTCCTTTGCCGGTTTTGCAAAGGGCGGGTGCAGGCGGCGGCATCAAGCTGTTCTCTTCTTCATCACGGCGTGCAGCCACTGGTTGATTCTGACTCTCCCCTCTTCTCCGTACACATAGCTGCGGAAACTGCTCCACGTCCACTCATCCGGTTCTTCGACCAATCCACGTTTCACCGGATTCTGGTGCATGTAGCGTAGTTTCTCGATCCGTTTGTGATCGCTGTAAACGTTGAAGTCGTAGAAGCGCTCCGACCAGAAAGGACTCTTAGAGCCGCCCTTTGCAAAAGCGGCAAAGGACGGGGCACCCGCAAAAGACGGGGAACCGGGCGTGGGTTTTGCCGCATCGCGGCGTCCGCGAGCGAGAATGCGCCGGGCGACGCGTTGTTTCAAGACTTGCATCACTGTGGAGGGCGTTCCCTTTTCCGGTTCGCTGATCAGCAGGTGAAAATGTTCGGGCATGACGACGTATCCGACGACCACAAATTGGTAACGCTGGCGGGTGTGTTCCAGGGTTTTTAGAAAAAGATCGCGATGCTCGGGGCGTCCCAGCTTGGACTCGCGGTGGTAACAGCTGCAGGTGATGAAGTGGAGGTGTTGAGTGCCGTAATAGCGTTTGAGTCCTTCCGGCATGGTTCCATGCTAGGTCGTTGCTCACCATAAAGCTGTGACGGATGCACACACCCGCCCTTTGCAAAAACGGCAAAGGACGGGGCACCCGGCTGCAGGAGAGCAGATTCCTCGCTGCGCTCGGAATGACAACGCTGGAAGCAGAAATCTAGAATTCGCTCGGATGGGAATCCCCACGTCTCGCCAGGGCTCACTCCGAAAGCTGTGACGGATGGACACACCCGCCCTTTGCAAAAACGGCAAAGGACGGACCACCCAGCGCTTTTGGGAGCAGCCACCGCAAAGGGCGGCGGGTTGGAAAGCTGCGCTTTTTGGCGTATAAAAGTTAGTTGCGACGCACGCGCCTTCGCCCTTCCGGTGCGGCCACAACGAATTCAGCGCCCGAGCGAGGTACCATGTCCAGCCTGACTACCCACGCCCCCAAGGGGCTCGAGGGAGTGGTAGCCACCACCTCCAGCATCTGCTACATCGACGGAGAGCAGGGAATTCTTGCCTATCGCGGCATCGACATCCACGAGTTGGCGGATAATTCCACCTTTGAAGAAACCTGCTATCTGCTCTGGTATGGCAAACTGCCGACGCGCGACGAGCTGCGTGGACTGCGCGAACGCCTGGCCGAAGAGCGCAAGCTGGACCCCTCAATTTATGAGCGATTAAAGGACGTACCCAAGAATGCCCTGCCCATGGACATGTTGCGCACCATGGTCTCGACGCTTTCTTTCTACGATGCAGACGAAAAGAGCAACAGTCGCGAAGCTAATCTGAACAAGTCCATCCGACTGACCTCGCAGATCGCCATGATTGTTGCGGCCTACGATCGTGTCCGCAAAGGGAAGCCCGTCATTGAGCCGGACCGGTCGCTGTCCCACGCAGCGAATTTCCTTCTGATGTTGAACGGCGAGCGGCCCTCAGAAACTGCCGAGCGAGCGCTCGATATCGCGCTGATCCTGCACGCGGATCATGAATTGAATGCGTCGACATTTGCGGCGCGGGTGACGGCTGCGACGCTTTCCGACATGCACTCCGCCATCACCTCGGCTATTGGAGCGCTGAAAGGGCCGCTGCACGGGGGAGCGAACGAGGCGGTCTTCCAGATCCTGCAGACGATCGACAAGGCGGGCGCCGATCCGGTCGAGTACGTAAGAGAGATGCTGGCGCAGAAGAGGAAAATTCCCGGCTTCGGACATCGTGTGTACCACACCGAAGACCCGCGGGCTACGCATCTGCGGACTATGTCGCGCGACCTGGGCCATTCCAGCGGGCAGAGCAAGTGGTACGAGTATTCCCACAAGATCGAAGAATTCGTCAAAGCCGAGAAGAAGCTCAACGCCAATGTGGACTTCTACTCTGCCTCCACCTATCACACGCTGGGGATTGATGTGGACCTGTTTACCCCGGTATTCGCGGTATCGCGCATCAGCGGGTGGAGCGCCCATGTGATCGAGCAGCTCGACGACAATCGCCTGATCCGCCCGCGGGCGGACTACATCGGGCCGGCGTATCCGCAGCATTGGGTGCCGATGGAGAGACGGTAGGGCGGGTCTCAGACGTCGGGCATCGGGTCCGAATTAGATTCCTCCCGAGTTCATGAGGCGCCGCCATTTCCTTCTTTCGAAGTGACTTACATCTTAAGATCCGACCGCGTCGTACAATAACTGCAGAGACTATGCGCCGGGTATACTTCGACAATAACGCGACCACCCCTGTGCTGCCGGAAGTGTTTGAGGCCATGCGGCCTTACTTCGGCGAGCGCTTTGGGAACGCGTCCTCCATCCATCATCATGGACAGGAAACGCGGGCGGCAGTGGAGCGGGCGCGTGAGTCGGTCGCGGCGCTGGTGGGATGCCGGGCGTCTGAAGTTGTATTCACCAGCGGCGGCACTGAGGGCGATAACCTGGCGATCTTTGGCCTGGTGCGTTCCGCAGATCATGTAATCACTTCGACGATTGAGCATCATGCGGTGCTGAATGCGTGCAAGCACCTGGGGTCGCTCGGTTGCGAAGTCGGCTATGTTCCGGTGGATGGTAGCGGGCTGGTCAATCCCGAGGATGTCCGCCGCGCGCTGCGTCCCAATACCAAGCTGATCACGGTGATGATGGCGAACAATGAGACTGGCGTATTGCAGCCGGTAGAGGAGATCGGCAAGATTGCCGCAGAAGCCGATGTGTATTTCCATACCGATGCAGTTCAAGCGGCCGGAAAGGTCACGATTGATGTAAAGCAAATCGGCTGCGATCTGCTTTCGATCTCTGGCCATAAAATGCACGCGCCCCAAGGTGTAGGCGCGCTGTACGTGCGCAAGGGAACCATTCTGCAGCCGATGCTTTACGGTGGCAATCATGAGCGTTCGCGGCGCGCCGGCACAGAAAATGTCCCAGGGATCGTGGCGCTGGGCAAGGCGGCAGAGCTGGCCAAAGAAGGAATCGCGCGAGGCGACATGGCCGCGATTGGTGCTATGCGTGATCGTCTGCAAGAAGCAATTGTGAGCACGATCGAAGCCACTGGCATTAACGGGGATGGCGCGCCGCGGGTGCCAAACACGACCAACATCTACTTCGACTATATAGAAGGCGAGTCGCTGATCATCGCGCTTGACCTGAAAGGGCTAGCGGTTTCCACTGGCGCAGCCTGCTCTTCAGGTGCGATCGAGCCCTCTCACGTGCTCACCGCCATGGGACTATGTCCTGAGCGAGCCCGCGCCAGCATCCGATTTAGTCTGGGCAAGCAGAACATGGGTGAAGACTTGGATTTCGCCTTGAGCCTGGTTCCTGCCACCGTATCCCGCCTGCGGGAGCTGTCGCCGGTTTACAATAAAACAGCAGTTAGCAATTAGCACTTGGCACTTAGCGCAAGAAATGCAGATCCCTCGCTTCGCTCGGGATGACAAGCCTTCAAGGGATCGGCAGTGAAAGCTAAGGGCTAAGAGCTGACTGCTAATTGCTAACTGCTGACTTCCGAGTACCAAATGCCTTCTTCAACCATCGCCGTTGCCATGTCGGGTGGAGTGGACTCCTCGACCGTTGCGGCCATGCTGCGCACGCAGGGCCATCAGGTGATTGGCTTGACGATGCAGCTCTGGAACCAGCGGCGGCTATCGGGGCATCCCGGCATGCCGGAGGCGGTGCAGGGACGCTGCTGCTCGCTGGATGATGTTTACGATGCCCGCCGCGTCGCTGAGACGATTGGCATTCCGTACTACGTCGTGAATCACGAGGAGCGCTTCGAGCGCGATGTGGTGCGTCCGTTCGTCGAAGAGTACCTCTCAGGACGTACTCCCATCCCCTGTAGTCTCTGCAACAATCACTTGAAGTTTGACCAGTTACTCATTGTGGCTAAGCAGATTGGAGCCGATAGTCTGGCTACTGGTCATTACGCCCGGGTGGAGTTCGATGACCAGACGGGGCGATGGCTGCTCAAGCGTGCCGCGGATCGCACGAAGGATCAGACATATTTTCTGTTTGGACTTACCCAGGAACAGCTTAGCCGCACGCGTTTTCCGCTCGGTGACATGAGCAAGCCCGAGGTCCGCGAATTGGCGCGCAGTTATGGGTTGGCGCTCGCCGAGAAGCCGGACTCGCAGGAAATCTGCTTCGTGCCTGGTGGCGACTACAAGAATTTCATCGACGCTTATCTCGCGGACAAGGGCGAGTCACTGCCCGATACCGCCGGGGAGCTGGTCACGACAGACGGTCGGGTGATTGGCGAGCACCATGGCATTCACAACTTCACGGTGGGCCAACGCAAGGGTTTGGGGGTTGCGACGGGATCTCCGTTGTACGTCATTCAACTCAAGGGCGACGCCCGTCAGGTAGTTGTCGGGAATCAGGATGAACTTTACTCCCGCACTCTGCGCGTACATCGCGTGAACTTGATCTCGGTCGATAAGCTGCTTGAACCGATGCGGGTGGAAGTGAAGATTCGTCATCGCCATGAAGCTGCGGCGGCGGTGATCGAGAGCTCCGGCGAGGATGAGAACCAGGTCAATCAGATTCAGGTCACCTTCGATACCCCGCAGCGCGCCATCACGCCGGGGCAGGCCGCTGTTTTCTACGACGGCGATGTTGTTGTCGGCGGCGGCTGGATTATGTAGGTGAGACGCCCGTCGGGTTCAATGGCAGGCGGACCGTTGCGGTATTCTCAGACTTGTAGACATTCTGAATTTCCCGATTTCTCAGCTAAACCCCTCCATCCAGCCCGCATCCAAGCTTGCTGAGATGCCCGCTTGGCATCCACGTTGCAAGCCCTATTTGTAAATAGAAGGTCAAGACAGGAGTGAATCCTATGAAGAAGATTGTGTTTTCTACGCTGGCGGCTTGGCTGCTTGCGGGAATGGGTTACGCACAAAATCCGACCGATCCGCAGAGCAACATCCCGGCTGCACAGAATCCGTCCCCCACTCAGCAGGCGCCTGACGCACAAAGCGCACCTTCGAGTCAGAGCGCGCCGGCGGCCCAGAACCCGTCAACGTCTCCGGCCACGCCTGGCAGCAGCAGTGGGGCGCAGGAGAATCGCATCGCTCCCGGCACCATCATCCCGGCTGAACTGGCGAAATCCATCGACGCGAAGAAAGCCAAGCCGGGCGATCCGGTGGTCGCGAAAATAACGCAAGATCTTTTATCGAACGGACAGGTGGTGATTCCGCGAGGATCGAAGATCACTGGCCACGTGACCCAGGCGTCTGGCGGAAAAAAGGGCGAACAATCCACACTCGGGATCGCATTCGACAAGCTGGTCAAGAAGGACGGCACTGAAATACCGTTGCAAGCGGCCATTCAGGCAATCGCCAAGCCTCAGCAGAGCGCGGCCCTGAGCAGTGGCGGTAATGAGCCCATATCCGAAAACTCCGGCGTTCCCGGACAGGCAAGTCCCGCTGGCGGGTATGGCGGGATGAATCGCAATCCCAGCTCCGCACCCGGAAACACGCCGCCGCCGGACGCCTCGGCTCCGCATGGTGATGTGAACGCCGGATCGCCAGCACCGTCGCAGGGCGGTGCGCTTTCCCCCAGCAGCCAGGGTGCAGTGGGAATGAATGGAGTGAGTCTGAGTGCGGACCAGCAAGGAACGGTGATCACTTCAACCAGCCAGAACCTCAAGCTGGACGGTGGAACTCAACTCATCTTGCGGACGATGTAGCGGGTAGGATTGGAGGGCGGCGCAGTGCAGATGTAAAGCCGGCGAGTAGTGTCTCGCCGCGCGGACGGTCAGAGCGGTACGTCGGCCGCCTTACCTCTTTACCAAGAACGGATTACTCTGCCGCTCCTCACCGATCGTGGTAGCAGGCCCGTGGCCCGGCACCACGACTGTCTCATCCGGCAATGCCAACACTTTCTCGTGTAAGGAACTGATGATCTTGTTGAACGATCCACCGGGAAGGTCGGTGCGCCCTATGCTTCCAGCGAATAGCGTATCCCCGGCAATCAGCATTTTCTCCGCCGGAAAATACAGGCATACGCTTCCTTCCGTGTGACCCGGAGTGTGCAGCACGTCGGCGGTGAGCGCGCCCGCTTTTACCGTGTCCGCCTGTCCGAGGCTGTGGTCAATGTCCACCTTGCCCGGAGACGGCACCCCAATCCACTGCGCCTGCACATCCAGCATTTTCAGCAAAGCGTAATCGTTTTGGTTAAGCAGAATGGGCGCTCCTGTAGCCGCGCGCAGCTTCATCGCCCCGCCCACGTGATCGATGTGCGCATGCGTGACCACAATTTGTTTGACCTGAAGATTGTGTTTGCGGACCAGCGCCAGGACATCCTCGATCTCATCTCCGGGATCGATAACCATCGCCTCTCGCGTGCCCTCATCCCCAATTACGGAACAATTGCACTGCAGCGGTCCGACAGGAAGGATTTCGTGAATCATAAGTAAGTCAGTCTTTGGTCGTCAGTTTTGCGGCAAAACGGAAGCCCTCTTTCGAGGGCCTGTAAGCTTCCCGTGGGAAGCTCGATGTCTAGCGCCAGGTCTATTTCTGCGGGGCTGGGGGCTGCGGCATTGCCGGTTTCTGCGCCGGCTGTGTCTTGTTCTGTGAAGAGCCCACGCCCTGCAACACCGATTTGGGAACCCCCGATCCACGAGTCGCGAAAATCGAGAGCGTGATCGACGTCACCATGAACATGATGGCCGACCAGGTTGTCGCCCTGGAAAGAGCGCTGGCGGCGCCACGAGGACCGAAGGCCGTCTGGCTGCCCATCCCGCCAAATGCCGCGGCAATATCGCCGCTCTTGCCGCTCTGCAGCAGCACGACGATGATGATGAAGAAACAAACGATAATGTGAACGATGGTAATCAGTGTAATGATCATTAATTTTAATTTTCGACTGCCGAAGTTAGATTGGAGAATGGTGCGGAAGGGGGGATTTGAACCCCCACGCCTTGCGGCGCCACCCCCTCAAGATGGTGTGTCTGCCAGTTCCACCACTTCCGCAAAAGCTCTGCTCGATTATAACAAAGGCAGGTTCTTGGCTTCGCGGGAGCAGGAAGAGCAATCGGCATTTAGGAAATAGCAATTAGCAATTAGCTCAAGAAAAGCAGGTTCGTTGCTGCGCGAAGATGACAATCGGCTGGGTCGAGTTCGCGAGGAAATGCAGATTCCTCGCTCCGCTCGGAATGACAATTCCGCATGCATTTATCTGGGCTGACTTAAACAGCAGGTCCTTCGCTTCGCTCAGGATGACAATAAAATTACACCACTACCAGTATCCCCAAAGCTTTCTAATGGCTTCCCGCGGCCGCACTGACCTTGACGGGATTCCCCTCAAAATCGCGCACCTCGATGGCACCAATGGAAAGCTTTTTCAGCTCCGGCTCGATCTTCACCCGATCTCCGGCAGCCACCACAACCGAAGTGGCGGGATCAATGTACTTGGCCGCCACGCGCTGGACGTCAGCATCGCCGACAGCATCGATCTGTCCCGGCAACTTCTGGTAATAATCGAGCGGCAGATCATAGGTGAACAAATTTCCTACTGTAGCTGCCGTCTGCTCACTGGTTTCAAAATTGCCGGCCAGCGAAAGCGAGAACGAACCTTTCGCGAGCTTCAACTCGTCGGCAGAAAGCGGCGCCGTCCGCATGCGATCCAGTTCCTTGAATACTTCGGAAATCGCCGGGGCCGTCGCATCGGTGCGAATCGCGCCACCCGCCGCGAACAATCCTGGGGCTCGCCGATAAATGAATATCGAGAACCCGCCATACGTGTAGCCGTGTTCTTCGCGCAGGTTCATATTGATGCGGCTGGAAAACAATCCGCCCAGAGCGTTGTTCATGACCTCCAAAGGAACGTAATCCGGCGTACTGCGGGGCACACCAAGACCGCCAACCAGCACGAAGGTTTGCGGCGCGGCTGGCTTGTCGACAATGTAGACATTTCGCTGCGTCTTGACCTCAACCGGAGGAGCCGCATGCTTACTGCTCGCACCCTGCCATCCACCAAAGTATTTTTCCGCTAAAGAACGCGCTTCCAGTGGCGTGACATCTCCCGCGAGCACCAACGCGGCATTGCCCGGCGTGTACGCCTGCTGCCAATACTTCAGCATCTCGTCACGCGAAATCACTTTGTTCGACTCTTCCGTCCCAATCTGGCGGTATCCATACGGATGATCAGGACCATAAACGACCTTTGAGAAGACACCCAAGGCCAGCTGCACCGGATCATCCTGCAGTTGCAGAATTTCCGTCTGCCGGCGTTTGCGTACCCGATCGATCTCCGCCGGATCGAATTTTGGATGTAACACGGTATCGGAAAGCAAATCCAGAGCCTGATCTACGTTCTGCTTCAAAGTGTGGATGTTCGCGGTCGAGTAGTCCACTCGCGAGTCGGTGTGAATTGCGGCCCCGATCTGCGCGGCGTCATCGGCCACTTGCAAAGATGAGCGACGCTCGGTCCCCTCCGGCAACATGGCCGCAGTAAAGGAGGACAAGCCCGGCTCATGCACGGGGTTGGAATCGCTGCCGCTGCTCACGAATACGTGCGCCGAAACCACCGGCAACTTGTGCTGCTCGACCAGAAAAACCGTCAGTCCATTCGCCAGCTTGAAACTTGCCGGCACAGGGAGACTCAGCTTCGAAGCTGCTGCGGCCTCGGGAGGTTTGGCACGCCAAGTCTCTTCCGGCATGTTGTTGCTGACGTTGCTGGTCTCTTTGGCTTCCTGCTCTTCTTCCTGCTTGGTGCGTGGCGGATCGTCAATGACCTTCTTGCCCGGCACTCCATACACCACCGCGCGCTGGTTTGGCTTCAGCACTACGTTGGCCACCTGCTTCAGATCGGCAGTGGTGGCGCGGTTGTACCGGTCGATATCTTTGGGCAGATATCCTGGATCGTGCAAGAAGTGGTTGTACTTATTCAGCCGGTCAGCCACCCCGCCAAAGCCGCCCAGCCGCTCCAAACCTTCGATAATGTTCGATTCAATCAGATTGCGCGCCCGATCCAATTCCGCCTGCGTCGGCCCGTCTTTCCGGAGCTTGTCGAGTTCCTCATCGATGGCTTTTTCGAGATCCTCGAGCTTCACGCCCGGCTTCGCCGTAGCCTGAATTTCAAACACCGAACCCAGCAGCAGACTCTGATTCTGCACGTCTACGTCTTGCGCGATCTGTTTCTCGTAGACCAGGCTCTTATACAGACGGCTCGACTTGCCTCCGCCCAGCAGTTGCGCCAGCAGATCGGCTTCCGCATCCCCTGGCTTGTAAATCGGCGCTGTGATCCAGCCCATGTACACCTTCGGCAGTTCCACCTGGTCAGTAACCGTTATCTTGCTTTCCGACTTGATCACTGGAGGAGCGGCCGTAATTTTAGGAACCGGGGGTCCGGAAGGAATCGACCCGAAATATTTCTCGACGATACCTTTCGCCTGGGCGGGATCAATGTCGCCGGTAATCGCCAGGCTGGCATTATTCGGGCTGTAGTACTGCCGGAAGAACTCGCGCACGTCATTCAAACGCGCCGCCTCCACGTCCTCATGCGACCCGATCACATCCGCGTAGTAGGGATGTGACTTGGGAAAGAGCTGATGAAACAACCCTTCCTCCACCAGTCCGTAGGGCTGATTTTCTACGCTTTGCCGCCGCTCGTTCCGAACCACGTCGCGCTGGTTGGCCAGCTTCTGGCGATCGAGGGTTTCGAGCAGATATCCCATGCGGTCGCTCTCCAGCCACAGAGCCAGTTCAAGCTGGTTTGAGGGAAGGGTCTCAAAATAATTGGTGCGATCGAATTCCGTGGTTCCGTTGATGTCGCTGGCGCCTGCTGCCTCCAGATACTTGAAATGGGCCTTCCCCACGTGCTTGGAGCCTTCAAACATCATGTGCTCGAAAAGGTGAGCAAAGCCGGTGCGTCCCACACGCTCATTGGCCGGGCCGACGTGATACCAGAGGTTCACCGCCACCAGGGGGAGCCGGTGATCTTCATACAGGATGACGTCCAGGCCATTCTTGAGGGTGTATTTCTCAAACTTGATCTCAGGCGCAGTGGTCTTTGTCGTTGTCTTTGCGGACGTTGCCGCCGGATGCGCTCCAGCAGATATCGCGCCAAGGGTGGTAAGACACAGCACCAGCACAAGAACGGCGAGCACTCTACTGGTGAACAAGCGACTGGGACGAAAAGAGCTGTGGATAGACATAGGGATCTCCAACGAGCGGAACTCAGGGATTAGACGTTAGTATTTCACAATTGTCGCGAAGGATTTTGCATCCAGGCTGGCGCCCCCAACCAGGGCCCCGTCGATCTCCTCCTCCGCCATTAGAGCGTTCACGTTCTCCGGCTTCACCGAGCCGCCATACAAGATACGCATGTTACCGGCAAACTGTTCCCCGAAGGCCTTGGCGGCCTCGCCACGGATCAAGGAATGCGCCTCTGAAGCGAGTTGAGGGGTAGCGGTTTTGCCGGTGCCGATGGCCCACACCGGCTCGTAGGCAACCACCAGCTTGCCGGCCTTCTTGCCAGAAATGGCATGGAACGCGCGCAGGCACTGCCGCCGAAGCACGTCCTCGGTCAGCCCGGCCTCACGCTCCTCCAGCACCTCGCCAACGCACACAATGGGCGTAAGCCCGGCTTCAAGTGAAGCTTTAAGTTTTAGATTGACGGTGTCGTCTGTTTCGCCGAAATATTGTCTTCGCTCGGAGTGGCCAATGATTACGTGGGTGCAGCCCACGGCCAGCAGCATGCCGGCAGAGATCTCCCCGGTATATGCGCCTTCTTTTTCCCAGAACATGTTCTGGCCGCCGATCGCCACCGGGGATCCCTTGGCCGACGCTACGGTTTCAGGCAAACACACGAATGGAGGACACACGGCAATGTCATCCCGATCATGGCCGGCAACCAGAGGCAAAAAATCGCGGAAGAACTCGCGTGTCTGGTCGGGGGTCTTGTACATCTTCCAGTTGGCGGCCATCAGCTTTTTTCTGGTCATCTGTCCTCTTATCCCAAACAAACAAGATACCCTCGGCGTGGGGCTAGACTCCTTCGACCGCTGTCTTCCAAAAGTTGAATGTCATCTCTGAAATGACCGGATTCCCGGTATTTTGGTGAAAGTAAATCTCGGATAGGGATTCAAAGAATTTGCGAGCTTCTGGTTCCAAACCCAGCAGTGATAATGACTTTAGAATCCGAGTGATCCGAAGATAATTGTGATTGCCGGGTGTCATCCACTCTCGTGTCCTTTTTCGGAAGTTGGGGTGATGAGTAATTACTGGTTCGTTCGCCTGGTATCGAACTTTAAACCCGTAAAACGTAAGCATGCGGACGAATGAGAGTCGCAAGTTATTTTGCATGCGCTTGTCACATTTGAATTTGCCAATCACATTCGTGTCGAGCGTCGGAGCAGCGGGATTAAAAGCGCTGCGCTCGATTAGCGGAAACATCCACTGAACAAAATCATGTACTTCTTCCAGGGATTCGTCTGGCCATGCATGAAGATCAGTAATGTAGCGGCCCTGATCATCTGTTGATTTGCCACTATAGAACTCTAGTATTTGCTCGGAGCTCACTTTGACATCTCCTGATAGAGAAGAAGGAGCTGCCGCAAACATTTTTTTGCGTGACGGCGTGAAAGGTCGGGCTTTTGCTCTCCAGACTGAAACACAACAATGTGCACCTCTTTAAGGTTGTGGCCGCCTTCTCGGCAGCGCGCTTCGAGTAGGGCGCTCACGAGTGTCAGAAATGCGATTTCGGGAGGCACTCCACCCTTGCCACCCCCAAGTAGCGGCATAAAAACCTTGGATGATCTCTGGCTAGCAAGATTGCACTTAACTTCTTCGACAGCCTTGAACACGGTGGATAAGTCAGTTCTTAATCCATAGGGTTCGCGGTCTGTGGCTACAGCCGCAAAAATGATGCGGCCCGGTTGCCCTAAAGGCTCATGAACATAAACGCAGGTACCGACACCGTAGCTCTTTTTGTGCATATTGCGAGCAACGGGGACCTCTTCATAGTGCTTGTTTCTGAGTTCCGAGTGGACAAGTTCTCTTAATGCAGCGCTGCCGTCGGGAGAGAAATACTTGCTGACAAATGCACCTGCGGCAGTACGAACGTCCTGGAAGCACCGCTCATCGAAAAATTCGTTCGCAGGGAGCACAACTACGCTGTCTTTGTCTGCGGGCTGGTACAAGTCCTGAAGCAACCCAAAATCCACATATAGGATTGAGTCCCGGAAGCGTGTTTCGAATCCGTTATCGGTATTCCTAATCTTACAGCCGCGCCGATAGGCTAGAAAATCTTCGTCGATTGAGAAAAGGATCGCAGATCCACAGAGACTCAGAAACCCCAACAGATTGAGCAGCACTTGCGGCTTTTGGCGATCCAACTTGGGTTTAGTTAAATCGCCTGATATTGAATAATTTCCGAGAAGAATCAAGGCAAAGCTCACAACCAGTAAAAGGACTGGGTACCGCTGCTTCGCCAGTAATTCCTTCAGAAAACCCATCTTGACCGCGCATTTTACACTAGCAACTCTTGCTCGGAACTAATGCCCGACGATTTGCTCATTCGACACAAAACTCCTAGGAGATCAAAATCTCCCAGCAACAGTAATGCTCATCTTAGCGAGCCCTTACTTCTTATCGCTGAGCGCCTCAACTCCCGGCAGCTTCTTACCTTCCAAAAACTCCAGCGACGCGCCCCCGCCGGTCGAAATGTGAGCGATCTTATCGGCCACGCCCGCCGCGCGCACCGCCGACACGGAATCGCCTCCACCCACAATCGAAGTTGCGCCCGGATTCTCCGCGATCGCCTGCGCCATCTTGAACGTGCCCTTGGCGAAGGGAGGCACTTCAAAGACTCCCATCGGACCATTCCAGACAATGGTTCGCGCACGGGAAATTTCGTCCGCGTATGCCTCTGCCGTTTTGGGTCCGATGTCGAGCGCCATCATATGCGGCGGAATCGGATCCCCACTATTCACCACCCGAGTCAGAGCATTGGCATCGACTCGGTCGGCGATCACGTGATCCATGGGCAACAGGAACTTCAGTTTGCGGGTCTTAGCTTCGTGCAGGAGTTGTCGCGCTAAATCGAGCTTGTCATCCTCCACCAGAGATTTCCCCACCTGCTCACCCTGCGCCTTGAGGAAGGTGTAAGCCATGCCGCCGCCGATGATCAGCGTATCCACTTTGTCCATCAAACTGCGGATGACCTCGATCTTGTCGCTTACTTTGGCGCCGCCCAAGATGGCGATAAACGGACGCTCGGGATGATGCATTGCCTTGCCCAGGTATTCGAGCTCTTTCTGCATCAGCAGCCCGGCGGCGGACTTCTGCATGAACTTCGTCATGCCAACGGTAGAAGCGTGCGCCCGGTGCGCGGTGCCGAATGCGTCATTTACGTAGTAATCCGCCAAGGCGGCCAACTGCTTGGAAAACTTCTCGTCGTTTTTCTCTTCCTGCTCGTGGAAGCGGAGATTCTCGAGAAGCAGCGTCTGACCCTTCTCTAGTTTCCCGGCCATCTCCTCGGCTTCCACGCCGACACATTCGGGACAGAAACCTACGTTTTCTCCGCGCGCCAGCTCGCGGTCGAGCAACATCCGCAGCCGCTCGGCCACAGGCTTCAGGCTCAGCTTCAGATTCGGCTTGCCCTTCGGACGTCCCAGATGCGATGCCAGTATCAGCCGCGCCCCGTGCCGCAGCGCATACTCGATGGTCGGCAGCGTCTCACGGATGCGGGTGTCGTCCATCACGCGCCCGTCATCCAAAGGCACATTGAAATCCACCCGCATGAAGATGCGGTGATCGTTCAAAGGGAGGTCACGAATAGAAAGCTTGGCCATGGCGGCAGTCCTTATGTGAACCGGAGGGTGCGCCCCACTCTTGCGTTTTGCAAGAGTGATTCCGGCCGTGTCTACAGGCCTTTCCGTCCGAGGTAGTTGATCAGATCGCGTACGCGGCAAGAGTACCCCCACTCGTTGTCGTACCAGGAGATCACTTTCACGCAGTTTCCTGCGACAACCAAAGTCATCGGCGCATCGACGATGGAAGAACGCGAGTCGCCCTTGAAATCCGACGACACTAGTTCGTTCTCTTCATACCCGAGATAGCCCTTCAAAGGGCCGGACTCCGAAGCCTTTTTCAAGGCCGCATTCACTTCATCTTTGGAAGTTTTCTTTTCCACGAAAGCGACCAGGTCCACGACAGATACGTTCGGAGTCGGCACGCGCATGGCAAAGCCATCCAGCTTGCCGGCCAGTTCGGGGATGACCAGCTTCAAAGCCTTAGCTGCGCCGGTGGAAGTCGGAATCATGGACAAAGCCGCCGCCCGCGCCCGCCGCAAATCCTTGTGCGGGAAATCAAGAATTACCTGGTCATTGGTGTAAGAGTGGATCGTGGTCATGGTGCCGCTGACAATTTTGAAATTGTCATTCACGACCTGTGCGATCGGAGCCAGGCAATTCGTAGTGCAAGAAGCGTTCGAGATAATGTGATGCTTCGCCGGGTCGTACACATTTTCATTCACGCCCAACACCAGCGTGACATCCTCGTTCTTCGCCGGCGCTGAAATGATGACTTTCTTCACCGGGCCGCGGAGATGCTTTTTGGCATCGTTCGCATCGGTGAAGTGACCGGTAGACTCGATCACCACCTGCGCTCCAACTTCCTCCCACGGCAGCTTCGCCGGATCTTTTTCCGCGAATACCCGAAACTTCTTATCATCGACAGTGATGCAGTCTCCGCCCGCGCTGACCTTGTTGCGAAGGTTGCCGAGCACCGAGTCGTACTTCAAAAGATGGGCAAGAGTCTGCGGTGAGGTGAGGTCATTAACCGCTACGAATTCGAGGTTAGGATCATTCAGTGAGGCACGCATCACGTTGCGGCCGATGCGTCCAAATCCATTAATACCGACTTTGATTGCCATGTCGCCTCCGAAGGGAATGAAGACATCCGCACTGAAATAAGATGGCCGGAGAAACACAAAATGGTAACAGGGGAGCGGAGTGGGCGGCAAATCACTGGAAGGACGCAATTATGAAACAATCTCGATTTCAACATATACATTCTGCTTGCTCCACACGAATGGAATCCGCGCCAGCCAGTACTTGCGGTGGATTGTAGCTTGCGCCCGTGGCCAATCCTGTTGCGGAAGAATGCGAGCGGTGGCCGGAAACTCGGGGCCGGTGATTCCGCCTCGCATGGAAGATGGCGCGAGCCGCACCTGCGGGTTGTTCCGAATCCGCTTGTATTTGCCGGAGTCGCTGCGCGTCATTATGTAGAGCATGCCATTCTCCTCGCCAAACCATACCGGGGTGTGGACCGCGACGCCGGACTTTCGGAAAGTCGCGACGCTGATGTATTTCTGTCCGCGAATCTCGGGCGGAATGGAGCTTGGCATGTTGGATTGCCTCAATAAGAGTTGGATGTCCGGGACCGCGCGCGAGCTAAGAAAGATTTTCCAAGAGATCCAGTCATCAATGTAAACCGTCGAGCTCGGGCACAGGGAGAATTCCCCGATTCGCTCCATCAGGGGATTGACTAGGCTGGGATCGTTCGACTCCGCGTGAGGTTCGCTTCGCGAACTTCATGCTGCGCTCACGATGACAATGGAGGGGCAGCAGGGAGGTCTCTCCCTTTCGCTACATAAGGGGACTGGCGAGCGAGGGATTGTTCGACTCCGCATGAGGTTCGCTTCGCGAACTTCATGCTGCGCTCACGATGACAATGGAGGGCAGCAGGGAGGTCTCTCCCAGAAGTTTGCATACGCAAATTTCTTCGCGTGTTCGTTTCTCGGTGTCTCCGTGCCTCTGTGGTCAGTTCCTCTTTTTCCTTCCCGTTTACGGCAATTTGATTTCTAATCTGCGGTTATGCTCACAACCTACCGATCTGTGCTGGCAGCTGCGGTGCTCGTTTTGGCCAGCGTCATTTTGTCATTCTCAATGGCGGCGGACTCCAGCGCCGACCACCTCATCAGCGAAGCGCTGAAGCCTTCGTCAATCGAAACTAACCTGCACAACCTGACGGACGGCATCGGTGGGCGCGTCCCCGGTACTCCCGCGATGGAGAAAGCGGTGCAATGGGGCGTAGAAGCGTTCAAAGCCGCAGGGGCCGACAGCGTCCACACGGAGAATTTCACGCTGCCCGTCTCATGGAGCGAAGGCGCTACGGAAATGTCGGTGGTTGATCCGGAGCAATTTAAGCTGCGCCTGGTGTCGATCACCTGGGCGCCAGCGCTGACTGCGCATCAGCACGTGCGGGTAGTCGACGTGAAAGACGGCAGCGATCAGGACTTCGCTCAGGCTGGAGACATCTCAGGCGCTATCCTGCTTGTCCACTCGGGAGAGATGAAAACGTGGGAAGATCTGTTTGGTGAATATCTCAACGCGCCGCCCATCATCGACCGTGCCGTGAAGGCGCACGCGCTCGCTATTGCGTTCCAGTCCACACGCCCGCACGACCTCTTGTATCGGCACACCAATTCACTGGATGGCGAGATCGACCGTATCCCGCAGGTGCTGGTTGCGCGCGAAGATGCCGGACGTATGGCACGCCTGCTGGCGTCGGGTCAGAAGCTCTATGCGGATATTTCCATTCCCAACCAGATCGGTGGGCCGATCACCTCGTCCAATGTAGTGGCGGAGATTCGGGGCAGCGAAAAGCCCGACGAGTTCGTCGTGCTAGGGGCGCATCTTGATTCCTGGGAGCTCGGCACCGGCGCGCTCGACAACGGCTGCAACGCCGTGTTGGTCATCGATGCGCTCCGGGCCATTAAAGACTCCGGCGTTCGTCCACGTCGTAGCATCCGCTTCATCTTGTTCTCTGGCGAAGAGCAGGGCATGGTCGGCTCTCACGCCTACACCGTCGTCCATCGCAACGAACTCGACAGGAACGCCGGTATGGTCGTGATCGATGCTGGCATCGGCAAGATCACCGGCTTCTCGCTGGGCGGCCGCAAGGATGTTCTTCCCGCCGCAACCAGCCTGGTCGCTCCGCTCAAACAATTCGACGCGAGCGCCCTCACCACCGATGCCGAGTGGGGCACCGACAACTTCGACTTCATGCTAGAAGGTGTGCCCACGTTCGTCGCCAACCAGGAAGAAGGGAACTACCTGATCAACTACCATGCCATGTCGGACACCTTCGACAAAGTCAGCATTCCCCAACTCAAGAAGCACGTGGCAGAAGCTGCCGTGCTCACCTTCGGACTCGCGAATGCGACGGACCGCGTCGGCCCTCGACTAACCCGCGCCCAGATCGAGCAGACCCTGCGCGACACCCATCTCGACGAGCAGCTCAAAGTTTTCGGAATCTGGCAGCAGTGGGAGAGCGGAAAGCGGGGAAGAACGGAGTAGGATTGAATCATTGAACCATTGAGTCACTGAGTCATTGAAACATTGACGGATTGAAGCAATGATTCAATGGCTCAATCACTAGATCACTCAATCATAGATTGCTCAACCATTGAATGACCTCCCAACTTACCTTCTGGATCATCTTCAATCTGTTCGTCATTGCGATGCTGGTCCTCGACCTGGGGGTGTTCCACCGCCGCGCCCACACGGTGAAGTTTCGGGAAGCGCTCCTGTGGAGCCTGATGTGGATCTCGCTCGCCGGAGCGTTCGCAGTTCTCGTCTACTTTTGGCATGGCCGGACGCCCGCTCTCGAGTTCGTCACCGGCTACGTGATCGAACTCTCGTTGAGCGTAGATAACCTCTTCGTTTTTCTGCTGATCTTCCGCTACTTTCGCGTGCCCGCAGCGCATCAGCACAAGGTTCTGTTTTGGGGAATTCTAGGCGCGCTCATCATGCGGGGCATTTTTATCCTCGCCGGCGTGGGCCTGATCAACCGGTTTCATTGGATCATCTACCTCTTCGGCGCGCTTCTCGTTTACAGCGGAGTCAAACTTTTCCGCCAGGAGGAAGCCGATATCCACCCTGAGAAAAATCCGTTGCTCAAACTATTTCGCCGTTGGATGCCGGTCACGAAGAATTACGAGGACGGTAAATTCTTTGTGCGTCAGCCCGGGCTCTATGCCACGCCTCTGCTGATTGTGCTTCTGGTAGTGGAAACCACCGACGTGGTGTTCGCCGTCGATTCCATTCCCGCCATCCTGGGCATCACTCGCGATGCCTTCATCGTTTACACATCTAACGTGTTCGCCATCCTTGGCCTGCGTTCCATGTTCTTCGCCCTCTCCGGCATGATGGAGATCTTCCACTACCTGCACTACGGACTCTCGATTGTGTTGATCTTCATCGGCACGAAAATGCTGCTCTCGCACTATTTCGAGATCCCGACGGTTATAGCCCTGGGGGTCGTTGCTGGAGTGCTGCTCATCTCGGTGCTGGCGTCGTTGGCGCATCCGAAAAAGAGCAGCCGAGCCAGCACCACAGAATAGCAAACGGAAAAAAGTCGTTGGCCGCTCACCCATGTTTTGGGAACGACCAACGACGAACGACTCACAAACTAGCGACAGCGGTTCAATTTCCGCCGGTTGGAGCTTTTTTCTCCATCTTGGTGGGACTGGCTGCGGCGCCGGCTGGCTTCACCGTCCAGAAATCCGGATCGGCTTTTATCCATTCGGGGGATACGTAGCTCATCCGAGGATTGAACATGAACAAATTGGTTTGGCTCGACTCAATGGCTGCCGCCGCCAGATCAGCCAACTTCTTCATGCCGTCTTCGCCCATTGCGGCTTCGAACTGCTTGCCTTGGGCAAAGGAATGATCGATCTCAGAGGCCGATTTCAAAGGCGAAAAGACTACATAGGTATCGCTCTGCTGTCCGTAGTTCACTTGGTACGTCGCCCAGTGAACGTCGGGTATCTTGTCATATGCCGCTATGTACATCTTCACCAGGTTTTCCCAGTCCTTGTCGTGTCCTGGGTGGAGATGGAACAGCGAGATCTCGAAGTAGCGCATGTGCGGTATGTCCACCGGCGCGCGCAGACTGTAATCCTCGCGGTAGACCAGGGCGCTTGCGTCGGCATCGCTCTGCAAGTCGCCATCGGCGACACCCGCGCGGTCCAGAGCGGCTGCTAATGCAGGATTCTTCTGGATTGCCTGGTAATCCTTCTCCCAGGCTTCGAAGGATTCGTAGCCGGTTAGGAATAAAGAGCGCGGCTTGCCCGACACAGAATCCACGGCCAGATAATGCGTCGGCCACTTAGCGTGGGAGAAGGCCTGCACAAATGCACTCTCGCTTTTTTCGTGGATGGTACCATTCTTGCCTGGCTTCAGGAACTCGCGGAAAATCGTGAGCACCTTCGGCGGCGGCGTGCTTGCCATTGACTTCTCCGAAGTCTTGTCTTGCGCGGCCGCTAATCCGCCGAGCCCAAGCAAAAGCACAATTCCGAACAGAAACCCCAATGTTCTTTTCATACGCGAACCTCCTCGGTTCTTTATCGGATGGTTGGATTTAGAGGGAACTACAGCCCGTTTGGGAGACGGGCGGAGAGTATAGGAGCGCCACTCCGAAGTCAAGCGATGCAGCTCTGGCCGGCGTTGTGCTTACGTTATGATGAGAACTCATGACGCGGGTCACCATCGCCGTCGAGCCATGCCCCTACGAAGCCGTAATCGAAAACGCTCTGGTGGAGCGTGCCGGGGCGTGCTTGCGCGAACTCCTGCCGGGTAACGGACGCGTGTTCGTCATCACGGTTCCTCCGGTCCGAAGGAAGTGGGGGAAGAAATTACAGGCATCGTTGACTGCGGCCGGTTTCATGGCGAAGCTCGTCGAAATGAGAGATGGAGAGCGCTTCAAGCAGCTCTCAACCGTCGAGGAGTTGGCCGAGAAGCTTGCCCGGCTCGGCGCCGGACGGAACTCGGTCTTCGTCGCCTTCGGTGGTGGTGTGGTCGGAGACGTCACCGGCCTGCTGGCATCGCTATACATGCGCGGCGTAGACGTCGTGCAAATCCCCACGACAGTCCTGGCGCAGCTCGATGCCGCGATCGGCGGCAAAACCGGCGTCAATCTGAAAGCAGGAAAGAACCTGCTGGGAACGTTTCATCACCCCCGCGCCGTTCTGATTGATCCCGCCGTGCTCTCGAGTTTGCCGCAGCGCGAATTTCGCGCCGGGCTCTATGAGGCCGTAAAGTGCGGCGTGATCGGGAAGCCCGAACTGTTTCGCCATTTTGAAGAAGACAAAGACAAGATTCTGAAGCGCGACCCGGAACTGCTGGAATATGTGATCACCGAATCGGTAACGCTTAAGGCAGCGGTGGTCAGTGCTGACGAGCGCGAGTCCGGATTGCGCCGTGTGCTGAATTTCGGCCATACCATCGGACACGCGCTCGAAGCCGAAACCGGCTACCGCAGCCTGCTGCACGGAGAAGCCATCGCCTGGGGAATGATCGCCGCGGCTAACATTGCGCTGCTCACGCACAAACTCGACAGCGTGACCACCGGCCGCATTGCCGACGCAGTCTTTGGCCTGGGACGTCTGCCAAAACTCAATGTCCGAAGCCGGAATATCGTGAAACGTCTCCAGACCGATAAGAAGACTGTGGATGGCGCTGTCCATTTCGTGCTTCCCACCGAGATCGGCAAAGTGGAAGTGGTGAACAATGTGCCGGAGAAAGTTGTGCTGGAGGCTGTCGACGAATTGCGGCGGCTATCCTCGCCTTAGCTATTATCCGGTTCGACACGATTGCCGATTTACGAGTGCAGAGTTTGCGCATTGCTCGGCGGTGCTCCAGTCGTAAATCGTGCTTCGGAAATGGTGATCGCCATGGTTGCTAGCCAGAGCAAACCCGTTGTCACCGGTGCTGCGCCCGAAGGCGCAAATGATCCTCAATCGGCTGCGCATGCTGTGCGCGAGATGTTCACCTCTATTGCACCGCGCTACGATCTGCTCAATCATGTGCTGTCGTTCAATATCGATCATTTGTGGTGGAACCGCGCGGCGAAAACCTTCGCCCATATTCTGCAGCAACCGAACGCGCAGATTCTCGATCTCTGTTGCGGCACCGGAGACATGACGTTTGCCCTCCAGCGTCGAGCGGCCAAGTCAGCTACTCTTACCGGAGTGGACTTTTCGCACGCCATGCTGCAGCGCGCCAGCGCCAAATCAGCCGGAATGCCGGTGCGCTGGATTGAAGCCGAGGCGCTGCACCTGCCATTTCCCAGCGGACATTTCGATCTGGTGACAGCTGCGTTCGGTTTTCGCAATCTGGCCGATTACGATGCCGGCCTGCGCGAAATCGTTAGAGTCCTCCGCCCGGCAGGTGAATGCGGCATCCTCGATTTCGGAGAACCCGGCGGCTTAATCGGCAAACTGTACCGGATTTACTTCAAACACGTGCTGCCGAAGATCGGCACCATGATTTCGGGAGTGAAGGGCCCTTATGCGTACCTGCCTGCTTCGGTAGAACGTTTTCCGCCGCCCGAAGAAATGCTTGACCGCATGCGTCAAGGCGGCTTCAGTGACGTCAGTTGGACGCCGTATACGTTTGGCATCGCAGGACTGTATTGGGGGAAGAAATAAGGGCGTACCGAATGAGACGCGAAGCTGAATCCTTAGATTGCAGGACCTCTCAATCTGTCTCCCAGGTGAGGAACTCCTACCCTGCCGCTGATCCGTGAGCTTGCGCTTGTGTCGCGAACGAATCCAAAAAAGCGTCGGCATTGGTATGCCGGATGACCTTCTCGTAGTCCTGCCCCAGGAATTTCTGCAGGCGCTCGGTGTTCATAATGTACTCGCCGGTCATATAAGGTACAGCTTCCGGCGGGATCGACGAAATCCCGAACTTCCATCCCAACTTCAGAACCAGCCGCATCGCCAATTTCCCCGGAGCACGCACCAGCCTGGCATGCGCCATATCGATGCAACGCTCAAACGTCAGGGGCTCGCCGCGCCCGGCCACATTCAAAATCGTCAGCCGCTGCGCCTCCGGCTCACTCTTGCGCAGGATATGCACAATCAGACGCGCCGCATCGTCCACATGCACGAACTGAATCCGATTATCCAGATACTTTTGCCCGAAGGGCAAAATACACGGAAGCCGTTTCCCATGCTCCCGCATGTGAGCCGCACGCTTACTGCGTCCATTAGGAGTTCCGCGAAACGCGCCCAGCAGGTAATTCTCCACACTCGTACCAGCGAAAATGTGAGCGCGCAGCATGTAAGCGCTGCAGCCCCGCAAAGAGGGCGCGCGTTGCTGTACCACTTTGTCGCATTCCATCTTGTGAACCGCGTAGGGAAGAGTGTGCGCGCCGAGCGGATGTTCTTCCGGCACCGCTCCGGGAAGATCTGAGCCATAAACCGAGACGCTACTCGGATAAACGAATTTTTGGACAATCACCTCGTCGCGATTGGATTCGGTGATCGCCTCCATCACCCGAGCTGTCCCCGCAACGTTGATATGCCACATGCGGTCTACGTCCAGCACCCCGGTGCGCATGGGATCGATGACAAACGCCAAGTGCACCAGAGCGCTGGCCCGCGATTCCTTCAGAAGCAGCATCAGCTCGCGGCAGGATGATTCCTGGCCGAGATCCATGCTGACGAATTTAAGGGGAAGGGTGGTGGTTGGCGGATTCAGGTCTATGCCAATGACCTCGAAATCCGCCAATTGCGGCAACAGACGTAGCCCGAGATTTCCGGCTACGCCGGTTACCACCACCGTTGGTTTGCCCACTGCCATCAGTTGGGTTTTGGGTTTGGCGGAGCGGGTTTCGGCGCGGGCTTCGTTCCTACGGTCACGCCAGATTTCCCGTGCTGCTCTACCCCAGCACCCTCTTCACCCGCCGAGGGAGCCGGCCCGAAGTAGTCGTCGTTCAAAGTAGGTTGTGCCGACTGCTGCAGCTTCGTCATCTCATCGTTCAGCCGCTGCGCTCGGAGCTGGTTCTTGATTTCGTCTTTCACCTTGTCGACGGGCAAAGTCTGCTTCTCGCCCATCTTGTAAACAAAAAATGCCGCGCCATCGGCGATCACCGGCGAGACTTCTCCGGCCTTCATGTCGAACACCGAACGGTGCGCCAGAGGCAGGCTGGTCAGCCGCATGTTGGGCATGCTGCTGTTCGGAGCTTGCGCCTTCATTCCGGCAAACTGGAAGGCTTCCTGCTGCAGCTTGGCAAAATCTTCGCCTGCCGCGGCTCGCTTTTGCAGGGCCTCGGCTTCTTTCTGCATGGCCGCTTCCGACTCTTCCTGACGCTTCTTGGTCGCCTCGTCGCTCAGCGGTTCTTTCGGGGGATCGAGTTGCTTGTTTTTCGGAACATAGAGGCGTTGCAGGGCGGCCTCTTCATAGGTGGACTTGTTCGCGTTGTAGTAGTCCTCGATGTCTTTGTCGGGGATCTGCCCGGCTTTCTCCTGCATATCCTGCTGAAGCATCTGCGCCAGCACCTGCATGCGCTGCAGCTTCATCATCTCGGCGAACTTGTCGCTCTTGTCGAGCCCCATCTTCTGCGCGTCGCTTGACATCACGATCATCTGCGCGTAGCGGCTCGCAATCTGGCGGCGGGCTTGCGGTGGCGCATTTGGCGCGACCGTGGCCATCAATTTGTCGAATTGCGCCCGGGTGACGACTGTCTTGCAGTCGGCCGAGTTTGGATCGGCAGCGGGCTTGTCGCAGCCGCCGGGGATGGTGATGACAGCCGCATCGGGCGCCACATTCGATTCCGCTTTGGCCGGGGCTCGCTCATCTGCACCCCCGGATGGCGTAGTCGCCGGATGCGTAGCGGCGGGTGCAGCCGGTTTTGAACTCGCCGGAACAGATGGTTTCGCAGCCTGGCCCCAAGACAGCGCGCCAAGCAGCAGACAGACTAACCCACGTTGGGTCATAACTAGGAATCCTCCAGAGAAGGTAAAGGTGTACGCAGAATCCTAGCACATAAACTGGCGTTGGCGGCCTGCCCCGAGCGAAGTCGAAGGGTTCCAGGGCGCTGTGGCTTGGCCTCTCGCCCTCAGTACCGCCGCGTTTCGGCACTGAGACTGGCTTTTGGTCCAAACGCGGACAACGCGCAAAGCTGCAGGCTCCGCCGGTGAGACTTGGCGATGCAATCCGCAGCGGCGATAATCCTCCTATGGCGGGATCGCCAGCCATCTACAGCCCCGAATCGATGCGCACTGAAAAGCGCGCCGTGGCCGGCAACTCCGTGCTCGCCGCGGTGGCCATCACTGGCCTGAAGATTATTGTCGGCATCACCACCAATAGTTTGGGCATACTCTCCGAGGCCGCACACTCCGGCCTGGATCTTATCGCGGCGCTCGTCACTTTCTTTTCTGTCCGTGTATCCGACAAGCCGGCCGATGCCGATCACCAGTACGGCCACGGCAAAGTAGAAAATTTCTCGGCCTTTATCGAAACCGGCCTGCTGCTGCTGACCTGTGTCGCCATCATCTATGAAGCTGTCCGGCGGCTGTTCTTTCATCCCGAGGAAATGTCCATCAAGCCCAGCATTGCCGCCTTCCTGGTGATGTTCTTCTCCATGGGCGTGGACTACTGGCGTTCGCGCGCTCTCGGCCGGATCGCCGCCAAGTACGACAGCCAGGCGCTCGAAGCCGATGCCCTCCATTTTTCCACCGACATCTGGTCCAGCGCCGTTGTCGTGGTCGGTTTGCTGCTGGTGTGGATTGGCGAAAGAGGTCGAATCCCCTGGCTGCGGGAGGCCGATCCCATCGCAGCCCTATTCGTCGCCGGAGTGGTGATCTGGGTAAGCTGGCGCCTGGCCCGAAAAACGATTGACGCCCTTCTCGATGCCGCGCCCAGCGGAGTGCGCAGCAAGATTCTTTCCGCGGTCTCGCGGGTGGAAGGGTTGCTCGAAATCGAGCGCGTGCGGATCCGCCGTGCCGGCAACCGGTACTTCGCCGATCTCTCCATCGGCCTCGCCCGCAACGTCACTTTCCAGCGTTCGGAGCAGGTGGCCGACGCTGTTACCCAAGCGGTCCATTCCGTATTGCCCGATGCTGACGTTGTCGTCCACTCCGCCCCCCGCGCCATGCGCACGGAAAACATTTTTGATCGTGTGCGCGCGGTCGCTACCCGTCACAATTTCAATGTGCACGACGTGAGCGTACAAGACTTGCGGGGGAAGCTGCACGTTGAGCAGCATCTTGAACTCGATGAGCGCCTGAGTTTAAAAGAAGCGCACGATCGGGTGACCGTGCTCGAATCCGAGATTCGCCGCGACGTACCGGAAATCTCCTCGATCCTTACCCACATTGAGAGCGAGCCCTCTACCATCGAGTCCGGCGATGAGATCGCCAGCGACGTCAAGTTGGAGAAAAAACTCAAAGCCATCGTGAAGGACTTTCCCGAAGTACTGGATGTGCACGAAGTGGAGGTCAAGCGCGTCCGCGGGCGTCTCTATGTATCATGCCACTGCACGTTCTCCGACGACCTGCCGCTCTCTCGCGTGCACGACATTCAAACTGAGCTGGAAATCCGCTTTAAACAAGCGGCGCCGGAACTGTTTCGTGTCTTGATTCATCCCGAACCAAGCACGGATAATCGGCGGTGAGGGAAAATGGGGTGCTCCATGACCGAAGCGACTGCAACCTGGAACAGTGAATTTCGTTTTACCGCAAAGGCGACCTCCGGCCACGAAATCGTGGTCGATGGCGACAAGAAATCCGGCAACAGTCCCATGGAATTGGTGCTCATCGGCCTGTGCGGATGCACCGGCTACGATGTCGCCAGCATTTTGCGCAAGAAGCGCGAACCCTTCACCTCGCTCGAAGTGCGTGCGCAGGCGGAACGAGCCCCCAATCCACCCTCCGTTTATACTGACATCAAGCTGATCTACCGGGTGGGCGGCAAAGTTTCCCATAAAGCAATCGAAGACGCGGTGAAGTTATCGGAAGAAAAATACTGCTCCGTCGCTGCCATGCTGAACAAGACGGCAAAGATCAGCTATGAGATCGAGTACGCGGATTAATTGTTGAATGCTGATGTGTTGATTGTTGAATGAAATCCAAGAGTCGCCAAAACTGGTTCATGCGACGGGTGAATTGTAAACAGGGGTTTTGAATCAACGATCAAATATCAACGATCAAGAATGGCATCCCGCCGCTTTGCCCGCTAAAACACACCCGCTCCGTGGCTACCTCTACATTGCGTCCGCCACGTTCCTCTGGGGAATAGCCGCAACTCTGGGACGGGCTGCATTCACCGGCCGCCTGCTCCACAATGACGTGCTGCGCCCAATCGATCCGCTGATCCTGTCGCAAAGCCGGGCGACGTTTTCGTTGATCGTTCTACTAATTATGCTGGCCGCGACACGCGGCTGGAGCAGACTACGCCTGCCACCACGCGACATCGCTCACACTTGCCTGCTGGGCATTCTCGGGGTGGCAGCGTCAAACTTTTTCTACTATCTCGCCATCCAGCGCACCAACGTGGCCACAGCCATCATTCTGCAATACACGGCGCCGGTCTGGGTGCTGTTGTATATGGTCGCTCGGGGACTGCAAAAGCCCACTGCATCGCGCGTCTCAGCGGTTCTTTTCGCGGTCATCGGATGCGCCATGGTGATAGGGGTCATTGGACCGGGGAAGCTGCGCCTCGATGCAGTCGGAGTCATTGCCGCGACGCTTGCCGCTTTTTCTTTCGCCTTCTATAACATTGGCGGACACCACATCCTGGCCCGTTACGACCGTTGGATTGTCCTGCTCTGGACGCTTATCGCCGCGTCGCTCTTTTGGTTGGTCGTGAATCCGCCGTGGAAAATCGCCGCCGCGCATTACTCCGGCAGCCAATGGATATTCCTGTTGGTATTCTCATTGATTTCGGTCCTAGCCCCATTCTCGCTCTACTTCGCTGGTCTGCAGCATCTCGAACCGACGCGGGCGATCGTGGTCAGTTGCCTGGAGCCGGTGTTTTCGATTGTGATCGCAGCGATTGCATTGAAGGAGCTGATGGGGCCGCTGCAGACAGTGGGCATCGTAATGGTGCTGGCGGCGATCATCCTGGTGCAACGGCCAGATCGACAGACGCATGAAGCGGTGACGTTTGTCGAGCCGATGGAGTGAGAATTTCACCAACCACCCCGATTTTTTCAGCAGAGTTCAACGTTTCGTAGAGACAGCCAGGCGTAGTCGGCTGGCCACCGGTCGGCCATCCTTGAAGGCGGGAATGAATTTCCAATTCAAGGCCGCGCTCATCAGATCCGTATCCACCCATTTCACTTTTCCCACCGGTTCGGCGGAGCGCACTTTACCCGCTGAATCAATTACCAGTTCGACGAACAACTCCGCTTCCGGCAGGGCTTGTCCTTGGGCCTGTAATAAGGGAGGCCGCCGGAGCAGGATCGGCTCGGGAGGGACCACTTCCAGCCTGCGGCTAGACTCTAACCTGTTTTCCACATCGAAGACGTACGCATGTTTTCTGTGGCCGCCCCCTGTTCCGCTGGACGCTCCGTCAGTTTGAGCGTGAATTCCATGCGCACGCGCGTTCGCGATTTCTGTGCGAACCCGATCAACATCCGCAGCCGGCCACATTTCATTGAGCGAATGCCAGGCTTCCTGCTCGCGCCCGCTGTACAGGTAAGACCAAACGATTTCCAGCACTTTGACCTTTGCGGTCCGCAGTTGGTGCAGTCGTTCTGCTGAGAGCGACGATGCGGGTGTTAATTTGCCATCACTGCTTCTGAAGTCCTGCAAATCCTGCGAAGCAAGCGTTCTCTTTATGCTGGCGATTTGATTATCGAAGTAGCCTTGGAACTCAGAGGTCACGTCCAACAGTAGGCCGTGGGAGAAACGCAGGATTACTGTTGGCGGAAAATCCAGCTCGCCTAAGGCTAGATTCTCCAACCCGTTCACGGCGGCGGCATCCGCGGTCCAAATCGCGACGTTGCCGTCGAGATTTCTATCGGAGGCGCTGAAGAAATCTCCTCCTGTGATGCTGCGCAGCAAGTGCGGCGGTGTTTCTAAAGAATATATCTGATAGGTCATGCAGCATTCGGCGGCAGCTTTTCTCACTTGAAGCGCCACCACCGGGACACCAAAACCCAAGTCGACACCGAGAGCATCGACATCGAGCTGCGAAGCGCCCGTCGCCACTGTCAACTGTTGCTTGCCCCAACTAAGCGTTCCGGCACACGTTCGGGTGGCCAATTCTCCACTTCGGGCCGCGCCTACATGCAGCGTTACATTGGTGCGGAATGACGCGTCGAAACTGCTATCACCTTGGTCGCAGACGACATCCCGCACTTGGGCATGCGAAAGTGCCACCATCGCTGAGAAAAACAAGATCGATGCGACTACACACCAACGGCGGCGGAATCGAAATAACTCGGGACCGGACCACCGATAATCCATTGGCAATGCTCCACAGAAAGTTCCGGCCTCCGTTCAGTCGCTTTGGGAGGCACCGAGGATCTTGCGAGCTGCTACTCCAGTTGTTTTCCCTTCGTCTCCGGCAACTGCGTCGCGGTTAACGCTGCCAGCAGAAATCCCGCCGCACACAAGTAAAACGCCCAGCTTAATCCCCTCGTCTCCCCGACATGGCCAATGACAAAAGGTGCTACCGAGCTCATCGTGCGCGCGCCGTTATAGGTAAATCCCAACGCCCGTGCGCGAACCCGCGTAGGAAAAATTTCGCTGCCGATAATGCTCGACCCGGAAAAAAATCCGGTGCCAAAAAATGCCACGATTGTGCCCACCACCAGCAGCATCCACGAGGATCGCGCCATGGCATAAAGTGGAACTAGAAGAGCTGCAATGAAGGTATAGGTAATGAAAGACTTACGCCGTCCCAGGTGATCAGCGACCCAGCCAAAGCTAGCATACCCGGGGAACATTCCGCACAAATTCAGCACCAGCAACAGCGTGGTCGTCCCCATCACGCCAAATCCGCGCCCGCCCTGCTCCACCGGCAGCGAGAGATAAGGGGGAATCCACGTAAATAGCCCCCACCAGGCGAACATGCCAAAAAAATTTACGAGCAGAAGTGCGAATGTATGTTTCGCCAAAGGAGGTTGAAAGATGCGCGCAAAGCTGTCTTGCTCATGCCGCTGCCGTGCGGTCGCCGACTCCTCTGCCAGCCGATGATGTTTCTGCCACATCTCCGACTCCGGCACGCTCTTCTGAATCCAGAACGTCACCAGTGCAGGAAGGATGCCCACAAAGAACACCATGCGCCAATCGAAGTAGCGCAAAACGATTCCCGCCACCAACGCCGCCAGGGCATAGCCGATTGCGAATGAACTCTGCACCATGGCGAGAGCCTTGGCGCGAAGCTCGGTTGGCCACGTCTCCGCGACCAGAGTCGCGCCGGTATTCCATTCGCCGCCCATGCCAAGGCCGAGGATGAAGCGGAACGCCGCCAACATGCGGACCGAGGTGGAGAGACCCGAAGCAAACGAACAGACGGAATACGTGAGAATACTTAGCATCAGCGCCCGCTTGCGCCCGATGCGATCGGCAAGAAATCCGAATGCAACTCCGCCAATTCCGGAAGCCAGCAGCGTCAGGCTGTTCAGCAGCCCTGCCGTCCCCTTCGACATCCCCAGGTCGCGCATGACGTGGGTCAGCACCAGCGCGTACAGCATGGCGTCGAAGGCGTCGAGCATCCATCCCAGCGCCGCGGCCACCAGGGTCCGCCGCTGTGCAGGCGTAATTTGGGATAGGGAAAGTGCGGCGGTCGCAGCCATGGGAGAGATTGTGAATTGGCGACAGCGGATTGGCAACTAGAGAAATTTACGCTTTTAAAGGATTAACGAGCGAAGAGTGACTGGCCGATTCCTATTCAACACTCAACAGTTTCATTGCGTCGAGGCATTTGCCAGGTGAAAGTACCGCTCGGCTTTCCTCACATCCCGCCCGATCTGCTGCTTGAGAGCTTCGATCGAAGGGAACTTGATCTCATCTCGCAGTCGCTGCAGAAACGAGATCTCGACCTCAGTCTCCGGGGCGAGTTCCAAAGGATGAAAATTGAGTAAGTGACTCTCCACCGCAAATGATTCGGTTCCGAAGGTCGGACGCGTACCAACGTTTGTCACTGAATCAAAACATTCCTCGCCCACCCGCGTGCGTGTAATGTAGACGCCATCGCCGGGAACCAGTTCTTCATAACGGCTCAAATTGATGGTCGGTACCGTGTACCTGGAACCGTACCCGCGTCCGCGGCCCGGAGTGGAAAGAATTGCAAACGGACGTCCAAGCAGATGGCGTGCCCGGCTGACCCGCCCAGCGACAATCAATTTGCGGATATGACTGCTCGAAACCGGCTCCCCACGCAGCCGCATCTCGGGATAAATCTTCACCGCAAATCCCATCTCGCGACCCAACTCCACGAGAGTCGCAACGTTGCCGGAAGCTTTGTGTCCGAAGCGGAAGTTGTAGCCCTCGTGAACTTCCTGTGCGTGCAGGCTCTTTTTCAAAATGTCATGGGCAAACTGGTGAGGGGTCATCAACGACAAGTCGCGAGTGAAGGGAAGCAGGAGCATCGCATCCAGCCCGCTCTGGGAGAGCAGCCGCAGCTTTTCCGGAGTAGGCGTGAGCAATTTCACGTCCGAGTCGGGCCGAAGAATCCGCATCGGATGGGGCTCAAACGTAACCGCCACAGCCTTGGCCGCTGTCTTCTCCTGTGTGGAACGGGCGCCCTGGCTCGCTGCTTTGGCCCGGGCCACTATCTCCCGCAGCACATGCAAATGCGCTCGATGCACGCCATCGAAGTTTCCCACGGTCAGCAGCGTCGGGCCGAAGTCGGTGGGAACATCGTCGAGTTTGTGGAAGATCTGCACGGGAAATTGTTGATTTTCGATTCTTGATTTTTGAATGAAAACCTTTCTTTAATACTTGCCCCTCATTCAACAATCAACAATCCACAATCCGAAATGCCACTAGATTTCAAACTCTAACTTCATCCCGTCATACGATAGCTGGGCGTGCTCCGGCAACGACTCATTGGTCGCCGCATGCGGCAGATCGTGACAGATATGGGTGAAGAACGCCCGCTTGGGCCGCAGTCGCTCCACAATTCGCAGCGAATTATCCAGAGTCGAATGCGTGGGATGAGGACGACGCCGCAGCGCATCCAAAAACAGAACGTCCAGATTCTCCAGCTGTGAAAACGATTCTTCCGGAATCGCGCTGAAGTCGGTCAGATACGCCGCCGATCCAAATCTGAATCCGAAAATCTCCGCATCGCCATGCAGCACCTTCACCGGCTCGAACAGGGCGCCAAACAGCTCCACCGGCCCGTTGATCGGCAGCAGTTCGACTTGGGCGATTCCGCCATACTTGTAGCTGTCGTCGAAGATATAGCGGAACATGCTGCGCAGAAACTCGGCCGCTTCCGGACGCGCATACAGCGGAATCTTGCCCCCTCGGTGAAAAGTCAGCGGCCGCAGGTCATCGATCCCCAGAATGTGATCGGCATGAGTATGCGTATAGAGCACCGCGTCCAGCTTGCGGATCTGCTCGCGAATTGCCTGCTCGCGAAAATCGGGCGTGGTATCGATGAGTACGGCGTTCCCGCCGTATTCGATCATGATGGACGGGCGGGTGCGGCGATCACGCGGATCGGAAGAGTGGCACACGGCGCAGTCGCAGCCGATCGTAGGCACGCCCATGGAGGTGCCGCTGCCCAGCACCGTAAGCCTGGCTTTCATCTCTAGCTTGTGCCCGTGCGCTTCTCGGGAGTCTGCGGCCCACGCGCGAGCGCGTTGGTTACGTCAACGTAGGCCATACGGAGTTCGTACAGAACATTCTGCAGGAAGTTTTCTTCGTGGCTGGAGAGGTTGCCCTTGGTCTTTTCCTGCAGCAGCCCGAGGGTATCGACGGTCTGCCGCGCGCCCACCAAATCGATGCGCGGCTCTCCGCCCTGTTCATGCATCAAGCCGAGTTGCAACATCGCCGTCATATAGAGCGAAGCCAGGAAACGCTCGAAGGTCATCTCCAGATCTTTGGCGGAGTGTCCGCTCAGCTCGACACGCGAATCCATTTCGTTGGCCGATTTGCGGTAGGCATCGTGCTGTTCCTTTTGTTCGGCAGCGGTGGGCGGAGGCGGAGCCTCGGAGTCCACCAGCGACGAGCCGCCCGCCGCATTTTGCGGAGCTTTGCCGGAAGAGTGTTCCAACGGCTGCGCGGCGCTACTGGATGGTGGCGATACCGGCTTAACTTCTTCTTCGCCAACATCTTTGCGAAGTTCGCCCTCAGACGTGAAAAGGCGCCGGTCGGTTACGGTGAATTCCTGCTGTTTCTTCTCAGCCATAGATAGATCCTTCAAAATCTTTCAACCACACTTTTAACCACAGAGGACACCGGGGAACACAGGGGCGTTCGAAATCATTTCCGCTGCATTCCTCTATGTACCCTTTGGTTAACTTCCGTTTGCGGTAATCACAAATCTGAACGGGAGATCTGCGATCTTGAACTTGCTGTCGCCAGCGACCAGCGCTTGGTCCGGTTTCGCGGCCTCTCGGCGAATGTAACCGAGCGCCACCCCTCGTCCGTGCTCCGTGTTCGGGAGTGGCAAGAAAGCCGTGCTGGTGATCTCGCCCACATCCTTTCCGCCAGCTTGAATCTTGGTTCCCGCCGCGGGTAGAGGCCCCTCGACTTCAAAACCCGTAAACTTGCGATGCACGGCGCCTCGGGAGCGAATGCGCTCCACAATCTCCTGACCCACGTAGCAGCCCTTGCTGAAATGTAACGCGCGCTGCTGCTCAGTCTCCTGCGGCAGGTCGCGCTCGCGGATGTCTTGTCCATAGCGCGGGTTTCCTGAGGCAATCCGCAGCAACTCCACCGCGCCGGCACTCACCCGCTTGGCTCCTGCACTCACCAGTGCTTCCCAGAACGTGCTCGCGCTTCCCGGAGCTACCCATATTTCGTACGACTCAACGAGCGGGTTATCTGCACGCACAAGGGTGATATCCACTCCTCGCCATGCCAACTCAACAAGCTGTAGCGGTTCGATTTCCTGAACCGTAATCCCGGCGGCCTGCAAAGTGGCTCGTGCGCCTGGCCCGGCGATAGAAATTGTAGTCAACTTGTCGGTGACATCATTTACCTCTACATCGTCCATGATGATGTAGTGGTCGAAGATTCCCAGCACCTTCTCCTTCAGCGCGAGATCCACATCGATCAGCAGCGAGTTGCCACGGTTATAAGCGTAGAAGTCCGCCTGGATGTGTCCCTGGGGATTCAGCAGGAAAGAATACACACCGTGGCCGGGAGAGAGGTCGCGGATGTTATTCGTGACCATGCCGTTAAGCCAGCGCACCCGGTCGCCGCCAGTCAGCACGATCTTCGCGCGCTGTGGTTGATATGCTCCGGAAGAAGACAGCAGCGCAGAGAACTCCTCTTTGATGTTGTTAGCGTCTGGTGTGCTTACGGCAGCGCTGCCCTGTGAAGAAGCGGTAAACATGGCTAAACCTTGATTATAGCGAAGCCAGGCGTGGCGAGGCGTGATGTGACCTGGCGGCAGCGCCCGCCCTTGATATTCCGCCTCCCACAATTACCACGCCTATGTTGCTCATTCCACTGCCCCATGTGATACCTTTCCTGCCGTGAGCTCAAAAAAACGCGTCGCGGTCATTCCCGGGGACGGCATCGGACGAGAAGTCATACCCCAGGCGGTTAAGGTCATTGAGGGCAGCGGAGCTGCGGTCGAGTTGAGCGAGTTCGATTGGGGCGCCGACCGCTACCTGAAAGACGGAATCACCGTTCCCCGCGGCGGGTTTGCCATGCTGGGCAAGGATTTCGATGCCATCCTGGTGGGAGCCTTCGGCGATCCCCGCGTCAAGACCAACATCCAGGCCAAAGAGATTCTATTAGGCATGCGCTTCCAGATGGATCTTTACGCCAATGTGCGACCCGTGCGCTTGCTCGACTCAGCACTGTGCCCGCTGAAGGGAATTGAACCCAAAGACATCGACTTCGTGGTGATTCGCGAGAATACGGAAGGCGTATACGGCGATGTGGGTGGCGTATTCAAGCAGGGGACGCCCGACGAGATCGCGGTGCAGGAAGATATCAACACACGGAAGGGAGTTGAGCGGATCATCCGCTATGCCTTCGAATATTGCGCGCGCCATGCCAAGCACGATAGCTCGCCGCGAAAAAGAGTTCTGATGTGTGATAAATCCAACGCCATGACCCATGCCGGAGGTTTGTGGCAGCGAACGTTCAAAGAAGTGGCGGGCGAATATCCGCATATCGCGACCGAACACATGTACGTGGATGCGCTGTGCATGCAGATGGTGCGCGACCCGCGGCAGTTCGACGTTGTTGTCACGAATAATATGTTCGGCGACATCATCACGGACCTCGCGGCGGGCCTCCAGGGCGGATTGGGAATGGCGGCGAGCGCGAACGTCCATCCGGGAAAGACGTCGATGTTCGAGCCGGTACATGGCTCGGCTCCACCGATCGCCGGAAAGAACCTTGCCAACCCCTTCGGCGCAATCCTGACGGCGGCGATGATGCTGAATCATCTGGGGATGAGCGCCGAAGCGGCAAAGATTGAAGCGGCCGTGCTCGAAGCCGTGCTTCAGAAAAAGACGACGGTCGACATCGGGGGCAAGCTGGGGACGCGGGAAGCAGGGGAGTGGGTGGCGGAGCATCTCAAGGATTAAGTGGCATAATCACATAGTGGCTCTCGGCATTTACCTTTCGGTACCGTTCTGCCGCACCAAGTGCACATATTGCAACTTCGCGTCGGATGTCTTCTCCCGCGGGGTTTTTAGGCGATACGTCGATCGCGTTTGTGCCGATGTGGAGAACGCCGGTAAATTGGCTCAGCGTCTGGGCGCAATACTCGATAAGGACGTCGATTCCATCTACCTCGGCGGTGGCACTCCGACGGTGCTTGATTCCACGGATCTAGAGCGTCTGTTTGTTAGCATCCAGAAAGCTTTTCGTGTTCTGTCCCAGCCAGAGATCACGGTGGAATGCGCTCCCGGCACGCTTACGCCGGCAGTGCTGGAGGCTTTCATCCGATGCGGAGTAAACCGCGTAAGCCTCGGGGTGCAATCTTTTGTCGATCAGGAGGCTGCCTCCGTGGGGCGTCTCCACAAGCGCGCTACCGTGCTGGCCGACATCGATCAGCTGCGCCAGGCCGGCATTTCGAACATCAACATCGATCTGATCGCTGGACTGCCTCACCAGACGATCTCGAGCTGGGAGATGTCGCTGGCGGACATCGTGAACTGCGGAGCGCCACACGCCAGCGTCTACATGCTGGAGATCGATCAGGGCTCCCGCCTGGGCCGCGAGCTGATCGCCGGTGGTACCAGATATCATGCGCACTTCGTTCCCGATGAAGACCTCATTGCAGATCTTTATGAGATCGCATGCGATCGTCTAAACCACGCGGGAATTCAGCAGTATGAGATTTCAAATTTTGCGCAGCCCGGTCACGAGTCTCGTCATAACCTAAAGTACTGGATCCGCCAGCCCTATATAGGTTTTGGAGTGGACTCGCATTCGATGCTGCTTACGAAACATGAGAAAGAGGTCTCTCGCGTCGAATCCAGCAGGCGGGAAGCCGTCCGCTTTTCTCATTCCGAGTCTCTCGAACAATTCGTCGCCGGAGACTCGCCGCAAATCACATCAGTCTCCCCAACTGCCGCGCTGGAGGAGAGCTTTTTTCTAGGGCTCCGCCTCAACTCCGGCGTCAATCTTCTCGAAATAGGGCTGCAACACGGCGTCACCTTCGTGGATTCACTTTCTGCCACAATCACGGACCTGGTCACGGCTGGGCTGCTCGAACGCGAAGGCGACATCATCCGACTCACCGGACGAGGGCGGCTTCTGTCCAACGAGGTGTTTGCCAGCTTCATCGGCACACCGCAAACCTGAGCGTCACCAACGGCGTACTCCTTCCGCGATCTTCCTAGAGCGTGTTTCAAAAATACCTCCGGAGCGTGATCCAGAAGCAAGCAAGGTAAAAGAAGGCGTAGTAGGTGGAGAGCAGATGCTCATGACGGACCAGCAAGCGGCGAAACTGTCCGAG
>Ga0070697_100000348_pt1 | contig 36337 bp, 28 predicted proteins | sample KBSK1501metaG_FD_65475 | JGI IMG/M metagenome (GOLD analysis project Ga0070697, IMG submission 65475) | Corn, switchgrass and miscanthus rhizosphere microbial communities from Kellogg Biological Station, Michigan, USA - KBS K1-50-1 metaG | ecosystem: Host-associated > Plants > Roots >...
GTCCGACCTGTCGACCGGCCGGGTGCACCCCGACGAGATCCGGAACGACTGGCACACGAATCTCCCCGATCTCGATCCCCTGACGAAGCTGGATCGCGCCCTCGAGGGTGGCAATCTCCCGCAGTTGCTCGAAGCCTTGCCGCCGCCGCACACGGGCTATACGCGCCTGCGCGCGGCGTTGCACGATTTGCATGCGGTCGCGGCGGCGGGCGGGTGGCGGGTGATACCCGATGGCCCCGAGCTCGAGCCGGGCTCGCGCGGACCAAGAGTCCTCCTCCTGCGGCAGCGCCTCTCCGGGCCCGGCGGAGAGGGGGACTCCGCCGCCATCGCGACGGGCGGCGCGGGTGATCTATTCGACGAGGGGCTGGCCGAATCGGTCCGCCGCTTCCAGGATCGGCACGGGATCGAGCCGAACGGGAAGCTCGATTCAACCACTCTGGCCGAGCTGAATGTGCCCGTCGAGCGGCGGGTCAGACAGGTCGAGCTGAACCTCGAACGCTGGCGCTGGATCCCGCGCCAGCTCGGCAATCCTTACGTCTTCGTGAACATACCGGGGTTCGGTCTCGAGCTCGTGCGGGACGGGATCTCAGTCTGGCGCACGCGTATCGTCGTCGGGAAGGCCTTCACGCCCACGCCGGTGTTCAGCGATCGGATCGTGGCGGTCGTGGTCAACCCGCCTTGGAACGTCCCGAACAGCATCGCCCTCGGAGAATACCTGCCCGAGCTGCGAAAAGATTCGCGCGCGCTCAAAAGCCACGGTCTTCGCCTGCTCAAGGGCCCGGAGGAGGACGCTCGCGAGGTGGACCCGACGACCGTGAACTGGCACGCGGTGGACAAGGGACGCTTCCCCTATCGCCTGCGCCAGGATCCCGGGCCGAACAACGCGCTCGGCCGCCTGAAGTTCCAGCTCACGAACGACTTCCGCATCTATCTGCACGATACGCCCACGCGTGGCCTGTTCGGCCAATCGGACCGGGATCTCAGTCACGGGTGCATCCGGGTCGAGAGGCCGCTCGATCTGGCGGAGCAGGTGCTGGGCGAGTCGTCGCAGGACCTCCTCCGCGAAGCCCTCGGCCAGTCGACTGAGCGCCACCTGTCCGTCAAGCCGCCGGTGCCGATCCACATCCTCTATTTGACGGCCTGGGTCGACGACGCAGGCGCCTTGCGCTTCAGTCCGGACGTATACGAGTTCGACGAGACTCAACGTGCCGCGCTCGATCGCGTGGCGTCTCGCATTTCAGGGGGGCCTGCATCGGGCGCGAAAGAAGCCACTCGTCCCCCCGCCCGATGAGCCCGAAAGGAACTATACTGGTTGAATCATGAAGATCCGCCGCACCGTGCTCCTGACGGCCCTGCCGCTGCTGACGGCGGTGCCCCCCGCTCGTGCCGGAGCCGCTGTGGCGTTTTCGGGATCGCCGACCTCTCGTGCGACTCTGCCGCCGTCCGGCACCGCTGCAGGCGCCATCGAAATGGCCCTGCTCCACGCCGCCCCGACGCTGCGGCCTGCGGCTCTCCGGGCGGCTCTGTCCGCCTGGGACGCTCTGAATTCCCGGGGGGAGATCGCCCGCCCCATCCTCACGGTGATCGATTACGGTCTGCCCTCGTCGGCCAAGCGGATGTGGGTGTTCGACCTGGTCTCGCACCGGCTGCTCTTTCACGAGCTGGTGGCGCACGGGCGGAACTCGGGCGAGGACATGGCCCTTTCGTTTTCGAACGAGGAGGGCAGCCTGATGACGTCGCTCGGGGCGTTCGTGACCGGCACGACCTACAACGGACGGAACGGCTACTCGCTGCGCCTGCGTGGGATGGAGCCGGGTGTGAACGATCGGGCCGAGGCGCGCACCATCGTGGTCCACGGCGCGCCCTACGTCTGCGAAGAGGTCGCGCAAAAGCACGGACGACTGGGGCGCAGCTACGGCTGTCCGGCCGTTCGCCCGGCGATCGCCCGGGCGCTGATCGACGAAGTCAAGGACCGCACGCTGCTGTTCGCGTGGCATCCGTCGATCGACCAGGTGGAAGCGTCGGCTGGCGCCGCGCACACGATCGCGGCCCTCGGCCCTCTGGACGCCGGGCCGCTCCGCAGGCCCTGAACCTCCCTCCGCAAACCTCGAGAGCCCGGTTTCAGCGCCTCGCCCCGGCCGGCACGGAGATCCTCTGCAAAACCTCCGCCATCTCGTGTGTCGGGACCTGATCCGAGGTAGCCAGGTCGGCTTGGGCGATGATCCCGACCAGGCGCCCGCCCCGGCCGGTGACGAGGACGCGCCGCACTTCCGCGCGCTTCATCGTGTCCATCACCTTCTCGAGCTCGTCGTTCTCGTCCACCGTCTCGATGGGCCCTTTCGTCATGTGGGCCGATACGACGCAGCCCCGATCGTGGTCTTCGGCGACGTGGCGGACCACGATGTCGCGATCGGTGATGATCCCCCGCGGCCTCATGCTGTCGCGGCTCTCGACGACGGGGACGGAGCCGACGTTGCGGTCCCGCGTGACCTGAGCGGCCTTGCTGAGGGGATCCTGGGGGGTGACGACGTCCGGGTCGGGGGTCATGAGATCTTTGGCTTTCATACGTTCCTCCTTTGAAAGCGCATGTGAGGGGTCGTGCGTGTGCCGTCGACATTCTCGTTGGTGCGTGGATCGCCCGCAGCCGCTTCCAACCCTGCTACGAGAAGAACGTTGCCAGGATGAAACCGACCCGCCACCTCGTCCCCGTTCAAGGCTCCTCCATGAGGCGAGCCGCGATCGGTTCCGAATCGAGCGCCGTACCGGGCCCGCCGGCAGGAATTCGAGCAGCGCCGCCATCTGGCCGCGCCAGACTCGGTGCTCCTGACCTACGGATCGACTGCCAAGGCAGAGACACGCGGCCTGCTCAATCCGGAGCTCACCGCGCGCCAGCTGCCGCCCGCATCGGTGGTCTTGAAGACTCCATCACCTTCGAGGCCAGCGTACAGGGTGGCTGGAGTCCGAGGGTCGATGGCGAAGGCTCTGACAGGCTTCCCGCCCGCCCCAAGAGAGTTCCAGGTGGCGCCGCCGTCCGCGCTCTTATAGATCGCGTTCAGATCGTGCACGTAAAGATTGGCCGGCGCCAGAGGATCGATGAACAGGTCACCGACGCAGGTACGGTTCCCTTGGAGGCCGGTCGTGCTCCAACTGACCCCCGAGTCGATGCTCTTGAAGAGACCGTGACACCATGAAGCGACGTAGAGGGTGGTCGGCGTCAGGGGATCGATGGATAAGGAGCCCACCGGCCCGCTCCCTTGGCTCCAGGTCGTGCCCCCGTCGGCGCTTCTGATCACGCCGTGACCGTTGACGCTCGCGTAGACCACACCCGGGGTTCGGGGATCGACGACCACGGAGGCCGGGCGTCCCGCGAAGACCGCGATCCAGCTCCTGCCCCCGTCCGTGGTCTTGAACACGCCGTAGGCGGCAACCGAATAGAGCGTGTCAGGGTTCAAGGGGTCGATGACCAGGCCGTAAAGCACGCTGTCGAGAAGACCGGAGTCTGCGGCGCTCCAGGTGCGCCCACCGTCGGTGCTCTTGGAGATACCACCGTACCGGAAGCCGGCGTAGAGCGTGGTCGTGGTCCGGGGATCGATCACGAGGATCTTCGGGGTCAATTCGGAGGTGAGGGATATCCAGGTTCCACCGCCGTCGCTGCTCTTGAAAATCCCGTGATTGATGATTCCGTCAGAGTTGAAATTCCCGTTCACCGCGCTGACCGACGCGTAGAGTGTCGCCGGTTCCTTGGGGTCGACCGCCAGGGCGTTGATGATGCCCCCTTCGGGTCCATTCGTCGTCCATGCGTTGATCCCCGCCTCCGTCGTGCACGGGGCGCTCAGCCACAGAATAGCCGCCACCACAGCGGCTGCACTGCCGCCCCTTGCAAGCCTCTTGACCTGGTTCGGCTCCATTGTCCACCTCGGACCTGGTGCTCCACGCGCGGGCGGTCGCACCGGAAGGAAGACTGCGTCGATTGTAGGAACAATAAATCATCAATCGTCGCAGGCAGGAATCGGGGACAAGATGAATATCAGGTAAGGGTTTCCCTGTCAGGTTTCTCCTCATTGACGGTGCTCCAGGTGCTCCCTAGAGTTGATCGACCTATCTGGGCGCAACACACTGCGGAGCTATCGTTCCGGAAGGAGTGCAGACATGAGAGAGACAAGAGCGAAAGCAGCTGGATGGGTGACAGGCACCGCGCTCCTCGCGTTGTTGACGGGATGCGCCGAGAGCGCCACGACACGCGCTACCCGGCGCGACAAGACTCTCGAAGGAGCGGGCATCGGGGCGTTGTCCGGTGCCGCGCTCAGCGTTGCGATGGGCAAGAGAAAGGCGGACCAGATCCTGACCGGGACCGCGATCGGGGCGGGGATCGGCGCGGGGGTGGGCGCTTACGTGGATGCCCAGGAAGAGAAACTGGCCAGGATTCCCGGCACGACGGTCGAGCGCGTGAGCAGGGACACCCTGCTCGTCCACTTCGATTCGGACATCCTTTTCGCGATCGACTCCACGACGCTCACCTGGCCATCACGCATGAACCTCGGGAAGGTCGCGAACGTCATCAACGAATACAAGAAGACGGCGGTGGTCATCCAGGGACATACGGATTCCACCGGCTCGGAAGCGCACAACCAGGACCTCTCCGAGCGCCGTGCCGGAGCCGTGAAGGATTTCTTCGCCGTCCACGGGGTGAAGCAGGATCGAATGGCCGCGACCGGCTTCGGTGAGGGAGCACCCGTGGCGAGCAACGCGACCAGCGACGGCCGGCGCCAGAACCGGCGCGTGAACATCCTGCTCAAGACCAAGGCGGTCTGAAGGACGTCCTTTTCGCCACGCTCATGGCTCCTCCCCCGCCATCGCCTTCCGGAGCGCCTGCAGATCGGCTCCGGGGTCGCTGCCGTCGGTCGCCGTCCGCCGGTAGCGGCTCTTGGGGGCGAGCGAATAATCGTCGTGCGCGGCGTCCTTGAAGCCAACCTGGGCTGGGTTGGCTGGAAACGCGTTGCCCGCCGGGTAGCGGGCCGCGGCGCCGCCGACGATGACGTTCCCCTTCACCATGGCGTTCGGGAAAAAGGTCTGCAGCGTAGACGAACCCGTGGCCGTGCCCGACCCGTTGATGCCGTACTCGTTGTGCAGGACGATGTTGTCGCGGAAGACGAACCGTTCGTGCGGCGTCCCCTCGGCCATGATGATGGCCCCGGACTGTAGAGCGGTGTTGTGCTCGATGACCACGTCGGAGGCGCCTTCGAGCACCTGGAACAGGATACCGGAGCCGCCCCACCCCTTGCCGACGTCCTCGAACAGGTTGTTGGCAATCTGCAGACGCCGGGTCAGGCCGCTCCTGCCCGGGGGACCGCCGTCCCGGCCGAGGATGTTCACGCCGGCGCCGACGCCGCGCACGACGTTGTTCGTAAAGGTCACGTCCTCGACCGCGGCCCAGGGAACCTTCCCGTCCTCGTTGCGCACCGTGTACAGGATGGCGAAACCGGTCTGCGCCTGCGCCCAGTTGTGCTCGAACAGGTTCCCGTCCACCAGAACGCGCCGGGCGTTCTTCAGCTCGAAGAGGTTCTTCACCGTCCAGGAGGTCCCCTGGTACTCCGGCGTCCCCGCCTTCCAGGCCAGGGGCTTGGTGAAATGATTGCGGCGGATCTCGATGTCGGAGGGAACGAGATCGGGAATCGCCGGAGTGGCGCCGCCGAACATGATGTTCTCCCCCCCTGCCTCGAGATAGTTGTTGATGATGGCGAAGGGTCCGGGACCGTTCCAGCCGCAGAGAGCCTGTGTGTCGGCCCCGCCCTCCTTGAAATCGACGAGAACGGAGTCGATGACGGCGGTGTGTCTCGAGTTGAGCGCGATCCCCCGCCGCGTCCCCTTCTCGCGGTCGCCGTGCAGGTAGCAGCGATCGAAGATGATGTGGTGCGGCGTATCTTCGGCGCGGGTCTCCCGGTCTCCCAGCTGCACCAGGTTGTACAGGAATGTCCCCTTGGTCGGGCGGACCTCGATCCCGACGAAGCGGAAATGGTGCGCTCCCGGCGCCGTCTCGATCGCCGGACCGGCGGACGACTCGAGCCTCGGCATGCGCGCCGCGTCGGCAGGCGTGACCCGCGTGCCCGCGGGGGGGAGACCGACGGCGTCGGCGGTCCGCACCACGATCCAGTCGTCGCCCGTCTTCCTCGGGAGCGTAAATGGGCCGCGGTACGACGCCCCCGGCGGCAGGGTGATCGCGTCGCCCGGCCGGGCCGCGTTGAGCGCCGCCTGCAGATCCCCTCCGGCGCCAAGGACAATCGTTCTCCCCGTCACCGGTGACGCGGCGGTCTCGACGAAGGCCCTGGGGCGCTCGGGCCCGGAGGGCGCGACCTCCGGCGCGCCGAAGCAAAGCGCGATCGAAACTCCGATGGTCAGCGCGACCTGAACGGTTCGCACGGGTGCTCCTCCACACGCCACAGGAATACCGGGCCGGTTCCGCGCGACCGGCGTTGGCGCGCACGTGGTCAGTGCGGCCTGTAGACCCACTTCTTCAGCTGGACGCCGTGGCGCTTCTTGAGCTCTTCGACCGCCGGAGAGAGGCGCCGTTCGTCGGCGGCGGAGACATAGCTCGGCACGTACCGCCAGCAGAGCGGCGCGATGTCGCGTGTCCACGGCCGGCCGCGCTCCAGCGAATGGTCGCGGAGCTGAGCGTTCAGCCGGTCGGACGATCGATGGCACGTGATGTTCTCCATCGCCCACGCGCGCGGCTGGAACGTGTCGCTCGCTTCGAGAAAGGCGCTGAGCTCGCGGCCCAGATTGCGCCCTGAGAGGAGGACGCCGGTGCGCTCGTTGATGTAGGCCTTCGAGCCGACGTGAGCGTCTTTAACCATCCCCATCGGGGTGTTCGCGAACAGGCATTCGGCGGTCGCCACACACGAGCCCTCGCGCTCGCTCAGGATGATCGACGCGCGCGCGTTGCACTGGTGCGCGGTGACGACGTCGATGTTCGCGTTGGAAATGATCTCCAGGTCCTGCGGCGCGCCGAACGCCCTGGCTTCGGCGCGCAACGAGTCGGCCGAGCGATCCGGCGACGGGATACCGATGAGAGTGACCCTCAGGTTGGGGCGCATGCGCCTGAGCGCGCGGAACAGGAGCCAGTGTCGCTTGATCCGCGTGAAATTCGCGACCATGAGAATGTCGATCTCGCGTTCGGCATGCGGCCTGGGGGTGTAGAAGCGGGGATCGATCCAGTCGCTCGCCATGAGCGGTACGGGCTCGACCGCCGGCCCCATCACCCGGTAGGCATCGACATCGGCGAGGTTCGAGATGCCGGCGAACAGCGGATCGTCCGACAGACCGGCGTAGCTCGCGAACACTCCGTAGTCGGTGGGCGACCACGACGTGGCGACGACCACGAGGTATTCGGCGAGGAAGCGGCGGGCGTCGTGGTGGGCGAGCAGCCGCATGAGGTTGTACTCGAACGACATGTACAGCACGCCCTTCTCACCGTCGGGACCCGGAGCCTTGAGGAGGAGGCTCGTGTGGAGCTCGGGCTTCGCCAGATCGAACTCCCGGTAGTAGCGATCCCACCCGATGCGCGCCCGCCGCCACTTCTCGGCGCGCTGCGGCTCGATCCAAGGGGCCATCGCGCGCTTGAGTCGCCGCCGCGCGGACGGGGACGAGATGCGCCGGCAGGCGATCAGGAGATCGTTCAGCCGGTAGGCGTCCGGCCGGCGGCCGAAGCGCGAACGGAGCATGAGCGCGCGCCCGACCACCTCGGAGAGCAGCCGGCTTTCGTTCAGCACGCCGTGGGAGCGGGCTCGCGCTCGAATGGACATCGACTTCAGCAGCGGCCTGCTCATGCGCTCCTCGCGTGGAACATTCTGGATCGTGGCGGGGAGCCCCGCGCCAACCTTCGGCGCGGGATCCCTTGTGAGAGGAACTGATGTGGAGGCGGGAATATGAAGAGGGGAACGTTCTCTGCCAAGTTCCAATCTCGTTGTAGAAGCGGGCGTGCCGTCAACGTCCGATGCTCGACCTCCTACGAGCGATGATTGGACCTCGTGGTGCTTAGAAGATACGGGCATTCTGCGGGGCCAGCCATTCAGTCAATTTCTGAATCTTGGCCGATGGACGCCTGAACCGCCCGTCAGGCGGCACCGCACGCCGGTCGCAATCCCCGTGGAGAGACGGGAAAGACGCGGAGGCCGATTTCAGCGAAGACCGAGGAGCCCTGCCTTGAGGGCCGGGCTCGGCGTGCTCGCGCCCAGCCAGTTGGCGAACAGGGAACGGGCGAAGTCGGCGCCGGGAATCGTGCCTCGGGTCTCGTCCCGGACCGTGACGAGGACGCCGGTCCCCGGCAGGTAGGTGAAGGTGAACGTGTCGCCCTTCGCGACCTTCTCCGGCATCCAGCCGTGGAACGTGGCGAGGCGGGTCTCCAAGGCGGCGAAGTCCCCCCCGGCATTCTCCTTGAAGCTCTCGTCCCAGGCCTCGAGCAGGTCCTCCCGAGCGACCGCGCGGACGAACACCAGGACGATCCGCTTCGTCCGCTCGGGGCGGAGGATCGCGTCGGCGTCGAGCGACTTCTCCTCGAGATAGAGCCCGGCAACGTAGACCTTGACCCTGAGCCAGGTCGCCTTGCGCAACCCCATGCCGTTGAGGACGAGCGTCCTCCCCTCGACCGTCGCCTGATCGGGAAAGGTGACCCCGGCCCGCTCCCCGGCCCGCGCCGGCCACGCGAGGGACGCCGACAGGCACGCCGCGAGCGTCATGCCGCCTCGGAGAGTCATCGTGCGCCCGCACATCGATCTGGATATTCACACTGCCAATGAGGCCCCGGCGCCGCCCCGCGCGGAGCGCTGACGAACGCCCATTACGGGGTTACGGTATTGGCTTGCAATGTCACCGCGCCATCCCGTGCCAACGCTCTGCCATTCAGTACCGCGCCGGTCTGGAGCGAGATCGAGGCTTGAGCCATGATGGTTCCAGCGAAGGAGGAGGTCGTTCCAAGCGTCGCCGAGCTGCCGACCTGCCAGAAGACGTTGGCGGCCTGGGCACCGCCGCTCAAGATCACCTGGCGGCCGGACGTCACGGTCAGGGTCGACGCGATCTGGAAGATGAAGACACCGTTCGGGTCGCCCCCTGCATCGAGAGCGAGATCGCCCGACGATATCGCGAGCGAGGACGTGGACTTGTAAACGCCGGGGGCGAAAGTCCGCCCGCCCAGGTTTCCCGCGATGGTGGCATCGGCCGCCCGTCCGGCGGCGTCGTTGTAGGCTGCAGTCAGGTCGGACTGAGCCGCATCTGCCGGAGCAACCCCCTGATAGATCGCCCCGGAGACGACTCCCGGACCGAATCCCGTGACATCGGTTCCCGGCCAGACGCCGAGATCCCCGTTAATGCGGGTGAAGCCGACATTGGTGACGGTGGTGTGGGCCAGAATCGCAAAATTGTTGCCGCCGCCATCGATCGACCCGAGCGATACGGGCGACTGAATGCTTCCGGGGGGCGGGGGAATGATGCTGGGGATCAGACTGTGGCTACTGTTCTTGTTGCAGCCGGACATGAAGACGACCAGCAGCAAAGCCATCATGTTTGGATAATGCGAACGTATGCGCATATGCGTCTCCTTAAGTGATTCACTGTCCGTCTGCTCGTGCTGGGTGACTTATACCCCGCGCCTGCTTGCCGGACATTCCGTCATTCCCGGAATTGCATGTCAGAAAGACCCTGACAACGAACTCGAGCTGAGGGTCCGTTGAGCACAAGGGGGGGCTTTCTATCGCGGGCGGCGAGGTCGGTCCTATCGCTTCCTCATGACCACGAACACCACGGCGGCCGTCCACGTCGGGAACAGGTCGAGGAACGGCACCAGCTCGGCAAGGAACGCCGGCAGAAGCGCCACGTGCCAACCGAGCAGCGCGAGCAACGTCACGCCCACGGCGATTTCCAGCGCGTCGTTCCACGGCGCCGCGGCGCCTTCGATGAACAGAGGCAGGAGGCCGATCTGCACGACATCGGCGGCGACGGCGATCGCCAGCGCCGCGAGATGGCGCCGATCGCGCCAGCGCCCGCGCCGGGGAGAGGGATCGACCGGCGTGGCGCGGCCCGACGACGGGCCGAAGGGGACGGGATGGCGATCGGGAGGTGTATTCACGCTGGGATTATAGGCCGGCGCACTTCATCGACGACCACGACACCCCGTCGACACGATTCACTCGTGACAGTGCGCTACAATTCCTCCGTTTTTGAACATCCGGAGGGTCGATTGATGGGCTTCGTCAGGATCGCGCTTCTCGCCGGCTCGCAGAGTCGCTGGCTGCGCGAGCGGGCCGTCAAGTTCGGTTTCGTGCGTCGGGCCGTATCGCGTTTCATGCCGGGCGAGGATCTCGAGTCGGCGCTGGGGGCGGTCCGCACCCTCCAATCCACCGGCATCGGGTCGGTCCTCACCTGCCTCGGTGAGGATCTGCAACGCCCGGAAGAGGCCGCCGGGGTCGCGCGGCACTATCTCGAGGTCCTGTCGCGAGCGAAGCGAGCCTCGCTCGATGCCGAGATCTCGGTCAAGCTGACACAGCTCGGTCTCGACCTCGGAGCCGCCGCCTGCGAGTCGGCCCTCATGTCGTTGATCGAGAGCGCGCGGGCAGGCGGGACGTGGGTCTGGATCGACATGGAATCGACGGCCCACACCGAGGCGACGCTGGAGATGTATCGCCGCGCCCGCGCCCGCTTCCCCAACGTCGGTGTCTGCGTGCAGTCGTACCTGCGCCGGACGGAGAAGGATCTGGATCGCCTCATCCCGCTGGGCGGGGGTTTGCGTCTGGTCAAGGGCGCCTACCGCGAGCCGCCCGACAAGGCGTTTCCGCGGAAGCGGGACGTCGACGCGAATTACCACGCTCTGGCTCTGCGTCTCCTCGGACCCGAGGCGCGCCAGGCGGGCGTGCGGGCGATCTTCGGCACCCACGACGTCGTCCTGATCCGGCGGATCGAGGCGGCGGCGCGCGACGGCGGTCTGCGCACGGACGAGGTGGAGTTCCAGATGCTGTACGGCATCAAGCGCGAGGAGCAGAGGCGTCTCGCGGGGATGGGCTACCGGATGCGCGTCCTGATCAGCTACGGCGACGCCTGGTTCCCGTGGTACATGCGGCGTCTGGCGGAGCGTCCCGCCAATGTGCTGTTCGTCCTGAGGAACCTGGTCGGGGGCTGAAGGGCCGGTCAGCGCCCGGCGCGGTGGGCGGCGTCGACGGCGGCGATGGCGTCTTCGAGGATGTCCATCCCCTGCTCGAACAGCGCCCGCTCGATGTTGAGCGGCGGCTGGATCCGGACGAACCACGAGATGTTGTCGTGGATGTAGTACAGGCCGTGGGTCAGGCAGTGCTGGTTGACCTGGGCGGCGGCCTCGTAGTTCTTGTCGCGGGTCCCGGCGTCCTTGATGAACTCGGCGGTGAGCCAGAGACCCTTGCCGCGGACCTCGCCGATGATCGGGTACTTCTCCTTCATGGCCATGAGACGCTTCAGACCGTAGTCGCCCAGCGCGGTGGCGTGCTCGAGCAGGCGGTCGCGCTGGATGATCTCGATCGTCTTCAGGCCGGCGGCGCAGCCGGCGGGATGGCCGGCGTAGGTGCCGGCGACGAACGCCTCGGCCTTGTCGAAGATGTCGTGCCGGCCGGCGACTGCGGCGATCGGCATCGAGCCGCCCGACAGCCCCTTGCCGATCACGATCAGGTCGGGCTCGATGTTCCAGTGCTCGAAGGCCCACATCTTGCCGCAGCGCCCGAAGCCGCTCTGCACCTCGTCGATGCACAGATACCAGTCGTGCTTGTCGCACAGGTCGCGCAGACCGGGGAGGAAGTCGTCCGGCGGCACCCAGATCCCCGCCTCGCCCACGACCGGCTCGACCAGGACGCCGGCGATCTTGGACGGCGGCACCTCATAGGCCAGGATGATGTCCTCGATGTACTCGAGGGTGGCGCGCCCGGACCCGCCGCCGGTGCGCGAGCGCAGCGGCGTGCGGTAGTCGTACGGGTACGGGGCGTACACGAATCCGTTGACCAGGGGCGCCACGTCCTCGCGCACGCTCGCCTCGAGCGGCCCGGCGGCCATGCAGCCGTACGACAGACCGTGGTACTGCCCGTAGAACGAGATGACGAACGGCCGGTTCGAGGCGCGCCGCATCACCCGCAGGGCGGCCTCGACCGCCTCGGTCCCGGTGGTCAGGAACAGCACGCGGTCGCTGCTCTCGGGGCAGACCGACAGGAGCTTCTCGGCCAGCTCGAGCCGCTGCGCGGTGTTGCCGGCGCTGGTCCAGCAGGTCACGCCGAGCTGGCGGAGCATCGCCGAGACCGCCTCGACGACCTCGGGGTGGCAGTTGCCGACGTTGTTCGTCCCCCAACCCGAACCGAAGTCGATGAACCGGTTGCCGTCGACGTCCTCGACCAGCGAGCCGGAGGCCCTCACCGCCATGAACATGCGGTCCTCCGGAGAGCCGTAGGCTCCCCGGGCCATCAGCTGGGACTCCTTTTGAATCAATAGCCTGGACTTGGGGCCGGGGAGAGGCGTCTTGACGAGCGAAACGCGGTCTTTGGTCGGCATGGGCCGACTATAAGCCAGCCCCGGACGGGCGTGTCAAGGGCTGCCGGGAGCGCGCTTTCAGGGGTGCGCCGGGTGGGCGGCGACGCGCGCGGGACGATGCAGCCAGTCCTGCACGCGGCGGGTCATCTCCTTCAGCCGCTCGGGTTCGGTGGCGGCCAGGTCGACCTTCTCGCCCGGGTCGTCCGCGACGTGGTAGAGCGCGTGCCGGCCGTCGGAGCCCCACTGGATCTTCCAGCCGTCCTGGCGCAGGGCGATCAGCGTGCGGTCGTAGCGCGACAGATCGCGCTGCGGGAACAGGTCCTGCATGATCTTGATGAAGTCGACCGGCGGGCCGACGAACTCGCCGACGATCGGGGCGTCCTGCGGTCGGCCGGCGCCGGGGAGGCCGGCGCCCGGCAGCGGCGCCGCCTCGAGCGCGACGCCGGACGGCGGCGTGACGCCCGCCAGGCCGAGGAGGGTCGGATACAGATCGTGCAGCTGGACCAGCGCGGCGATCGTCTGCCCGGCGGCGACGCGCGGAGGGTAGCGCAGCACGAGCGGCACGTGCAGGAGCGTGTCGTGGACGCTCAGCTTGTGATCCATCATGTGATGGTCGCCGATGTTCTCGCCGTGGTCGCCGGCGATGGCGACGATCGTCCGGTCGAGGATCCCCTGCGCGCGCAGGATCTCGAGCACCTCTCCGATGCGCCGGTCGACGTAGGCGATCTCGCCGTCGTACAGGTCGTTCAGGATCGCGATGTCGTCGTCGGTGAGGTCGGACAGCCCGACGATGTAGCGCATCTCGTCCGGGTGCCCGAGCCGGCTGAGGCGCCGGATCCTGTCGGGCGCGACGCCGGGCCGGAGGAGACGCGAGCGCTCCGGCTCGGGCGGGTGGTACGGCAGATGCGGCTCGAAATAGTTCAGGAACATGAAGAACGGCTGACGCACGGCATCGGCGTTGCCGGCGCGCCACTCGAGAAAGCGGCGCACCTTGTCGTTGGTCAGGCGGGCCCCGGTGTCCTCGCTGTCGTTGGCGACCTCCCGCCAGGTCTCGCCGTAGGTCTCGAAGCCCTGCTGGAAGTTGTACTCATTGCCGAGCCACGGGTTGGCGGTGTAGCCGACGGTCCTGTAGCCGGCGTCCCGCAGCGTTTCGGCCAGCGTGACCGCCTGGTCCGGCAGGCGCAACGAGCCGCAATCGGTGCGGTGCAGCGACGGGTACTGGCCGGTGAACAGGCTGGCGTGCGCCGGGACCGTCCACGGCGCGGGCGAGTATGCCTGCGTGTAGACGGCGCCCTCGCGCGCCAGGACCTCGAGGTTCGGTGCCGTCGGGCGCGCGTAGCCGTCGAAGGGAAAGCGGTCCGCCCGCGCCGTGTCGATGATGATCAAAAGGATGTTGGGGCGCCCGCTGCCGCCGCAACCGGCGAGCGCGGGCAGGGCCAGCGCGAGCAGGACTGCACGCCTGAACAAGTTGGCCGGCATCGTAGCATCGCCACCGGGAGCGGTCAACGCGGCGCGCCGGCCCGCCCGGGCCGCGGCAGGCGCCGCGGGCGCTTGACGGCCCGCGCGCGGGCGGCCAGAATTTCCCCGTAGACCGGGGAGACCTCGGGATGGCCGACCGCTCCGCTTCGCTGCGATTCGTGCCGGATCGGTACGGTGTTCCGCTGCTGCTCGTCCTCGCGTCGTTCGCGATCTACGGAAGGGCCCTCTCCTACCCGTTCGTGCTCGACGATCGGCTGGTGATCGTCGACAACGGCTTCCTGAAGTCGGCGCGCGCCCCGTTCGTGTTCTTCATCAGCGACTTCTCGCGCGGGACCACGTACGGACCGGGGTACTTCCGCCCCTTGATGATGGCGTCGTTCTGGGCGCAGGGCGGTCTCGTCGGATGGAGCCCCGGGTGGTTCCACGCGGTCAATATCGTCCTGCATGGTCTGGCGGCCTGGGCGCTGTTCCTGACCGCGCGGGCGCTCGGGGCGAGCAGGGCGGGAGCGCTGTTCGGCGGCCTTCTTTTTCTCGTTTTCCCGCCGGCGCAGGAATCGGTCGGCTCCGTCGTCGGCAGGTGCGACGTGCTGGCCGCGTTGTTCCTTCTCCTGGGATGGCGCTCGCAGATCCTCTGGGAGAGCGGGACGAGCGGCGACGACCCGCCGCCGGGGGCGGCGCGCGCGGCGGTCACGGTCGGTCTTCTCGGGCTGGTCGCGATGCTGGGGAAGGAAAGCGGCGCGATCTTCCCGGCGCTCGTCGTCCTGACACCGTTCGCTCTGCCCGCGGCCCGGGGGCGGTGGAGGGCGCCGGGGCGACTCGCCATCGTCGTGGCCGGCGCGCTGGCGCTGGCCGTCTACCTGGCGCTCAGGCACGCGGCGGTCGGCGGCCTGATTCTTCCGCCGGAGGCGCTCGAGCACGCTCAGAACCCCGTGGCCCGGCTGTCTCAGCCGCAGCGGACTTATGCGGCGCTGTACGGTGTGGGCCGGCTGCTGCTCGCCCTGTTCACGCCGGCGCGACTGAGCGTTCCGTTCGAGCCGGCGCCTCCGCATCCGTTCCCACCCGGCGGGATCCTCGACCCGGGCGTGCTTCTGCCCGCCGCGGCGCTTCTGACCCTGGCGACCGCGCCGCTTCTCCTGATCCGGCGTCGCAGCGCGCTCGCGCTTCCGGCCGCTCTTCTGTTCCTCGGCCTCCTCCCGGGTTCGAATCTGATCGTGAGGACCTCGATCTTCGTGGCGGAGCGCTTCCTCTACCTCCCGTTCGCCGGCGTCGCGCTGGCGGCGGCGTTCGGATGGGACGCCGCGGCGGCCCGGCTGCGCGGCTCGGCGCAGCGGCTGGGCACGGTCAGGCTGGGCGCCGCCGCGCTCATCGTCCTGTGCGCGTTCCTGGCGTGGACGCGGGTCGGCGAGTGGCGCAGCGAGGAGGCGATCGCCCGCCGCTGGATCGAACTGTCCCCTTCCTCGACGATCGGCTGGAACCATCTGGGCACAGCCTCGGTCGAGAAGGGCGACCTCGCCGAGGCGCGCCACGCCTTCGAGGCTTCGCTCGCGATCGACCCGGACAACGCGGCGGTCCTGTCGCGACTCGGGGACGTGCTGGTCCGGCTCGGTCAGTGGGACGAAGCGGAGCGGCGTCTCGAGCGCGCCATCGTCCTGGACGCCAGCAATCCGGCGACGCGCATCAATCTGGCGCGGGCCAGCCTGCAGACCGGCGACAAGGAGACCGCCCTGACGGAGGCGCGGGCGGCCTACGAGCTGAGCGCCGGCAACCCGGCCGCCCGCCGGCTCCTCGCGACGGCGCTGTTCGAGAACGGACTGTACGCCGACGCCGCGCGCGAGTTTTCCGCCCTCGTGCAGAACGATCCCGCGAGCCCGCAGATCCGGCACTCGCTCATCCTGTCGCTCTACAAGGATGACCGTCTCGACGAGGCGGCGCGCGCGGCCGAGGAGGCGGCGGTCCGGCTGCCGGACGAGCCTCTGTTCATCCTGTGGCGTGCCCGGCTGGCGGCACGACGCGGCCGCACGGCAGAGGCGATCGATCTGCTGGCCGCCGCCCGGCGCGTCCGCGCCCCGGTCGACCAGTGGCTGCGCGAAGTCGACGACCTGAAGCCGCTGCGCGGCGATCCGCGCGCCCGCGGTGTCGCCGCCTCTCCTTGACACCCACCCGGCGCTCCGCCAGAATGACGGGTCCGCGCCGTGTTACCGGCAGTTCACGAGGAGAAACGACGTGGCCCGATCACCGTTTCCGCCCGACTACCCGGGAGACTACCCGAAGATCGTCACCCCCCTGCCCGGACCGAAGGCCAGGGAGCTGATGGCCCGGGACGCCCGGACGGTGTCCCAGAACCTGACCAAGGACGTGCCCCTGGTGGTGGCGCGCGGGCAGGGCATGGTCGTCGAGGACGTCGACGGGAACCGCTTTCTCGATTTCGCGGCGGGGATCTCCACCGTCTCGACCGGGCACTGTCATCCCGAGGTCGTCAAGGCGGTGCAGGAGCAGGCCGGCCGGCTGATGCACATCTGCTACACCGACTTCTTCTATCCGGTCTACGTCGATCTGTGCGAAGAGCTGAGCGCCATCGCGCCGATGCGCGGCAGCAAGCGGGTCTTCCTGACCAACTCGGGCGCCGAGGCGGTCGAGACCGCGATGAAGCTGGCGCGTCTGCGCACCGGGCGGCAGAAAATCGTCGGGTTCTTCGGCGCCTTCCACGGCCGGACCTACGGCGCCATGACCCTGACCGCGAGCAAGCCGGTGCAGCGGAAAGGGTACGGGCCGTTCCTCCCCGAGGTCCTGCACACCCACTACGCCTACTGCTACCGTTGCCCGGTGAACCGCAAGCCGGAGAGCTGCGGGGTCGAGTGCCTCGATCTGCTGACCGAATCGTACCTGCACCACTCGGTCGATCCGACGGAGGTGGCGGCGGTCGTCGTCGAGCCGGTGCAGGGCGAGGGAGGGTTCATCCCGCCGCACCCGGACTTCCTGCCACGGCTCCAGGATCTCTGCCGGAAGAACGGCATCCTGCTGATCGCCGACGAGGTGCAATGCGGCATGGGACGGACCGGCAAGATGTTCGCTCTGGAGCACTACGGGATCGAGCCCGACATGATCATCCTGGCCAAGGGGATCGCATCGGGGATGCCGCTCTCCGCCGTCATCGCCAGGGATGACGTCATGAAGTGGAACGACGGCGGCCACGGCTCGACGTTCGGCGGCAACCCGGTCTCCTGCTCCTCGGCCCTGGCGACCCTGCGCCTTTTGAAAGGCGGGCTGACCGAAAACGCCGGCAAGGTCGGAGCCTACCTGATGGAGAAACTGCGCGGGGTGCAGAACCGGCACGCCTCGATCGGCGACGTCCGCGGCCTCGGTCTGATGGTCGGCATCGAAGTCGTCGCCGACCGGACCAGCCGCCAGCCGGCCCCGCAGAGACGTCACACGGTGATCGAGAAGGCGTTCGAGAAGGGTCTCCTCACCCTGCCGTGCGGCGCCTCGACGATCCGACTCTCGCCTCCGTTGATCGCCCGCGAGAGCGACGTCGACAAGGCGGTCGCGATCCTGGACGCCGCGTTCGCCGCGGCCGGCTAGGCCACTTTCAGGTGGTGGTCGATCTGCTGCAGGGAGTCGTTCAGCTTCGGCTGTAGATCGCGCAGCCGGTCGAGCAGGGTCTTGCGGAAGAACAGATAGCGCTTCTCCGACGCCTCCGAGGGGCGGGCCAGCCTCTCGAAATACGCCTCCAGCAGGTTTCCGTACAGGTCGTTGGCTGCCCAGATCCGGTTGTAGGACGACAGGATCGGGTGGACCAGCTCGACGTCCATGTTGTCGAGCAGCGACGAGTTCACCGAGACCTTCCAGGCCGAGACCTCGAACAGGGGGTACGGCAGGTTCCCCTTCGGCAGCTCCTCGAGGGCGGCGACGAGCGACGTGGTGTTCCGCTTCAGCTCGCGTTCGATGAACTCGAGGAACTTGCGGCGCTGGCCCTTCGCCTTCCGCTTCTCGGAGTAGTGGCCGACGACGCTCGTCAGCACCAACCCGAAGATCAGGGTCAGCAGGATGCCGGCGAGCATGTTGGAGATGAAGTTCACCCAGAAGTCATAGTCGGACAGGATGGCGCTCAGCATGGAACCCATACTGCGGTCAAAAATAGTCCCCGGCGGCGGGAAAGCAAGCGTCCTCCATCCCGTTTTCCGGACCGGACGCCGGGCGGGCTCACCAGGTGACGTTCCAGGCGGCACCGATGTCGCCCCCGCTGATGAACAGGAGAGAGCCGGTATAACGGCCGTGCGACAGGCTGAGAATCGAGTTGTAGTGCTCCCCGTTGTAGGTCACGAGGGCGGACAGGTGCTCGGTGACGAGGAGATTGACTCCTCCGATGAACCGCAGACGATCGTCGAAGGTGCCGTAGGCGGCCCCGGCATACGGAGCGATCGGCGCGTGCAGGAAGCTCTCGAGGTTCTTGCTGAGGGTGGCGTAATACGCGTGACCCGATGGAGTGCCGATGCGGTCGGTGCTCGTCCCCAGCATGAGCGCCGGGCGGCGGGCCGTCTCCTGCAGCACGAGCCAGTTCGCCAGCGGCGCGACTTCATCGACCTTGGGGTTGTACTCGACGCCGGCGGTGAACGTCGGCAGGAACCGGTAGGTCAGCGTGGTGCGCCACGTGGCCCTCGGGATCTGGTTGTCGATCCAGCGGGCGCTGAAGATCCATCTGTCTTCGAGCGACTCGGCAGTCCCCCGGACCGCCCGGCCTTCCCCGGGTCAGAGGGGTCAGCTGGGGACAAGGGACGGTCCATCCAGCCCGACTCCCGCGCCGTGGTGGTGATGGGTCGCGGCCGGCGGTATCGGCACGCCGATCGGCGGAGGCGGCTCGGGTTCCGATCGATCCCCGAGCAGCCAGTCGATCCACCGATTGAGCCCCGTCTCGTCGATGATGCCGGGGGCGCGGGTCGCCACGGTGCCGTCGCGGTCCAGAATCACCGTCGCGGGCAGGGCGGTGCCGAGGCCCAGGCGCTCCATATCGGCCGTGGTCGCGCCGATCCAGACCGGGAAGGTGGCGTGCAGGTCTCGAATGAATCTCCCGACCGCGTCCTCGTTCCCCGCCTCGTCCGCTGAAGCGCCGATCACCTGCACGCCCTCCGCGCCCCGGCCCTCCTGCAGCCGCACGAAGATCGGCATCTCCTGCCGGCAGGGTATGCACCAGGTCGCCCAGAAGTTGATGACGACGATCTTCCCGCGAAATTCGCTCAGGTCATGCCGGTGCTGCTGCAGGTCCTCGAGGCTCAGGTCGGCTGCGGACATCGCGGCGGATGTCGGCGCGACGGATCCGGACAGAAACGCGGCGAGGAGCGCCGGAGCGATACGGTTCAAGACGGTCTGTCCGGCGAAGTCATGGCCAGTAACCGTCCGTGAGGAGGTCGGGTGGAGGCGGCGATCGGAATCGAACCGATGTATCGAGGTTTTGCAGACCTCTGCCTTACCGCTTGGCTACGCCGCCAGCCCGCAACCTGGTTGATTCGGTGGCGCGAGATTTTACCGGGCGCGACAGAGAGGTGTCAATCCGGAGGGGTGGGGCGAGAAAGGCCGGCTCCCACGGGAGCCGGCCCGGATGCTGGAGCGGGAAACGGGAGTCGAACCCGCGACTTCAACCTTGGCAAGGTTGCACTCTACCACTGAGTTATTCCCGCTGACGCCCGGGAGCGCCGGGCGCGAGGGGGGATCTTACCGAGCGCTTCCCGCGACTGTCAAGAAGCGGGTCCGGGTGGGCGACGCTCAGACCTGGAAGGCGTCGCGGATCAGCCGGACGCCGAGGGCGCCGTCAGGCCGTTCGATCACCTCGACGACGTCGAAGCGGCAGGCGACATCGGCCTCGCCGAAGCGCGCCAGGTAGAGCGCGGCGGCGCGGGCGATGCGGGCGCGCTTCCGGCCGTCGACCGCTTCGGCCGGCTGGCCGCACGCCAGGGACGAGCGCGTCTTGACCTCGACGAAGACGATGGCGTCGCCGTCGCGGACGATGAAGTCGATCTCCCCGGCGCGCGTCCTGTAGCCGCGCTCCATGATCCGGCAGCCGAGCGACTCGAGGTGACGACCGGCGGCCTCTTCGCCACGGCGGCCGAGAAGGTGCCGGCTGTTCGCTCGCGCCAGGTACGGCGGTGTCCTCTCGGCGAGGCGGGCGCCGGCCGCCCTCACCGCTTGTTCTCCTGGGGCTCGTCCCCGGGGCCGGCGGGCAGGTCGAGACCGTCGTCCGGCGGTGGCTGCGGGCGGCCGCCCGGCGCCATCATGCCGCGACGCGGCCCCGCGCCCATCACCGCCTGCATCCGGCGCTGCACGAGACGCCGGATGCGGCCCTCGAAGAACACCAGCCGGCCCTGCTGGCGGGGGGTGAGGCCGGCGTCGATGGCGTCGCGCAGCTCCCTCTCGCGGTGCAGATAGTCGTCGTCGACGCCGCGCACGTCCCTGATCGCCCGGGCGATCTCCTGGTCGCCCGCGGTGCCGTCGAGGAGCAGGGAGCGCAACCGGGCCATCGCGGCGCGTCGCTTCATGGCATGCTCGCTGCGCGTCTGCATCAGCTCGGTGAAGCGCGGCACGACCCGCGCCTCCTGCTCTTCGGTCAGGTGCAAGGCCTCCCGCATGCGGGCGATGACCACCACCTGCGCCGCCCGGCGGATCTCTTCGGCGCGCGCCCGCTGTCGTTCGGCCGTCCGCCGGGGTAGCGGCCGGCCCTCCTGCGCCCGCGCCGGCACCGCCGTCACGAGGACCAGCGCGCCCGCGACGAGCGCCAGGCTCGAACCGATCCTGAGTCTGTTCATCGAAACCACGCCTCCATCTCCTCCCCGGGAGCCGTCCGGGTATCGGGACGGCCTCCTAGCCTTGCGGGTCGAGCAGATCTTCGGACAGGGAGCGGTCCTCCTCCGGCGATAGTCGGCCCAGGGCGTCGGCGCCGTCGAGCGGGTGGGCGGGCGCCAGCTCGTCGAGGATCGCCTCCACCTCGTCCGGGTCCTGCCCCTCGACCGCCGCCTGGCGGAGGAGGGTGTCGAGCCGGGCCTCGGCCTCGGCCACGGTCGGGGCGCGGGCCGGCGCCGATTGCGTGGGGGCGGGACGCGGCTCGTGAGTCGTCACCGGCGGCGCGGGGGTGGCGTGGCGGTCGACGCCGGCCGGCGTCGGCGAGGGCGCCGGCCCCTCGGCGATCAGGGGAGCCGGAGACTCGCGCTGCAGACGCACGAGCGCCAGCGAGGCGATCAGCAGGATCGCGGCCGCCGCCGCGGTCAGTCGCAGCGTCCGCCGGCGCCGCCGGGAGGCGGCGATGCGAGCCCGCAGACGGGTGCCGAAGGAGGACCAGTACGGGACACCGGGATCCGGCGGCACTTCCGCCTTGAGAAGCGACAGCGCCTCGCGAAGACTCTCCGACTCCGCCGAGCAGGCCGGGCAGGCGCGGAGGTGCGCTTCGATCTCCCTGCCGACCTCCCCCTCGATCTCGCCGGAGACGAGTTGAGCGAGCCGGTCGCGTGTCCTCCGGCAGTCGGGCGTCGTCATGCCTCACCGCCTTCCGCGCCGGCCGGCGGAGCCAGACGCGCCCTCAAGTTGCGCACCGCCTGAAAGAAGGTGGCCTTGGCAGTGCCGATCGAGATGCCGGCCGCCTGGGCGATCTCAGTGAACTTCATCCCCTCGTACACCTTGAGGACGAGGACCTGTCGCTGGCGGCGTGGCAGTCCCCCGACCGCCCGGCGCACCTGCCGTCTGAGGGCCGCATCGGGCCCATCCGCGTCGCGGCGGGGCTCGGGGACCGTCTCCAGAGGGACCGACGGCGTCCGCCCGCGCCGGGCGCCGATCGCGAGGTTGATCACGATACGCGTCAGCCAGGTCCGGAAGGTCGCTTCTCCGCGAAAGCCGCGCAGGCCACGGTACGCTCTCAAGAACGCCTCCTGGGCGACGTCGTCCGCCTCCTCGTGGCTCCCGAGGAGCCGGTAGGCGAGACGGTAGACGCCCTGGCGATGACGCACGACCAGGTCGTCGAAGGCCGACTCGTCACCCTGCACGAACCGGGCCACGAGCCGCTCGTCAGTCTCTTGACGATCCGGGCCAACTTCCATCGCCTCCTCTGAGACTTAGACCCGGAGCGGCATCGGGCGGTTTAGCCCGTCAGCGTGATTCGGCGCCTTTGTGCTTCCAGCGGACTCCCTGGGGGGTGTCCTCGAGAACGATGCCGCGCTTCAAGAGGTCGTCGCGGATCCGGTCGGCCTCGGCGAAATTGCGCCGGGTGCGGGCCTCGGTCCTCCTGCGAATGAGGGCCTCGATCTCGGCGTCGAGATCGACCCGCTGACCGGGTCGGATGCCGAAGATCCGTCCGAACGCCTCGAGCGCCTCCCGCACCGCATCCAGATCCTGGTTCCCGAAGCGGCCGGAATCGAGCGCCGTGTGGGTCTCCCTGACGAGCTCGAACAGGTGCCCGAGCGCGCCGGCGGTGTTCAGGTCGCAGTCGAGGTCTCCCAGCAAACCCTGCAGCCGCTCCTTCGCCTTGGCGGCCAGATCGCCGCCCCCCGAGCCGGCGTCCGGGCCGAACTGCTCCAGACGGAGCGCCAGATCGTCCAGCCGGGCGAGCGCCGCCTGGCTCTGCGCCAGACCGTCGAAGGTGAAGTTCAGCGGCTTGCGGTAGTGCACCGAGATCAGGTGATACCGCACCGCGCGCATGTCGTAGCCGCGGGCAGCGAGGTCGCGAAGCGTGAAGAAGTTGCCCTTCGACTTTGACATCTTCTCGCCGTCCACGATCAGGTGCGCGGCGTGCATCCAGTAGCGCACGAACGGGCGGCCGGTCGCCGCCTCGCTCTGGGCGATCTCGTTCTCGTGGTGCGGGAAGATGTTGTCCACACCGCCCGTGTGGATGTCGAACGTCTCCCCCAGGAGTTTCATCGACATCGCCGAGCACTCGATGTGCCATCCCGGCCTGCCCGGACCGATCTCGGTCTCCCAGACCGGCTCGCCGTCCTTCGGTGCTTTCCACACGGCGAAATCTCGCGGGTTGTCCTTCTCGTACTCGTCGGAGTCGATACGCGCCTGGCCGGCGCCGGCCGACGGATCAAGGTGTGACAGCCGGCCGTATCCGGGATAGGTGGCTATCTTGAAATAGTGCGAGCCGCGGCTCTCGTAGACGTGCCCCCGCTCGATCAGCCGCGCGACCAGACGCGCCATCTCCGGAATGAACGCCGTGGCGCGCGGGTAGTGCTCGGCCCTTTCCATGCCCAGCGCCTCGGTGTCCTCGAAGAACGCGTCGATGTACCGGCGCGTGTAGTCGTCGAGCGACATCCCTTTTTCGCGCGCGTTCGCGATCGTCTTGTCGTCCACGTCGGTCAGGTTCATCGCCTGGATGATCGCGTAGCCGCGGAATTTCAGAAAACGCCTCAGCACATCCTCCCAGAGGTAGGTCCTGAAGTTGCCGATGTGGGCGTAGTCGTACACCGTCGGGCCGCAGGTGTACAGACGCACCTCTCCGGGGTGGAGGGGTATGAACTCGTCCTCCTGTCGCGTCAAGGTGTTGTAGAACCGAATGGCCATGGGTCTCGGGAGAAGGCGCGCCGGCCGGGGAGTCTAGCGCGCCCGCCTCCCGGGTGTCAACGAAACGGATTGAAGGGGGCCGGACATGAAAAGGGCTCGAGGACGTCCGTGAGGGCGACCTCGAGCCCGTGTCTCAGAACTCGAACTGGAGGCCGAGCTGGAACCGACGGCCGAAGCGTCGATCCGAATCGAGCTGCAGGGCGCCGCTGCGATCCGGGGACGCCGGCTCGTACGAGTAGATCGTCAGGTCGTCCTTGTTGAGAAGGTTCTCGACCGTGAAGAAGAACCGCGAGGCCATCTTGCCGAGCACGAACGACTTCTGCGCCTCGGCGTTGATGGTCAGGACCGAGGCGTTGCGCTGGTCGTTGCGGCGCAGCAGGATGAAGGGTCGATCACCCTGCGCGTTGGCGCGGTCCGGGACGTACCCGTAGAGCAGCCGGAATGCCGGATAATCGAAGTTGTCCAGCGCCGTGAAGGTGCTGACGATCGAGTAAGGCAGCCCCGTGGCCCAGCTCATGGTGGTGCCGACCTGCCAGTCCTTCGGCAGGAAGGCGATGGCGTTGAATTTCACGACGTGCCGCTGGTCGTCCGAGGAGTAGCCGTACTCCTGCGGGATGGCCGCCGGATCGTCGCCCAGGGAGGACTCGAAGTCCTCCGCCTGCGACAGGTTGCGCGAGTACGTGTACGAGGCGTCCATCTCCCACTTGCGGCTCAGTCGCTTGGTCAGCTGCAGCTCGAATCCGTGGTAGATCGAGTGGTTGATGTTGCCCACGCGGTAGATCTGGTTGAAGAAGAAATTGTGGATGTACAGGTCGGGCCGGTTGTCCTTGATGCGCTGGGACGACGCGCCGGCGCCCGACCCGGGGGGCAGCAGGATGCCCAACTGGTCGAGCACGTGGCCGTCCAGCAGCCGCACGTCGTGGTTCACGTCCCGGTCCTGCAGCTGCTGGCGGTACCTCTTGTTGATGTACGTCAGCTTGATCGATACCTCGGGGGCAATCTCGCGCTCGAACCCGACCGTCAGTTCGTCGGAATACGGTGTCTGCAGACCGCGATCAACCTGTGCCGTGCTCGGCGGCGCCTTGGTCAGCGGGTTGCCGATACCCCCGTTCGGGACCCCGGCCGCCGTCACCCCGGTGGCGTCGAACTGGTAATACCGGAAGATGCTGTCCGGCCCCTCCTCCGGGATGATCGTCTGCAGGAACAGCCGATCGTAGAAACGCCCCCAGTTCACGAACACCTTCGTCTTGGAGTCCGCCCACGGATCCCATGACATCGACACGCGCGGCGCCAGGTTGTTGTTCGTCAGACGGAACGCCTCGCGCTCCTGGAAGGTCGCCGCCCCCTGGTCCTGCAGCAGCTGGCGGTTGATGATCGTGTCTCCGGTCACCGGGTCGACCCCCTTGGCGTCGGGGAACAGCGCCAGCAGACTCTGCGCCACGAGCGTGGTGGAGGTGTGGTGCTGCGTCAGCCGCGACGGAGCGATCTGCTTGAGCTTCGCCAGGCTCTGCTCGACGGTCGCAATGGCGTCCCGGTTGGGATCCGACCCGTCGACCCGCAGCGGCGAATCGCACGGGTTGCCGACCCCCTTGCCGTAGAAGATCGGATCGTCGCAGTAGCCGTGGCTCTCGATGCCGTCGTTGTTCCCCAGAATCGCGTCGTCTCTGCCGCGCTCCAGGCCTCCCAGCTCCGTCAGGCGGTCGTACAGGTTGCGCTCCGCCACGGGGTCGAATGGCGTGTAGCCGAACGAGTCGGTCGTCTCGCGGTCGAAGCGGATTCCCATCCCCAGGGTCAGGTTGGGCAGCGGCTTGTACGTGTCGATGGCGTACATGCCGTACGTCGTGTTGGAGGCCTGGTTGAAGACCTCGTTCTCGGCGGGCAACTGGACCGCGATGGTGGGGTTGATGACGTTGCCGGAGATCGGCCTCAGGAACGGATACAGGATCGGACGCAGGCTGGTGTCACGGGAGTAAGTGTCGCGCTCCATCACGCCGCCGAACTTCATGTCATGCTGGCCGTTCCAGTCGGGGACGAAGAGCGTCAGGTCTTCCTTGAGCGTGATGCGGCCGCCGTCCGCGGCGTAGTCGGTCGGCTCGCGCTGCCCGAAGATAATCCCCGGATTCGGACCGCTGATCCGCAGCGTCCTCTGATCCTGCTCGTAGTCCCGGTCACGCTGGAGCGGGAAGAATTCGCCGTAGGGGTAGGTCGGGCTGATGAGCGTCTTGCTGATCGGCTGTCCGTTGGCATCGTTGACCACCTGGTAGATCTGGTCGTCGGGGCGCGGGCGGATGCGGTCGTTCAGGATCTGGTCGTTGTTCCGGTCCTCGATGTAGGGCTGGATGAGCGGGAGGTTCTTCTTGTCATAGGTGTCGAGGATGCCGTTGCCGTTGGAGTCCTCGCCCGGATCGAGGATGCCGTTGTGGTTCTTGTCCTCGTCGATGTAGTCGAGCTTGTTGTCGCCGTCGATGTCCTCGCCCCGGTCCAGGACGCCGTTGTGATTCTTGTCTTCGTAGAAGAGATCGATGTGCCCGTCGCAGTCGACATCCTCCCGGTGCACGCCCTCGCAGCCGCCGCCACCGCCCTGCAACCCCTTGCGGGTCAGCCGGCCGTCGCCGTCCCTGTCCTCGCCAGGATCGAGCACGCCGTTGCGATTGGTATCCTCGAAGATGTCAAAATAGTTGTCGCGGTCGAAGTCCTCCCCCGCATCCCGCTCGGTGGCGTCGATGAATCCATCGTGGTTGCGATCGTAGAACAGGATCCCGTTGTGGTTCGTGTCCGCGTTCAGGGTCGGGATCGCCTTGGGCTTGGTGCTGAAATGCTGGACCGTGCTCTCGAGGAAGACGTTCGGATTGAAGATGGACGTCTCTTTCAGCGTCAGGTTGACGCCGCCCCGTTTCTGCGTGTAGCCGGACTCGATCGCGGTGAAGGAGTCGAGACCGAGGTTGTCGTACGTCTGAGGGTCGATGGTCGTCGTGAATTGCAGCTTGTGGTTCGTCGACATGTCCCAGGTGACCTTGCCGAACACTCTCTCTTCCTTGGTGGTGCGGACGAAGGCCTGGGTCAGGGCATTGACCGGGTCCTCGATCTGGATGTACTCGGCGGTGAAGAAATACCACGCCTTGTCCTTCTTGATCGGACCGCCCAGCGAGATGAACGGATAGAGGTCGTTGAACTTCAGCTCCCGGAGACCAAGCTCCCCGAGGCCGCCATGCAGCTTCGGATCGTCGATGCCCGCGCCGTCGCCGTCCAGGGTCTTGCCGCGCCAGAACACGCTGAACCGTCCCGTGAACTCGTTGCCGCCGGACTTCGTGACGATGTTGACGAACCCGCCTTGCGCCCGGCCGTAGTCCGCCGTCGCTCCCGCGGTCTTGACCTCGATCTCCTGGATCGAATCGATGTTCAGCTCCTGGCCGCGCTTGCCGGTCAGCGGGTCGTTCGTCGACACGCCGTCCACCAGCGTCACGACATCGACGTCCCGCGAGCCGTGGATCGTCGGGTTGCCGTCGCCGTCCACGTCCGAAACACCGGGAGCGAGGGTGAGCACGTCCTGGTAGTTGCGCCCGAGGATCGGCAGGGAGTCGATGAACTCGGAGGTGAAGGTCGTCGAGGTCGTCGTCGTCTCGGTATTCACCACATCCGACCTCGCGACGGTCTTGACGTGCTCCGTCATCTCGGCGCTGGGCCGCAGCGTGACGGGGACGGAGACCACCTTTCCGCCAACGATGTCGACGTCCATCTTGATCGTGCCCATGCCGGGGAACGCGACCTCGAGGACGTAGCCTTTGCCCGGGGGCAGCGGAACGATGCGGAACTCCCCCTTGGTATCGGTCACGGTGCCCTGGTTGACGCCGAGAGAATCGTTCTTGAGAGTGATTCGAGCGCTGGGCAGCGGCGCCCCGTCCTTGTCAACGACGAGGCCCTTGATACCGCTGGCTGACTGGGCCAGGGCGGGTACGATGACGGCGAGAATCAGCAAACCGGCGAGGAGGAGTCTTCTGGCGACCATCGGCATGAACCTCCGGGCAGGGCTTATGGGGGGCCCTCCACCCCTTGGATGCACCGGCCTGCGATCAATCCTGCTGTGAATGGTCCGTACAGAAGTCTAAGAAAACGCATGCGACTCTGTCAAGGACAACCCGCGGCCCCTCACACCCCTGAGCACCATCCCTTGAGGCAACCGGTTCACTAGGGGAACCGAAGATCCCCGCCGCGCTACGTAATACTACTGTCAAGCCCCGTCCTGTCAAGAAGATGATAAGGGGGGCTGTGCGGATTATAAACAGCAGGGCAGGTCCGGCAGGGGGGGGTCACCGGACCGGAATTTTCAGGCGCTTGATTTTCTCGTTCAACGTGGTCGGATTGAGGCCGAGCCTGGCGGCGGCACGCCTCTGCACGCCGTTCACGCTCTTCAAGGTCTCCAGGATGATCTCCCGCTCCAGCCGCTCCATTGTCTCGTAGAAGGACATGCCGCCGTCCGCCTGCAGGGGCGCGGGCAGAGGGCGGGCCCGATCCCCCTGGAGAGTCTCCGGCAGGAGGTCGACCCCGATCACTGCGGTCGAAGCCAGCACGACGGCCCTCTCGATGACGTTTTCGAGCTCACGGACGTTCCCCGGCCAGGAGTGATCGACCAGGTGCGCCAGGGCCTCCGGTGTCATCCCATGCACCGGCTTGCCGTTCTCGACCGCGTATTTGGCGATGAAATGGTCGACCAGGAGCGGAACGTCCTCCCGGCGATCGCGCAGCGGCGGCAGCTTGATGTTGATGACGTTCAACCGGTAATAGAGGTCCTCGCGGAACTCGCCGCGCTTCACCAGCTCGTTGAGGTCGATGTTGGTGGCCGCCATGATGCGCACGTCCACCTGGACGCTCTGTACGGCGCCCAGGGGCAGGAACTCTTTTTCCTGGATGACACGCAGCAGCTTGGCCTGGACCTCCGGCTTGATGGTGCTGATCTCGTCGAAGAAGATCGATCCTCCGTTGGCCACCTCGAACAGACCCTTCTTCGTCTGGATCGCCCCGGTGAAGGCCCCCTTCACGTGTCCGAACAGATTGCTTTCGAGCAGATCGGCGGGCATGCTGCCCGAGTTGACCACGACGAACGCGTCGGCGGGCCGGCCCGACTTGAGATGCATGGCCTGGGCGACCAGTTCCTTGCCGGTGCCGCTCTCCCCTTCGATCAGGACGGTCGATCGACTCGGCGCCACCTGCTCGATGAGGCGATAGAGCTCCCGCATCGCCACGCTCTTCCCGACGAGCTCGCCGAAACGGGCCTTCCCCTGGAGCGCCCTCCGGAGTGTGCGGTTCTCGGCCAGGAGGCGGCGGTGACGCAGGCCGGTGCTCAGGGTGCGCAGCACATCCTCGTTCTTGAACGGCTTGGTCAGGTAGTCGTACGCCCCCATACGCATGGCCTGCACCGCCGACTCCACGGAGCCATAGGCGGTGATCATGACGACCACGCTGTCGGCATCGCGTCGCTTGATTTCCTGGAGGGTCTCGAATCCCCCGATTCCGGGGAGCATGAGATCGAGAATGATGAGGTCGTAGACGTCGTCGTCCAGAGCCTTCAAACCGGACTCCGCATCCGGGACGAGATCCAGCCTGTAGCCTTCGCGGCTCAGGATTTCTTGCAGCACCTCGCGGATGATCGGCTCGTCGTCGATCACCAGGATGCGTGCCGCTCCGGTCGTTTGATCCGAGAGGGTCCTGTCGAGCACCTGAACCTTGGAGATCCTCATGCCGAGGCTCGCTTCTCGTCGACCGCCGGCAGGCTGACGACGAATCGTGACCCTTCGCCGGGGCTGCTTTCAACGGACAGCGTCCCGGCGTGCTCCTTGACGATCCCATAAGACACCGACAGGCCGAGACCGGTCCCCTGGCCGCGCGGCTTGGTCGTGAAGAACGGATCATAGATCCGGTCGAGATGCTCCGGCGGAATGCCGCAGCCGGTATCGGACACCTCGATCTGCACCCGACCGGAGATCGATCGGGCGGCCACGGTCACGGTCCCTCCTTCGGTCATGGCGTCCACGGCGTTCAGGAGCAGGTTCATCAACACCTGCTGGAGCCGGCCGCGGTTGCCGTTGACCCGTGTCGGGGGAAGCTCGATGTCGCGCACCATCTCGATACGGCGGCCCCGCAGGTGCGGCTGGAACAACTCGAGCGTCTCGGCGACCATGTCGGCGACCTCCAGCGGCTGGTAGTCGCCGTCGCGCTGACGCGAGAAGTTCAGCAGGCTCGAGGCGATTCCGGCGGCCCGGAACGCCTGCTGCTCGATCTTCTTCAAGAGCGGGTACTCGGGCTCGTCCGGACCGTGCTCCCTGAGGAGCACCTGGGTGTAGGAGCAGATACCCGTCAGGGGGGTGTTCACCTCGTGGGCGATTCCCGAGGCCAGAAGCCCGATCGAGGCGAGATGCTCGCGGCGCTGCAGATCCTGCTCCCGCAGCACCTGCTCGGTGACATCATCGACCGTGATCACGCGCCCGCGCGGATCCCCGGCGGGATCCCGCAGCGCCGATTGCGTGAGGTTGACGACCAGCCGTCGCCCGTCCCGGGTTCGCAGGGACGAACGATAGACCCGGCTCCCGCCGTCCGGCAGCTCCTCCCCCGAAGCCTGAGCCGCGGCATCGCTCGCCAGCGTGAAGACGCCGGCAGGCATGACCTGAGAGAGGGACTGACCGAGAACCCGGTCGCGACCGTCTCCATAGAGGACCTCGAAGGCGTGATTGACGTTCACCACGCGACCGCCGGAATCGGTGACCAGGATGCCGACGCGGCTGCTCTCCAGGATGCTCTCGTTGAATTCACGCAAAGCCTCGACCTCCTGCACCTTCTCCTGCACGGCGCCGTACAACCTCGCCCCTTCGAATGCGACCGCCGCGTGTCGGCACAGAGAGATCAGGAGCTGCAGATCCTCGCTGGTGAGGGGCTCGCCGCCGCGCGGGGTGCCCGCTCCCAGGACCGCCACGGTTTCACCCTCGACCGTCATCGGCAGGAGATACTCCACGCCGAGGGTATCGAGCAGGAAGGCGCCGGTCGCGGTCTCCCCGGCCCCCGGATGGTCACGCAGCGACAGATAGTCGACATCGACGAGCATCTTGAGGAGAGGATCCTCCGGGTCGAGCGCCCGGTCCGGCGGGTCGCTGACCAGCCGCCGGCCCAGCGGCTCCCGCACGAAGACGTGCGCGCCCTCCAGGTTGAATGTCCTGACCACGCGGGCGAGGAACTTGGCGCGCAGCGCCGGCAGGCTCAGCTCGCGGTTGAGCGCGTCGCTGAACTCGTTCAGGGTGCGGCGATAATCGTAGCGCTCCCGATAAAAGAACTGATCGACCACGCTCTTCAGTTGCCGGTGGATGCGCGGGTAGAAGATCGCCATCAGGAAGGTCGCCAGGATGAGCGCCAGATTGAGCCCCCGCGGCGTGATCTCGCCGGTGGCCCGGTCCATGACCACATAGCACGCGGCGTAGGTCGCACCGGCGCTCAGCAGGAGACCGATCGCAACGATGCCGCGTTTCAGGAAAATGTCGAGATCCAGGAGACGATAGCGGACGATCGCGGCGGCGAAGGCGAGCGGGATCACCGCCATCGGCAGCAGCGACAGCTCGCTCCATCCTCCGATGCGGATATTGAGGGAGTGCGGCACCAGGTAGAACACCGCGGACGGCAGGAAACCCACCATGCTCCCCCAGGCCATCCACTTGAGCTGCCAGCGCGTCTGCAACCGGGTCGCGTACATATAGGACCGGACCGCCTTGGCGATCCCCGCGATCACGAAGAGGGCGATGTACACCTCCTCCAGGCGCTCCTTGAGGCGGATGGCGGCGAGGGGATCCGCGAAGCGGTAGACCTGCTTGAACGGCACCAGATAGAGGTTGTAGGCGAACAGGAGGACGGCTGGAATATAAAAGGCAGCGCGCCGGAACCTCCTGAGGCTGGAGCCCCGGTCCTCGTCCGCCAGGGTCCAGTTGATGTGCAGGAAGAGCGCGGGCGCGATGAGCCACCCGGCAAGGTCGCCCCAGTATCCGGACCAGTCGAGCCAGCCGCCCTGGCCGGTGCTCTTCAGGACGAGCACCAGGAACATGGCCTGGCACAGCAGCGCGAACGGAATGGCCGCGCGGGCCCGCGTCGCCCGCATCCAGACGACCACGCCGACGCCGAGGAACGTCAGACCGACGAGCGTGATGTAGTAGTAGACGGGCGTGCCCCCACCCACCCAGTTCGGACGGACCAGGAACGTCGCCGTCTCGCCGTCTCGCAGGACGTCGTACGACAGCACCGTGCCCCGCGGAACGTTGTACGGAGTGTCCTCGGCATCGACCGCCGAGGCGATCCGGCGCCCGTCGATCGACCGCAGACGGTCCCCGGGGCGCAGACCGCCTTTCCATGCGGGCGTCCTGGGGATGACGGCGTCGGCGGTGACGCCGCGCGAGGAGTCCACCCACTCGACCCCCGTCTCGGGAGCAACCTGTGTGACCTGGTTGTAGAAATAGACGGCGCCCCAGGCGAGAAACAGGGCGGAGATCGCGACCGCCAGAGTCTTCCGCATGTCAGAACGACACGTCGACGCCGCCGGTGAGTCGCGACGTGATTCCGGACCCGGGCGCCGCCGGTTCCTCGATCGATCCGACCAGGAGACCCTGATAGGCCATCAAGACTCTCCAGCGCGTATTCGCCAGCGCCACCCAGGGAAGATCCTGCAGGACGGCGAGGTCGAGGCGACGATAGGTGAGCGAGCCGGCTCCGCCCGCGGAGGCCGGCTCCGTGTCTTCCATGACCTTCCGATAATCGATGCGTAGCTCCGTGTCGGTCGGCTCGAACAGGGCCCGCAGGCTCGTCCGATAGTAGCGCGCCTCGCCCGCCGCGAGGCCCTGCAACGGGGCCTCGTCGAGCACCGGTCTGAGCCGGCCTTCAACACGGCCGATGCTTCCGGCAAGACTTCCCCGGACCCAACCGAAGCCGCGCCGAAGCTCGACCTCCATCTGACGCCGGCCGGCCGACGCATCGGCGATCACGAGCACGGGACGCTCCGATGCGCCGGGAGGCGGCAGGGGTCCCTCATCCCCGTCGATCCCCTGGAACGGCATGTAGGACACCGTCGCGGCGAACTGCAGTCGGTCCTCCGGGCGGCGCTCGACGGTGAACTCGTAACCCAGGCGAACCGTATCGAGGCTCGTTTCGACCGGTCGCTCATCCGATCCGTCGGTCGTCGGACCCTCGTCCACCCGGTACACGACGGCCGATCTCATGACCAGCCCCGCCGAGCCGGGAAGCGCACGCGTCAGACCCACCCGCGGGACGAGGTAAGCGCCACCCGTCGAGAGATTGTTGTGGTAGCCGAGTCCATAGCCGAGGACGTAGCCGTCCGCCAGGCGCCAGTCATCGCTGCCGAACAGGCTCATCGCGCTTCCCTGTCCTGCGCTTTCGAGGGGGGCCGCGCCAGGATCGGCGAGCAACAGCCCGGCGCCGTCGTCGCCCATTCCGTAGTGGTACGAATGGACGCGCAGCCCGATGCCCACGTCGTGGTCAACGGCCTTGAACGACAGCGCGGCCCCCGCCCCGACGGAACGATCCATCCGGCCGTCGATCGCGGACTCCGCGAGCGCGTGCGTCGTGTCCTGGTCCGCCGGCTCCTTGCGTGCGCCGGTCTCCAGATAGCCCCCGGTGACGTACAGGGATGTCCCCTCGTTCAGCGCGCGTTCCCACCGTCCGCGGACCCCGGCCGACCGTTGGTCCTGGTCGATGCTCCCTTCCGACGCGTTCGGGTCGAAGACGTATCGGCTCACTCCGTAACGGAGCCGGGTCTGTACGACATCGCCCGCGCGTGGCCGATAATCGAGGGCCAGACCGAGCCCGGTTGATCGACGGGCCCGGGTGACGCTGTCTTTGTCCTCGAGGCTGGCCTCGGCCCGATCCGTCATGCCGTCGAACCACCATGTGGCCTGCTCGCCCACCCGTCCGTGCAGACCGACCCGCGTGGCTCGACTCGATGAGCCGCCCGAGCCCGGGCTCTCGCCACCCCACAAGCTCGTTCCACCCAGGCTCTGCTCGATCTCCCCTGCGACAGGGAGTGGTTGCGTCGCCGCCAGCATCGCGCGCGCTCCGGGCGCGGACGCCGCGGGTCCGAATCCTTCCGCTTCGATTGGACTCCCCACGGACTGTTCCTGATCGCGGAGCACATCCACCCCCGGATGCCTCAGTATCCAATCCAGATTGCGAGCATCGCCGGCGGCATCGTCCGTCGCAGCGGTGCCCGGCTTGTCCATCGGGCTCATCCTCATCTCGACGACGCCACGGGCCTGCAGATTCACTTCGCCGAGAGCCACCTCGTATCCGGGCTTGAACGCGGCGATGCGATACCGTCCGAGCGGCAGCAGCGCGGTGAACGATCCGTCGGCGGTGCTCCGCACGACCCGGCCGGCGATCTCCTCGCCGGCCGGGGTCGGGCCCGATCTCATCTGCGTGAATGTCGAGTAGCGCGTGCGACCAATCGGTGTCAGAAAAATGGTCGCGCCGGCCACAGCGCCCCCGCGCGCATCGATCACCTGCCCCTCGAGCGATCGATCCTGGGCGATGGCGGGCGTTGAATGAGTCCCGAATACGACCAGAAGCGCGACGAGGGTGAGACACGCATGTCCGGTACGGTCGCGCATGGGCTCCCTGTCGAAGGTGCGGATCACGATGAGCCAGCGGTCGTACGCGCGAGCGAGCGAAAAGGGGCTATTTTGAACGATGCAGCGCCCGCAAGTCAAACCTGCTCAGAAGGCGCCGGTGACACCGAGGCGGTATCGCACACGCGCCCAGCCTTCGTCGGCACCGGACGAGCGCACGTCGATGTCGAGAGTGCGCGTTTCCCCGGGCGCCAGTACCAGCGTGTCCTGGCGGTCGAAGGGGTGGATCACGGGAGCGCCCTCAGCGCTGACGGTGGCGAGCTCGCCGCGCACCGTGATTCCTATTTGAAGCCGCCCGCCGGATTCGAGGGCGGGTGTCAGCAGGACTTCCAGCTCCTCCCTGCGGTAGCGCTTGGCCCCGGTCGCATCTGCGTCCAGGGTCACGTTGAACGAGAACAGATTGCTCGCCTCGCGCCCAAGCGTCGCCCGCAGCTGATTGCTCTTCATCGGTTGCGGCTCCCTGTCGCCTTCCCCGCGCGCGACGGCCAGCACGAAATCGACGAAACGAACATCGGATTCCGACGGGCCGGCGGGTGAGCCGCAGGACAGCCTGAGGGCCAGCCTCCCCTGTGTCGCGGCCGACGAGTACGCCTCCACGAGACGTTCCTCGTCGGGCTTCAGATCGATGGCGGCGTGCGCGCGGTCCGGTTGTCGGGGCCGCGAGCCGACCTTCGCGCCGGTGACGACGCTGCGCGCCTCGGTCTCGATCCGCAGCGCGCAGCCGCCGGCGGGGACCAGGGTGGGAGTGATGCGGGCGGTCAACTCGACCATCTCGCGCGCTCCCGTGCCGTCCCGGCTGATCAGGGTCGCCGATTTCTTCAGGACTCCGGTGCTGCCCGAAAAGATGTCGGCGATGTCGGTGCCGACGGACCAGGTGCCCCGGCGATCGACGGCGATCGTTTCGATGGTGACACGCACCGCGCCCACCGGACCCTCGGCCGGCGGCGGCGTGTTCTTTCGGGGAGAAGTGGCGGCGCCTGTGACGGCCAGGAGCGCTGCCAGGCTCGAGACCGCGAGCGCGCCACCGTGACGAGGGTGGCTGCGAGCCTGCGTCGCGATCATCAGGGGAACGCGGCTCATCGCGCCAAGGCTATCACAACGACTCGGGTATAATCCTTTGCGAGGCGGTGTCGCCCATGGCGATCAGCAGGGACGAAGTCCTTCACATCGCGAAGCTCGCCAACCTCGAGTTCTCCGATCAGGAGATCGGTCGCATCACTCGGCAGCTCAGCGCGATTCTCGACTACGTGGCGCAGCTCGAGGCCCTCGATACTTCCGCCGTCGAGCCGACGTCCCACGTCGAGAGTGGAGCGCACGCTCTTCGTGCGGACGCACTGGCGCCTTCGATGCCCCGCGAGGAGGCGCTGGCGAACGCGCCGGAGTCGGACCGCGGGCTGTTCAAGGTCCCCAGGGTGATCGGATGAGCGGACTCACGGGCCGGGGGATCGGCGAGATCCACTCGCTCGTGTCGTCCGGCAAAGCCAGCGCGGTCGAGATCTGCCGCGCCACGCTCGAACGCGTGCGCACCCTCGAGCCCCGCGTCAAGGCCTTTCGCGAGCTCGTCGAAGAGGACGCGCTGCGCCAGGCGGAGCGCGTGGATCGGGATCGCCGCGAGGGCCGACCGCTCGGACCGCTCGCCGGCGTGCCCATGGCGGTGAAGGACGTCCTGTGCACGCGGGGCATCCCGACAACGTGCGGCTCCCGCATCCTCCAGAGTTTTACGCCCGCCTACGACGCGACCTGCGTGGCCCGGCTGCGTGACGCGGGCGCCGTGGTCGTGGGCAAGACGAACATGGACGAGTTCGCGATGGGGTCTTCGACCGAAAACTCGGCGTACGAGAAGACGTGCAATCCGTGGGCCCTGGACCGGGTGCCGGGGGGATCGAGTGGCGGTTCGGCGGCCGCCGTCGCGGCGCGCGAGGTCACGGCGGCGATTGGAACTGATACCGGCGGGTCGATCCGACAGCCGGCGGCCCTCTGCGGCGTTCCCGGGATGAAGCCGTCGTACGGTCGGGTGTCGCGGTTCGGTCTGGTCGCCTTCGCGTCGTCGCTCGATCAGGCCGGCCCGTTCGGCCTGACGGTCGAAGACGTGGCGCGCGTGCTGCAGGTCATCGCCGGTCACGATCCGCTCG
>Ga0070697_100000349_pt1 | contig 36321 bp, 30 predicted proteins | sample KBSK1501metaG_FD_65475 | JGI IMG/M metagenome (GOLD analysis project Ga0070697, IMG submission 65475) | Corn, switchgrass and miscanthus rhizosphere microbial communities from Kellogg Biological Station, Michigan, USA - KBS K1-50-1 metaG | ecosystem: Host-associated > Plants > Roots >...
ACTACGTTGCGGAAGAGCAGCCTGAGGCCCTGGCGGAGCTCATCGAGCGATACGCGGGATGGTAAAATTTGCGAAATCTTCAGCTTCCGGTGCTCAAGTGGTCGGACGGAACGCCCGCAGCCACCGATGTGCACTGACACCCGCCGGCAACACCCACTCAGGTCATGCCGGGAAGAAGAATGTCGGAATATCGTGAATGCACGGTGGGCCCTCACCTTTGAAAGCGCAGGGAGCAGTACCTAAGCATGAGAAGAGGGGAATCCAAGTCTGCATTTCTTGAAACAACACAGAAGAAAAAACTCAAGATCAGCATCGAGAGAGGTGTCGATAACAGATCTGCTTATTGATGAGAGGTTTCCGTGAAACGATTGTGAGCGCATGGAAGGGTGAGTGCGTCGCTCCACCAGTAGCCGAGAGATCGCCAGTCACTCGATCTCTGCTGAGCTAAATCGTGCGCGAACACTTTGCACGATACCATGGAGTGTAACTGGGAGTGGGAGTGGACGCGAACGCGGAGCTTATGACCGAAAACACCGCCAAGCGGGCGCGCGAGATTGTGGGCGCTGTCTACCGCGCCGACTCGCGTCGCGTCCTCGCGACTCTTATCCGTTTGCTCAACGACTTCGACCTCGCCGAGGAGGCGCTGCACGATGCCTTCACCGCGGCGGTGGAGCAATGGCCGCGTGATGGCGTCCCTGTCAATCCCCGAGCGTGGCTGGTTTCCACTGGCCGCTTCAAGGCGATTGACAGTATGCGCCGGCGCGCCCGGTTCGATGCATCTCTTGGGGAGCTTGCCAAGCAACTCGACGCTGGCTTCTCCGGTGCTGTAGAGCCGGAGGGTCAGGATTTAGAAGACGACCGGCTGCGGCTGATCTTCACTTGCTGCCATCCAGCTCTGCCACCCGATGCCCAGCTCGCGCTGACGCTACGCGAGGTGTGCGGTCTCACGACAGAGGAAATTGCGCGCGCCTTCCTCACCGCGCCACCTACGATTGCCAAGCGCATCGTGCGGGCTAAGGCGAAGATCCGCGACGCGCGCATACCCTACGAAGTGCCGCCACGGGCCGAAATGCCTGACCGGCTGGACACTGTGCTGCGCGTAATCTACGTGGTTTTCACCGAGGGCTACTCGGCCTCATCGGGTGGGTCGCTGACCCGGCCCGATGTGTCGGCCGAAGCGATCCGCCTGGGGCGGTTGCTGGTCGAGCTGCTGCCGGAGCCCGAGGCCGTGGGACTGCTGGGGCTGATGTTGTTGCACGAATCGCGCCGCGCCGCGCGTAGCTCGCCCGAGGGCGAACTGGTCCTCTTGGACGACCAGGATCGTTCGCTCTGGAACCGGGATCACATCGTGGAGGGGCTGGCGTTGGTGGAACGCGCCCTTTCGTCGCGCCGGTTCGGCGCATACACGCTCCAAGCCGCGATCGCGGCGGTGCATGCGGAGGCGCCCACCGCGGCCGCGACGGACTGGGCTCAAATTGTCGGCCTGTACGACGTGCTGGCACGTGCGAATCCGTCGTCTGTAGTCGATCTGAACCGCGCCGTGGCGGTGGCGATGCGCGACGGCCCCTTGGCGGGCCTTGCCCTCATCGACGCCATCCTCGACCGCGGTGATCTGGAAGACTTCTATCTCGCCCACTCCGCACGGGCTGACTTGTGCCGACGGCTGGGGAGAACAGCGGAAGCCCGCGCCTCGTACCAACGGGCCCTCAGCCTCGCGCGGCTGGAACCGGCGCAGCGGTTTCTCAAGCGACGACTGGGCGAACTGAAGAATTAAGGGGGACCCACAGCTGTCGACGCCGCTCAATTTGGCCAGCACCACGCATCGTCGTTCCGGCCAGTGTCCAATTTTGTAACCGGCTCCCATCTGCCTGATACGAAGGGGCCTTAGCTGTCCTTCGGGCAGTCTTCGCGTCTGCAATCCGTACATGTGCCTTTTGTAACCTGTCGCCGACAACTGGGCCGTGGAATAGTAGGGTGTCTATGACCCACTTTCCCCAAGTGCATCCGCAGCGGCGCTCTCCCCGTATTCAGCTTGGTGGTTCAGTTCCGGCACTCGTCATGCTGGAAGACGGTCAGCGCGCCAAAGGCAAACTCCAAACCATTTCCGTCACCGGCGGCCTGTTGCGGCTTTCCAGATCGCTCGGCCAGGGCGACTTTGTCGAGGTTGCCTTCCAGATCCACGGCGGTCCGGTCCGAGGCATGGCCGAAATGCTCATCCCGGTTCGCGCCGCCAGCGAAGGATCGTTGCAGCCGTTCCGCTTCGTCGCGCTTGGCGATGACGACCATCGCGCTCTGCGCATGGCGGTGGATTCGGCTACGGATCGGAGTTTTCAGGGCATCCGATCCAGCCAGTGGTCCGCGCCGAAACCGATCTAAGAGCCTGCGGAAACTCCAAGTCCGTCGCGCCACGGGACTAGACATAGCAAGCTACGTCTCGACAGGCAACGCATCTATACTGGTCTTCGACCACCATGGCCACGCAAGAATTCATCACCCATTCAGCCGAAGAGACGATTGCGCTTGGCCGCTCGCTGGCCGAAATGCTTGCTCCGCCGAAGCTGGTGCTGCTCCGCGGCGACCTGGGCGCCGGCAAGACCACTCTGGTCAAAGGCATCGCCGAAGCTTTCCAGGCCGCACCCGCGGAGGAAGTCACTAGCCCAACTTTTACCCTCATACACGAATACCACGGCTCGGAGGTCAACCTCTTTCACATCGATCTCTACCGAATTGATACTCCGCGCCAACTAGAGACCTTAGGGCTCGATGACCTCGTCGCCGACAACAGCATTCTCCTGATAGAGTGGGGAGAGAAGTTTGAACGCTTCGAGCGCGAGCGGGATGTGGAGATTGCGCTGGCGAGGGTAGATGACAAACGCGGACAATCAGTTGGACTGCGAGTTTCAGAAAACGACCGGCGCATCCGCATCTCTACCGCGTAGGTTGCGCGCTGTCGGTCACAACTTAGCCCGTTCGCCACATGCATCTGGCAGTGAACTTCCGCCCACGCTGTTGGCCCTGGTGATTATCCTCCCTTTGATCTTGATGATGATAATGACGAGCGCGCAAATCTGCCGCTCTCAGGACGCCGCACCGCCGGTCGAGGACAAAGGTCCTGGCGACAAGAATCCTGGAAACAAAGATCAAGGGCAGAAGCGAGCCGGCTCTTCGACAAAGTCACAAGGCCAAGGACGAATGTTTGGCGTAATGCCCACGTACGGATTGGTCGATGCGGGGACCCAACCGCCTCCGTTGACCTCTGGCCAGAAATTCAAATTAGCGGTGCAATATCTCAATCCCTACACTTTCGGTTTTGTGGCTGTCGAAGCCGGCGTCAACCAGGCGCTCAACAGCCCCAGGGAATATGGCCAGGGAGCGGAAGGTTATGGCAAACGATACGGCGCGGGCTTTGCGGACGGCTTGACCGACGGCATCCTCGTTACTGGCGTCTATCCCTCTCTCTTGCACCAGGACCCGCGCTACTACCGCCTCGGCGACGGAGATTTCTCTCACCGAATGGGATATGCGGTGAGCCGCATTCTGGTGACCCGGCAGGATTCCGGGCGACAGGCGTTCAATATCTCGGAAATTCTGGGCAGTTTTACTTCGTCGGCTATCGCCGTGACTTATTATCCTAAGAGCCAGAGAGATTTTTCCAACGTTGCCAAACGCGCCGGGGTGCAGTTTGGCTTCGATGCCGGCTTTAATCTGTTGAAAGAATTCTACCCTGATATCGAGCGCAAGTTTTTCGGCAGGAAGCACAAGCCGCAGTCGGACGCGAAACACTAAAAGCAAATCCCGTAGCGCCGGCCCAACCTTAAAATCCCATGATGTTGTAACCGCAGTCCACGTAGATTACTTCGCCCGTGATGCCAGAACTTGCATCGGAAGCCAGAAATACCCCGGTCGCCCCGACTTCGTTTACATCCACGTTCCGTTGCAACGGCGCACGCTCGGCGTGGGCCTTCAACATCTCGCTGAAGTCGGCAATGCCCCGCGCCGCCAGCGTTTTGATCGGACCGGCCGAGATGGCGTTGACCCGAATTTTCCTCTTGCCCAGGTCATAAGCAAGGTATCGCACACTGCACTCCAGCGCGGCTTTGGCCACGCCCATGACGTTGTAACGAGGCACAACCCGCGCCCCTCCGTAGTAGGTCATGGTAATGATGCTGCCTCCATCTTCCATGAGCGGAGCGGCAGCTCGCGCCAGCGCCACCAGCGAATACACGCTGACGTCGTGAGCAATGCGGAAACCCTCGCGCGTGGTGGCTACGAATTCTCCTTTGAGTTCCTCGGCAGGAGCATAGGCCACACTGTGTACCAGAACATGCAGCTTGCCGTAGCGCTCTTTGAGCTGGCTGAAGAGCCGATCGATGGCCGCGTCATCGGACACATCGCACATGAAGCCTTCCGCACCCGGCAGTGACAGAATCAGATCTTTAGCTTCCAGTTCCAGGCGTTGGTTCTGGTAGGTGACGACCAGCTTGGCGCCCGCTTGGTGCAGTCCCTGCGCGATCGACCAGGCGATCGATCGTTTGTTGGCGACTCCGAAGACCACGGCAACTCGACCGTCGAGGCTGGATGACATGCATCTCTCCTGGGTTAAGCCGGACGGGAAAGGATAACAGCCGGGGAAGCGTCTCGCCACAGTTGGTGCTTGAGTGATTGTCGAATTGAGGAGTGTTATCTCTGGACTAATTCTATTTCTGTACTTTGGGTTTCAAAGTCTTTCAATTCTTCAATTCTTCCACTGGAGCTTCGTGTACAGGTGTGGTCGTCCTCACCGGCCAGAGGGCGCTGACAAGGGCCAATGCATAAACCATGCCGATGATGGAAAAGCCCGCCACCAGGTTCCATTGCGCGACCGCGCCTACCAGAAATCCAAGAACGATCTGCAAGAAAGTCCCGGCGAAGTAGAACGTGTTCTGCACTCGCCCCATAAAGTGCTGCGGCACCTGTTCCATGATGCCGGTGTTCATGGCGACGCCACTTACGCCACGCCCTGAGCCCATGACGGCGTACACCGCGACTGCGACCGCGAGCCAAGGCGAGAGCGGCGCTACGACCATCGAAATCGCCAGGAAGCCCATGGAAATCGCAATCGAGCGCCGTGCTCCCATGGCGGCGATGAGTTGCGGCGCATAGAGCGCACTGAGAAACGCGCCTGTACCCCACCCGGCGTTCAGCCAACCATAACCCACGGCGCCGGCGTGGAATACGGTGTCGCTCAAAGGCGCCGTCACCACCACTCCCGTCAGCATCGCTCCCAGAAAAAGCGCCCAGCTGATTCCCAGATTGACCACGGAGCGATGGCCCTGAAGAAAGTCGATGCCCTCGCGCAGCTCGCGGATAAAGCGCTCGAAAGCGGATTCTGCGGCGACCAGGTCGGCATGCAGCTCCGCCGGGCGAGGCACCACGTGGCGGCCCTTGCGTACTCCCAGATAAAGCAGAAAAGACGCCAGGTAGGTGGAGAAGTCAATGAGCAAAACTCCGCCCAGGCCGATATGGTTGTAAACGAACCCAACAATGGACCCGGCAATCAACCAACCGCCCTGGATTCCCGCCAACAGAAACGTGTTGGCGTCGACAAACTCTTCTCCCGGCGTCAATTCCTGAATCAGCGCGGTAATGGTTGGCCAGAACATCCAGAAACCCGCCGCCACCAGCGTGTTCATCAGGTACAGTTCCCAGACTTTCACCTTGCCGGCAAACGCCAGGATCGAAACCGTGAGGATGATGACTGCGCGAAGCGCATCCAGCATCATCACCAGCCGGCGCCGGTCTTCGCGGTCAATCAGAACTCCGGTGAAGGGGAGCATCAGCATGGCGGGAAGCGTTTGCAGCACGGCAAACGTGCCCAGCGCCACTTCTGAATGGGTGGCCTGTAGGATGTACCAGGCGACGGCGGCGGAATTCATGCCACTGCCCAGCATGGAAATCATGTTGGCGCCGAAAACGTACCGCAGCGCTCGCTTCTGCAGGATGTTACGCATACTTTAATAATGTAAATGATCAAGACAGGCTGGCCAACGGGCCGCGGGATAGCGCGGCGAGTCCAGGTATTCTTTGCGTCGATTGGGTCGCCTTCGCCACCCTTGCGGTTAACAGCTTTTGACCGCAAAAGAACGCAGAGAACTTGCTCAATTGTTCGGAGCCGTCAAGGCCTGGGATGGAGAGGGCCAGTGGATCTGAATCCGTCTGGCTTCGTAAAATAAATAAACCGCGAGCAGAATAATCTCCGGTTCGATGGCATGTTTGTAGCGGGGGAACGGATTTACCAGGTAATACGGAAGAGGATAGATCAGCAGAAAGCAGGCCAGAAGAAATCCTCCCCGCTTGCGGTTGCGCAGCGTCAGCCAGAGCCCGGCAAAGGCAGCGGACGCAGGGAGAAGAAACGCAACATGGCGCGCGATCATCAGATCATATCCGGCCACAATGTTGGCCTGAGGAGGTCCGATCCAGAAGTAGACCACCCGTTCCAAACTAAAGCGCACAAACCGCGCGGGATGCTCCCGCATGAACTCGCGCACCTCCTGCTGTTTTTCCTCCATGAAGCGAAGTTCACCTAACTCCTGAAATCTGCGCATGGCCTCGGGCTGGTTGCCGGGATGCTCACTGCGCGTCCACAGGCCGGTAGACTGATCGTTATTCGCCATGTGCATTTCAAGTGGAAGATTGTCACGCACAAAGACAAACTTGCCGAAAACGGCGTAGTTGCGCGCCAGCCATGGGGTCACCACCAGGGCCACAATCAGAATGCACAAGCCCGCTCCGGCAAGCTGCTGGAACCGCCGGGGCAGACGCCACAAAAGGTAGATCAGGCAAAACGGCAGCATCGAAAGCAGTGCGGTATTGGTCAGCGCCATCACACCCCACAGAAGGCCAAATCCGATCCACTGGCGGGGGCGCGGCGATTCGTTCCCATTCGCTATCTCATTGGCCAGGCTCAAAGTAAGCCACAAAGCCCAACTCAGCAGAAACGCGCTCAGGCTCATTTCCCACACAACGCGCGCCGGCCAATAAATGGCGTAGGGAAAGAGTGCCCATGTCCAGGCCGTGGCCGGCGCCACGGCAACTCCGTAGATCTTTGCTGCGATTCGGTAGAGGGTGAGACAGGTCAGTGCTGAGAAAATGCTGTTGAAAGTCAGAATCACCCAGGCAGAAAGCTGGCTGTAGACCCCAAACAACTTGAAGACTCCCGCCAGAATGAACGGATAGACGGGTGGCGCCCAGGCGCTGGGTCCAGTGGGCAAATCCGTGGGAGAACTGAAGCCTTGTCCCAGCGCAATCGAACGGGCGATGCGGCCCATTTCCCATCCAAATTGAAAGTGGTCTCGGCGCGGCGTGATGCGGTAGGTGTGGCCGACGGTGATCACGGCCAGGCGGAGCAGGAATGCCACCAAAACAATGAAAAAGACAGAGTGCCACCGGGATCTTGGCGGGGGTTGAGGTGAATTCTTGGCGACTGCTGGCGAGTCCCTCTCCCCCTGACCCTGCATTGGCTCAGACTAGCACAGGAGAGTTTGCGCCCGGGGTTGACTGCGCCCCTGGCAAGGTCTTCCTTGCCAAGTCCCCGCTATTCATCGAGCTTGCGCAACCCCCCGCCTCGGAGCTACGATGCCGTCGCAATTGCGGAGGCGCTTATGAAGCGTAGTCGCTTATTCAGCATGCTGCTGGTTCTGCTGCTCTTTGTCCCTCTCCTGCACGCGCAAATAGAAAGCATCACGATTCCGGCAGGCACACCGGAAGATCAAGGGCTGCAGGCGATCACCAAAGAGCCGGACGACCAAAAGAAGTTGGCCATGTACGCGGATTTCCTCAAGCAGTTCTCGTCCAATCCGGCGGCAGTGGCCTATGGAAACTGGCAGCTTGCGCAGTACTACCAAGGTGCCGGCGACTTGCCGAAGGCGCTCGAATATGGCGACAAGGCGCTGGCCAGCGCACCCCGCAACCTCGATATTCTCGTCTCCCTGACCAGCATCGCCCAGCAGATGAAGAACAACAGCAAATTGCTGGACTACGCGGTGCGCGGCGGCGAAGTTTACAACTCCATCGCCAAAGCAACCAAGCCGGAAGGCACGAGCGACCAGGATTTTGCTAGCCACATAGAAGAGCAGAAAAGTGCAGCGAAAAATTCTTATGAGTTCCTCGAGGCTGCCGCTTTCAATGTGATCGTCGACGAGAGCAACGCGAAAGCACGTATGAGCGATATTGAGCGCTTCACTCCGGCCTTCCCCAACTCGCGCTTTGACGAACCGGTTGGGTCGTACGCCATGATGTCGCTCTCCGAGTTGAAAGATACGGCGCGGGTGATCTCTTACGGCGAAAAGGTTCTGACGACGAATCCCAACAGCTTGCCTACTTTGCTGCTTCTGGCTGGTACTTACGTGGAAGATCCTAGGCCGGGGAGCGTGAGCAAGGCGGCTGTGTACGCGCAGAAGGCGGTCGCCGCGGCCAAGGCCGATGCTCCGGACGCCGACCGCGCGCGCAAGCTTTCTGGCGGAGTCGCGCACTCCACTTTGGGCTACGCCTACATGAAGCAGGACAAGACGGCGGCCGCCGTCCCGGAGCTGAAGTCCGCGTCCGGCCTGCTCAAAGGATTGGATGACCAGCAGTACGCGGTCGCGCTTTATCGTCTGGGCTACGCTTACGCCAAACTGAACCGGGTGAGCGAAGCCCGCGACGCTCTGACCGAGGCCGCGAAGATTCCAGGTCCGGTGCAACCGCTCTCGCAGGATCTGCTGTCCAAGGTGAACGCGGCACGCGCCAAAGGCAAGTAGTCTGCAGCAGCGACCGCCCGTAGAGATGTAGCTGGCTACGTCTCACACCGTCTTCACCATGGCTGGAGACGTAACCAGCTAGGTCTCCGCACACGTCCTCCCCCCGACGTCGAAAGCTCCCTCAGTGCTTCACCAGATCATCCGACAACAGAAGCGCTTTCGACGCCAGATTATGCGCGCGCTGCACGTCTCCCGCATCTTCGGCTGCCCTGGCTTGCTCCATGTACTTGCGAATCTGGCTTACGCTGTCCTGTTGGGTCAGGCTTAACTGGCGAGCGGCGAGTTGCTTGAGCTTGTCGTCGGTTGTGGCCAGCAACTGAGTGGTGCTCTGGCGTTGGCGCCAGGCCTGCTCGTCGCTCACGCCGGGAGCCAGCTGAACCAGTGGATCAGCCGTGCCACCGTTGCGCACAACTTTTTTCTCCGGCACCGAACTGGAGGTAGCAGCGGCAGCGTGTTTTCGGCGACGGCGTTTCCTGGTAGCCGTTTTGGTCTTAGATCCCGGCTTCTTCGCGGATGCTTCTGACTGTGCCTTCTGGGGTGGTTCGGTAGTGTTTGGCGCCGGCGTCGCCTGGGGTGGTAGCGTTTGCTCGGACCCAGGTTTTTCGGACCCAGGTTTTTCGGATCCAGGTTTCTGGGACCCAGTTTCCTGGTTGGCTTTCGGTGCTTCCTGAGCCGGGCTGGTCGGCTGAGCATTCTGCGCAGGCTCTTGCGGCAAAGCGGCTTGTGAAGCATCGGGCTGCGGCTGGCTCTGCCCCATGAGTGGCAGAAGTTGAGCGGGAAACGGGACCGCCGCGATGCAAGGATTCGTCAGCACAGACAAAACGAGAATGCCGGCCAGATACATGTTCATCACAGTGTGATGCGTCGAGTGCCTAAGGGTTCATTGAGAATTCTAATTTCCAGCATCGATCTTCGCACTCTTTGCCCGGTCGGAAAACGCTAATCTGAGCTGCGTGACCCATAGTCCAGAAATTCGAGGACGCCCGTCCGTACTAGCTTCGAATCACCGCTTCCCGGAGAGAATCGGAGCGAGCCTGTACCAGCGGCAGACGCAGGCGAAACGTTGTGCCTTGTCCCTCGACTGAGTCGAAGTCAACCGACCCATAGTGCCACTGCAGAATCTGATAGGTCTGCGCCAAGCCTATCCCGGTTCCGTCTTTCTTGGTCGTGAAATACAGTTCAAAAATTTTGTCCTGGGCTTCCTGCGCAATGCCGTCGCCCTGATCACGAATCGCGGTGACTACCATGTCATCTTCCCGTCGCGCCGAAACCGTCAGCTGGCCTCCATTCGGCATGGCTTGGACCCCATTGAGCACCACATTGAGCATGGCCTGCTTGATGAAGTCGGTGTCCACCTTCACCATCAAGGGCTCGGACGGAAGCTCGCAAGTCACGGTCACGCCATGTCGCCCCGCGTCGGGCCCGGCCAGCTGAACTCCATCCTCCAGCAGACGGCGCAGGTCAGTTTCTTCCAGGTGGAGATCTCGCGGGCGGGTGAAATCCACCAGGATCTGCACTACCCGGTCCAGCCGGTGGATTTCGCTGCCGATAATGTCCATATGGCGGCGCGTGTCGGGATCGACCTGCCGCAGCTTGCCCTGCAGCAACTGTAGGTGAAGCACGATGGCATTGATCGGATTCTTGACTTCGTGGGCCACGCCCCGGGTGATCCGGCTACTGGCCGCCAGCCGGCGTGACATTTCGATTTCATCTTCGATCCGGCGCACGGACTCAGCGTCCCTCATGGTCAGCAGCGCGCCAATCTGAGTCTCCTTCTCCCGGATGAAATCGAGAGAAATTTGTACCCGCCTCCCGTTGGGAAACTCGATCTCGCGCTGTGCGATCGGGCTCCGCCGTTCAAACGCCTGCAGCATTTGCGCCCCGAACTCCGACTCGAGAGAAAAAATCTCCCTGGCCGCGTGGCCCAGCAGCTCCCGTCGCGGACGGCCCAGGAACCGCTCCACCGAAGCGCTCACCAACACCACTCGCGAGTCACGAGTGAACAGCATCAGGCCGTCCAGCAGGTTGCCCATGATCTGATCTACGTTGTCTTTCAGGGCGGAAAAAATCTCTTTTGCGTCGCGCATCTGGCGACCCAGGTGAGCGATCTTCAGGCTTACCAGCCCGTATTCGTCGTGACCCGGCTCCGGTTCGGAAACTGCTTCGGCCGTGCCGGCAGTGACGCTATCCAGGCTGCGGCTGATTTGTTCCAGCGGGCCCAACGCGAGATGGGAAAGTCCGGCCGCCAGCAACAGGGAAAGCAGAATCGCGATACTCGAAAAAATCACCGCCTGGCGCAACCGGGGAGTCAGTTCGTTCTTCAGGAAGACAGTGGATACGCCCACTCGAATGCTGCCGAAATGAGCTCCGTCCAACTGCAGCGGTATGCGCACGTCGTACACCGTCGGCGGGTTGTACACCATGCGGAACTGCCGCCGAAAGTTGGCATTTTCAACTAGTTGAAAATCGGGCCGGTCGGGAACCGGCTTCCCAACCAGATCGGGATTGGTGTGCAGGATGGCTTTGCCATCGCTGTCCACGATGGCCGCGTCGTAAATGATGGGCCAGGTGCCCACCACCGATTCCAGAAAATTATTGAGATCACGATCGGTCCCAAGGTAATACGCCACCGCCCGCCGCATGGCCTGCGGGTTTGTGGTGTCCACCTTGGTGCTGCTCAGGTCGGGAATCGCATTGGCGGCCAAGTAGGCCAGGTTTGAGGTCAACTGCCCGGCCGATTCATGCGCGGTCGTTACCCGCTGGCGCAGTAATTCGGAGATGTAGATGTAGGAGAAGCCCAACACCAGCACCGCGACCATGAAAGTAATGGCCAGTACGATTTTGGTTTTTCGGCGCATGGTGTGCCAACTGCTCCCAACTACTCTTCCCTTGCCAACGCCGCATCCGCCGTGGCGTTGCCGTACTCCTTGAGCTTGTTGTGCAGAGTTTTCAAGCTTATGCCCAGAATCTCAGCCGCCCGGGTCTTGTTGTTATTGGTCGACTCCAGTGTTTTCAGGATGAGCCGCTTCTCAGCTTCCTCGACCGTGGTTCCGACCCCCAGATGCACGGTGTCGCCATCCTCGGTTGAACTGCGCAGGCTGGATTGGCCGAACCCTGGTGGCAGATGCTTGGTTTCGACGACCGCGCCGTCGCAAACGATGATCGCGCGTTCGAGAGTGTTGCGCATTTCGCGCACATTGCCCGGCCAGGAATAGTTCTGAAACGCGTTGAGCACAGCCTCGCTCACCCCGGCGACCTTTCGTCCATGCTTCCTGTTCATATCCTCCAGCAAAGCCTGCACCAGATCGGGCACATCCTCTTTATGTTCGCGCAGCGGCGGCATGTGAACGTTGAAGACATTCAGGCGATAGTAAAGATCGTTGCGCAACTCGCCCCGGGCGACCGCCTCCTCGGGGACCTTGTTGGTGGCGGCCAGGACGCGGACATCTACCGTGGTTTCCACTTTGCTACCCAGCCGGCGCAGTTTGCTGTCCTCGAGCACACGCAGCAGTTTGGCCTGCGTGGCCACCGGCATCTCGCCGATCTCATCGAGCAGCAGGGTTCCGCCTTCGGCCAGCTCGAAACATCCGGTACGCCGCTCCAGAGCTCCAGTGAAGGCCCCCTTTTCGTGGCCGAATATTTCACTTTCGATCAGCGTTTCCGGAATGGCGGCACAATTGATCGGCACAAATGGCTTGTTCCGGCGTGGGCTGAGTTCGTGGACGGTGCGGGCCACCAATTCCTTGCCGGTGCCGCTCGCGCCCGTGATCAGGACCGAAGCCGTACTGGGAGCTACCATTTCAATGAGGTGAAAGATCTCCTGCATCTTCTTTGACGATCCGATCAGGCTGCCCAGCGAACCGGCGTCCCGTAGCTTCCGGCGCGTGACTTCGAGTTCCGCGCGGGTCCCCAGCAACGCGGAGGCGTTTTGTAGGATGGTGTGCAGCCGGTTGGTGTCGATGGGTTTGGTGATGTAGTCATAGGCGCCCATGCGCATGGCTTGCACCGCGCTGTCAATCGTGCCTTGCGCTGTCACTACGATCACCGCCATGGTCTGCGCGTGCGTGGCCAGCTTCTCCAACAGTTCCAGGCCCCCCATGCGCGGCATCTTCATGTCGGTAATCACCAGGGAAGGTGCCCAGGCGGTAACTTTTTCCAGCCCCTCCGCCCCATCCTTCGCGGTTTCGGTCCGATAGCCCCAACTCGTAATCAGCTCGGCCAGACCCGTCCGCTCGTTTTCCTCATCCTCGACGATTAATACTCTTTCGTGGTTCATAGTGGCTTGGCAGCCATTATTGAGGCTTTCTGGCTCGGCTGCAAGCCGCGCCGGAGTTTTCCTGGAGCAGTGTGCCGGGCACCCTCGTCTGCGAACAGCACATCTGGCCCGTGTTCGAGCGCGCATCGGCCCACTGGCTGAAAAAGTTCCGGGCAATTCCGCTCCAGATCAATCAGGTATCAATCTGAGACGCCGACGTCCTCACGATCGTTGACGCAAGTTTCGTCTTCCAACCCTTGATTTGACCTTGCGCTGGAGTAAAATCAATGACCACATAAATTCAGGTGATTGGTTTTCCACGCAAAACGCCCAGTCGTTACCTTGCATCTGAGCGTGAACGCAAAAAATTGTCATAAGGTTCTGGAGGATAGAATGTCACTTCGTTGTGGTAGAGGCGCTGCCCGTTTTTCGTTGGTCGCCTTCTGTAGTGTATCGGCGGTAGTGTTGTTATCAGCTGCTGCAATGGCTCAAGAGGCAGAGACTCCCAAAGTTGACGTTTTTCTGGGTTATCAGTGGCTGCATCCGGGCGGCACGGTACCCTCGCCGTTCCAACCTCCGAATGCTCCTATCGGCCAAAAGATGAAAGATATGGACAAAGGCGGTGGCGCCAGTATCACCTACAACTTCACTCCGCACTGGGGACTCGAAGCTGACTACGGCGGTAACGCGGGTGATAACGGATCAGAGCACACCGCGTCCATCGGACCTCGCTTCGCCTGGCGGAATGAAGGAGTCATGTTCTTTGCTCACACCTTGTTCGGATACAACCGGCTTACCGTCGACAATGTGGACACCAGCAATGGCCTCGGAGCGATCCTGGGCGGCGGGATGGATCTGGCCCTCTGGCGCCGGCTCTCGCTCCGGTTGTTTGAAGCCGATTACGTGTGGGCGCACCACAACTTTTCCAACGAGGTTTCTCCGGTCTTCGCCGACTTGCGGCGGCCCAATTTGGAGGGAGTTCGGCTGCGCACCGGCATCGTCTTGAACTTTGGTTATCCGTCCGCCGCAGTTCCGGCGGCCAGTTGCTCTGTACAGCCCAGCGAAGTCATGGTGGGTGAGCCCGTCACCGCCACAGCCAGCGCTGCCAATTTCAATCCCAAACACACTCTGACCTACAACTGGAACAGCACGGGTGGGAAAGTCACTGGCAAGGACAACACTGCAACCGTTGACACCAACGGAGTTGCCGGCGGAAGTTATGCCGTTACGGCTCGCGTCATTGATCCCAAGATGAAGAAGGGCGGCGAGGCAAGTTGCACCGCGAACTTCACCGTGAAAGAGCCCCCGAAGAATCCGCCGACCATGTCTTGCTCGGCGAATCCTGCGTCGGTTCAAGCGGGCACGCCTTCCACCTTGACCTGTACTTGCACCAGTCCGGACAACGTGCCGGTCACGGTCAGCGCCTGGACCGCCAGCGGAGGCAGCGTTTCTGGCGACGGCAACACTGCTACTCTCAACACTACCGGAGCATCGGCGGGCCCCATCACGGTGAGCGCCACCTGTACCGATTCTCGTGGCCTGACCGCCCCGGCTTCGACTCAGGTGACCGTGGAAGTTCCGCCGCCACCACCGCCGGAGGCGAGCAAGCTGAGCGAGTGCGAATTCCCCAACAAGGTCAAGCCCTGGCGCGTCGATAACACTTGCAAAGCCGTCCTGGACGATGTGGCCTCTCGGCTGCAACATGACCCCGATGCCAAGCTCGTAATTGTTGGCAATGCTGAGCCCGGTGAAAAACGCAAGAACCTGGCCGGGGAGCGCGCCGTCAATTCCAAGGCATATCTGTCCGGTGGCGAAGCCAAGCAAGCCATCGATGCCAGCCGGATTGAGGTCCGCACAGGTAGCGCCGGCACCAAGACCGCCGAGTACTGGGTGGTTCCGGCCGGTGCGACCTTCTCGGGTTCGGGAACCGAGACGGTGGATGAGTCTAAGGTTAAAGCGGTTCCGGATCACCCCGCCGCAGCCAAGAAAAAAGCGGCTAAACCAAAGGCTCAGTGACAGTTGCAAAACCACGGCCGGCCGAGTTTCGCGACTCGACCGGCCCTTTTCTCGTCTGTCCTTACGTAACTTGATAAGGCGGTGTTACGCTGTCAATCTCACCCCGCAAGCGCATAATTCTCCGCTAGGGGCAAAGTTACTTATGATTTCACGTGCGATTCGGACGGGTACCCGCAAGGCATTGATTACATTAGCTGTTGCGATGATCTCGGTTTCTGCCCTTTGGGCTGGTGAGTGGACCTCGTTGGGTCCTGACGGAGGCGATGTCCGGAGTCTGAATTTCGACCCGAAAAATCCCGACCGTATTTACCTTGGCACCAGCACCGGGACGCTTTTTCTCTCCAACGATGGCGGACACAATTGGACGCGGCTGGCTCACTTAGGCGGCGATGACAACGTGCTCGATCACATCACCATCGATCCCCAGAATCCCAAACACATCTATGTTTCAGCCTGGAGCGTCGAGAACCAGCAGGCCGGCGACGTGTATCGCTCGCACGATGGCGGTAACAATTGGGAGGCTCTTGCTGGCATACATGGAAAATCGGTCCGCGCCATGGCGATGTCGGCCTCCGATTCCAAGATCCTGGTAGTGGGTGCGCTGGACGGTGTTTTCCGCACCAAGAACGGCGGCAATAGCTGGGAGCGGATTTCTCCTCCCAGCCAGGCCGAGGTAAAGAACATCGAATCAATCGCCATCGATCCCAAGAATCCTGACGTGGTTTACGCCGGCACCTGGCACCTGGCCTGGAAGACGGACGACGGCGGAGCCAACTGGCATCACATCAACAAGGGCATGATCGATGACTCGGATGTCTTCTCGGTCATCGTGGACTCCACAGACTCTTCCGTGGTTTACGCCAGTGCCTGCTCGGGAATCTACAAGAGCGAGAGCGCGGGCGACCTGTTCCATAAGCTGCAAGGCATTCCGTTCTCAGCGCGCCGTACTCGCGTGCTAAAGCAGGATCCCAGTAATCCGGCCACAGTCTATGCCGGAACCACTGAAGGTCTTTGGAAGACCACCGACGGAGGCAAGACCTGGAAACACGTCACTAATTCTGAGGTCGTAGTAAACGACGTGCTCGTAGACCCACGCGATGCCAACCGCGTGTTGCTGGCGACTGACCGCAGTGGAGTTCTGGCCAGCGACAACGGGGCGCAGACTTTCACTGCTTCCAATCATGGCTACACCCATCGCTACGTCAGCTCGATTCTGGCGGACAAGGACGATGCCAACGCCATGCTTGTAGGCGTGGTCAATGACCGTGAGTGGGGCGGAGTCTTCTCCACCCGCGATGGCGGACAGAGCTGGCAGCAGAAGAGCGCGGGCCTGGGCGGACGCGATGTTTTCGCGTTGCAGCAGGCTTCGAATGGCGCGTTGATCGCCGGCACCAACAAAGGTATGTTCTTGCTTGATCGCAATGCCAGCCAGTGGCGTCCGATCAACAACATCGTGACCGAGAAGGTGGCGGCACGCGTGGTGAAAGGCAAGAAAGGGGCGAAGGCCGTAAAAACGCCCGCGGTTGTGATTCGCTCAGTTCTGGATGCGCGCGTGAGCGATATTGAAGTCACACCGAAGAGTTGGCTGGCGGCCACCGGGGCCGGATTGTTCACCAGTTCGGATCAGGGCAAAACCTGGCACGGCGGCGCAGTGTTAGGCAAGTCTGATTTCGTTTCGGTCGAGTCCGACGGCGACCTGGTTGTGGCCGCCACTCGCACCAACATTCTCTATTCCACTAACTCGGGAACGACCTGGCAGCAAGCGCCTCTGTCTTCCTACATCACCAGCATCCATGGCGTGACCGTCACGCCTGAGGGACAAATCCTGGTGGCTTCGCGAGAAGGCGCATTCCGCAGTGCAGACTCCGGCGCGACCTGGGAGCACGTTGTGAATGGTATTCCCGATAAAAACATCAGTTCGATCGCCTACGACCAGGGCCGCAAGCGTCTACTCGCTACCAGCACGGCCACGGGCGTGGTGTTCGAGAGCCGGGACAACGGCCGCACCTGGCATCGCGGACCCGACTCGGGATATCCCCTGCGCCGCATCAGCGTAGTGCGCGGGCGCTTCGTGGGCGCGACCCCATTCGACGGCGTGATCGTCCAGCCCGAGAACGAAGCCGAGAGCGCGTCAGTCGGTTTCGGAGGCTCGTCTAACTAGCGAGTGACCAAAACTGAACGATTAGCAAATCGACGGAGGAGCGGCTCAACCCGCCGCCTCCGTTTTTGCTTGTTGAGTCCGCCCTCTCAGCCGCGAAGCGGCGGAAGAGTGTAGCCCACGGCATAAGCCGTGGATCCAGAGTGGAAACAGGTCGAGCCCCAGGGGGGCGAAAGAGGCGTCGCCCTCCGGCGCCAGCCTAGCGCGATAATACCTGCAAAAAATACACGGCCACGACCCATCGCTCCACTAAGTCACTGACAAATCGATCCCCCCGATGGCATCCGTCTTGCGACTTGTCGAGAAGTGATCGCACGCAGCAGGATTGTCTTATGAAGCTGTCGGATGGTAGTTGGCGGAATGCCGCCGTGCTCTTGGTGGTGCTCATCGGCCTGACTCTGGCGGGCTGTTCGCAGCGTCAGGGAATGTCAACATCGGAAGAGCCTGCGAGCGCGGATCAGCATTTGCCCTTTGACGGCACATCCGACAAGGGCGGAATTTTCCCCACCGGTTCCCTGACCCCTATTGCAATTCCGGCTGGAACTCCGCTCGCGGTTCATCTGCGGGCGTCTTTATCCAGCGCAACTTCCCGGACCGGCGATTCCTTCGAAGCCGTACTGGACGAGCCCATTATCGTCCGCGGGAAGATAGTGGCGCCGCGGGGTTCCAATGTGACCGGAAAGGTGCTGGAGGCAAGAGCCGCCGATGACCTTCAGGAGCCGGGCTACATGCGCTTGGCGTTGACCGTGGTTTCACTCAACGGGCAGTCCCTTCCCATACAGACCTCCAGCATCTTCGTGAAGCGCGGCTCACATGGGAAGCGCAATTTGAAGCAGATCAGCGGAGCGTCGATCAACGGAGCGTCGATTGGCAGCGAATCGACTAGCGGCCTCGCCAAGAAGGGCAAAGGCACTCTTATTGGAGCCTCGACCGGAGCCGCCGAGGTCGAAGCCGGCTATGCGACCGAGAACAAGGACGTTGGAGTTGCCCCGGAGCGGCGTCTGATTTTTCGCCTGGCCGAGCCATTACCGCTGGGATTGTGAATGACCTCTTGTGCAACGTAGCGCCCCAGGAAGCCTTTCCTGCCCGGGCCCGGGCCACACCTACAGCGTGTTCATAAACGCCACCAGGTCAACCTTCTCGTCGTCGGTCAGCAGCATGTTGAAACGCTGGTCGTAGAAGTTGACCACGTCCAGCAGGGTCGCGGCCGTGCCGTTGTGGAAGTACGGCGCGCGTGCAGGCAAACCGCGCAGGCCAGGCACTTTAAACTTGCCGATGTCGGCGCATTTGCCGGTGACCATCGCCCGTCCTGGATCGGTGGTTGTCATTTGGGTGCTATCGTTGCAGAGAATCAAGTAGGAGGGGAGATCAGCCTTAGGAGAACCGGTTCCGATATTCATCATGGCGAATAACGAGTTGCCGCCAACGTTCGGCGCATTGTGGCAAGTGGTGCAGGTGCCCACCGCTTGCGAATTGCCCTGAACATCGTTGAATCCGGGCACGACGGAAATGATCATTGGGCGATTGTTGAACAGCATTTCTCCGCGTGCGATCGACTGTTGCGCGGCGGCGTTCGGACCGCTCGCGCTGGCCCACTTGGGATACAGCGTAAACCCGTTGGGAGTAAACTCGGCTCCGGAGTTGATCCCGGGATAGAAGCGCTGCATCGACAGGAACACGGGACCGCCGCGCGCGCCCTGCGAGCCGAGGTTTCCTGCCACATTGTCTGCCGATTGTGCGGTGAGCAGCGAGGTCTCAAGATTCACGATCTGCCGTAGTTCTGAATCCGTCGGCGGATGGTTTGCTTGGGCATGCACGAGCGTCGCGTTCCTGGCCTGGCTTCGCAAGTCAGGCTCGCGGCCGTCCCACATGATCCCATTGAGAAACTGCAGGTTGGTGGAGGGGAGCGGCCGCCGATAGAGCGCGGGCTGGTTCGCCGTAGTTTCCGGGCATTGATAAGGATCGTTGACGGAGATGATACTGAACTCTGCGTTAGCAGGCACCGGCAATGTCATGCGGATCAGCCCCTTGTTCAACAGGAGGCCGTACGCCGAGGAGCGCGCTTCCACCGTAGATACGTCGGCACTCGGGCAATTGGCGCCGTCACTGGCGCGAAACACTGGATCCCTGCCCCGGCTGATTTGGAATCGCTGTTGCAGATGCGCCGGAGTGATGCTCCATCCGTCGCCGGCATCATGACAACTGGCGCAGGTCCGGTCGTTCGTTCCTAGTCTGTTGAAAAATGGATTCGAGAGATCGACCGGTCGAAGGTTGAACGTCCTGAAAATGCCGCTGGGATCCAGGAATGGCAGCAGGTTAGGAAGGTGTAACCTCGCGAACGCGCTTATCGTGAACCCCGCCATCACCAGCCCGGCAACGGCCAGCCAAACCCGGCGTCGAATCATGGCTATATCGCTCCTTAGTTCTCACGTCGACTCAGCGGCAGACAAGCATGGCTCGGCCCAGCCTCGTGACATATTTGGAGATTCACAGCAGGGGAGGAAAGTTAATCTACCACACTCAGATCGAAAATCAAGTCGATTCAGGAGCCCTCCGGACGCTTTTCGATGCCTGCGAATGACCGTCTCCTCCTTGGAAAGGCTGGAATGGCGGGTATGGGCGGCCAGATCCAGCCGTCATCAGCCCGCAAGAAAATTGGCATGGTGTTCCACGTGGAACATTTTGTCCTAACCGAAGTGTATTTACACCGCTTTTGCCGGCAACCAGTCAAGAGGAACAAGAGCGCGCTGGTAAAGACGTCATAACCCGTCCTTGGACCAAAACCCGAGGGGGGCACAGGATTGTGGTTGTGGCCGAAATGATCCGGCTTTGCCGGCCCAACTGCCCTCGACGGAGATTCGGCAATGGAAGAGGTGCACTACATCATCCGTGGCGGCGTTGATGGAAAAGAACGGTTGCGTCGCAGGTCACGCAGCCCACCACGCTCGATCTGCTGAAACGAGGCGGGGATGCGGTCGGGAATGGCGTGTCTGAAGTGGGCTGCGGCCGCGTGGGGTGTACTCCCCCGGCAGTCGAGGCATGGGGCTGGCAAACTCGCGCGTGCGCCCTCAGGTGACGGATCATTGGCGTGCGAGGTAGTGCCCTCCATGTTCTTCCGTCACATCATTCTGTGGCCGCTGCCCTTAGCAGTTCGCCCGCGCCCGCATAGACTTGCCAAAATGGAGAGCGCGACGGTGGGGAAACCTGTCGCACACGGTTTCCCGATTTGGGAGGGGATGGGCCTTTCGACATGATTCCCGCACCCATTTGGTGCTTTCCCAAAACCTGCTTTGTGGCTAATGCTTTCGTTTGACCGACGCGCTTTGAAAGTTAGGCTGAAAGGTTTTCGATAGTGAGTGCTATTTCGCAACTGCGAACGGAAAGTTCGGGATCGCCCGATTTCGCCGTCCTCCTTGCCGCCGTCCAAGCCTTCCCGGGAAGTCTGGCCGTGGTTGAGTGCGGCGTTGTGCTGTACGCCAATCCGGCATGGGCGCAAATGTTCGAATATGCGGATCCATTGCAGCTGCAGGGGCGAGCGTTGGAAGCCTTCATCCCAATGCACCTTTTCCACACTCCCATCGTGGGGCGGAATGATCGGGGAAAACTTTGCTCCACCGGGGAATTTGCACAGCTCCGCCAGGACGGCACTCAGATGGAGCTTCAGGTTGCATGTGCCGGCTTCCAGGTGCGGGGCCGGGAATTTCAGGTTGTGAGCGCACGCGACCTCGGACCGCAAAAACGGGCCGAGACGGAGTTGCGGGAAGCGCAAAGGCTGGAGGCCGTCGGCCGGCTGGCGGGCGGGGTGGCTCACGATTTCAACAATCTGCTCACCGGCATCATGCTGTACTGCGACCTTTTGATTGCTGAACTGGAAAAGGACACTCGTTCCCACCATCACGCGCAGGAGATGCGCATGGCCGGAGAACATGGCGCCAAGGTAATTCAGCAACTGCTGGCAGTGGCGCGCCCACAAGCTCTCGAGTCTCGCGTGTTTGCATTGAATGAGGTGGTTACCGGTATCGAAGAGCTGCTCACCCGCCTGATAGGGGAAAACATTGTCCTGACCGCTTCGCTGGCCGGCGATCTCGGCGCGGTTCGGATGGATCCGGCGCACGTCCAGCAAATCCTACTGAACCTGGTGCTCAACGCCCGCGATGCCATGTCCGAGGGCGGCCACATCACGATCACCACGCGGAATTGCACGGATTACCTGCAAAGCGACATGCCAGAAGAAGGAAACGACCATGAAAAGCCGCAGCTTGTGCCCTGCGTGGAGCTGACGGTGAGCGACACCGGCTGCGGCATGGACAGTAAGACCTTAGGCCGCGCCTGCGAACCCTTCTTCACCACCAAGGAGTCGGGCCGGGGCAGCGGCCTCGGACTGGCTACGGCGTGCCGGCTGGCGAAGCTGGAGGGCGGAACTCTTGTGGCCGAAAGCCAGCCGGGAAGAGGCACGCGGGTTTCGCTGCTGCTGCCACGGGTCAACCAAAACAGTCTTGACCAGGACAGTGTCTTCCATTCGGCAAGCTCCAATTTGGAAAGATCGGCTACTAAAGGGTCCGATTCGACAAGTTCCGGTCCAAAAGTTCGAATTCGAAAGTAGAGAGGTGATTCACCATGAGCACAGCCGCACTCAGCGTCCCCAGTTCCGCTCAGATCGAAGGGGCGAACTTTCTCAATCTCCTGATCGTGGACGACGAACGGGCCATCCGGGAAGTCTGCCGTGACGTGGCGCAATCGCTCGGCTTCAACACCGTGGTGGCGGACTCCGCGGAGCATGCGTATCGGATGTTAGAGACGCAGAACATCGATGTGGTGCTGCTTGACCTGAAATTGCCGGGAGCGGGAGGGCTGGAGGCCCTGCACCAAATCGGTCAGCGCAAGCCGGATGCGGTCACGGTGGTAGTGACGGGATATGGCACGGTGCAATCCGCTGTCCAGGCTATGAAGAACGGGGCTTACGATTACGTCACCAAGCCTTTCAGCATGGAAGAACTCCGGTTACTGCTGGAGCGGGTGTCCGGCCACCTGAAGCTGAAAACGGAAAACCGGACGCTGCGGGAAAAGATCAAGTCCAAGCTGGGATTTGGCAGCATCGTAGGCCGGTCGCCGGAGATGAAAAAGTTGTACCGCATGATCGCGAAAGCGGCGTATAGCAGTCATCCCGTGCTAATCCTGGGAGAGAGCGGCACGGGCAAGGAGATGGTGGCGCGGTCTATCCATTTCTCCGGACCCTTCCACGACAAACCGTTTATTCCGGTGGACTGCGGCTCGCTGGTTCCCACACTGATCGAGAGCGAATTGTTCGGCTACGTCAAAGGAGCATTCACCGGGGCGGTGCAATCCCGCGATGGATTACTGGCAATCGCCGAAGGAAAATTCGGCGTGACTCATAGGAACCTGAGTCATTCCGTCCATGGAGAACTCGATCTCGCGCACGCGGGGCTACGAGTCCATTGCAAAGCCTGCGAGGCGACTGTTCTCTCGAAAGAGTCATCGGGTTTCTTTCGGAAGAACTGGTCGGATGTGAGCAGGACGCATTTCTAAATGACGCAACGGGCAACCGACAACTTATCCCCTGCCGCGCGGCCTCTTTGAATATGACCCTCGTCCTGATTTTGGACCAGCTTCCCGCGCTGGGAAGAACAGAGTGCGCGCCGGCACATAACCCTTATGTTTTCAGTGGCGTGATCGTGGCCGGGGACGTGCAAGCTACACCGTCATGCTGCTAGTGATTACGCCTTCTGCCAAAGCTCGGGGCTGCGCGCAGGCCATTCAACAAGTCACCTCCGAAGAAACCCACGTGGCGGCGACTCTATCTCAGGCGCTAGCCCAGCTGCGTGCCCAGGAATATGTGGCGATTCTCATCGATCAGGCCTTCCTCGAGACCGATCCTGTCGAGAGCGACATGGTGCTGGAGCACATCGGGACAGCCATCCCGGTACCGGTGAACTTTGCCATCAGCGGTATGGACCGGGTGGTGCGCGACTTACGCTCCGCTCTGCACCGGCACAAGAAGGAAGTCCTGCTGATGCGGCAAGAAGTACAGCAAGCGTTGCGGAACGAACTTAAGGACACGGTCACCGCGCTGCTGCTTTCCTGCGAAATGGCACTTCAAGTCCCCAATCTACCGGGCGCGGCTGAAATCAAGATGCGTTCTGTGCGCACACTGGCCCAGGAAGTACGCGTCAAGCTCGACGGTTCCTGACCGGACTGCGGGAATACTCACCGGAGGCTGCCTCGGGGGCTGAAGCGGCTACTAAAGATCCCCCCTTTGATGCAGGGCTGAAGGCTGAAGTATGTGGGTTAAGCTTTCTATCGTCCCCACGGTATCGGGAACCACCGCGTTGCCATCCCAGCCGGCGTTGAAAACGCCAGGCTACTTTCGGTCGTCCCCTACAGGACTTGCCCGGATTTCCTACCTTTCCTAGTGCCAGAAACGCTGCTCTACCCAAAGACCGGAGTCTTTCAGCTTAGGCTGCTGCTTTTCGCGCCGGAATTCTCGTTTCTCATGTGCAACCTTTTGCGCACCACACGCTGTTTCCGGCGAAAATCTTTTTTCTGGCGTTACCATCCCACACTACAATAACGCAGCAGGCATGAGGGTGGAGTCGCCGTCCTCCCACGGCCTTCCGCGCTCTCCCAGGAGACTTCGTGCACGTTCTGGTTACATCGGACACTCTCAATGGCACGTGGACCTATACCCGCGAGCTGGTCGCCGGGCTGGTAGGTCGCGGCGTGCGCGTCACCCTGGTCAGCTTCGGGGAAATCCCCCTGCCGCAGCAAACCTTGTGGATGGATCACCTGCATGGCCTGGAATACCGCCCCACCGCGTTCCGCCTCGACTGGATGGACGAAGGCCAGTTGGATCTTAGAGAGTCCTCAGCCTATCTCGCGGCGCTTGTCAAAGAGTTGAAACCAGATCTGCTTCACCTGAACCAGTTGTGCTACGGCAGTCTTCCGGTGGCAGTGCCGCGGGTCGTGGTAGCGCATGGAGATCTGATCACCTGGTGGAAGGCGGTCCACGGGCGGGAGCCCAAGCAGGACCGCTGGTTGCAATGGTACAGGGAAACCGTCAAGCGCGGTCTGGCGATGGCCAGTGTCGTGGTAGCTCCTTCGGTGTGGATGCGTGATACTGTCCGCGATTGCTATACCCGGGCGGGGCACGACACTGTGATCTATAACGGGCGCAACCCAATTTTTTTCAATCCCTACGTGGGTAAGGATGATTCGGTGCTTGCAGTGGGCCGGCTGTTGGATGCCGGCAAGCAGGTCTCGCTGCTCACCCAGCACAACCATCCCCTTCCAGTCTGCATCGTGGGCTCGGACATGCTTGTCCATGGTCCCAGCAGAACTCCGATTCGCGCGGACGTAAAACTTTCGCTAGACGAGATGAACGTCGCGTTGAAGGGCCCACAAACTGAAGCGCAGTTGCGCTCGCTCTACAGCCGGGCTTCGATCTACGCGGCTACCTCGCGCTATGAACCGTTCGATATGGCGGCGGTGGAAGCCGCGTTCTCCCGCTGTGCCATCGTCGCCAACGACATCCCCGCTTTCCGGGAGATATGGGGTGACGCTGTCCTCTACTTCCACGAGAATGACGCCGCCAGCCTGGCGTCGGCGATCCGGCGCCTTAGTAGACAGCGGGACTTGTGCCGTACCTATGCGAATCGCGCCTTTCAACGGGCCCGCGAGTGCTTTACCTCCAAACGCATGATTGACCAGTACCTGGAGCTCTATCAAAGCCTGCTGGGAACGAAGCGGGCAGCGGCATAGAAGCTTTCAGCTCTCAGCTTCACCCTTGGCTGCATCTGATCCCGGAGGGCTGGCTGAAAGTTGATAGCTGAGGGCTGAAAGGCGTTGCCAAAGCTGCTATCTTTTTAACGATACTCGAGACATTCCCCGGGAGGCTTCATGGCTGCAGTCAAAATTACTGTCAGGAAGAATGGTCCATATCGGGTGGAAGCGCCCGAAGGCGCGATCGAGCTGGTCGACGCCGACGGCACCAAGTACGACCTGACCGGCAAGCCGGCGTTTTCTCTCTGTCGTTGTGGCGGATCGGTGACGAAACCATTCTGTGATGGCACCCACAGTCGTATTGGGTTCCAGGGAGCGGAGCTAGCAGTGAAGAAAGCTGAGAACAGCTGAACCCGAAGATCCTCCGCGTCGCATCGACTTCTGAGGACCCTGTGAATGATAGGCCTGTGAACGATTGGAAAGATCGAGAGCTGGGAATGCACCGCCGAATTACGCGGCGTAATTTCCTGAACGGAGTCGCACTCACCGTCGGCGCGGCCATTCTTCCTTCTGACTTGCTTGCCGCTACGGCGATTCCTGCGGGACCAGAGAAATCCACGGACTATTATCCGCCCGCTCTGACCGGGCTCCGCGGCAGTCATCCCGGGTCGTTTGACGCGGCCCATAGCTTGCGCGACGGAACCTTCTGGGAGCAGGCAGGAACCCTGGTCAACGCGGACGAGAAATATGACCTGGTCATCGTCGGTGGTGGAATCAGCGGGCTTTCGGCAGCCCATTTCTTCCGCAAAGTGGCCGGGCCAAAAGCGCGGGTACTCATCCTCGACAATCACGACGACTTTGGCGGACACGCCAAGCGCAACGAGTTTCACTCCGCCCAGCGCACTATGCTGGGTTTTGGCGGAACATTTTCCATCGAGAGCCCGGCCCCGTACAGCCCGGTGGCCAAGGGCTTGATTGAAGAATTGGGGATTGATGTTCCGTCCTACCCCAAGTACTTGACCAAGGACTTGTATCGCTCGTTTGGCCTAGGCCCGAAGATTTTTTTCGATAAAGAGACATTCGGCGCTGACGCGCTTGCCACCAATCCGATGCCGCGGGTTGGCGGAAAGAGCGAAAACAACCGAACCCGAGCCCACGCGTTGGAGATGTTCTTGAAAGAGGCTCCGCTCTCCGAACAAGCCAAGGCCGACTACACTCGCCTGCTTACCGAAAAGAAGGACTATCTCCTGGGCTTGACCTCGGACGAAAAGAAAGCCCGCCTTTCCCGCATGAGCTACAACAGTTTTCTTACCGATCTGGTGAGAGTCAGCCCCGACCTGGTGAAGCTGTTTCAGAACATGCCGCAGCCCCTGTTCGGGGTAGGATTTGACGCGGTGGCTGCGCAGGACGCCTGGGGGCTGGGAGCGCCCGGCTTCGGCGGCATGAATCTCGATCCCACGCCGGGCAAAGGCATGAATCGCGACGCCGTCCCCAACGACGAAGCGGATAAATACTTCTTCCACTTTCCGGACGGTAATGCGTCCATCGCCCGCCTGCTAGTGCGCAAGCTGATTCCGGAAGCGATTCCGGGCGAGTCGGCGACCGATGTAGTCCTGGCACGAGCAAACTACGCAAAGCTAGACCAGAAAGGCTCGCCGGTTCGCATTCGTTTGAACAGCATGGCCGTACGAGTGAAGCATCAGGGAGATCCCGCCAGCGCGAAACAAGTTGAAGTCGCCTACGCCCGTGGCGGCAAGGTGTACACGATTCGCGCCTCGCATTGCATTCTGGCCTGCTGGCACGTGGTGATCCCCTACATTTGCGAGCAGTTGCCCGACCAGCAGAAACAGGCCCTATCATCCGCAGCCAAAGTTCCGCTCCTCTATACCAACGTCGCTCTGCGGAACTGGAAAGCATTCCAGAAGCTGGGTACAAACGCGATCTATGCTCCAGGGGGATATCACTCCTACGTGAATCTGGACTTGCCCGTAAGCATTGGCGGCTACGAATGTTCGCGCCAACCGGAGGACCCGATCGTGGTACACATGATGAAGACGCCGTGCAAGCCGGGACGTCCCGCGCGCGACCAGCACCTTATGGGCCGCGTCGAGCTTTTCAGCACGACGTTTGAAACCATGGAGCGAAATATCCGCGATCAGTTGGCTCGCGTGGTAGGGCCGGGAGGTTTTGATCCGGCGACCGACATCACGGCAATCACGGTAAACCGCTGGCCGCATGGCTACGCCTACCAATACAACTCCTTGTGGGACAAGTTCTGGCGGGAAGGCGGGGAGACGCCTTGCGAGGTCGCGCGCCGGCCTTTTGGACAAATAGCGATTGCCAATGCAGACGCCGGTGCTTATGCCTACACGGATTGCGCGATTGACCATGCGTATCGCGCGGTCGGGGAGATTACAAAAGCGTGAAGGTCAACTTCAGAACTGAGATCCGAAAACTGGCAACGTTTATCCCCACCCCGATCAATGGATGGTCTTCGTCTTTCGCGACATGTAATCCATCAGCAGATACTGGCCTAGCGTGTACGGTGTGGTGAAGTAGGCCTTGCCGCGGCACATCTCCGTTACCTTCTGCACGAACTGTATTAGCCCATAATCAGACGCCAACATGAAGGTGTTGATCATGACTCCGGCCCGCTTGCACTTGGAAACTTCCTCAAGCGTCTGGCTCACGACCATGGGATCGAGACCGAAGGCGTTTTTGTAGATGCGTCCGTCTTCCAGGGTCAAGGCGGAGGGTTTGCCGTCGGTGATCATTACGATCTGCTTCATATCCTTTCGTTGGCGCTGTAGGACGCGCTGTGCCAGCCGCAAACCCTCCCGCGTGTTGGTGTAATACGGCCCCACTTTCACGCGCGCCAGTTGCGACAGCGGCACTTCTTCGGCGGAATCATGGAACAGAATCAGTGACAGCGAGTCGCCGGGATATTGCATACGGATCAAATGCGAAAGCGCCATAGCGACTTTCTTGGCGGGCGTGAATCGGTCCTCGCCATAGAGGATCATGGAATGCGAGCAATCGAGCATGAGCACAGTCGCGCAGGAAGACTGGTACTCGCACTGATGCACCTGCAAATCGGAATACTCGATGTTCAGCGGCAGGTTCAGACCCTCACGCTGGATGGCGCTGGACAGTGTTGCCGTAATGTCGAGGTTGAGCGTGTCGCCGAATTCGTAGGTCCGCGAAGCGCCGCTGGCCTCGACGCCGGTCGCTAGATCGCGCGTGTCATGGCGGCCGAAGCTGGACTTGCCCAGCGACCCCATCAGATCGCGCAGCGTTTTGAATCCGAGAAAGTCCAGGCTCTTATCAGTGATTTCAAACTTGGCTTGCTGGGCCTCGCCGGTTTGCCCACCAACACTTGATTGCCGCGACCGATCCTGCGGCTCGTCCACGCTGATGTAGTCTTCCTGCTCCATGCGCTCAATCAGTTGTTCGATCAGTTCGTCCAAGGTGCCATCCATCTGCATCTGGCGAAGCCGTTCAAGCATTTCCTGATCGAGCAGATCTCCCTCAAGCAACGCCTGCTCGATCGCGCGACGCAAATCGTCGAGCGTTTGCTCGCCATCGGGCATGTCGTCAAACACGTAGTTATGGAACCCGCTCTGCAGTAGATAGTCAGAGAGCGCGCTGAGCAGGTCCTCCATGCTCATTTCGCCGGCGGGGTCGGGCACGTATTTGCTGTAACGAATCCGTTTCATAAGAGCAGTCGTCAGTCATAGTTGTTAGCGGTCACGACCATCATGGCCATAGGTGGTCTCGCGGCAGTACTTCGTAAAAAAGTGAAGTGAAGGTGGCTAGTGGGTGAAAATTTGGCAGGTTGAAGATCGAGTCTGCTAGCCACCACTTCGCTAGTTGTACGGTCTGCGGCCGCGAAACGGCAACTCCTCTCGCTCGAACGGCTTTTCAGTCTGCTTGGGCTGCTTCTCTCCTGCCGTGAAGACGCGTTCCTCGTTGCGGCCGATGCGCTTGTGTGCGTGCAGGCCTTCGAGAATAAATTCGGCCGCTGAAACCTGCACTTCAGGACTGTCCTTGGGGCCGACACCGACCTTGACCGTCTTTTCCATCAAGCCCTGGATGCCCCGCAGTGACTGCAAGGCCTCGGAGGCTCTCGCAATATCGGCCAACTGAATCTCTCCCCCAAGGTCGAACCATTGCACGATCTGTTGCATGTCAGTGCCTTTGAAATATCCGTCATGGGTTTTGGCGATGGCCGCCCGGATCAGCTCGCGACTGACGTGGTCGGCACCTTTCATCTCACCCTCGTACTCCAGTTCCAGCTTGCCGGTGATTGCGGGCATGGCAGCGTAAATATCGGCGATGCGCGGTACTACCAAAGGCTCCTCTTGATGGATGGCGCGGCGCTCGGCGTTTGAAATCACATTTTCCATGCACGAAATAGGGAGGCGCTGGCTGACGCCGGAGCGTTTGTCGATTTTCTTATCGTCACGGGCCGCGAAGGCGATGCGCTCGATCACTTCCTGCACATATTTGGGCACGTGCAGCGTGTATCCATCGCGTTGGGTCCAGGATTCCTGGGCCGTGATAGTCATGCCTTCTTCGACCGTGACGGGATAGTGAGTGCGAATTTCCGATCCGATGCGGTCTTTGAGGGGCGTGATGATCTTTCCCCGCGCCGTGTAGTCCTCCGGGTTGGCGCTGAACACCAGCGCAACATCGAGCGGTAGGCGGATGGGGTAGCCCTTAATTTGCACGTCGCCTTCCTGCATGATGTTAAACAGACCCACCTGGATTTTGCCCGCGAGGTCGGGCAATTCGTTGATGGCAAAAATGCCATGATTGGCGCGGGGCAGTAATCCGTAATGCACCGTAAGTTCGTTGCCGAGCTCGTGTCCGCCACGAGCGGCCTTGATGGGATCGATGTCGCCGATTAGATCAGCGATGGTGACATCGGGGGTGGCCAGTTTTTCCACGTAACGCTCGTCCGGCGCGAGATACGCAATCGGCGTGCTGTCGCCCAGCCTAGCGACCTCATCGCGGCAGCGCCGACAAATGGGAGCGTAGGGGTTGTCATGGATCTCGCAACCGGCGACATAAGGAGCTTGCGCATCGAGCAACGCAGTCAAGGCCCGCAGGATGCGGCTTTTCGCCTGGCCGCGCAGTCCGAGCAGAATGAAATTATGACGCGAGAGAATGGCGTTGACGATCTGGGGCACAACCGTGTCCTCGTATCCGACAATGCCGGGAAAAATGGAGCTGCCCTGACGCAGCTTCACGATCAGGTTGTCGCGCATTTCGTCCTTGACGCGCCGGGTACTGAGGCGCTGTTCACTAAAAGGACTTTGGCGCAATTCACCGAGCGTGCGCGGCAGACTCATGACGGAAACCCCCAGAAGAGAGCAGCTTCTGACTGGGATTATACGCCGTCAGAGAAATGGCGCGGGCCATGGCGCTCCGGCCCCGTTCGCAGCCTACGGGCGTCCCTGCCCATCTGGCACGCAGTTCAAATGCGTGAGCAAGAGTCTGGTCAGTGAACGTGGCCATTTCCGCCAGCCTTTTGACGTACCCGCACCGTTCGCCGCAGGTTCGGCAAAATGGTCTCAAGGTAGGAAATGACCGCCTGTACCCGCTCGGCTTCCGACTTCATCCCTAACAGGGTCTGTTTGAAATCGAGATCAAGCGGAAGGGGTCCAACCAGACCAAAGGAAAGCTGTGAGGTGTCGGACCCCGAACGAGCGGCGGGATCGGACCCCGCCAGTTGCATGATTTCAGCCTGCAGTCTCACCGCCTGGGCAATTTCCTCCGCAGAGGCTTCGCCTGGTTCGTCGCGCAGGTAGAGCACCTCAGCCTGCAGGAATGAACGCTCCTGATTCACTTGCATCACCTCAAAGCGTTCCCGGCCCTCGGTAACGATATCCATGCGCCCGTCGGGATATTTCTTGGCAACGGTGATAATCTCTGCTGTGCAGCCGATTTCCGCCACGCCTTCCTCTTTGGCCCGGACAATGCCAAACGATTTCCTCCGGTCCAGACATTCGGAGATCATCTCTCTGTAGCGCGGTTCAAAAATGTGCAACGGCAAGGAAGCGCCCGGGAACAGGACCAAATCCAAGGGAAACAGCGGGAGAAGGCTCACGAAGAAACTCCAAAATGGTCACGGCGAATGCGCCCTGGGATTCCTCGATTGTACGCCCGCGAGTGATTTGACCGCGCCGGGAGAATACGAGCTGGCATGAATTCAAGCAAAACGGATCTTTCCGGGAAGGTGGTGGTCGTAACGGGTGCGTCGATGGGCATCGGCGAGGCAATTGCCAGGATTTTTGCCGACGAAGCTGCGAGCGTAGTGTTGCTGTCGCGCGACGCTGGACGCGCCGAAGCGGCCCGCGCCCGTATCGGCCACAGCGACCGCACGCTAGCGCTCTCCTGCGACGTTAGTAACCGCGAAGAAATTGACAGGGTGGTCAGCCTTACGCTGCACCATTACCAGCGCATTGATGTCTGGGTCAACAACGCCGGGCACGGCCTGATGGATTCCGTTGCTGACGTGGACATGGCCGCCTGCCGCGAGACCTTCGACACTAATTTTTTCGGGACTGTCGCTTGCATGCAAGCCGCGCTGGCTGTGATGAAGCAGCAGGGTGCGGGAACGATTATCAATATTTCCAGCGTGGCAGGTCACATTCCACTTCCGTTTCATGCCGTCTACAGTGCCACAAAATTTGCCATGAATGCGTTCGGCAAAGCGGCTCGGGTGGAGCTTAAGAGCGCCGGAATCAATGTGCTGGCCGTTTGTCCAGGCTATGTGCGCACTGATTTCAGCGCCAACGCCGTCAAGGGAAGAGAAGCCAAAACCGTAAGGCCCACCGCCGTCCGTGGAATCAGCGCCGAGCGCGTGGCTCGCGCCGTTCTCCGCGGCTACCTGAAGCAGAAACGGGAAGTGGTCGTGCCCTGGACGATGCATCCCGCAATCAAGGTTTACCAGCTGTTTCCGAGTCTGGTTGAACGGACGATGGCGAAGATGTCGCGGCGAGTGGAGTGAGGCTGCACCAGTCCCGCTCGACCCAGTTCCACTCAACCCAGTTCCGCCAGCATGGCTTCCATTTCCGACTGAGCGTGGCCGTTGCCGTTCTTTTTCGCAGAAGCAATACCGTCCGCGAGCATCTTTTTGGCTTCGTTCAATCGTTCCGCTTTGGCCAGTGTCTGTGCAGCCATAAAATAGCCAGCCGTGTAATCGGGGTGGGTTGCCAGAAGCTTGCCGAACTCCTCCAGTGCCCGTTCGACCTCTCCAGCCTTCGAATATTCTATGGCCAGGCCGTAACGGGCGAAAGCATCCGTGGGACGCTGTGAAAGGACTTCGGTAAGCAATGCGATGCGGTCCATAGGATTAGCTTCTAGCTTTTCGCTCCTCGCTCCTAAGCCCTTAGCTCACAAACTCGTTATGAGATTACTACAACCTGGGCAGGCCAACTTTTTCGTCAAATGTTTCCTTCGTGATACTTCCTGCCCTTTGTGGTTATTTGGGTTAGCGATTTGGCGATGCGCCTTTCCGATGGGTACAATGTCCATCACCCAACCACGGAGACCTCAAGTTTGGCCTGTCCTTTCTTCATGCCGGTGCAGAAGTTAAACGGTGCCTGGCTCCATCCCTCGCGCTTGCCTTTAGGCGGCGGGTGGGCGGGCCATTGTTCCGCCCCAGGCCACGAAGGCGCACGGCCTTCGGACGAAGAACTTCACGAATTCTGCAATCTCGGGTACGCCGCGAAATGCTCACGCCTACCCAGCGAGCGCGATTGCGATGCCGTCCGTTTCTCGGTTGCCCGCGATCACGGTTCACGGCTAGTGGTGTGGTTTGTTTGCGAGACCAGTCATCGCCCCGCAAAACACGGCACGGTCGAATACGACACAGACCAAGGATCGTGGATCTCTTCGCATTCCGACCCCCGCATCCAGAAGATGCTGGAGTGTTACGTTCAGTCTTACTTGGTGCGTAGAATTCAACCCGCCACCCCCGACTTCACACCGAGCGCAAACTTATGAGCGACACCGAAGGCATCGCGATGCCGCGTCCGGTCCGGGATTCACAATCAGAGATGGCCGAGATCGTCCTGCCCAACGACTCGAATGTCTTGGGTGCGCTGTTGGGCGGACGCCTCATGCACTGGATTGACCTGGCCGCCGCCATGGCCGCGCACCGGCACTCGCGCAATTACGTGGTGACCGCCTCCATTGATCATCTCGACTTCCGGGTTCCGGTGCGAGTCGGCGACCTGGTGATTCTGCGCTCCTCGGTGAATCGCGTGTACCGCACGTCCATGGAAGTTGGAGTGAAAGTCTGGGTGGAAAGTTATGTACACGACAGCTGCAAGCATGTGAGCTCGGCCTACCTCACCTTCGTCGCCGTCGATGCCGCTGGCCGGCACCTTCCCGTCCCCGCCGTAGTTCCCGAAACCGATGAGCAAAGACGCCGCTACGAAGACGCCGGCCGGAGACGCGAGATTAGGCGTCTGGAGATGGAGCGCAAGCAGACTGCAGGTCGCTAGCCGAAGACAAACTCGCAGTCGCTCCCGGGTTCGCGTTAACCAGAAATTCATCTCGTCTTCACCGCAATGTAACAATCTGAGTGTCTACTCCCTTTCATTGCCCGTAAATTCATCGAGGGGGAGACCGTTGTGAGTAGACGAAAGCTGGTATTGTGCCTGCTGTTGCTGAGTTCCATTTTCGCAGTGGCGAAAGAGGAAGGTTCAGAAGCGAAAGTTCGCCACGTGCTGCTGATCAGCGTTGACGGCCTACATGCTCTCGACGTGGCGAATTTTGTCGCCAGCCACCACGACTCCGCCCTGGCCGAGCTGTCCCGTCATGGCATCACCTATTCCAACGCGCGAACGCCGGCAAACTCCGATTCCTTTCCCGGCCTGCTGGCCTTGGTCACCGGTGGCTCGCCCATTAGCCACGGGCTGTTCTATGACGTGAGCTACGACCGCAGCATTTTCGATCCCACCAACACCGCCTGCGCCGGCTCCCCCGGCAACAACATGGTGTTCGACGAGAGCATTGATCGGTATACCGCAGCCAACGTCTCGCTGGACGTGATCGATCCGTCCAAACTGCCACGACACCTGGATTCTCGTGGACGCTGTGTACCGCTGTATCCCCATGATGCGATAACGACCAACACCATTTTCGAAGTGGTGAAAGCCGCCGGCGGGAAAACCGCCTGGGCGGACAAGCACCCTGCCTATGATCTGGTGAACGGTCCTTCCGGCAAGGGCGTGGATGATCTTTATACCCCGGAAATTACCAACGTCGGAGGGCTCGATAACACTGTCAGCGTGGTGTGTACCGTCGAGAATGATGAAAAAAAGGTGAAGGCGATCATCAACGAGATTCACGGCCTGAGGCACGACGGGACTCCCGGAGCTGGCGTCCCCACGGTCTTTGGCATGAATTTTCAAGCGGTGAGCGTGGGCCAGAAGCTTGCTAAAGACAATTCCGATGGCAGCTGCACTGATGACACAGGAAGTTTGAATGGCCAGCCCGGTGGCTACAAGGATGGCGCCGGAACCCCGACCGACGTTCTCGCCTACGCTCTAGATAAGGTCGACGAAGCTTTGGGCGACATGATTCACGCGCTCAAGAGCCAGGGTATCTACGAATCGACTTTGTTCATCGTTACCGCCAAGCACGGCCAGTCGCCGATCAACCCGGTGAAGGTCAACAAGCCGGGTCACTTCGCGGATCTGGTGGCAAGCCTGTCGGACTCCACCACCAATGCTGGCGCGATCGCCATTGCCGCCGCCGCGGCTTGCACTACCGGCTCGTGCGGTTTTGCTCAGGACGACGATATCGCGCTAATCTGGTTGCAGGACCAGAGCCAAACGCCAGCGGCCGCGGCCTACCTGAACGCCAATGCCGGGGCGCTGTTCATCGATGAGGTGCTTTCCGGAGCCGAACTCAAGCTGAAGTTCAACGACCCGGCGACCGACAGCCGCACGCCCGATATCATCGTGCAACCGGTATACGGCACCATCTACACCACCTCGACGAAAAAGAACGCTGAGCACGGCGGGTTCAGCTTCGGCGACACCAACGTCGGCTTGATCGTCTCAAACCCGGATATCCACGCCCACGAGGTCAAGACTCCGGTGGCAACTTCGCAGGTAGCGCCGACCATCCTGGAGCTTTTGGGAATCGATTCCGACGCCCTAAAATCGGTTCGCATTGAGAAAACCACCGTACTGCCCGGACTGACCCACTAACCGCTGCATTCCCGCACCCGCGGGGAGCCATGGACGGGCTGCATCGCGCCGCCCGTCCAGAATTTCTCTGACCTGAGCCCCATCGCGACCACTATTCGACCACTCCGAGTCGAAGCTGAAACAAAACGCGCTCCTTGAAACACCGGGCAGGGAGTATGAGATATTCTTCAGTGCCGCCTATGAACTCCCGCCTAGAAAACAAAGTAGCAATCGTGACTGGAGCAGGCAGCGGCATTGGCCGCGCGTGTGCCTTAGCTTTGATCCGCGAGGGCGCCCGCGTCGTTCTGGTGGGCCGCCGCCAAGACCGGATCGAGGGGGTAGCCTGCGAAGCAGGCGCAGGGGCCGTAGCCGTGGCCGCGGATGTGTCGAAGCGGACTGACATTGAACGATTGATCGAACGGACGGTGAATACGTTCGGCGGAGTCAATGTCCTGGTAAACAACGCTGGAATACTTCACCCGGGAAACGTTGAACAGATCACGGAGCAACAGTGGGATGAAACCTTCAACACCAACGTTCGCGGACTCTGGCAGCTCTCGCGGGCGGTATTGCCGCACCTGCGGAAAGCCGGGGGCGGTTCGATCATCAACATGGCCTCGGTGCTGGGCATCAATGGGGCGCGCCTCCGGGCTGCGTACTCGGCTTCCAAGGGCGCGGTGATCCTGCTCACCAAGTGCATGGCCATCGATCATGGCCAGGAAAGGATCCGCGTGAACGCGATCTGTCCCTCGTTTGTCGAGACCGAATTAACCGCCGCGTACCTTAAGAAAACTCCGGACCCGGACGCGGTGCGGCGGGAACGAATCAACGCGCATCCCATGGGCCGCCTCGGCCAGCCGGAAGACATGGCTGGACTGACCGTCTATCTCGCCAGCGATGAATCGTCCTGGGTGACCGGGGCGGTGTTTCCCGTGGATGGCGGATACTTGGCAGTGTGAGATAGCACTCAGCAATTCAGCTACCGACTGGGAAGCATCCACGTCTTGCACAGAGGATTCATAGGTCCATGGCTGAATGCTGAATGCTGAATGCTGAGTGCCGAACTCCTCACGTATAATCAGACTCATGAGCACTCCCCTTCCCCCGCGTCCCGGACAGCCGCAACAACCGCCATCGCCGCAGCCTTTGCCGGGCGTGGGGGCGATC
>Ga0070697_100000350_pt1 | contig 36254 bp, 41 predicted proteins | sample KBSK1501metaG_FD_65475 | JGI IMG/M metagenome (GOLD analysis project Ga0070697, IMG submission 65475) | Corn, switchgrass and miscanthus rhizosphere microbial communities from Kellogg Biological Station, Michigan, USA - KBS K1-50-1 metaG | ecosystem: Host-associated > Plants > Roots >...
TTCGAACTCGCGAACGGGGTACGCCCGTTACGGCATTTCCAGTGCCGCGCCCTCGACCAGACTAGGCGACCGCTCCGCAGCGAGTCGATTCTATCCGCCGTCTCTCTTGCCCGAGCGGCGCCCCTTGCCGGACGGCCGACCCTCGAGGTTGAAGGCGGCGTTGATCACCGAGAGGTGCGTCAGCGCCTGCGGAAAGTTCCCGAGCATCTCCCCCGTGTCGGGGTCGAATTCCTCGGCGAAGAGCCCGAGGTCGTTGGCGGTCTCGGTCACCCGGCTGAAGAGCGCCTCCGCTTCATCGAGCCGACCCATTTGCGCCAGCACGTTCACCAGCCAGAGCGTGCAAATGATGAAGACGCCCTCCGGCTCATGAAACTCCGAGCGTTCGGGGACGTAGCGGTAAAGGAATCCCTTGTTGCTCAGCTTCTCCTGCAGCACCTTGACGGTCGACACCACCCTCGGATCGGTGACAGGGAGCATCTCGTACATCGCGACCGCCAGCGCGGTGGCATCGAGCTCCTTCGAGCCCAGCGCCTGCGTAAAGGCGCCGATCTCGGAGTCATAGCCGAGCTCGAGGACCTGACGCTTGATGAGATCTCGTGTTCGCCTGACGGCAGTCTTGCGAACTTTTCCCATCCGCAAGGGACGGTCGAGCTTCAAGGCCCGGTCGAGCCCAACCCAGAGCATCACCTGGGAAAAAAGGTAGCGGCGCGGCCGGCGTCGCGACTCCCAGATGCCGGAGTCTTCCAGCTGCCAGTGCTCGAGGATGTAGTCCACGACGTGGAGCAGAATCTCTCGTCGCGGCTTCGGCAGCCGCTTCCTCGATTGCCATGCCGTGTACGCGGTCTGGATCAGCTCGCCGTAGATGTCGAGCTGCACCTGTTCCGCGGCGGCGTTGCCGATGCGAACGGGCTTTGATCCGCGGTATCCCTCGAGCTCGTCGATGACGTACTCGGGGACGCGATCCTCGCCATCGACCGTATACATGATCTGGAAGTGCTCGGGATGGCGATCATGCGCCAGCCGGACCCAGCGCAGGAACCCGTCAACCTCATCTTCGAACCCTAGCTGATGGAGGGCGTTGACCAGGTCAGCGGTGTCGCGGATCCAGGTATAGCGATAGTCCCAGTTGAGCGAACCACCCAGGCTTTCCGGCAAGGAGGTCGTGGGCGCCGCGACGAAGGCACCGGTTGGGAGGTACTGCATCAGCTTCAGCGCCAGCGCCGATCGGTGCAGCGGCTCGTCGAACCGCCCTCGGTAGGTCGATGAGCGAAGCCAGTCGACCCAGTAGTCATCGGTCTGATGTAGGTAGGTGTGCGTCTCGTCCAACGAGATCGGCGTCGGAGGTTTGCGACCCTGCTCCATGTAATGGAGGAGCACAGCGGCACGGTGCCCCGGCATCACCCGCCCGGTGACAATGGCTACACCATCGGCCAGTTCGAGCGGTGCGTCGTCAGGATATTGGAGGAAGACCCTCGCCTCCCCACCTTCAGCCATCAGCATTCCCGGCCGGATTGGCGTGAGCACCGGTTGCCGGCGACCGTAATCGAATCGCGGCTTGAAGGTGAGTCGCCAATCCGTCGATCCGGCGATCGGCTGCATCAAGCGAATCAAGCGCAGCGACTCCGGTGGTTTCAGTCGCTTATTCTTGACGGCAATCGGCATCCAGTCGACCACCCGCATGCGCGCATGGCCGCTGCTCCAGAGAGTCTGGATTACGTTCGAGTCACGGCGGTACTGCCGGTACGCGAGCGCCTCGCCCGGCGGGCACAGCTGAAGGTACCCGCCCTTCTCCCAGTCGAGCAGCCGGCCGAAGATCCATGGACTGTCGAATCGCGGCAGGCACATCCAATCGATGGAGCCCTGCTTGCTGAGCAGCGCGGCGGAGCGCAGGTCGCCGATCATCCCGTAGTCCCGGATCGGCGGATACCGCACGTCGCGATCTGTCACTTGCGACGGCTGCGGACCTGGCGCGGACCGCGGACGTCGAGTGGCTGGCTACGCACCCAGACGTTGAGCAGGACAACCGCCCACATCCGGTAGGGCCGCCACCCCTCGGCCCGTTTCAGCACCGTGGCCCGGTCGGGTCGCTCAGGAAGCGCGTACAGCAACTGGATCGCCCGCGGCGTCAGATCGTCGTCCGTTACGGAGTCCACCAAGCCGGCTCCTCGCATCAAGATACCTTGGGCAAAGAACTCGCCGATGCCTGGAAGCGTGCGCAGCTGCGTCAAGGCATCCAGCTCCGCCAACGATCGGAGACGTGATCGATCCAGGGTCCCCTCCAGGGCAGCCCGTGCCACCTGGTGCAAGCGCTCGATCTTCACCGGCGCGATGCCGGGAAACGCCTCGAGTGCAAGCAGCGCTCTCGGATCGGGAAACGCCCTGAAGGCGGTACCGTTGATCTCGATCCTGGCGCCCGCTTCCTCGGCCAGCCGTTGCCGGATGCGGCGCGTCTGGAGGATCGTGATGCGGTGGCCGATGACGAAGGCACATGCTGCCTCATACGGCGAATGAAACAGCACCGGCCGCAGATTGTGGTACTCCGCCTGCAGCCGGCCAATGACAGGGTCGCGGCGGCCAAGGTCGACGAATCCCGCGCCATCGACGTCGAGAGAAACGGTGGCGAGGGCCTGCTGCCAGGCTCGTTCAGCATCCGCCTCGGCGGCGCCGTAGACGTCACCGGTGATGGCGGCAGCGCCCTGGCGCATAACGACCGCGGCCGAGCTGTTCCAGCCCTCGACGGGAAACGCCATCACGATCCCGTCCCCCAGCCTGGGCCACCCCCCGAAGTGCGTGGCCTGGGGTTCTAGGTCGAACGGTCCCTCAGGGACGATTTCGAATCGTCGCACGCTGCTCCATCCTAGGTCAGTGATCGACGGCCAGCCAAATTGGCTGCGGCGGGCCGGTCAGGACATTCGCTTTTGCAGTAGCGCCCGCTCGGCCGGATTGGCCGTCAACTCCAGGGCTCGCCGCAGCGCGGCTCGGGCCTCCGTTTCACGTCCAAGATCCCGCAGCAGCTCGGCCCGCGTCGCATGGAATAAGTAATAGGTGTCGAGCGCCTCGGTCAGCCGTTCGACATCCGAAAGCGCGGCTCCGGCGCCGTCCCGGTAGCGCCGTGCGATCGCCCGATTGAGCTCCACCACCGGCGATGGCATCTGCTCGAGCAGGGCATCGTAAAGCGCGACGATCTGCGGCCAGTCCGTCTCTGCCCAGGCTCGCGCTTCGGCGTGGCAGGCGGCAATTGCCGCCTGTAGCTGGTACGGCCCTGATCGGTGCATGCTGGCGGCCCGCTGCAAGAGGACAATTGCCGAGGCGATGCGTTCCCGATCCCATCGGTCGCGATCCTGGTCCTGGAGGAGGATGAGGTTGCCGACATCGTCGAACCGGGCCCTGGCACGGGCGAGATGCAGCCGCATCAGCGCCAGCAGGCCGAGAGCTTCTGGCTCATCCGGCATCAGCCGCACCATCAACCCCGCCAGCCAGGCCGCGTCCTCCGCCACGTCCCGCCGCGACGCTTGCTCCCCGGCGGTCGCGAGGTAGCCTTCGTTGAACATGAGGTACAACACGGCCAGAACCTCGTTCAGTCGTTCGGCCAAGTCCCGCTCCGCAGGGACGCGATACGGAATGTTGGCGTCCACGATCTTGCGTTTGGCGCGGACGATGCGCTGAGCGATAGTGGCCTCGCTGGTGATGAAGGCCCGCGCAATTTCGATCGTGGTCAGGCCGGCCACCGCCCGAAGCGTGAGCGCAACCTGCGCCTCCCTCGATAGCGCCGGGTGGCAGCAGGTGAAGATCAGCCGAAGTCGATCGTCACCCTCGGCCGTGTCATCTCTCATGAGGTCTCCTTCCAGTTGAGCGAGCTTGTCCCGGAAGCGAGCCTGACGCCGCAGCTGATCGACGGCCTTCCGGCGGGCGGTCGTCAACAGCCAGGCGCCGGGTTTCTCCGGGATGCCTTCTCTGGGCCAGTGCTGGATGGCTTCGAGCAAAGCCTCCTGCACCAGCTCTTCGGCAAGGTCGAAGTCGCCCAAGATCCGGACCAACGCCGCGGTCAACCGGCCGGTCTCCTCTCGGAAGACCGCGGTCAGCGCGGCGTCGGTCGCGGAACGGTTCTGGTCTAGCGCTGCGGCTCGCCCCGATCGATAATCGGGCGGACTTCGACCGGACCGCCGGTGGGCCAGGCCTTGGCCATCTCGAGCGCCTCATCGAGGTCCGCCACGGTGACTTCGGCGTAGCCACCGATCGTCTCCTTGCCTTCGATGAAGGGCCCATCAGTAACGACCGGCTTGCCGTTGGTGAACTTGACCGTGGTCGCCGTGCGCTCCGGTTGAAGCTCGTGTCCACCAGTGACGTTTTTGCCGTATTTCTCGAACCACTGGTTGATCGGGGCATAGGCCGCTTCCCGCTGTGCCTCGGGCATCGCCTCCCACTGCTTCGCCCGCTCCTTCGTGTCGCCGAACAGCAATACATATTTCATTAAGTGCGCTCCTCCTTTCTGTACAGTACGACGAACAAGCCAGCCCTTGAATCGACAGGGCTTGTTAGTCTGTTGTCCGTGACTGAGTCGGCTCGCTATGGCGATCGGGTCGCGATCCCCGAGCCCTATTCCATCGAGCACATCCCGTTTGCCGACCGCCACGGCCACAGCCGTCAGCTGCTCTGGCTCTGGCTGGCCGCCAACCTCACAATCGCCGATTACGCGATCGGCTTCGTCCCGGTGGCGCTTGGCTTGTCGCTCGGCCCGGCGATCCTAGCGCTGGCGCTGGGCAACATCCTCGGCGGATTGGTGCTGGCCTGGTCGGCCGCCATGGGTCCGGCCGCCGGCTACCCGCAAATGTTCATCGGTCGCCGCGCCTTCGGCCACGTGGGCGGCTACATTCCGGCGGCCCTCAACTGGCTGAGCACGGCCGGCTGGTTCACGGTCAACACCATCCTCGGCAGCTTTGGCATCCAGCTGCTCTTCCCCGGAATCCCATTCTTCGTGGCGGCGGCCATCCTGGTGGTGGTGCAGACGCTGCTCGTCATCTATGGCCACAACCTGATCCAGGCCTTCGAGCGCTACATGGCGCTCATCCTCGGCATCCTTTTCGCCATCGCGACCGTGATCGCGCTGACCCACGGTTCGGCGATCGCGGCCTGGCACCCCAAGCCGGTGGCCGGCACCCTGGCCCTGTTTGCCATCGTGCTCGCCATTTCGTTCTCGTACATCATGAGCTGGTCGCCCTATGCGTCCGACTACTCTCGCTACCTGCCGGAGATCACGTCGCGCTCGTACATCGCCATTTATGTCTTCATCGGCGCCGTGGTCGCCTCCTTCCTCACCGAGGTGGTCGGCGTGCTGGTTGCCATCCTGGCCCCCGGAGCCTCGACCCCGATTGCGGCCCTCAAAACGGCGATGGGTGGCTTTGGCGCCTTTGCGGTTGTCGCCGTTATCCTCGGGGCAACCACCGCGAACGTGCTCAACCTCTACTCGAACACCATCTCGGCGAAGGTGCTCGATATCCGCCTCCCACGCTGGCAGCTCGCCGTTGCTGGCGGCGCCCTGGCCTTCATCGTCGCCCTGATCGGCTACCAGAACTTCACCAACAACTACATCAACTTCCTGGTCGTACTCGATTACTGGATCATGCCTTGGCTTGCGATTGTGCTGCTCGACTTTTACGTATTCAAGCACCGTGAACCGATGGGCTTCAGCGAGGCGCGGGACTGGAATCGGAATGGCCTTATCGCGTTCATCATCGGCCTAGCGGTGTCGATCCCCTTCATGTCCGAGAAGTTCTACACGGGGCCGTTTGCCTCCTGGTTCAGCGGCGCCGATTTCGGGTATTTCATCGGCTTCATCGTGGCCGGCGTGGTATACGCTGTGCTCAATCGCAGTCGCGCGCCGCAACACTAACGACTCGAGGAGGACGGGGATGGCGGACAACCAGCGATCGGTCGAGACCAATGCGAGTCCAGCAACCGTATGGAAGATCTGGTCGGACACGGCCACCTGGCCGCAATGGAATCCGGACGTGCAATCGATGACGCTCAATGGACCCTTCGCCGCCGGCGCCACGGGGACGATGAAGACCAAGCAAGGGACGCGCCAGGTTCAACTGACCGAGGTCGTGCCCGGGCGCTCCTTCCGGTTGGAAACAACCGTCATCCCGTTGACACGGTTTGCCTTCGAATGCCAGGTCTTAGCCGGCCCTGGCGGCAAGACCACGATCAGCCAGGCCATCCGCGTGGGGGGCCCACTGGGAGGCGTGGTCGGTGGAATGATGGGCCCGCAGATCGCCAACAGCTTTCCGGCGTTATTGCAGGGCCTGGCACGCAAGGCCGAAGCGAGCGAAAGCCGAGGTTAGGATTTCGCGGCCGGCCGCTTCGGCACCTCGAGCGTGACTTCGGTCGCGAAACGCGTGTGGACGATATGGACACTCGTCGTCGGGCCGGGTCCTTGCGGGGAACGTCCGATGATATAGATGATGGTCGGTTCCCTCTACCTCGAGCAACTGTCAGATTCCGATCTCGAGCTGCTCGCGTCCGCAGCGGGCGCCCGCGCTGACTTCGGGCGCGATCCCACGCGCCTCGAGGCGTTGATCGACAGTCCCGCCACTTTCCGGCTGCTCTTCAGCGTGCCCGGTCGAGACCCGCTGCTTCGAGGCACCCCATTTCTCATCTTTGCGGTTTTGATCCACCGTGTCGTTCGCGATCTCGGCCAGGCATCGTTCGTCGAAGAATGGGTCGGGCCTCGGCAGCGCGTGCCCGTCTTCGACACCGCCGGCCTTAAGGACTTTGGCGCCGACCCGCTGCGTCGCTTCTTCCTCGCCCAGCTGCTGGCCTCGTACACGAATGTGGCCAGCGGCAGCATGCTGGTCAAGACCAGCCGGGGCTGGCGCCGCCGCCGCTTTAGCGAGCTCGATCCCATGCGGCTGGTCGAGCTGGCGGAGCTGGTTCCGGAGGTCGAGCGACCCTCGGTCTACCGCCGGCTGGGCGACCTGTCGTTGTTCTTGACGGGCATCTTTCCGGATTACGCCGCCGAGCGCCTGGTCGCGGAGCGCGAGCGCCGCGGGCTGGAGCGCGCGCTGCGGCCCGCGGATCGGGAGCAGGCTGAGGGCCACGATGGCATCTGGCTCCTCGAGCAACTCGGGCGGCGCGCCTACCGGATCGCCCAGCAAGGCGCGGATCGCAGCGCGCCACTGGCCACCGTGCTCGCCGAGGTCAGCGAGAATTTTGCTGCAGCCCGCCGGGTCTTGAACTTTCTCACCGACCGCTACCTCTACCCTATGCGGCGCCAGTGGTTCGGTGGGGATTGATGGCGAGCTGGATCGAGTTCTTTACGGCCGAGCCGGCACTCGCCCGCCAGGTCGAGGAGCGATTCGGCATTCGCAAACACAAGACACTCGCGACCCTGCGCAAGGACGGCTCGCCGCGAATCAGCGGCATCGAAGTCGAGTTCGCGGACGGCGAACTGTTGCTGGGCATGATGCCGGGCTCGCTCAAGGTGCACGACCTCGAACGCGATCCACGCATCGCCCTCCACAGTCCGACAGATGATCCTCCCCCGGGCAATCCTCGCGGATGGCCCGGCGAGGCGAAGCTTGCCGGCTACGCGCTCGAGGTCGATTTTCCGGACTCACCGGTCCTGGGCGGCCGGCGCTTCCGCGTCGACATCACCGAAGCCGTCCTGACCCACCTGAATGAGGCAGGCGACCAGTTGGTGGTCGAGTCATGGCATCAGGGAAAAGGAACGCGCCGACTCGAGCGGCGCTGAATCGGGGATCGGCCGACCCGCCGGGCCGGCCGATCCGGTTTAGATCAGGCGCGCGACCTGGCGGCTACTTGCACCGGCACGCCGATCGCAATCAGATTGCCTTCGGAGTCCTTGAACCATGCGCCCTTGGTGCCGCCCACGTCTGCGATGCCATCGACGGTCTTGAGCATGGGGGTGTCGTACTCTTCGAACTGGACGCCCCGGGCCTGGAGATCCTTGACGGCTTGTTCGACGTCCTCAACATCGATCGCCATCTGCGTGTGCGTCCCGGACGCCTTCCCGCTGCTGGGGAACACCCCAAAACCGGTCCCTGGCGCCAGCTCGTACAACAGGCCAAACCCGGCCTCAAGGGTAGGGCTCAACCCCAGCTTGTCGCGATAAAAGGCTTTCGCCCGCTCGAGATCCTGCGCCGGAAGCGTCGCCCCGGCCCGCAATGGCTTAAACATCCGCCACCTCCTCTTTTGGTCGCGAGCATAGCACCGAACGTCACACACTCGCCTTTGTTGACTCCATCAAGTGTTTAATTGAAATTTGAATGAGCCCAACCACCCATCCTGTCCGGTCGCGCAAGGAAGACCGCGAGCAAGCGCTCGTCCAAGCCGCTTTCAACCAGATTGCCGAGCGGGGTTTCGAGGGACTGCGGACGCGCGAGGTGGCGGCGGGCGTCGGCCTGAATATCGCGACGCTGCACTATTACTTCCCGACCAAGGAAGCGCTGATCCGGGGGGTCGTGGGGCACGCCATGGATCGCTTTCGCTCCACCCTGGCTCCCCACGGCTCGCCGGCGGACCAGCTGCGTAACCATCTGCGCGCCGTGCGCAAACTGCTGCGCGACGAACCCGAGGTCGGCGCTGTCATGGGCGAGCTCGCCCTTCGTTCGGCCCGGGACCCTGCGCTCGCTCGCATCATGGCCGAGTCGTACCAGGCCTGGCATCAGACGCTGCGCGGGATGCTCCGGCGAGCCGCTCGAGCCGGCCACCTGGCGCCTGACATTGACAATGACGACGTGGCCGCCTTGATCATGGCCACCCTTACCAGCATGACTCTTCCGAGCACCGCGTCCGCCGATCGCACGGATCGGGCCTTCCGTCAACTGGAACGCTGGCTCGGGCTGGCCGCCCCGAAAAGGCACAGGAGCGTGTCAAGCAAGTGATTGACGGATCTGCTATGCTGATGTCAATCATCTGATTGACTTCACTCGGAGGTTCCGCATGGCTATGCCAGCACAGCAGATCGATCATCCGTCACCGAGGGGCAAGAATGATCCCGCCCGCCCGCCCTTCTTCGTGGGCCTCTTCAATCCCATCGCCAGCCGGCTGCTCCGCGGTGGCATGCCGATGGGTCCCAACGCCCTCCTCACCGTCCGGGGGCGCTCCAGTGGTCTGGATCGAACCACCCCGGTCGCAGTCGTTTCGATCGACCGCCGCCGCTGGGTGATCGCGACTTTCGGCGAGACGAACTGGGCGCGCAATCTTCGAGCCGCCGGGAAGGCGACCGTCACTGTCAATCGTCGAGCCGAACCGGTTGCCGCTCGGGAACTATCGTCGACCGAGGCGGAAGCGTTTTACCGCGACACGCTGGCACCCTACGTGAACACCATCCCTCTGGGCCTGGGCCGCTTCCTGCTGGGCTCACTCCTCGGCGCGAAAGAAATGCTGACAGATCCGCAAGCCGCCGCGCACCATCACCCGGTGTTCGAGCTACGGCCTGCGACTAGTACCGGGTCTCCGGTTGACGAGGCGCCTCCGGCGGGATAACGGGGACCACGAATTCCGGGCGGCTGAGCTCGTACTGCCAGACCCGGGCCGATACGTGGGCGATCACTGACCAGCCCGCGGCTTCATCGAGCCCGTCAACCGAAACCGAGAGGACGTACGAGATCGGTCCATTGACGAGGTAGCCCGAGTCGTTCTCGGTGCCGTACATCGTCCCTACCTTGTGGACCACCGTCGCCCTTCCCGGAAGGCCAGCCGGCATACCCTGCTCGTTCGTGGTGTGGGTCAGCACGGCATACAGCCAGCGCTGGGCGGCCGCAGCGCCCAACCGGCCGAGCGATTCATTGACCCAGGCGGCTGTCAGGTCATCGGTGGTGGTGGTATTGGGGATCCACAGAGCCGACGCGGTCATTCCAATCGATTTCGCGTAACTGTTGAGCGCATCGGGGCCGCCCAGGTAGCGCACCAGGATGTGCGCCGCGGTGTTGTCCGAGTAGCGGCCCGTGCGCAGCGCCAGCTCATCGCGTGAGAAACAGGACCCGTCGTCATAGTCGTCGAACCAGCCGTCTTCGGCATCGTCGGGATCGAAGCAGAGTACATCGGACCCCTGCACCTGACCGGACGCGATCTGCTGCGCCTCCGCCATCAAGAGCGGAACCTTGTACGCACTCGCCGCATAAAAGCTTCGATTGCCGTTGATGGAGAGACTATTCCGTCGCGGCCCGCTCAATTCTTGCAAGCTGATCCCCACCTGGGCCCCGCTTTGTGCCGCGATCGCCTGCAAGTCGGTTTGCAGCTGGTCAAACGCCGATGGGGTGATGACCGTGGTCATCGGCAGTTCTGCCACCGCCTCGGGCGCTGCCGGAGCCAGATGCGGCCGGCTTGGCAGGGGTGTGGCCGGGCGTGGAACGGTCAGGCTGCCGAGGACGCCGCTGCCCGGCAACATGACCAGACCGATAACGAGCGGATGGATGAGCAGGGTCAACAGCCTGCGCGCCGACCCCCGCTTCATGGTTGTGGCCCAGCCTAGGGCGCGTTCCTAACGATCTGATGTGAAGTGGATGAGAAACCGTTGAGGCTCGGCGACCGGGCGGTGTCAACCGACCATCGATTCGGTTAAGGCTGGCGCACGGTCGTCGGCAGGCCGCTTAACGGAGCCTGGTCAGGCACCTCGACGACGACTTGCACGCCGAACGGCGAGCGGTTGTAGGAGACCGATACCAGGCCGCCGATCAACGCCCCGACCAGCGCCGCGAAAGCGCCGACCAGGAGGCCGACGACGGGAATGACGATGAACCAATCGGCCTGCAGACGTTGGAGTACCGGAATCTGGTTGCCGAACGGCAGGAGCTGTTCCGTCACGCCGACGGTAAAAGTGAGCTCGCGCTGCCAGCTCAAGATGGCGCCCGAGAACCAGGAGAGGATGGCCCCGAGCACACATCCACTGACCAGGCCCAGGGCAAACCCGATCCAGCCGCCGGCGATCAGTGCTGCCCGCACCGAGACGGCCACCACCCGCCCGCTTACCTGGTGCATCAGGACAGTACCCGTCGTCGTGGCCGCGGCCGCGTCAGGAGGAGCACCAACAGGATCGCCGCGGGAATGGCAAGCGCGACGGTGAGCGCGTAGGCGAAGTAACCAAGAAATCGCAGCGCCGGGGCCGCTTTTCGCGCCTGGCCGGTCGCCGACGAGACGATCTTCTGCTTCGCGCCCTGTCCGGCACCGCCCGCGAACAGCTCGGCCGCCTGCAGCCCCGCCGGTCGCGGATCTCCGTTGGGCGCGTAGAGGCCGAAGTGCTCGATCTTCACGCCCGGTCGTTGCGTCCAGTAGTCGTCGAGCGTCCACCACACCGCGGCTCCGACGAAGCCGGACGGATTGGTGTCGAGCTCCGATGCCGCCACCTGGTAGGTGTCGGCGAGGATCCGCCGCTGCTCCTCCTGGTCGGCGAGACTGTCGGACCAGCGGCCGTATTCCAGGATGATGACTGGCTTTCGTGGGAAGGTGGCGTGCGCGATCTGCAGTGCGCGACTCGTCCCCGGCCCGGCATCCGGTCCGTAGAACACGCCGTAATAGGTGGTCAGACCGGCGACGTCGAGCGGCCGGCTCGTCCGGTCGTCGGGCTGACTGCCGTAGGCCGCCTGCCCCGTCAGACGCGTTCCGTCGAGGGCTCGATCGAGGTTGTGCAGGGTGGCGAGCGCCTGCTCGCGCTCGATCCCGCCGGTCGATTCGTTGGCAAGGCCGTGGAAGAGCACCGATGGGTGGTTCATGTCACGCAGGTCCATTTCGCTCAACATCTCCTGCGGAATGCCCCGGTCCATCGCGATCGTGAAGGTGGCAGGCGTGTAGTGGTAGAGGGGGATCTCCTCCCAGATCGCGTAGCCCAGCCGGTCGGCCAGCATGAGCAGCAGTGGGTTGGCCGGATGATGGTCGGCGCGGATGAGCTGGACGTTGATGGCGTTCGCTTTCTCGAGCAGGATCATGATGTCGTCCGGCGTGACGACCGGACCGCCGCGTGGCCGGCCGTTCACCGCAGGATAGACGCGCTCGTCATGCAGCGCGACTCCCGAGTAGGCGACCGGGTTGCCGTTGAGCAGGAGGCGCGGCGACTGGGCATCGACGCCGATGTGACGCAGGCCGAAGGTTTCGTACAGCTGATCCGACCGTCGCTCCTGCCAGAACACCTGGACCTGGAGAACGTACAGCGCCGGTGACTGCGGCGACCAGAGCGCGGCATTGGTGAGCAAGAAGCTGGCGTGCACCTGGTTGGTCCCATCGCGAGCGAGCTCGCCGGCATCGATCCGCTGCGACGCGATCGGCACCGCACCCTCCGGGATCAGGCTCGTCGGATCAGGGTCGGTCAGGTTGGTGAGGTCCACCGTCGCGGGCAGGATGTCGAGGCCGACCTCGACCGGAGTGGGATCTCCCCCACGCTGGTGCAGCGTGACGGCAATGTCGGCACCGTCGAGATGGGGAACGACGTCGGCGCGGGCGGCATAGACGGGCGCGGTCGCCTCGATCCAGACCGGCTGGGTGAGCCCACCATAGTTCCACCAGTCGGTGAGGCCCCAGGGCACGATGTCCTGGCGCGTGCCCCACGGTGGGTTGTCGACGCGGACCGCGATCGTGTTGACCTCGTTGGGCACCACCGCGTCCGTCGCATCGAAGGCAAACGGGGTCGAGCCGCCCTCGTGGTAGCCGAGCCAGTGGCCGTTCAACCAGACGTCTGCGATGTAATTGACGGCACCGAATTTCAGCGTGACGGTCTGGTTCTGCCATTCGGCGGGCACATCGAAGTCCTTCCGATACCAGGCCCCGTCAGCTGACGAGGCGGGCGGTGGATCGAAGGATCCCGGCACGGCGAGGGTGGACCACCGCGTGTCGTCGAACGCGGTCGATTCACGCCCGGCAGCGTCGGCCACGATCTCCTTGAGTGACGCTGATCGCACCGCGAGCGACAGATCGTGGTTCATCTCCGTCGATTGAACCCGCCAGAGCCCATCGAGGTCGAGGCGTCGCCGCGGTTGATAAGAGAATGTCGGAACCGGGATGCCGTTCTGAAAGGCGATCCGATTGCCACCAACCGTCTTCAGGCTCAGGGTGGGGGCCAGTTCGGAGGCGGCCTCCGGGCTGGCGCAAGCTGAGAGCAGAAGCCCGAGGACGACGTTAGCCAGAACGAGGCCGGCGAACCGGTGGGCACCGCGCAACGAGGTGCATTATCGGTCAGTTCGCGTACGGAGGCTGCTGGGCTCGAGGTGGTGTTGCGCGAGGAGCTGTCGGACCGCCTCGCCGCCCTCGAGTTTGAGGGCGGCAGCCGCCACCTTGGCGCAGTCGGCCGCACTCAGCTGCCGGATGGTGGCTTTGATCCGCGCGACCATCGGCGGGTGCACGCTCAATTCGTTCACACCAAGGCCGACCAGCAGTGGCACCGCCCACAGGTCGGAAGCCATCTCACCGCAGACGCCGACCCAGCGCCGGTGCTGACGGGCCGCCCTCACGACCTGGTCGATCATGCGGAGCAGCGCGGGGTGCAGGCTATCGGCAAGCGGCCCCAACTCCGGGTTGGTGCGGTCGGCGGCGAACAGGTACTGGGTGAGGTCGTTGGTGCCGAGACTGAAGAAGTCGACCTCGCGGGCAAGCACATCGGCGCCGATCGCGGCCGCCGGCACCTCGATCATGATGCCCACCTGCAGGCGCGGCCCATTGACCGCGGCCGCATTGACATCCTTCACCGCCTCGGCCAGGATCGCCTTCGCCTGGCGCACCTCGTCGACTGTCGAGACCATGGGGAACATCAGCCGCAGTGGATGCTTCGCGGCGACCCGAAGCGCCGCCCGCAACTGGTCGGCCAGCAGATCAGGCCGACGGAGGAGCTGGAGACGAAGGCCACGCACGCCGAGTGCGGGGTTGGCCTCGGAGGGCTGCGGCAGGGCGGGAAGCGGTTTATCCGCCCCGACGTCGAGGGTCCGCAGGATGACCGGCCGGGTCCCCATCGCCGCCGTGACGGCTTCGAGCATCGCGACCTGCTCATCCTCGGTGGGCAACTGGTCCGAGCCGAGAAAGAGGAACTCGCTGCGGAGGAGACCGATGCCATCGGCGCCGGCGGCCGCAGCGCGCTGCGCGTCCTCGAGGTTGGCCGCGTTGCTGCCGACCTCGACCCGACGGCCGTCCCGGGTGAGGGCGGGTTCCGCATCGACCGCCAACCTGGCCGGGCCAGCGAGATCTCGAACCGCGTCCGCCGGTGGATCGAGGAGGACCGTGCCCTCATCGCCGTCGAGGAGCAGGGCCTGGCCATCGGCGACGGCGTCGACCAGGCCGGGGATCCCAACCACCGCCGGCAGGCCGAGCGCGCGAGCGAGGATCGCCGTATGCGCGGTCGCCGTTCCCTGCTCGGTGGCGAAGCCGACTACGAGCGCGCGGTCGAGCCCGGCCGTTTGCGAGGGGGCTAGGTCGCGCGCCACCACGATCGAGGGCTGGGACGGCATCGCCGGCGCGTCGCTCAACCCGAGCAGGGCCCGACGCACCTGGCCAACCACATCGTCGACGTCAGCGGCGCGCGCTTGAAAGACCGGGTCCGGTGATGCCCGCAACATGGCGGCGAAGGGCGCCATCGTCTCGGCCACTGCGACATCCGCGGCGGTCCCCTGGATGACCCGCTCGCGGGCGCCCTCGAGCAGAGCTGGATCCTCGAGCATCAGGGCCTGGGCTTCGAGGATGCCGGCTTCGGCCGACGCGCCGACGCCGTGAAGTCGCGCCGTGGTCACCGCGAGGCGCGCCTTGACGTGCTCGACGGCGCGCTCGAGCTCGTCAGCACCTGCCTCGCCCGTCGGTCCTGGCATTGTGCTCTCGAGCGGTATCTCCTTCCATCGCCAGGCGGGCGCGAATGCCTGCCCCGGAGCCGCGGCAATGCCCTTGAGCTGGGTCCGCCCGGAGCTATTCGCCGAAGTCACGATCGACGAGGTCGGTGAGCGCCGCGACCGCGGCATCCGCCTGCGGGCCATCGGCGCGAACCGTGATCGTCGTTCCCTGGCTGACGCCCAGCGTCAGGACATTGAGGATGCTCTTGGCGTCGCGAACAAGGCCGTCCTTCACGACTTCGACGCGCGTGTCTTTGAAGCGTGCGGCCGTCTGCACGAAGAGCGCGGCCGGGCGCGCATGGAGTCCGACCTTGTTCATGATGGTCAAACGGCGTTCGGTTATGACGTTATCGCCTCCCTCTCAGGCGTAGTCTGCAGCCAAGACCGCGTTCGGTCAAGGTCACTCACGGGGTTCACGGATCCGAACGCGGCCGCAGCCCCGTAAAATCGAAGCCTTACAAGGAGGTGGCGATGGCCACTCGGACGACCGTCGCGCTGGGCCGCCCGCGCGCCGTCGATGGATCGTTGAGCCGCCTTCTGGAGGCCTTCGGCCGCGTGCCGGTCGCAGCCGTCATCCGCCGCGGTGAGGAATTGCCACGGGCACTCGCCTCGCAGGTTCCTGTGGTGTTCTTCCTGCGAGCCCCGGCATTCCACCTCGGTCCCCTCGTGTGGGCGGTGCAGGCGCGCGGCAAGCTGGCCTTCGTCCACATCGACTTGATCGCCGGCCTGGGCAAGGATCGAGCGGGCATCGCCTTCCTGGCCAGGGAAATCGGCGTCAACGGGATCATCACGTCCCACAGCGGCCTGGTGGCGGCGGCCCGGGCGGAAAAAGTGATCGCGGTGCAGCGGCTGCTGCTCTACGACGACCTGGCCCTGCCGTCGGCGTTGTCGGCCTTGGACCACGCACGTCCCGACATCGTGGAAGTCCTTCCTGGCGTGATCTTTCCGCTCGTCGTCGACGAGATCCGGTCCCGGCTCCCGCTGCCCATCATCGTGGGCGGCTTCGTGACCGAGCCCGAGCAGCGCGATGCGGCATTGCAGCGGGGTGCGCTGGCGATCAGCACCAGTACGACGGAGCTGTGGCCATGAGGACGCCCGGCGTTCTCGGAGTCATGCTCCCGGCCGTCCGCGACGGCGCGTCGTTGAACCAGGCTCTCGATCTGGGCTATCGCCAGGTCTTACTCGAGCGCGGCAGCCTGCTCGCCCTGGTCGGACCGCTCGCCGGGGCCGCCCGCCGGGGGATCGCGATCTTCGTGAACCTCGATGCCGTGGAAGGTCTCGCGCCCGATAGCGCCGCGCTCGCGTTCCTGGCCACCGACCTGGGGTTTTCGGGAGTGCTATCGGTCAAGCCGCACTTGCTCAAAGACGCGAGCCGGTTTCGCTTGCGCACCATCCAGCGCATCCACGCGCTCGACTCGACGGGGCTCGAAACCGGTCTTCATTCCCTGGTGTCCCCGTCACCCTACGCGATCGCGATTGCACCGGGGGTCGCGATCCCCCAGGTGATGCCGATCATCCGTTCGATCACCGACGCGCCGGTTTGGGGCACAGGATTCATCAGTTCCCCGGAACAGGCCGGGGCGGTCCTCCACGCCGGCGCCGCCCTCGTCTCCAGCGCTCGCCTCGAAGTCTGGCGCGACTTCAGCCGCACGCCCAACTCCTGATCATCGCTCGTCCCGATGGGCGATTGACACGAGCGGACACGTGTGCTATGAACACGGTGCAGGCGACTGGCGGGACACTGAAGGGAAAAGTCCTGACCTATGCGCTCCAAATGGAGCGTGCAGGTTAGGGCTTTTTGTTATTGCTTGCCAAAGGAGGTGCCAAGGGGACATAGACCGTCATCCAGGCGTCATCACGCGACCTTTAATCAAAGAGGAGGAGGCAAAACAATGGCGGTAGCCGAAGAAAGTTGGACTAAAAAGTACCTGGGCGAAGTGCTGGGGGTTTTCGTCCTGGTCTTCCTGGGCGACAGTTTCGTCGCTTATGCCGTTGCCGGCGACGGGAACGGCTTCCTGGCCGGACTGCTCGGGGCAGGATTCTTCTGGGGATTCGCGGTCACGCTGGCGATCTACGCGTGCGGCGCGGTCTCGGGCGCCCATCTGAACCCGGCTGTGACGCTGGCCCTGGCCTGGCGTCGTGGTTTCCCATGGTCGAAGGTGCCGGGATACATCGTCTCTCAGGTCGTCGGCGCGTTCATTGCCGCGGCCGGCGTGTCGTTTGTCTGGAACGGGCTCATCTACAACTACGAGCACACCGCCAAGACGGTGATCGACCGCGGTGGCGCGAATGGGATCGAGAGTGGGCTCATCTTTTCCGCGAACTGGCCACATCCGCTGTTGATCGGCCATAATGCCGCCGCGCTGCAGATCGATCCCTGGTGGGTCGGGGCGGGCACCGAGATCATCATTACGGCGATCCTGGTGATCACCGTCCTCGGGATCATCGAAGACCGGATGCCCTCGGCCGCGAACGTGGCGCCGCTGGCAATCGGCATCGTGGTAGCGGCCCTGGTCGGGCTCTTTGCGCCGATCGAAATGGCGTCCTTGAACCCGGCTCGTGACTTCGGGCCGCGGCTCTGGATGCTGTTGATTGGATACGGCTCGAACGCGATCCCCGGGCCGAACTTCAACATCTGGATCACGACCCTGATGCCATTGGTCGGCGGACCACTGGGCGCTTGGATCTACGACTTCGTGGTGCACCAGCACCTACCGGTGCCCGTCGGTCCGGACGTTGCGGAGAAGGTAGTGGAATCGGCGCGGGCGCGGGCGTAGGAGGATTGTGTCTCGACGGCTCAATCGACAACTCGGCAAGGCCCCGGGCGGGCGAGGGATCGAACCCTCGCCCCGCGCTCGGGCGGCCCGCACACCTCTCCAGCGGCTGAATCGCATTTTGTTGTTCGGCGGGGGCGGCCTGGCGGTCGGCGCCGTGCTGCTGGCACTGCTGAGGTCGCCGTTCGACCCGATGGCGCTGGGGATCAACCTGGCGGCGATTGGTCTCGGACTACTGATGGGGAAGGGAATCGGACGGTTCATGTTCCGACGCGTCTTGCCGACGGCAAACAAGTAACAAGGAAGAGGAGGCAGCGATGGCAGAAGCGGCAGTAACAACCCGGCTCAAGAAGTTGATCAACACGCCGGAAACCGAGGTCAAGGACGCCATGGCCGGGATGGCCGCGGCGCACTCCGACCTGATCCGGGTGGAGTACGACCCGAACGTGATCATCCGCAAAGACGCGCCCAAGAAAGGCAAGGTCGGCCTGGTCTCGGGCGGCGGCAGTGGTCACGAGCCGTTGCACGGCGGGTTCGTCGGGGTCGGTATGCTCGACGCGGCCTGTCCGGGGGCGGTTTTCACCTCGCCGACTCCCGACCAGATGGCGCGGGCGACGGCGGCGGTCGACGGTGGCGCCGGTGTGCTTCACATCGTCAAGAACTACACGGGCGACATCCTGAACTTCGAAATGGCGGCGGAGCTGGCCCGAGGGGAGGGCGCCAAAGTCAACGCGGTCATCACCAATGACGACGTCGCCGTCCAGGACAGCCTCTACACGGCGGGCCGTCGCGGTGTGGGTGTCACGGTGCTGGTGGAGAAGATCGCCGGCGGCGCGGCGGAAGCCGGCGCCAACCTCGATACGGTGACCGAGCTGGCGAAGAAGGTCAATGCCAACGGCCGGAGCATGGGGATGGCGCTCACATCGGCCATTGTCCCGGCGGCCGGCAAACCGACCTTCGAGATCTCAGACGACGAAATGGAGCTGGGCATTGGCATCCATGGCGAGCCCGGAAGGGAACGGACCAAGCTGAAGTCCGCGGACGAGATCGCGGAGATCCTGACCATGGCCGTCGTCAACGACATCCCGTTCAAGGCCGGCGACGAGGTCCTCGCCTTCGTCAATGGCATGGGTGGCACGCCGCTGATCGAGCTGTACGTCGTCTACAACGCGGTTTACCGGTATCTGACCGGGCGAGGCATCAAGGTCACACGGTCGCTGGTCGGCCCCTACATCACCTCGCTCGAGATGGCGGGCTGCTCGGTGACGATCTTGAAGCTCGACGCGGAGACCACCAAGTTCTGGGATGCGCCCGTGCACACGCCGGCGCTTCGCTGGAGGGTCTAAAGCAACACATGGCGGCGACCAGCGCGCAGATCTACAACTGGCTGGAACGCTATGCCGGCATCGTAGCCGAGCAGAAGCAGTATCTGACCGGGCTGGACGCCGCTATCGGCGACGGTGATCACGGCATCAACATGGACCGGGGATTCCAGACTGTGCTGGTCAAGCTCGCCCCGGTCAGCGACAAGGACGCCGGCACCCTCCTCAAAACGACCGGCATGGCGCTGGTCGGCTCGGTGGGGGGCGCCGGCGGACCGCTCTACGGCACCTTCTTTTTGCGGGCCGGCGCGGCGCTCGATGGAAAATCCGAGATCTCCGACCGGGATCTCGTGGGAGCGCTCGAGGCGGGGCTGAAGGGTGTGGTGGAGCGGGGCAAAGCAAACCCCAACGACAAAACGATGGTCGACGCCCTTACCCCCGCTGTGGCGCGGGCAAAGGAATCGCTTGATGGCGGAGCCTCGCTGGAGGAGGCCCTCGCCGCGGCGGCAGACGCGGCCGAGGAAGGGATGAAGGCGACGATTCCACTCAAGGCGCTGAAGGGACGCGCCAGCTATCTCGGCGATCGCAGCATCGGCCACCAGGACCCGGGCGCGACCTCGTCCTACCTGTTGTTGCGCGCGTTGAGCGATAGCCTGGCGGCGCTACCCCAGCAAGCAAAATCGACCACGTAAGGAGGATGGGAATGGCGGACAAGAAGTACGCGGCGGCTGTGGACCAGGGAACCACCGGTACGCGTTTCATGGTGTTCAGCCACGATGGCAAGGTCGTATCGACCGATTACCTCGAGCACGAGCAGATCTACCCCAAGCCGGGATGGGTCGAGCACAACCCGATGGAAATCTGGGAGAAGACGCAGCGCGTGATCAAGGGCTCGATGCAAAAGGGCGGGATCAAAGCCGACGAGATCTCGGGCATCGGCGTCACCAACCAGCGCGAGACCACGGTGGTCTGGGAGAAGAAAACCGGAAAGCCGGTCCACAACGCCATCGTCTGGCAGGACACCCGCACCATCGACATCTGTCAGAAGCTGATCAACGACGGCGTCGAGCCACTGGTCAAGAGTAAGACCGGTCTTGTCGTCGCCACCTATTTCTCGGGGCCGAAAATCCAGTGGATCCTTGACAACGTCTCGGGCGCGCGCGCATCGGCCGAGCGCGGGGACCTGCTGTTCGGCAACATCGATACCTGGGTCATCTGGTGGCTGACGGGCGGGCCCGAGGGCGGGGCGCACGTCACCGACTACAGCAACGCCTCCCGGACCATGTTGATGGACCTCAAGACACTCGACTGGGATGCCGAACTGCTCAGCAAGATCAAGGTGCCGCGGGCCATGCTGCCGCAGATCCGGCCGTCGAGCGATAAGAAGTTCTATGGCCAGACGAAGGCGAACGGGGCGGTGGGCGGCGTCGTACCGGTATGCGCGGACCTCGGCGACCAGCAGGCAGCCCTCTTCGGGCAGACCTGTTACTCACCGGGTGAGGCGAAGAACACCTACGGCACCGGGAACTTCATGCTGCTCAACACCGGGACATCGCCTGTCCCGTCGAAGAGCGGGCTGTTGACCACGGCTGCCTACGGCCTCGAGCAAGGCAAGTCGATTTATGCGCTGGAAGGCTCGATCGCGATCACCGGTGCGGCCATCCAGTGGCTGCGTGACAACCTCGGGCTCATCAAGGACGCGTCGGAAACCGAGGCGATCGCGAAGTCGGTCGACGACGCGGGTGGCATCTACTTCGTGCCGGCGTTCTCCGGCTTGTTCGCCCCGCATTGGGACATGTACGCCCGCGGTGCGATCGTCGGGCTGACCCGCTACGTCAGTCGGGCCCACATTGTGCGGGCGACCCTCGAGGCGATCTGCTACCAGACCAAAGAAGTTGCGGACGCGATGGAGGCGGACTCGGGCGTCAAGCTGACCACCCTCAAGGTGGATGGCGGGGCGGTCAAGAACGACTTCCTGATGCAGCTGCAGGCGGACATCCTCGGCGTCAAGGTCATCCGTCCCCAGGTTCAGGAGACGACGTCGCTGGGTGCCGCGTATGGCGCCGGCCTGGCGACCGGCTTCTGGAGCACGCTGGACGAGCTGCGCAAGAACTGGCAGGTCGACAAGGTCTTCGAGCCAAAGTCCACCGAGGAGCAGCGCAAGGCGGGGCTCGCCGGCTGGAAGAAGGCGGTCGAACGGACGCTTGGCTGGGTCGAGAAAGAACCGGCAAAAGAAGCGGTAGGGGCTGGCGCGAAGGCGTAGAAGAGCGCGCTAGGATGAGGGGAAAGGGCCACGCGGTCCTTTCCCCTTTCTCTTAATGCCTGACACCAGCACGGGCGTTGTCGTCATCGGGGGTGGGTCGACGGGCGCCGGGGTGCTCCGCGACCTGACCCTTCGCGGCATCGATGCCATCCTGGTCGAGAAAGGCGACCTGGCATCCGGGACCACAGGGCGCTCCCACGGTCTGCTCCATTCCGGCGGGCGTTACTGCGTCAACGACCTGGCCGCCGCCATCGAGTGCGTCGAGGAAGGGCGCATCCTCCGCCGCATCGCGCGCACCACCGTCGAGGACACCGGCGGCTATTTCGTGTCAGTCTCGGAGGAGGACGAGGCGTGGGAGCCGCGCTTCGTCGAGGGATGTCAGAAGGCAGGGATCACATGCGAACGAATCCCGGTTGAGGAGGCGAGGCGCCGTGAGCCGGCGCTCTCGACCCATGTGCGGACGGTCTTCTGGGTCCCCGAAGATGGCCACCTCGACCCGTTCTACCTCGTGGTCGGCAACGTCGAGTCTGCGCGACGTCGCGGGGCGCAGATCCGAACCTACACCGAGGTCATCGGCTTTACCCGGAATGGCAATCGCATTTCCGGGGTGCTGACGCGGGACGCCCTCACCGGCGAAGAGACCTCGATCGGCTGCCAGGCGGTGATCAACGCCACCGGGGCATGGTCGGGATTTGTTGCCCGCTTGCTGGATGTCGAAGTCAAGGTCGTCCCGGTCAAAGGCGTCATGGTGGTGCTCTCGCGACGCCTGGCGCACGCCGCGATCAACCGTTGCCACAAGCCCGGCGACGGCGATATCGTCGTCCCCGGCCTGAGCGTCGCCATCCTGGGCACGACGGCGGTCAAGGTACCGCACCCCGAAGTGCTACCCATCGAATGGAATGAGGTGCAGCTGCTCATCGACGAGGGGGCGAAGATGCTGGACGGCGTGACCACGGCGCGCGCGATGCGCGCCTATGCCGGCGTGCGGCCCCTTTACGACCTGGGCGCGGAAGCCGAGGGCCGTGAGATGAGCCGCAACTTCGCCGTCATCGACCACGAGGAACGGGACGGCATCGCGGGCTTCACCAGCATCGTCGGCGGCAAGGTCACCACCTACCGCTTGATGGCGGAGCGCGTCACCGACCTGGTCGCCCGGCGGCTCGGCGTCACCACCGCATGCACGACGGCGGAGGTGCCGCTGAACGACCGCGACGACGAAATGGATCAGTTGCGGCACCGGCCAGCGCAACTCGGGATGCCCAAGCCGCACGGCGATGAGCTCGCGCTCCAGCCGCTGCTCTGTGAGTGCGAGCTGGTTCGCCCGCAGGACGTCGAAACGTGGATGCAGGACCCGGCGGTCCGCACGCTGGAAGATATCCGTCGGCGCACCCGGTCGGGGATGGGGCCATGCCAGGCGGCCATTTGCTCCTACCGGCTCGCCGGACGCATGGTCACCGACCGGGGCGTCGATGGACGGACCGCGACCCGCGCGATGGCGGACTTTCTCGAGACACGATGGCGCGGTGTCCGGCACGTGTTCTGGGGAAGCCAGCTGCGGCAGGCGCAGGTCACAGCCGGGCTGCACCTCGAGCTCTTCAACCTCGACCGCCAGCTGATGGAATCTCTCGCTCACCCGCTGCGGGAGGCAGAGCTTCTCCCTCCCCCGCTGGCGGGGGAGGGTCGGGGTGGGGGCCCTGCCCCCGAAGCCGTGGAAGCGGTGGGCCAGCCGTGAAGGCCGACATCGCGGTCGTCGGGTCGGGGTTGAGCGCACTCGTCGCCACCCGCACCCTCCAGAAGGCGGGTCGCAATCCTGTCCTCATCTGGCCCGGGCTCTCCTCGCTCTACTTTCTCTACGCCACGGTCGACGTGCTGGGTTACATGAATGCCACCAGCGCGCAGCCGGTGGAGGAGCCGGTCACCGGCGTCCGCCAGCTGATCGCCGACAACCCGGATCATCCATACGCGCGCGCCGGCTTGCCGGCGCTCCAGGACGGAAGCAACCTACTGCTCGATTGGCTGCGTGAGGCAGGGTTCGACTGGCAGGGGACGCTGGCTCGCAACCTCCTCCTCCCCACCGCGACCGGAACGCCCAAGCCAAGCTGCCTGGTGCCGACCTCGATGGTTGCCGGTGACTTGCAGCGCGACGAGCCGATCGTCTTCTGCGGCTTCGACGGCTACCAGGATTTCATCCCGGAGCTGGCCGCCGCCAACCTCGCGCGCGGCTGGAACGGCGGACACCGGACCCTCACCGCTGTTCGCGTCTCGCTACCTGGCGTCAAGCCCGATCGCCTCTTCACGTCGATCGACCTGGCGAGAAGCTTCGAAGACGCGACCTTCCGGCGCGATGTCGCCGGCCGGCTACGCCGCGCGGTCACGGACGACGGCGCCCGGCTTGGGATGCCGGCCGTCCTCGGCCTGACGCACGACAATGACGTCCACGCCGAGTTCGAGAAGGAGACCGGTCACCCAGTTTTCGAAATTCCCACGGTTCCGCCGTCGGTGCTCGGCCTCCGCCTCTTCGATCGGCTGCGCCGTCACCTCCAGGAAACCGGCGTCGAGATGATCTGGGCGGCCCCGGCGCACGACGCGGAGGTCGCCAATGGACGCTGCCTGCGCATTCACCTGAAGTCTGCCGGCCGGGAACAGCCGGTCGAAGCCCGGGCCTACATCCTCGCGCTCGAAGACGCGGTCGACGGGGCATGGCGTGCGGGAGCGCACATGGTGCGCGACCCCTTCTTTCACCACGTGCTCGCGCAGCATGCGACCCCGGCCGAGCGCACCGACGAGTCGCTATTCCAGCCGCAGCCGTTCGCCACCATCGGGTATCCCGTCAGCGACCGTCTGCAGCCGATCGACAAGAACGGCTACCCGCTCGCCGCGAATGTGTTCGTGGCCGGTGGCGGGATCGCCGGCTACGACCCGACCGGCATCAAGGCTCGGGGCGGCATGGCGATCGCCACCGGGTATCGCGCCGCACAGGAAGCGATGGCGGCATGATCACCGAAGACCGGGAGACATTCTCGGATACGGTCGAAGAGGAGCACTCGGTCGAGGCCTGCACCAAGTGCACGGCCTGCAACACGGTCTGTCCCGTGGCCCGCTCCACCGAGATCTTTCGTGGCCCGAAGTCCCTGGGGCCCGAATCGGAACGCTACCGAGACCCGCACGAGGCGACGGTCAGCGCCGGCCTCGACCTCTGCTCCGGTTGCAAGCTTTGCGAAGTCACCTGCCCATCGCAGGTCAGCATCCAGGAGTACATCCGGCGCGCGCAGAACAAGGGGGCCCGTGAGAAGGGCCGCACCCTGCGCGATTGGCTGCTCGGACACACACGCCTGCTCAGCCGCTTCGGCAGCCTGACCGCGCCGCTCGCGAACTTCGGGAATCACAATCCGCTGTTCCGCTTGTTGATGGAGCGAGTCGTCGGCATTCATCGAAAGCGGCCGCTACCGAAGTATCAATGGCTGACGTTCGAAAGCTGGTTCAAGCGCCATTCCTCCCTCCCCCGCGAGCGGGGGAGGGTCGGGGTGGGGGCCTCGAGTCGCCGCACGGTCGCCTACTTCTATGGCTGCTGGGTCGATTTCAACGAGCGACGCCTGGGGCAGCAGGTGGTGGCGGTGCTGGAGCGCAATGGGATCGAGGTCATCGTGCCCCGCCAGCAGTGCTGCGGCATCCCGGCCGTGGTCAACTCGAACACCGACCTGGCGCGCAAGTACGGCGTCGAGAACGTGCGACGCTTGAGCGCGCTTCCGGCCGGCGTCGACATCATTGCCAGCTCGACCTCCTGCGGACTGATGCTCAAGCACGACTACGCGCACCTCCTCGAAATCCCAGGCGCCGAGCAGGTCGGATCGCGCGTCTATGACATCTGCGAGTACCTCTGGATGCTGCACGAGTCGGGCGAGTTGGACGTCGAATTTCAGCCGGTCGACACCCGCGTGCTCTACCACGCACCGTGCCACTTGAAGTCGCACGGCATCGGTTACCCGGCGATGCGTTTGCTCCGGTTGATCCCCGGGGTGCGTGTCGAAGAGGTCGACGAGGGCTGCTGCGGCATTTCCGGGACCTACGGCGTCAAGGTGGAGAAGTACGACCTCTCGATGAAGATCGGCAGCCGGCTCTTCGAAGCCGTCAAAGCCGCCGGGAGCGATTCGGTGCTGGCCGACTGCGAGACCTGCCGCATGCAAGTCGAGCATGGCGCGGGGTCGCGTTCGGCGCATCCGATCGACATTCTGGCGAGGGCCTATGGCTACCGTTAGCCTGGTGCTGGTGTCGCACAGCCTCCAGCTCGCCGAAGGCGTGCGCGAGCTCGCGAGCCAGATGACGCAGGGCAAGGTCAAGATTGCCGTAGCCGGCGGCACGGCGGACGGTCGCCTGGGCACGGATGCCAATGCCATCCTGGGTGCGATCGAAGGGGTCCGCGGGCCGGAGGGCGTGCTGATCCTGGTCGACCTCGGCAGCGCCGTACTCAGCACCCAGATGGCAATCGAACAGCTCGGCGATGGTCAGGGGCGGGTCCTCCTCAGCAACGCGCCCTTCGTCGAAGGGGCGGTGATCGCCGCGGTCGAGGCATCGATCGAGAGCGACCTCGACGCCGTAGCCGCCGCCGCGCTGGGCGCACAGCAGATGGAAAAGGTGTCGCCCTAGTGGCCACCAAGGTCCAGCTGCCGGACGGTTCCCACCTCGAGGACGGCGAGGTCGTGGTCAAGACGGCGAAGGACTGGGGCCTGTCGGTCAAGTCGCTGGTGCTGACAAACCGGCGGCTATTCTGCCCGGCTGACTTGACCGGCCGCTCCACGGTCACCCTCCCGTTGACCGACGTGCTCAGCGTCGAGCTCAAGAAGCACTGGATCGGCTTCTCCACCATCGTTGTCGAGACAAAGAACAGGCGGCCAGCTTCGTTCGGGGTCCACATCAACGGTCAGCTCGTCAGGTCGGACATCGCCGCCGCCGTCGACCTTGCGAAGCAATCCGCGGCATTGGATTCGTCGACGCCGGCGTCGTCCACGCCCACCGGCGATCGATACGACCAGCTTCGCAAGATCAACGAGCTCAAACAATCGGGTGTGCTTACGGAGGCCGAGTTCGAGGAGGAGAAGGCGCGGATCCTCAAGCAACCGTAACCCGCGCCACCGGGATGGCGCTTCGCCCCCTTGGCGCCACCGGGCTCCAGGTCACGCCGATCGGGTTCGGGCTGGCGGCCGTTGGACGCCCCGGCTACATCACGCTCGGTCGGGACCACGACATCGGCAGCGACCGCAGCGTCGAGTCACTGGAACGACGGTCGCATGACGTCCTCAACGCCGCCTACGACGCGGGCATTCGCTACTTCGATGCCGCGCGCTCGTATGGCTTCGCGGAACGCTTTCTGGCATCGTGGCTTCAGCAGCGCGCACTCGCACCAGGGGCGGTGACGGTGGGATCGAAATGGGGCTACACCTACGTCGGTGATTGGCGGGTCGATGCCCGGATACACGAGGTGAAGGATCACTCACTGGCCGCGCTCCGCAGACAGATCCAGGAGAGCCGGTCATGGCTCGGCGAGTATCTCGACCTCTACCAGATCCATTCGGCGACGCTGGAGAGTGGTGTCCTCGACGACCATGCCGTCCTGGCTGAGCTAACCGCCTTGCGCGCCGGCGGACTCACGATCGGCCTCTCGGTCAGCGGCCCGCGTCAGGCCGAGGTGATCCGGCGGGCGCTCACGGTGCGCATCGACGGGGTCAACCCGTTCCAATCGGTGCAGGCGACCTGGAACCCTCTCGAACCGTCGGCCGGCCCGGCGCTGGCGGACGCGCACGATGCCGGCTGGGGCGTGATCATCAAAGAGGCGCTGGCCAACGGTCGGCTGGCGTCGCAGGACCGTACCGCGATCGCGGCCGCCCTCGCCAATCCGTGGGTCGACGTCGTACTCTCCGGCGCGGTCACCGTCGAGCAGCTTGGCAGCAATGTCATGGCCGCGACGATGCCGCTTGCACCGGATCAGCTCACCGAGCTGGCAAAGCTGGCCGAGCCGGCTGACCAGTACTGGAAAGAGCGCAGCCAGCTAGCCTGGAGCTGACCACAGGAATGGCCGACCCGAAATGCAGCCGGCCATATATGCCGGGATACGGCCTGCTCGATGCGGCCCAGGGCACCGGCCTGCTGCCCTGGTCCTGGGCGGTGGAACGACTCGAGCGCTCGCACGATTACTGGGTAGCGACCATCCGGCCCGACGGCCGCCCGCATGTGATGCCGGTGTGGGGCATCTGGCTCGAGGACGCGGTCTGGTTCAGTTCGAGCCGCGGATCCCGCAAGGCGCGCAACCTGGACGCCAACCCGAACTGCACCATCACGACGGACAACGCCTACGAACCCGTCATCGTCGAAGGCGCGGGCGTCCGCCTCACGGATCTGTCCACCGTCACTCGCTTTGTGGCCGCGATCAATCAGAAGTACACGACGGACTATTCGGTCGACTTTTTCAACCCCGACCGCAACGCCTGCTTTCGGGTCCGGCCGACCTGGCCTTCGGTCTCACCGAATCGGACTTCACGGGCTCTCCTACCCGCTGGCTATTTCAGCGCTGAGGCGGCTGCTGCACCGCCCACTTATTGCCGTCCGGGTCGCTGAAGTACACGAACCTGCCCCACGCCAGGTCCTGGATATCGCTCACGTCAACACCGCGTTCGGCCAGCTGGTCATGGGCCTTCTCAATGTCCGGCACCACCATCTGCAGCCCCTCAATCAGACCCGGCTTCATTTTCGTCAAGCCGGTGCCGATGCAAATCGAACACGCCGAACCCGGCGGGGTCAGCTGCACAAACCGCATTGTCGGATTGACTTGCTGGTCATGATCGGCGTGAAAGCCAACCTTCTCCGCATAAAAAGCCTTGGCCCGGTCGACGTCCGATACCGGCACCGCGACGAGTTCAAGTTTCCAATCCATGATGCGAAACCTCCGTCACTGAGCGTCCTCCAATAATTCCCCGTTGGCTGCCACGGATTATGTCATCGCAATAAATGGCAGGCGCCGACCCCTGACTTTTGCGGCGCTAATTGCGCTGCGTATTGAACAATTGACACGAGGACTGTCGCAAGCTAACGTGCTCGCGCCACTGCCTTTTGGGGCGGGGGAGGACCGAGTGATCGGACCGTTGGCGACCGCAAACCACGAAATCCGCGAAGCCGAGCGACGCGACCAACTGCGCCGCCGCGCCCGGCTGTTCGAGCCGCGCAGGCTCACGGACCAGTTGCTGGGGCAGCTCGAGGAACTGAATCTCGACGGCGTGGGAATCGTCCCCGGCAGCTACGATCCCGGGCTGGCCGAGATCCGGAGTCACCTCCTTGGGTGGCCCGGGATCGGGACGCGACTGCTCGAGCGACTTCAGTCGGGGACGCGCACCGCGGAATTGATCGAGACCGTCTTCACCATCCAGGAAGTCATCGCGCCACCGACGCTGCCCGCCGGAGTCGTGATCTTCGAGGAACCGGAGCTGGTCTAGCCCGGGGTCGGGCTCAAGACGCCCATCAACTAGGATGGGCGACGTGAAAACGAGCGCAGGGGCAACGCTTGCCGTCGGCGTGCTGATGATGACGGCGTGCGCGCCGGCGGCGAATGGGCCCGCCAAGCCCCCGACGGCCTCGGAGATCCTCAACAAGCCGGACCAGGCCACCCTCAAGGACGCACACTTCACACTCGTCGCCCACATCGTCAGTGGGGGCGTCGCCTTCGACGCGACGGGCGATGGCGTCATCGTCACCAAGCCGGCGCAGGCATCGAAGTTCACCATGACGACCACTATCGCCGGTCAATCGCTCAGGTTCGAGGAGATCATCATCGGCGACAGGGAATACGATCTGGCACCGGACAATCCACGCTGGACGGTGAAGGCCAGCACCAGCTCCAACCCGAGCTCGTTCAAGGGCACCGATGCCGTCTACCTGGGCGAGGACACGCTGGCGCAGGGCAAGGCCTGGCACGTCAAGGCAAAGGCTGCCAGCGGCAGTCCATTCGAGGCATGGGTCCGCGAGAGCGATGGCTATCCACTGAAGTACGCCAGCACGGCGCAGGGCTCGACCTTTACCGCGACCTTCGACCACTTCAATACCGGGCAGACGGTCGCGGCGCCGCCCGCTTCGGATGTCCAGCAATAACACGACGAGGGCTCTACGGTTCGCCGCCGCGATCGCGGCCGCGGCGCTGCTTGCCGGCTGCGGCGGGCCGGGGTCGCCGTTAGGCCCGCCGAAACCACAGGACATCCTCGCCAAGCCGGTGCACGCCAGCAGCCTCAAGGATGCGCACTTCTTGGTGACCGGTAAGTTCACCAACAACGGTGCAACGGTCGGCCTGAATGGCGAAGGCGCACTCCTCTACAAATCACCCGGAGCAGGCCGCTTCAAGTTTCAAACCACGGTCGCCGGGCAACAGGTGAGCTTCGAGGATATCTCGGTCAACGGGACCGACTACACGCTGACCGTTCCCGGCAATGGCAAGTGGGTGGCCAAAGCGAGCACCTCAGGACTCGGGCCAAACAGCTTCACCGGGACATCCGCCTTCAAGTACGTCGGCGAGGAGAGCCTGGCCGGCGGGAAGGCCTGGCACGCGTCGGCCAACGACAAAGACGGCAATCCGTTTGACGCCTGGATCCGGGAGAGTGACGGCTATCCACTCAAGTACGTGATCGCGCAGCAAGGCAACACGCTGACCCTGACCTTCGACAAATACAACACCGGGGTGGCGATCGCGCCGCCACCGGCCTCCCAGGTGGTACAGGGGTAAGTGCAGCCACATCGTGCTCTTCTGATCCTCCTTGTCGCGGTGCTCACGGCGGGCTGCGGCGTCCCCACGCCGGCCGCGCCTCCCTCCGCCAAGGAGGTCCTGGCCAAGCCCCAGCAGTCAAACCTGAAGGACGCCCATTTCTTAGTGACGGGCAAGATCACGAATAACGGCGACACGGTGCAGCTCGTCGGTGACGGCGCCCTGGTCTACAAGCCCAAGCTGGCAGGACGATTCAAATTCCAGACCACCGTCGGCGGCCAGACGCTCACGATCGAGGAGATCTCGCTCGACGGCACCAACTACGGCCTGACGCCGGCTTCCACCAAGTGGGTGGCGATCAAGAGCACCTCGGGCATCGATCCGAACGCCTTCGCGGGCGCGAGCGTGCAGAAGTACATCGGGGAGGAAACCCTGCCGCAGGGAAAGGTCTGGCACGCGTCGGCCAAGGATAAGGATGGCAACGCCTTCGAGGCCTATATCCGGGAGAGTGACGGCTACCCGATCAAGTACGTCGAGACCCAGTCCGGGGGCCAGAACATCACCCTGAGCTTCGACAAATACAACACGGGCGAGACCATCATGCCGCCCCCGACTGACCAGATCCAGCAAGGTTAGCCTTCTAAGCTAGGGCGATGGAGGCATTGGCCCGGACGGGCGAGGCGATCCGCGCCACCAGCAGCAAGCTCTTAAAGACGCGGCTGCTCGGCGAGTATTTCGCCGGACTCGACGATGAGACCCTGCCGCTGGCGGCGGTGTTTTTCACGGCACGACCGTTCGCCGACCGCGATCAGCGCAAGCTGAATCTCGGCTACGCCGTCATCCGCAACGCGGTGTGTGAGCTGGCCGGGGTCGACGAGGACGCGCTGGGCGAGTCGTACATGCGCCACAGCGATGTCGGTGATGTCATCGAGGAAGTCCTCGAAGGGCGCACCCACCCGAGGCCGACGTCATTGCCCGTCGTACACGAGACCTTCATCCGCATCTACGAGCAGCGCACCGTCAAGAAGAAAACGGAGGCGCTGCGCGAACTGCTCGACCGGCTGACCCCGCGCGAGGCGAAGTACATCGGCAAGATCCTCACCGGGGACCTGCGCATCGGGCTGCGGGCGGGCCTGGTCGAAGAGGGGATCGCGAAGGCCTTTGGTGCGCCGCTGGCGGAGGTCTCCTGGGCGGGCATGCTCACCGGCGACATCGGCGAGGTCGCGCTGCGCGCCCGGCGCGGGACCCTGCGCTCGGCCGAGCTTCGCCTGATGCACCCGCTGCAGTTCATGCTCGCTTCCCCTGAAGAGGACGCGGCCGCGATCATGCGCCGCGTCGGCGGCGAGGCCTGGGTGGAGGACAAGTACGACGGCATCCGCGGGCAGCTGCACAAGGAAGGCGACCGCGTCGTGCTCTACTCACGCGACCTGAATGACGTCACCGTCGCCTTTCCCGAAGTGGTGGCGGCCGCCGGTGCCGTGCCGCACGACGTGCTCCTCGACGGCGAGCTGCTCGCCTTCAAGGACGGCGTGGTTCGTCCCTTCTTCGAGCTGCAGCATCGGCTCGGCCGCAAGGTCGTCAGCGGGCAGCTGCTCGCCGAGGTACCGGTCATGTTCGTCGCCTTCGACCTGCTGTCGCTCGATGGCCGAACCCTGCTGACCGAGCCGTTGCGCGAACGCCGCCGCCTGCTCGAGGAGCTCGGCCTCCCCTCCCCCTTCATGCTGGCCTATCTGATTCGCGCCCTCGATGCCGCGGAACTGGACCGTATCTTCGACGGCGCGCGCGCCCGCAACAACGAAGGGTTGATGGTCAAGGACCCGGAAAGCCGCTACACGCCCGGGCGTCGCGGTCTCGGCTGGCTCAAGTTGAAGAAGGCGCTGGCCACCCTGGACGTCGTGGTCACCGGCGTCGAGTGGGGGCACGGCAAGCGGAAGGACGTCCTCTCTGACTACACCTTCGCGGTTTACGACGAAGGGTCTGACCGGCTGGTCAACATCGGCAAGGCGTATTCCGGATTAACCGACGTCGAGATTGCGCAAATGACCGAGTACTTCAAGTCGATCACGGTGAAAGACTACGGCCGGTTCCGTGCGGTCCAGCCGGAGATCGTGCTCGAGGTTGCCTTCGACGCCATCATGGAATCCGGTCGGCACAATTCCGGCTACGCACTCCGCTTTCCGCGCATCAAGCAGATCCGTCGCGACAAGACGGTGCGCGACATCGATACCCTGGCCAACGTGGCGAAAATGCATCGCTCTTTTACGGGCGATCGTGTGCAGCTGGTCGAACCGGCCCAGGCCTAGGCCGGGGCGGCCGTCCGAGCGCTCGCGGCGGCGGCCCGGTTCCGAGCGACGACGATCAGCGCGACCGCCGCCAGGATGATGCTGCCGGCGACCAGGATGCGCGGCGTCAGGACTTCGCCGGCGATGATCGCACCCAGGATCACCGCGACGATCGGGTTGACGTAGGCGTAGGTCGAGACGAGCGAAAGCGGCGCCGAGCGCAGCAGCCAGACGTAGGCGCTGAAGCCGACGAGGCTGCCGAAGACGATGAGATAGAGCAACGCCAGCCAGGACGTCCGCGAGATGCTCTGCCAGTGCACCCGGCCCAGCTCGCCCGTCGCCACGCTCAAGGCGCCGAAGAGGACGCCGGCCCACAACATCTCCATCGAGGCGGCGACCAGCGGGCGAACCGGCAGTTTGACGTGCCGGGTGAAGACCGAGCCGCTGGCCCAGCAGAGCGGTGCGGCCAGCGCCAGGGCGGCGCCGAACAGGCTGATGTGGCCTGACCCGGGCGAGCCGATCATGAACGCGACCCCACCGAAACCAATGACCAGCCCGACGATGACCAGCGCCGGGAGCCGGCGTCGGAAAATCACCCGGTCGATGATCGCCATCCACAGCGGGGCGGTCGCCACGAACACGGCCACGACGCCGCTCGGCACATATTGCTCGGCCAGGATCACGCCGCCATTCCCGCCGACCAGGAGCGCGCCGCCAATCGCGAGCGCGGCCAACCACTGCCGGGTCCCGGGCCGGTCGCCGGCGGTATCGCCCTGCCGAATGGCCAGAAAATACAGGACGCCCCCGGCCGCAAGGAAGCGGAGCGATCCCATCAGCAGGGGCGGCATGGTCGCGATGGCGTACTTGATCCCGAGGTAGGTCGAGCCCCAGAGCAGGTAGACGGTGCCGAGGGCGAGCCAGATCCGTGCTGCCGGCGTCCCGGCACCGGATCGCACCTGGCGAAAGGCGGTGGCTACGTCAGCCGCCGCCACCCTGAGGGTGGCAGTCGTCACTGGCCAGCGTTAGCGCTCGTCCCGGCGGATTTCCACGGGCCAGCGCAGGTGCAGCGTGACAGGCCTGGTCTCCCGAAGCATCCGTCGCCGGTCCGCTTCCCGTTCGACCTGCGCCTGCTTGTCCATTGCCCATGTGTAGATCGAGTAGTAATCGTTCATCTTGTTGTCACCTCGCTGTAACCGCTTCATGGCTTCCAACTAGTTACAGCGTTATTTTACTAGGGTAGGCTTAACCGGTCAAGTGGTATAAAGGGGTTACATGTGAACGATTCGGAAACAATCTCCGCCCCCCCGATGCCGGTCACGCAGGGACACCTGGCCTCGGTCCAGACCGGCCTCAATTTCGTTAACACGCTGGACCTTTGGCCGACTCCCCACGACCACCTCGACACGCCCCAGGCGGCGCTCGATTGGCTGGTCGACAACGACCTCCTCCACAAGGAGGCGCGGGCCGAGCTCCTGCATCGCTACGAGGATTCTCCCGGCGCCGGCCGCGCCATGCTGGCCCGCCTACGTCGGGTGCGCGAGGCGATGCGCAGCGTGCTGGAAGCGACCGCCGGCCACCGCCGCCCGGATCCGACCGACTTGTCGGAGATAAATCGAGCGCTCCGAACGCACTACGTCTATGAGCTGGTCGAGGGGCCGGACGGCGTCTCGCTCGACCACCGGCACCAGGGCGACCCGGTCGACGGCGCCGCGGCGCGGCTGTCGGAATCGATCGCGCGCCAGCTGATCCAGGGAGCGGCCGCGCGATTGAAGATCTGCGAAAACCCCCAGTGCCGCTGGGTGTTCAAAGACACCTCCCCCACCGGCCAGCGGAAATGGTGCAGCATGCGCAGCTGCGGCAACCGGGCGAAGGTGGCGCGCCATCGCGCCCGCCGCAAGGCGGTCAGCACATAGTTCAATTTCCCTCCCCCGCTCGCGGGGGAGGGTCAGGGTGGGGGTTACAATGCACCCCCGGAGGGGTGTCCGAGCGGTTTAAGGTGCGGCTCTCGAAAAGCCGTGTGGCGGCAACGCCACCGCGAGTTCGAATCTCGCCCCCTCCGCCAGATCGATCGGACACTCCCGAGACCAACGATCCATGAGGCAGGCCATCGCGTCGCGCATTATCGTCGTCGCCGTGTACGCCCTCGCCATGGGGTACCTGGAAGCGGTCGTCGTGTATTACATCCGATATGCCCTCGGGGATGTACACGCCAGCGGGACGGTGACGTCGTCGATCCCCGGGAAATTCCCCTGGGCGATCGAAATGACCCGAGAGGTTGCGACCCTGGTCATGCTGGGCACGGTGGCCCTGCTGGCTGGGCGCCACTGGCGCGAACGCGCGGCCGCCCTGCTCTGGGCGTTTGCCATCTGGGACGCCACCTATTATTTGGGACTCGAAATCCTGGCTCAATGGCCGCCATCGATAATCACCCAGGACGTCTACTTCCTCCTGCCAGCGCCCTGGGGTGGCCCGGTCTGGGTCCCCTTGCTGGCCGATGTGTTGATGATCCTCCTCGCCGGCTGGCTCGTGAGCGGCCGGCGGCGATTGGCGGGCGGGACCATGCCGTGATGTCGGATCTCAGTCGGGACGATGCACATTACATGGAGCGCGCTCTGGCGCAGGCGCGCAAGGCCGCGTCCCGGGCCGAGGTGCCGGTTGGAGCCGTGCTCGTCAAGGACGGATCCGTGTTCGCTGAGGCGCACAACATGATCGAGACGACGCCCGACGCCACCGCCCACGCCGAGATGCTGGTGCTACGGGAAGCCGCCCGGCTGACACAATCCTGGCGCCTCGACGGGATCACGCTTTACGTCACCCTCGAGCCCTGTCCGATGTGCGCCGGCGCCATGGTGCTGGCGCGGATCGCCAGGCTCGTCTACGGCGCGCCCGATCCCAAGAAGGGGGCGGTCGACTCCGTCTACGACGTCCTCCGCCACCCGGCGAACAATCACCGCGTCGAGATCAGTTCCGGCGTGCTGGCCGAGCCGGCCGGACGCCTGCTGCGCGAGTTCTTCGCCGAGAGGCGCGCCAAACCGAACTAGCGATCTAGCTGGCGGTCGGCTTCGGTTGCTGGTCGGCGGGCGGGTGGCTTGGCGAGTGCGCGGCTGGCGGCGTGGCGGAACGCGCCTGCAGGTCGCGCTCGCTTCCCTTCCAGGTCTGATCCGCGTGCGCCCGCGTCCGGGTAACGGCGGCCGCGGCCTCCGCCTGGCCACCGGCTTCCAGCGAACCCGCCAGCGATTGGAGGCTGGCGTCAGCCGAGGCTTCATGGTCGTTCATGAAACGGCGAAGCTCGGCGATGGCATTGTCGTCGAACGTGGTCCCGGCCAGGGCGTGGTTGAACTGCGCGATCGCGGTGTCGTACTGATCGACCTGACGGACGCCCTCCTGGACGCGACCGGCGGCGATCAGCCGCTGCGCTTCGCTCAGACGCACCTCGGCGAATTGCGCGTGGAGCCGCGCGCGATCCACCGGGTCGAATGTGATGGCCAGTTGCGCTTGCTCGATACCCAGCTTGATCGGATAGAAGGCGTCGCCCGGCAGACTGTTTCCCGCCGCGGCCGCAGAGGTCAGGCCCCCAACCAGCAGCGCGACGGCAACAGCGCCGGCAAAGGCGAGTCGTGCGGCCGGCCGTGGCAACGTGCCGAGCGGGTTCCAGCGCGGTGCCCGACGCCGCTGCGCCGCGGTGGCCAGCATCCGGTTGCGAGCGCGCAGCCGGAACGCCGGGTCGGCCGCGGGCGTGCTGGGAGCCAGCTCGCCAAGATCGACGGAGAGCCGGAGGAGCTCGATCAGCTGGTCACGTTCGGCGGGGTAGCGGCGCAGGACCTCTTGCAGATTGCGCTTCTCCCCCATCGCTTGCAGGCATTCCTCGAGGGGTTGCGACAGGTCACGCACGGCGGACCTCCACCTGTTCGCGCTCCAGCAGGAAGCGATAGAGGCTGGCCAGCGCCCGGTGTTGCATCGAATGAATAGCGCCCGGCCGGCGGCCCATCTGGCGCGCGATCTCACCGGCGTCCAGGTTGTGGATGAAGCGCATGGTGATGACCTGTTGCTGCTCGGG
>Ga0070697_100000351_pt1 | contig 36223 bp, 46 predicted proteins | sample KBSK1501metaG_FD_65475 | JGI IMG/M metagenome (GOLD analysis project Ga0070697, IMG submission 65475) | Corn, switchgrass and miscanthus rhizosphere microbial communities from Kellogg Biological Station, Michigan, USA - KBS K1-50-1 metaG | ecosystem: Host-associated > Plants > Roots >...
GAGAGAAATACTGCGAACTCGGCGACGCTGAGGGAGCCTTCCGTGCCGGGCTCTGGGAGACCGCGCTGAATGGCCCGGTGCCTCTCCGTCGTTAGAGCGATCGCATAGACCCCGATCGCATATGCGACGACGCCGGTGGCGAACAGGGTGAAGACCCACGCGACTGTAGGAACCGCGAAGGCGGTCACCGCGTAGAGAATCAAACCCGTAATAGCCCCGAGCCAACCAGGCGTGCCACCTGAATCTCTCGCGTATACGGATTTGGGAAAGCGCATGCGCCGGCTGATATAGGCCGCTGCAGCCACCAACCCCCCGAGCCAGAGAGCCAGGCCGCCGGCGACCAGGAATCGACTGGGGTCCATGGTGCCGAAGTGTGGCGGAGAGGGAGAGATTCGAACTCTCGATGGGCCAGTGACCCATAACGGTTTTCGAGACCGCCGCCTTCAACCACTCGGCCACCTCTCCGGAGCGGGATCCGGAATGGCGGTCCCGACCGGATTCGAACCGGCGTTCTCGGCCTTGACAGGGCCGCGTGTTTGGCCAGGCTACACCACGGGACCGACGGCGGCTAAGTCTACCAGCGGCCCGATCCCGGCCAAACTCGCCTGAGGCCGGCCGGGATGCCATAACACCACTTCTATAATTCCTACGGCGTGAGCGACTCTCATCAATTCGGCGGGGGAGGCCCCGACGAGCTCAGGAAGCGTTTCCAGATCCTTGAGCGTGTGGCGATCTTCTTCACCCTGCCCGACAACGTCCTCCATGCCCTCGCCCGGCGCCTGGCTCCCGCCTCCGCCGCCAAGGGGTCGGTGATCGTCCACCAGGGCGACCCCGGCGACACCATGTTCGTGGTCGAGTCGGGCCGGTGCGAGGTGTACGTCGAGGAGTCTCCAGGGCACACGATCACGATCGCGCTCATGGGACCTGACGACTTCTTCGGCGAGATGGCGCTGATCTCCGAGGAGACCCGCACCGCCAGCGTGCGGGCGCTCGAGGACTGCAAGCTCCTCACGCTCGACCGCAAGACCCTCTACGAAACGCTTCCCCCTGACTCGGACGCCATCATCGAGCTGACCAAGCTCGTCGAGCAGCGGAAGGACACCCTGCCGAACCTCATCGCACGCGCGCGCATGGTCGCGCCCGAGCAGGCCGCCTCGACGGTCGCGGTCTACTCGCCCAAGGGCGGGTCGGGCCGCACGACCATGGCCGTCAACCTGGCCGCGGCTCTCGGCAAGCGCTTCCCCGGCGAGGTGCTGCTGGTCGACCTCGCCCTCCCGTACAACCACGCCGCGCTCATCTCGTACCTCACCCCGACGGGGTGCCTGGCTGCGGCCAGCCAGGTACCCCCATCCAACTTCGAGGAGGCCGTGCTGGGAGCGATCCTCCACCACCCCGGCGGCATGATGCTGCTGCCGGGCGTGCTCCGCGCCGAGCAGGCGGACCTGATCACGGTCGACCTGGTCAACCGGGCGATGGGCATCCTCGTCAACGCCTTCCGGTACATCGTCTTCGACCTCGGTGTGGCTTTCACCGACATCGTGATCAGCGTCCTGGACCACTCCCAGCGCGTGCTCGTGCTCGTAACTCCTGAGCTGTCATCGCTCAAGGACGTCGGGGAGCTTCTGAACATCTTCACCAACGTGCTCAACATCGTCCCCGGCCGGGTCATCCTCGCGCTCAACAACAAGGTGCCCAAGTCGGTGGTGAGCAGGGAGGACGTGGTCCGGACCCTCAAGCAGGAGCTCGCGGTCGAGATCGACTTCGACGGCACCAAGCCGGACGAGGCCGCGGTCAGGGGCGAGATCCTGGTCCTCACCGACCCCAAGAGCGCGATCTCCCGCGGCGCCGAGACGCTTGCGCAGCTCATCGCGGGCTCGACCAGCGCCGAGGGGAAACAGGCCAAGAAGGGTTTCAAGCTGGGCCGGGGCTGACCGACCTCGTGGTACCATCGATGCCGTGATCGAACAAGCTGTCGTCTCCCTAACCACCGACGCGCGCACCCGCCTCAAGGAGCTCCTCGAGAAGGAGGGCAACCCCCAGCTGGCGCTCCGGATCTTCGTCAGCGGCGGCGGCTGCTCCGGCATGCAGTACGGCATGGCCTTCGACGACATGCGGCGCCCTGAGGACATCACCATCGACCAGGACGGCGTGCAGATCGTCGTCGACGACTTCAGCGCCCCCTACATTCGCGGCAGCGAGATCGACTACGTCGACAGCCTGATGGGCGCCGGCTTCACGGTCCACAACCCGAACGCCGTGCACTCGTGCTCATGCGGGCACTCGTTCGACACCGGCGACGACGCCGGCGGCGCTCAAGCCTGCGGCTGCGGCCACTAAGCAGCGTTCTCGCCGGCTTCGTGAGCTCGTACTGCTGACACTGGGCGTCATCACGCCCCTCGGCATCCTGGCCGTCAACGCGTCCGCCTTCGTGGTGCTGCACCTCAACGCCTTCCGCATCGTCATCGCCGCCTGCGCCGTGCTGAGCGGGCTGGTGCTCAACGGTCTGACCGCCTGGTGGCTTCTGCGGCTCGCCAGCCTCCACGCTCCACCGCTGTTTCGCGAGTACAGAACGTGGCTCATCGGGGCGGCCGTGATCATCGTCGCGCTGACCGCCGCCGGCGGCGGCTACCTCACCTACCTCGGCCTCCGCGACCCGCGCCGCCTGCCCGACACCCTCTCGATGATCGTGGCCGCGTTCATGCTCCTGCTGCCGTTCGCCGTCACCTACGCGGGCAGGCGCATTGCGGGAATCGGCGGGATCATCCCGGTCGACGAACCGGCGGGACAAGAAAAGAGCCCCTCGCACCGGCGAGGGGCCCCTGTGAGCCGTCGAACGTAGCGCGGTCACCCCCACCCGGAACCCGCAAGGCGGGTTCCGACCTCCCCACTACGTGGGGAGGCATCTTTTAGCCGGGTCACCCCCACCCGGAACCCGCAAGCGGGTTCCGACCTCCCCACTGCGTGGGGAGGCTTCTTTCCTGGTTACATCATGTCGCCCATGCCGCCACCCGGCATGCCGCCGCCACGGTTCTTTTCCTCGGGGACCTCGGTCACCATCGCCTCGGTGGTGAGCACCATCGCGGCGATCGACGCGGCGTTCTGGAGCGCCGAGCGCGTGACCTTGGCCGGGTCGACGATTCCGGCTTCGAACATGTCGACGTACTTGTCGTTCAGGGCGTCGTAGCCCCATCCCGGCTTGCCCTTGCGGACTTCCTCGACGATGACGGAGCCTTCCTTGCCGGCGTTCATCGCGATCTGCTTCAGCGGCTCCTCGAGCGCCTTGCGGACGATGTTGACGCCGGTCCTCTGGTCATCCTTCAGTCCCAGCCCGCCGTCGAGCTGCTTCTGCGCGTTCAGCAGCACGGTGCCGCCGCCCGCGACGATGCCCTCTTCCACCGCCGCCTTGGTCGCGCTGAGCGCGTCCTCGATGCGGTGCTTCTTCTCCTTCTGCTCCACCTCGGTGGCCGCTCCGACCTTGATCACGGCGACGCCGCCGGCGAGCTTGGCGAGCCGCTCCTGCAGCTTCTCCTTGTCGAAGTCGGATGTCGTCTCCTCGATCTGCGCCTTGATCGCCTTGATGCGTCCCTGGATTGCCGCCAGGCGCTTGGGGTCGTTCTCGGCGTCGACCACGATGGTGGTGTCGTCCTTGGTCACAGTGACCTTGCGGGCCTTGCCCAGCTGCTCGATCTTGGTCTGGTCCAGCTTCAGGCCGAGGTCTTCCGAGATGACCTGGCCGCCGGTCAGGATCGCCATGTCCTCGAGCATCGCCTTGCGGCGGTCACCGAAGCCGGGCGCCTTGACGGCGACCGCGGTGAACGTGCCGCGCAGCTTGTTGACGATGAGCGTCGCGAGCGCCTCGCCCTCGACGTCCTCGGCGACGATCAGGAGGGGCTTGCCCATCTGCACGACCTTCTCAAGGACCGGGAGCAGGTCTGAGATCGCCGAGATCTTGCGGTCGCTGATGAGCACGAACGGCTCGTCGAGCACGGCTTCCATGCGGTCCGGGTTGGTGACCATGTAGGCCGCGACGTAGCCGCGGTCGAACTGCATGCCTTCGACCACCTCGAGCTCGGTCGCGATGGCCTGGTTGTCCTCGACGGTGATGACACCGTCCTTGCCGACCTTGTCCATGGCGTCGGCGATGAGTGAGCCGATCTGGTCGTCCTGGCTCGAGATCGCCGCCACGTGGGCGACGTCCTCGTGGCCCTTGACGGGCACGGACAGCTTCTTGATCTCGTCCACGACGGCGTCGACCGCCTTCTGGATGCCGATCTTGAGCTGCATGGGGTTGGCGCCCGCGGTGACGTTGCGGAAGCCTTCGCTGATCATGGTCTGGGCGAGAAGGGTCGCCGTGGTGGTGCCGTCACCGGCCACGTCGTTGGTCTTCGTCGCCACCTCGCGCAGCAGCTGCGCGCCGGTGTTCTCCATGGGGTCCTTGAGCTCGATCTCACGCACGATCGTCACGCCGTCGTTGGTGACGGTCGGGGCGCCGAACTTCTTCTCGAGGACCACGTTGCGGCCCTTGGGCCCAAGCGTGATCCGCACGGACTGGGCCACGGTGTCGATGCCCTTTTTGAGGGCCTGTCTCGCGTCTACGTCGAATGTGACTGTCTTTGCCATATACCTTTCCCTCTTTGCCTTTTGTTACTTCTTGGCCTTGCCGTTGGCGCCGACGACCGCGAGAACGTCCTTCTCGGAGACGATCAGGTACTCGATCTCGTCGATCTTGAATTCGTTGCCGGCGTACTTCGCGTAAAGAACCTTGTCGCCGACCTTGAGCTCCATCGGCACCTTGGTGCCGTTGTCCAGGATCCTTCCGGTGCCCACGGCCTCGACGATGCCCTCCTGGGGCTTCTCTTTGGCGGTGTCCGGAAGCACGATCCCGCTCTTGGTCTTCTCTTCCTTCTCCACGGGCTTGACCACCACTCGGTCGCCCAGCGGTCTCAGATTCATGTGCACCCCTCCATAGCTGAATTCGATCTTGTTGGCACTCCCCAGGCCCAAGCGCTTAGCACTCGGGGGGATCGAGTGCTAATTGTACTACCCGGCGGGTGCCGGCGCCTAAACCTGGGTCGAGTCGCCCGCCTTGATGAGCTCCCGAGCCCTCTCCGCCTGGCCGTCCGGGACCATGATCCGGGCCTCGGTGAAGTTCATGGCCGCCGAGTAGGCGTGGTCGCCGAAGACCTCGACCCGGATGCCGTTGGCATCGAGGACCGCCGCCAGCAGGTCGGCTTGCAATCGCTCCCCGCGGAACACCTCTTCCCAGCCCTTGACGCCCATCAGCTCCATCCTAGGGAGGGGTCCACGTGGATTGGTGAGTGGTTCCCCCCACCCGGCTGCGCCTCCGGCGCAGCCGACCTCCCCACGCTGGGGGGAGGCCAGGCTGCGGCTGCGATCATCGCCGCGTTGTCGGTGCACAGCTCCGGCGGCGGCATCGTCAGCCGCGCCCGGCCGGACACCACCTCGGCCGCCCGGCGGCGCAGCAGCGTGTTGGCGGCCACACCTCCGCAGATCACGACCTCCTGGATCCGCCCACCGGTCCTTCGGGCCACCTCCCCACGAGTGGGGAGGCATTGGTCCAGCTTCTCCAACAGCGACTCGACGACGGACTGCTCGAAGGCCGCCGCCAGGTCAGCCCTGTCCTGGTCGGTGATGTCCTCACCGAGGTCGCGAAGGCGGTAGAGCAGGGCGGTCTTGAGGCCGCTGAAGCTGTACTCCAGGCCCGCGAGCGATGGCCTCGGCAGACGCCGGCGGTCGGGGTTGCCAGAGCGCGCCAGGCGGTCGAGCGCGGGGCCCCCCGGGTAGCCCAACCCGAGCATGCGGGCGGCCTTGTCGAAGGCCTCGCCCGCGGCGTCGTCGCGCGTGCGCCCGATGACCTCGAAGCGGCCGTGCTCCGGCATTCGCACCAGGTCCGAGTGCGCTCCGCTCACGACGAGTCCCAGGAGAGGAGGCTCCAGCTCGGGGCGCGTGAGCATCGCCGCGTAGATGTGTCCCCACAGGTGGTTGACGCCACTGACCGGTCGCGACCACGCCGCGCCCAGGCCCTCGGCGACGCCGACGCCGACCAGCAGGCAGCCGGCAAGGCCGGGGCCTCGCGTGACCGCGATGAGGCCGACGTCATCGGGGCTCGCGCCCGCCTGCTCGAACGCAAGGTCCAGGAGGTGCGGCAGGCGTTCCAGGTGGTCGCGGGCGGCCAGCTCGGGGACGACGCCGCCGAACTCCCTGTGCAGGTCGACCTGCGAGTGGATGACGTTGGCGAGCACGTGCCGGCCGTTCTCGACCAGTGCGACGGATGTTTCGTCGCACGAGGTTTCGATGCCCAGGGTTAATGCCAATGTGATTCCCCCCACCCGGCGCTACGCGCCGACCTCCCCACATGGTGGGGAGGTGAATTCCGCCCACCTTCCCCGCAAGCGGGGAAGCCACTAATCCTTGGTGATCAGCTCGCGGCGCAAGCCTCTTACGTCCGAGTCGATGCGTTCCAGGTTGGCTTCGTACGCGCGCCGGAAGCGGGGCGAGTGGATGGAGTCGGACCACATCACGATCGCGTCCTCGCCGTTGTCCGTGTAGTAGCCCTTGCGCCGTCCGATCACCTTGAAGCCGAAGGCCTCGTACATGTGCATCGCGTTCTCGTTGGACGTGCGCACCTCGAGCGTGACCCACTTGGCGCCCATGTCGTACGCCGCCTGGACGAGACCCGCGAAGATGATGCGCCCGTAACCGTGGTGGTGGAGCTCCCGGCGAACGCCGATCGTCGTCACGTGGGCCTCATCGTACATGCGCCACATGCCGCCGTAGCCGACGATGGACGAGTCGAGGTCGGCCGCCAGAGGCGCCGGCGGTCGCTCGGCGACGCCCTCCTGTCGCAGCACCACGTAGTGCGCGGTCGACCGCGAGGCGAGCTCTCGGTAGTAGGCGTTGCGCGGCCACGGCGTGGCGAAGATCTCGCGCTCGATCTCCTGCACCGTCGCGATGTCCGCCTCGCGCATCAGCTCCAGCGCCAGCTGCTGGCGAATCTGAACCATCACAAACCGCGAGTTGAAAAGGACTGCATGTACTCGACTTTGAGACTACCATAGGCCACTTCCACCGCCGATTCGAGCAGGATCGCAGCGGCCTCCCCGAAGGATCTCAGCTCCGGCTCCGCTGCGAACTCGTGGCCGGCCTCGATCAGGGCTGACTCCGCCGCCGCCGAGACGAAGCCCACGAGCGGGTGGGTTTTCGGGATCTCCCCCGGTTGTCCTAGCGCGGGTTGGCCGCTCGGCACCAGGTAGTACAGCCGCCCACGCCCGGCTTCCGAGACGGCGGTCGCGGGCGTGTCGCTCCGGGCGGCCTGGAGCTCCAGCGTCGGCAGCGGAACGATCGGGATCCTCAGCCCCATCGCGAGCCCAAGGCCGAACGAGACGCCCATGCGCAGCCCGGTGAACGATCCCGGACCGGTCGCCACCGCCACCCTGGTCAGCGTGTGACCCGTCGCCATCTCGCGCATCCGCTCGACGAGCTCGGGACTTCGCGCCGGCAAGAACACCTCGCGGCGGACTGCCCCCGAGCCGTCCAGCACCGCCAGGGCCGTCAGCGCCGACGACGTGTCAATGACGAAGGTCACGGCGGGTCCGCAGCAGGCGGCGATCGCCGCCCAGGTGCTCGATCTCGATCCTGGCGGCGCCGGGCACGCGCAGCCGGTCGCCCCACTCGACGACGATCGCGCCCTGGTCGGCAAGCTCGTCGAGGCCGAGCTCGGCAAGCTCGGCGGGGCGCTCGATCCTGTAAAGGTCCACGTGGGCCAGCTGCACGCGACCGGGGTAAACGCGCACGAGCTGGAAGGTTGGGCTCGCGACGGGCGCGGATGAGCCGACGCCCCTGGCCACACCACGAACGAACGTGGTCTTGCCCGCGCCCAGCTCGCCGGTGAGCAGCACGATGTCCCCTGTTCTCAACCTCTCGCCAAACCGCCGTCCGGCTTCCTCGGTCTCGGCGGGAGAGCTCGTCGTCTGGCTACGCAAAGTGGTCGTAGCCACTGAGCCTCATCTGCACAGGCTGGTCGTCGGCGCCGACAAACCTCACGGCCGCCTCTTCGGTAAGAGCGCCGATGGTGCGCAAGCCGGCGCTTTCGATCAGCTCCTCGGGACCGCAACAGACGAGCTCTGCCTCCTCCCCGCTCGTGAGCGCGTCCTGCCAGCCGGCACCCTGCGCCACGGGGACCTCGGCGGCACGGATCACGCATCCGGCGCCCGAGAATTCCGCGAACTTCTCCATCTCGCGCACCAGGCCGTCGGAGATGTCGCCGCAGCAGAGTCCGGCCCGGTTCAGACGGCGGCCCTCGGCCAGCCTCGGCTCGAGGCGCAGCGCGCGGTGCTCACGAAGCGCGACCGCCGCGGCGCCGAGCGGGCCGGTCACCGCCACCGCCCAACCGGGTCGCGCCTCGCCGCGGGCGAGAGGGCGTGAATCGCTCCGCCCGACGATTGTGATCGACAGCACGGCCGGCCCGTCGATGGCGCTCATATCGCCTCCGACCATCGCCGTCCCCGTCCTCTGCGCCAGCGCCGCCATGCCCTCGTAGAGCCCGGCCAGGTTCCCGACCGGCCATGACTTCGGAATCGCGACGGACGTCAACGCCCACGTCGGGGTGGCGCCTTTGGCGGCCAGGTCGCCGAGGGCGAGAGCCAGGGCACGCCACCCGGCGTCCTCCGCGCTCATCCAGCCGAGGTCGAAATGGACGCCCTCGACGAACATGTCGCAGCTCGCGACGGTGAAGCCCCCCGCCTCTTCGAGGACGGCGGCGTCGTCCCGGCCCGCTCGCGCATCGAGGAAGGGCTTGATCCGCTCGAGCAGCCCGAACTCACCAAGTCCTTCGACGCTCATTCGGTCAGCATGGCACGCAGGCGGCGAGTGACCGATTCGGGGTCGCGAGAGCCGGCGATGGCGCGGATCACGCAGACGCGGCGGATCCCCAGGGACGTCAGCTGGGCGATGTTCGACTCATCGATCCCGCCGATGGCGAATACCGGCACGTCGACCGCGGCCGCCACCGCCGCCACCCCGGCCGGACCGATGACGCCCTTCTCCTTCTTCACCGGCGTCGAGAAGGCGGGGCCGCTGCCGATGTAGTCGGCGCCGGCGCCCACCGCCAAGCGCGCTGCCTCGGGACTCGAAGCCGAGGCGCCGACGAGGAAGCCCTCCGGGGCAAGGCGGCGGGCCGATTCGACGCTCACGTCATCCGGACCCAGGTGGACCCCATCGGCGCCGGCGATCAGCGCGATGTCCAGGTGGTCGTTGACTATCAAGAGCACCCCCGCCACCGAGGTCAGGTCGCGAAGGCGCCGCGCCAGCTCGAGCAGCTCGCCGCGCGCCAGCGTCTTGTGGCGCAGCTGCAGGATGTCGGCGCCGCCCTTCACGACTCCGGCGGCAAGGGCGACGATTCGATTCGGGTCCCCGTCCGGCGTGATGACGTAGAGGCGCGCGCCCTCCAGCCCGCTCAGCTGAGGATCTGGCGGAGCTTCTCGCGGAAGGCTGCGGGCGCCTTCTCCTGTTCGCAGCACACCTTGACCAGTCGCTTGAGCCCGGCCTGGAACTCGTACTGGTCGGCACAGGGAGGGCATCCCTCGAGGTGCAGCTGCAGCTCGAGCATCTCCGTGTTGCTCAGCTCGCGATCGAGGTAGCGGTCGAGCTTGTCCTTACAGTCGCTGCAATTCATTGCTGGGGCACCTCCTTGGTGCCGTTGGCGCGCACGATACCGGATTCGACGGCGTAGTCGAAGAGGGATTTCTGGAGCTGCTGGCGGGCCCGGTGCAGGCGGGACATGACCGTGCCGATGGGCACCCCGAGCGTCTGCGCCGCGTCCTTGTACGAGAAGCCTTCGACGTCGACCAAAAGCACCACCTCTCGGTGCAGCGGGGGCAGCTTCTCGACCGCCGCCACGACCTCCGAGGCGGCGAGCTTGTCGAGGACGTCCGCCTCCGGCCTGGCGCCTTCGTCGCGGAGCTTGTCGTAGAGGACGAACTCGCCCACGTCGTCGAGGCTGACGTCCTCCTTGTGGGAGCCCTTGAAGCGGTCCCAGAAGAGGTTGCGCATGATCGCGAACAGCCAGGCCTTCATGTTCGTGCCCTGCTGGTAGCTGTGCTGGTAGCGCAGGGCGCGCAGGTAGGCCTCCTGGACCAGGTCCTGCGCCGAATCGGGGTCGCGCGTGAGCCGGAGCGCGCCCCGGTACAACGTGTCTAGATGCGTCAATGCCTCTTCCGCGAAGGCAGTTCGTGCGGGACTTTCCGCCATCAGTAATGCCAAGTTTAGATATACCTGCCTCGCACGATCTTGAATCAAGGTCGCGCCCGAGCTATTCCTTGTAGCCGCGCTTGACGCGCGGGCCGATGGCGGTGAGGACCTCGTAGGAGATCGTGCCCGACCAGGAGGCGACCTCTTCCGCCGTGATCCGCTCCTCACCGTCGGCGCCGATGAGGGTCACCACGTCGCCCACCTCGACGCCCGAAACTGCGGTGACGTCGACGGTGATCGCGTCCATGCTCACGGCCCCGATGAGCGGCGCCGCCTGCCCGCGCACCAGCACATGGCCTCGGTTGGAGCGGGCCCTGAACACTCCGTCGGCATAGCCGATGGCAACGGTGGCGACGCGAGCGCGATCTTTCGCCGTCCACGTGGCGCCATAGCCCACCGTGTCGCCTGCCGCCACCGTCTTGACGTGTGTGACGCGCGAGCGCAGCGACAGAGCCGGCGCCGCGCCCGGCCACTCGCAGCCGTACAGCGCGATGCCCGCTCGCACCGCGTCGAGCGCCATCTCCGGGTATCGGTAGGCGGCTGCCGAGTTGCAGGCATGACGCAGGCCTGGCTCGACGCCTAGCGAGCCCAGCGCCTCGAGAAACCTATCGAACTGGACGCGCGTCATGAGCTCGTCCGTGCCGGCCGACGCGAGATGCGTCCAGGTGCCCGCGAGGCGCAGGCCGGGCGAATCGAAGATGAACCTCGCCAGCGACGCGGCCTCATCAGGCGCGGCGCCGAAGCGGCCCATGCCGGTGTCGATCTTGAGGTGGACGGGGACGACCTCGTCGCTGCCGCCGAGCGCCCGTGCAGCCTCGAGGCTCGACACTCCGATGCCGAAACCGCTCGCCGCGGCGGCCGGGGCCAGGTCGGGAACGAGAGCACCCATGACGAGGATGCGCTCCGCGTGCACCAGCCCGGTGAGCTCGCGCGCTTCCTCGAGCGTGGCCACGGCGAGCCACGTCGCCCCGCCCCGGAGGGCCGCCCGCGCGACCTGCACAGCGCCGTGCCCGTATCCGTTTGCCTTCACCACGGCGATCAGCCGCGTCCCGTGTGGGACGTGCGCGAGAATGCGGGCGGCGTTGGCGCGCACTGCGCGCAGGTCGATTTCCGCCCACCGAAGAAGCGTCGAGCTCAGCCTCTAGATCCCACCCTGGCGCAGGACGTGCATGACGAGCGGGATCTCCGGCAGCAAATCACTGGCCAGCAGGCCCGCGTCGCCCAGCCTTTGCGCGATGCGGCGGCCCGCGGCGGCATGGAGGTAGACGCCGGTCACCGCAGCCGTGTACGGATCCGAGCCCTGCGCGATGAGGGCGGCGATGACGCCGGACAGGACGTCGCCCGTGCCGCCTGTGGCCAGGGCCGGGACCTCGTGAGGGTCCTCGCTCAGCCGGCCATCCGGGTGCGCTACCAATGTGTGCGCGCCCTTGAGGACGACGACCGCCCCCCACTCCTTGGCCGCCTGGCGCACGGCGCCGGCTCGATCCGCCTGGACCGCCTCGGTGGTCTTGTCCAGCAGCCGCGCCATCTCGCCCGGGTGCGGCGTCAGCACGCGGTTGGGACCGAGGCGCGTCTTCTTGCGGGCCGAGTCGGCCAGGGCGTTCAGGGCGTCGGCGTCGAGGACGAGGGGGCAGTCCGCGTGCAGCGTGAGGTCGAGGATCAGGCGCCAGGTCGAGCGGTCGCGGCCGAGCCCCGGGCCGATGAGTCCGGCCTCCGCGGTGGACATCTGGCGGAGCACGGAGTCGTAGGCGGCGTGGCCCACGGCGCCCGGCGCCACCTCCGGCACCGGCGTCGCCATGACCTCGGTGCACTTCGCGGCCAGGATGGGGTAGATCGTGTCGGCGACCAGGAGCCTGACCAGCCCGGCGCCGGTGCGGGCGGCGCCAGTCGCGGCCAGGTAGGCGGCGCCGGTGAAGCCGAGGCTGCCGGCCAGCACCACCACCGTCCCGAACGTGCCCTTGTGGGCGTCTTTTGGCCGGTCGGGCAGGTTCACCGATTCCGGCGCGGGCAGCAGGCTATCGGCGACGTCGGGCATCTCCAGGTGCGAGGTCGCGACCGCCAGCAGGCTGTGGTGGGTGATGCTCACCTGCACGCGCGCGCCGCGATGGTCGCCGAGCAGCCTCACCTTCGGCGCGCCGCTCGGCCCTGGGACGACCTCGATGCGCCGGCGTGGAAAGCAGATGCCGGTGCCGTCGAAGCACTTGATCACCGCCTCCTTCGCCGCCCAGCGGCCGGCCAGGCATTCGGCGTCGGTGCCGCAGTAGTCGAGCTCGGCGGGGGTGTAGACCTTGTTCAGGAAGCCGCGGCCGGACCGCTTGACCGCCAGGGCGATCCGCTCGACTGAAACCGCGTCCACGCCGATGCGCTGCATCGCTTCATTCTGGGGCAGTGAGTCCCCCCACCCGGCGGGCTCGCTTCGCGAGCGCGCCGACCTCCCCGCGTGGCGGGGAGGCGAGTTATTCGACCGTTACTGATTTGGCCAGGTTGCGGGGTTGGTCTACGTCTTGGCCCAGCTCGACCGCCACGTGGTACGCGAACAGCTGCAGCATGACCGTGTTCAGGACCGCGGCCGAGGCCTCCTCGACCTCCGGCATCTCGAACACGTCCGTGGCGACGCCCTCGAGCGACCTGTCGCCCTCGGTGATGAGCGCGAGCACCGGCGCGCTGCGCGCGACGATCTCGTGGACGTTGCTCACCATCTTGTCCCTGGTCGCGCTCGCGGTGCAGATGGCGACGACCGGAAACTGCTCGTCGAGCAGCGCGATCGGACCGTGCTTGAGCTCGCCGCCGGTCGTCCCCTCGGCGTGGACGTACGAGATCTCCTTGAGCTTGAGCGCCCCCTCGAGACCGACGGGGTAGCCGAGGCCGCGCCCCGAGTACATGAAGTTGCGGTAGCGGCTGTACTTCTGCGCGAGCGAGGCGATCTCCTTGTCGCGCGCCAGCAGCTCGTCGACCTGTTCGGGCAGCGCGCGAAGGGCCTCGACCAGCTCGCGCCGGCGCTCGAGCGACACACGCCCGTTGACGATCGCCAGGCGAAGCCCGAGCAGGTAGAGGCTGACGAGGTGGGCGAGGAACGTCTTCGTCGATGCGACCCCGATCTCCGGACCGGCGTGCAGGTAGATCGCGCCGTCGGCGTCACGCGCGGCGGAGCTTGCGACCACGTTGGTGACGGCCACCGTCAACGCCCCTCTCTCCTTGGCCTGGTGCAGGCCGACGAGCGTGTCGGCGGTCTCGCCCGATTGCGTGATGACCACCGCCAGCGTGTCCTTGCCGAAGGTCGGCCGCCGGTAGCGGAACTCTGACGCGTCCTGCGCGCGAGATGGGATCCCCGCCCAGTCCTCGATGACCTGCTCGCCGATCATCGCGGCGTGCAGCGACGTGCCCATGCCGAGCAGCAGCACCTCGCGGTACCGCTTCAGCTCTTCGTCAGGGACATCGAACTCACGGAACGAAACGATGCCGTCGTCGGTGAGCCTTCCCCGCATCGCGTTGGCGACCGCCTCGGACGATTCGTTGATCTCCTTGAACATGAAGTGCGCGTAGCCGCCCTTCTGCGCCTGGCTGACGTCCCAGTCGACATGGATGAGCTTCGGTTCGACGGTGATGCCGTCCAGGGTGGAAACCTCGGCGCCGAGCGGAGTGACCGCCGCGACCTCTCCCTCGCCCAGGACGAGCACGCGCTTGGTGTACGGGATGATCGCCGTGATGTCGGAGGCGATGTAGAACTCGTTGTCCCCGAGGCCGACGACCAGCGGCGCGTTGAGCCGCGCGCCCACGAGCAGCTCGGGGTCGTCGGTGGAGAACATCGCCAGCGCATATGCGCCGCGGATGCGACGCAGCGCCGCCCTCACCGCGCTCAGGAAATCGCCCTTGTAGCTGGCCTCGATGAGGTGCGGAACGACCTCGGTGTCGGTGTCCGAGGTGAACTCGTGGCCCGCGGCCTCGAGCTCACGCTTGAGCTCGGCGAAGTTCTCGATGATGCCGTTGTGCACGACGTAGATCCGGTTCGTGCAATCCGTGTGGGGGTGGGCGTTGACGTAGGTGGGCTTGCCGTGGGTGGCCCAGCGCGTGTGGCCGATGCCCAGCTTGCCGGTGGGCATGTTCGCCTGCAGCTTCTCGATCAGGACGTCGACCTTGGTTTCGGATTTGGTGACGCTCGTATGCCCGTGGGAGCGCCCGGCCTCGTCCAGCACGGCCACGCCTGCCGAGTCGTAGCCGCGGTATTCGAGGCGCTTGAGGCTCTCCATCAATATCGGGGTCGCCTGACGGTCGCCCAGGTAGCCGATGATCCCGCACATATCTACTTAGTAACTCCTAATCGCGGCTTTCTAAACGTTGCTTGAACGTGTGGAGCGCGATCCAGGTTACAGGCCGCTAGGGCGATGGCGAGCTGCAGTTGGGGTTCTGGGCGATCGAATAGGTCACCCGGGCCGTCGCCGCCGAGCCGGTGATGCCGGCCGGATAGGTGATCGTGACCTTGAACGTCGCGTTCGAGGTGGATCGGCTCAGGTCGATCGCCGGCAGCGTGACGGTCGTGATCTGGCTCAAGGCTTCGGGCGAACCTGTGATGGTCACGGCGAGCGGGTCGATCGTGATGCCGGTGATCCGATAGCACGTGGGCGGGGGGTTGGAGGGCGGAGCGTCGATCAGAGAAACCTGCCGGGTCGTGGTGCCGGTCTTGGCATCGACATGGATGGAGACCGAAGACAGGTCGAGGCCTGCCTTGGGCACGGTGGTGCTGGCAAGGTGGGCAAGGTCGAGGGGGACTCCGTTTTCCTCCAACACCACGTCCTGCGTGAGGACGTCGTAGGTGTTGTTCTGCACCGGGCTCGTGAAGTCGGCATATGCCTTCAGGTTGCCCTCGAGGCTCACCGGCCCATCGAAGGTGACGAAGCAGGGCGAGCTCGGACAGCTGGCTATAGCCTGGGTGACCTGCCAACCTGGCGTCACCCTCGGCGTGCGGACCACGACCGGAAGCCTGACGGCGGCCATCTTTTCGATGTCGAGCGCAATCGGCGGCACCGGTTGGATCGAGACGCCTGGGACCAATGACTTCACAGTCACGTTGACGTTCACGCTCGGGCCGGGGCTGGCCTTGGTGAGGTCCACGGTCGCCACCACGCTGATTGGCGTGACCGCGCTGATGGTATCGGCCAGTCCGCTGACTGTGACCGTCGTCTTGCTCGGGGGGTTGACCACTATGAGCCCGGCCGGGACCGTGTAGTTGATGCTGGTCGTGACCGGCTTGTTCGTGGGCGGGTTCTGCGAGAAGGCGACCGCGCCCAGCATCAGGGCCGCCAGGCCCAGAGCCAGGAGCTTGAGCTTCCAGTCGTCGGTGATCCAGCTCACTGGTCTTTTTCCTTGTCTCCCTGTATTACCTTCTCGCGCTCCCTGGCCCGGCCGTTCGTCCTGCCGTTCAGGAAGCCGAGGAGGTTGCCCCGAGCCATGCGCGCCGGCACCTTCACGCTGACGCGGCGGCGCAGGCCGTCGGCGTCGAGGTTGCGAGTGATCTTGCCTTCCTCGATCACTGAGATGGCCCCTGTCTCCTCAGAGACTACGAGCACCAACGCGTCGGATGCCAGCGACAGGCCGAGCGCCGCGCGATGGCGCGTGCCCAGCCGCTCCTTGACCACGCCCTCCTCCGGGAGCGGGAGCAGGCAGCCCGCGGCGACGACCTGGTTGCCACGCACGATCACGGCGCCGTCGTGCAGCGGAGAGTTGGGGTAGAAGATCGACTGCAGGAACTCGGCCGAGATCTCGCCGTTGATGCGGACTCCCGTGGCCGCATAGTCCTCCAGCCCGACATCGCGCTCGAAGGCGATAAGGGCGCCCGTCCGTCGTGCGCTGAGCCGCTCGGCCGCCCTGATCGCCTCCGAGATGGCCTGGGTGTAAAGGGGCGTGCTGAACCCGGACAGCGGCCGGCCGAGGTTGCCGAGCCGTCCCAGCTGATCCACCGCGCGCCGCAGCTCGGGCTGGAAGATCACGACGATGGCGATGGCCAGCAGGCCCGCGCCGTTCTTGAACAGCCACGAGAGGAGGACGAGGTTGAAGGTGGTCGCCAGGGCCCCGATCAACGCGAGCACGACGAGGCCGACCAGGATCTGCGTGCCCTGCGTGCCGCGCACGAGGCGCAGCACGTAATAGAGGATGACCGCGATGACGCTTACATCGACGATCTCGAGCCAGCTCAGGTGCCTCACGACCTCCTGGAACTGGATGAAGAACTGCTGGATCAGCTGGATCATGCCGGCCTGGTTCCGATGATCTGGGCCATCAACGCCATCTGAGCGTAGAGCCGGTTGCCGGCCTGGTCGAAAACGATGGAGCGCGGCCCGTCGATGACCTCGTCGGTGACCTCCTCGCCGCGGTGGGCGGGAAGGCAGTGCAGGAAGACGGCGCCCCTGGCCGAATCCATGAGCGATTGGTTGACCTGGTAGGGGGCGAACAGCTGCCGCCTGGTCGCCCGCTGGTCCTCCTGGCCCATCGACGCCCAGACATCGGTGTAGATGGCCGTGGCGCCGTCGAGCGCCGCGACATCGTTCGAGATGAGCACGCGGCCTGTGCCCGACCCGATTCTCCCCGCCCGCTCGAGGACCGGCTCGAGGGGTTCGTAGCCGGGTGGCGTGATCACCGTGAGCCGGAAGCCGAGCAGGGCGGCGGCCTCGATGAGCGACGTGGCGATGTTGTTGCCGTCACCGATGTACACGACCCGCTGCTCGTTCAGCGGGCCGCACGCCTCTTCGAGGGTCATGAGGTCGGCCAGGATCTGGCAGGGGTGCGAGCGGTCGGTGAGGGCGTTGATGACCGGCTTCTCGGCGGCGGCGGCGAGCTGGATCATGTCGGCGTGGGTTCGCATGCGGGCGACGATCAGGTCGACGTAGCGGTCGAGGACGCGAGCGGCGTCGCGCACGCTTTCGCGCCGGCCGAGCTGCACGTCCTGCTCGCCCAACGTGGTTGTCGTACCTCCCAGCCTGGCGATGCCGACCTCGAAGGAGACGCGCGTCCGGTGCGACGGCTTCTGGAAGAGCATGGCGACGTGCCGGCCTTCCAGCGGGCGCTCCGCCCAGCGGCCGGCCTTGATGGCATGGGCCAACTCCAGCACCGAGCGGAGCTCGGCCGGATCCAGATCGCCGACGTCCAGGAAGTCCCTTCCCCGGAGACTTGCCACTGCAGGGATCATGATGCCCCGACGGGTCGCCGGTGCGCGCTTATAGCCCCGGTTTGATCAACTCGCCCGAGACGATCGGGGAAACCGTGAGGTCGCGGACCGAATCGAACTCGGGCAGCCTGGAGCGCACCTTGGCGTCGTCCCTCAGGCGGACGATGAGGTCGCGGCAGGACGCCGGCTCCAACCCGAAGTGGGCTGGCTTGAAGCCGAATGCCGGCTCGTTGCGGACCCGGATGGTCAGGCGGTCGGTCACGCGGACCTTTGGCCATGAGTCGGGGTCGGACAGCGTGACCGATTCCATGTGGTCCCACAGCGCCCGCATCTCGTGGCGGCCCTGGAGCACGACCATCCGGTCGCGGAAGAGGCCGAGGCGATTCGACGGCCAGGCGTGGAGCTGGACCGCAGACCACGTCGCCACGACCCAGGCACCGATCGAGCCGGCGCCGAGGGCGATGCCGGCCACCCAGCCCTGCGGCAGCCGGGTGGCGACCAGCGCGAGGACGCCGAAGACGAGGGCGCAGAAAAGGCTGGAGGCGCCAGTGGTCACGATCGACCGGCGCGACCGCACATAGATCACCGAGCTACCCCCACTGACGGATAGTGTATGTCCGCCGCGCGCGCCTGACGGCCTGCGATCCGCTCAGAGGACGGCACGCTCGTGGCCCACCCAGTACGGCGCGCGAAGGTCCTTTTTCAGGATCTTGCCGCTCGGATTGCGAGGGATCACCTCCACGAAATCGACCGAGTGCGGGCGTTTGAAACCGGCCAGCTTGTCCTTCGACCAATCGATGAGCTCCTCGGCCGTGAGACCCGAGTCGGGTTTCCGGATGACGATGGCCTTGACCGTCTCGCCCCAGGTGTCGTCGGGGACGCCGATCACGGCGACGTCGGCGACGCCGGGGTGACCGGCCAGGATCGCCTCCACCTCGGCCGGGTAGATGTTCTCGCCGCCCGAGATGATCATGTCTTTGATGCGGTCCTTGATGTAGATGAACCCGTCGGCGTCCATGGTGCCGGCGTCGCCGGTGTGGAACCAGCCGTCGCGGATGGCGTCGTTCGTGTCGCGCTCCTTGCGCCAGTAGCCCGCCATGGTGCCGGGGCCGCGGTAGACGATCTCGCCGATCTCCCCGTTTGGCACCTCCTTCCCGTCCGCGCCCACGACCTTGAGATCGTGCCCGAAACCGGAACGGCCGCAGCTCAGGAAGCGCTCGCCGACGTGATCCTCCTGCTGCAGAAACGTGACCGCGCCCGTCGTCTCTGTGAGGCCATACACCTGCGTGAAGCGACAGCCGAACGTCTGGATCGAGCGCTTGAGGAGCTCCGGGCTGATCGGTGAAGCCCCGTACGCGATGTTCTTCAGGGCTGAGTAGTCGGCGCCCTGAGACTCGGGCAGCGAGGTGAGGAACAGAAGCGCGGCGGGCACCAGGAACGCGGTGTTGACACGCTGGTCGACGATGACCTTCAGCACATCCTGGGGGATGAAGTCGCGCGTGATCACGGCGGTGCACCCCGCGGCAATCGCCGCGAGCGCCCAGCCGCAGCCGCCTATGTGGTACAGCGGCATCGCGACCAGCGAGCGCCCGTACTCGTCGAAGCCCTTGAGCTCCATGGGCAGGTTGCCGCTGAGCCCGAGCAGGTTCAGGTTGGTGAGCATCGCCCCCTTGGGAATGCCGGTCGTGCCTGATGTGTAGAGCTGCCAGGTGATGCGCTCCTCAGCGTCTCGCAGTGGATCGGCGCCACCGGTCACGCGAGGCAGGTCGGCGTAACCGAGGACGCGGCACGAAACCTGGTCGGCGTTCTGCCGCAGGTCGTCGCTGACGACAAGCGCCTTCGGGTCGGCGTCGCCGACCACCGTGGCGACCTCAGGCGCCGTGAGGCGCCAGTTGATCGGGCACGCCACCGCGCCGGCTTTGTCCAGGGCGAAGAGCAGCTCGATGTAGTCGTCGGAGTTCTTGTCGAGGATGGCGATTCGATCGCCGGGCTCGATGTGCAGCCCCTCCACGAGCCCCGCCGCGAGCTCGGAACTCGTCCGGTTCATGTCATCGAAGGTGCGCTCCTTGCCCTGGTACCAGGTGATCGGGAATTCCGGACGCCGGCGAGCGCGCCACCGCAGCATCGCCGACAAGGTGCGCACAAGGCGATGTTAGCTCGCACGATTTGCGTTCGGGCGCGCCCTCGAATGGGCGGGTGCCTTGACCCCCATCACGGCCTCCGTGAAGAGACGCGTCGCGAGGCGGCTGCGTGGTTCGCGCAGGCGCTCGGCGAGCCTGGCCAGTTGTTCGACGACGCGCGGCTCGACGCTGAGCCTGTAGAGCTGCTTGACGACCGGCGCCTTTTCCTTCACCGCGATCCTCCTGAGTGTCATGGGCGTGTACGTGACGATTCTCGAGGGCTTCCGCTCGCGCTCCAACCCTGGTTGTTAATTGCGCGCGTGCGTGTTGCACAATGCCGCGCGTTGGAGACCGATGCGCGGTGGCATCACGGACAGACCCTGGCCGCGGGGCAGGTGGCCGAGTTCAAGGTGTGGGCGGAGCTGGTGCGGCAGTCGATGGGCGGTCTGCATGTGTTCCTGCCGCTGCGCGACATGGGCGTGGATGGGGTCGTCCACCGCCTCTCGGATGGCGCCTACGCGGCGGTCCAGGTGAAGGGCCGGACCGAGCTGACGCCGGCGGGACAGGTCCATATCACCGTGACCGCCAGCAGCCTGCGCGACGACGACGCGCTGGCCGTCTGCGTCCTTGTCGACGGCGAGCAGCTGGGCCGGATGATCCTGGTCGTGGCCGAATCGAAGTTTCGCGAGCTCGCGGCTCGCGACGTGGTCGATGGGCGTGAGTACCTGACGGCGGCGTTCGAGCTCCATGCCGGCGGGACCTCGCGATGGGCGCCGTTCCTGGTCGAGCGCGACAGGCTTGCGGAGCGATTCGGCTCACCGGCGCGGCTGGCCCCTCTGGCGGCGGTGGGTGACCTGCTTGCCGTCGATCGCGGGCGCGAAGGGTTCCTGGGCGAGATGGAGATCATCCGCAGGCTCGCGGAGGCGCAGACGCTGAACCTGTTCCGGCCGTTTCCCGACCTCGAAACGGTGGAGGTGGTCGCGCGGCACATGGAGACAGGACGATTCCTCGGCGTGCAGGTGAAGACGGCGGGCTGGGATCAAGACCACGCCGAGGAGCGCGTGTACGTGCGGCGATCGAGCTTTCGCGCCTTTGCGACCACCTATGTGTGTGTGCTGGGCTGGGATCGGGCCTCCGGCCGGTTCGAGGACGAGTGCCTGCTCATCCCGAGCGTGGAGGTGGCCAGGCTCTCGCGAATCGAGGGTGAGTGGCTGGTCCTGGAGCTGCAGCCTGGCAGCGCCCACCACCGGCGGCTCGATCAGTACCGGACGCCGCTCATGTCGTTGGGATCTACCGCCGAAGCGCTGCTCCTGTCGAACGACTAGCCTACCGGTACGGCCGGGTGAGCTTCTCCAGCTTCTCCAGCGAGGCGAGGGCCTCGTCCCGGCCGTCGGGCGAGACGTAGAAGATGCAGCGCTCAACGCCGGCTTGCTGGAACTGTTCGATTTCTTCCTGGGTCGTCTTGGGGTAGGTGGTGATCGGGATGTCGCCTCGTCCCGCAGCTCTGGCCAGCTCGCGCAGCTCGGGGAGGCGGGCGAGGACGTCGCCGCGATTCGGCATCCAGCCGTCGCCATATGCGACCACGCGCTTCAGGATGTTGGGCCCGCTGCCGCCGAGGATGATCGGCGGGTGCGGCTTCTGGACGGGCTTCGGCCAGGACCACATGGGCCCGAAATCCACCATGTCGCCGTGGTACTCGGACACGTCCTGGGTCCAGATCGCCTTCATGGCCTCCACCCGCTCGCGCATGAGCTTCCACCGGCTGGAGAAATCGGTGCCGTGGTCGGCCATCTCCTCCCGGTTCCAGCCGCCGCCGATTCCGAACAGGAAGCGGCCGTTGGACAGGTGATCGAGACTTGCGACCTGCTTGGCGGTGTGGATGGGGTCTCGCTCGACGACCAGGCAGATGCCGGTGCCGACCATGAGGTCCTTCGACGCCAGCGCCGCCGCGGTCAGCGCCACGAACGGGTCGAGCGTGTGCCAGTAGTGCTTCGGCAGCTCGGCGCCGCCCGCCCATGGGCTCTGCCTGCTGGTTGGGATGTGTGAGTGCTCGGCGACCCAGAGTGATTCGAATCCAGCCTGCTCGACGAGCGGCGCGAGCTCGGACATCGAGATGGCGTAGTCAGTGGGAAAGATGGCCGCGCCGAACTTCACGCTTCTAATCGTGACGGTTTCATAGACTGAGGTTGCGGTGGGCAGGCTCGTGCGGATTGCGCTCGTCGCGGTCGTGGGCCTGGCCGCTGTTGCGTGCGGCATCTCGACGTTCGACCAGCCGCAGGGCCAGGTCTCCGTATCTCCCGACGGAGCTTTCACCGCTTCGGAGATGACGCGATCCGAGGCTGAGTCGCTTCTGGCCAAGCAGGTGACGGAGCTGTCGCCGGTGCTGTTTCCGGCGTACCTGACCGAGGGCGCGACCACGTGCACGGCTTCCGGCGCGCGCGACACGTTCAACGTCCAGTGCTCCGGCGGCGCCATTATCGTGGAGCTGGCGACACAGACCGAGAATCCGCAGGAGTACAAGCCCATGGTGCTTCGGCGCGTGGTGTTCCGTTCGGACGCCGCCGCAATGTTCATGGACGTGGACCCCGCGCACCTCGACGCGGTGAGGATGATGCTCTGGTCCGAGTCCGGCAACTCACCTGACAGGGCTTGCGGGTGTGTGCAATATGAGCTCCACATCATGGGCATCTCTCAGGCCGAGTTCTTCAAGATCGCCAACTCCCTGCATGTGGCAAAGCAGCACGGCTGAGAGGGTCGCGGTCCTGGCGGATATTCACGGCAACCTCCCGGCCCTCGAGGCGGTCCTGGCCGACATTGCGAGCGATGCCCCTGACCTTGTGATGGTGTGTGGAGATGTAGCCTCGGGACCCCTTCCCGTCGAGTCGCTGGAGGTCTTGCGCGCTCTGCCTCGCGCTCGGTTCGTGCGTGGGAACGCCGACCGGTCGCTGGTGGCCGGTTTCGATGGTGAAGAGCGCCCTCGGCTGCCCGGGCCCGCGGCCGACTGGTGCGCGGCTCAGCTGTCGCGATCGCATCGCGATTTCCTGGCGTCGTTTGCTCAGACGGTTCCTGTTGAGGTCGAAGGGCTCGGGCGCGTGCTCTTCTGTCACGGCTCGCCGCGCAGCGACGAGGAGATGATGACCGTGGAGACGCCCGAGGCGCGGCTTCGCGAGCTTCTTGCGGGCGTCGACGCGGACGTGGTTGTGTGCGGGCACACGCACATGGCGTTCGACAGGGTCGTCGATGGCGTGCGCGTCATCAATCCGGGCAGCGTGGGCATGCCCTATGGCGAGCCGGGAGCATTCTGGGCCTGGCTTGGACCTGGGGTCGAGTTCCGGCGCACCGACTACGACCGCGAGTCTGCCGCGGCGCGGATACGGCAGAGCTCGTGGCCGGGCGCCGAGGAGTTCGCGCGCGCGAACGTGGTGTCGGTGCCGAGCGCCGAGGCGGCGATGGCCTTCTTCCGCGCGAACGGCGGGCCGTAGAGTCGAGTACATGTACTGACGACACCAGGCGCCGGCTGGCCGATGCTCAGCGCGTGAAGCTGCCACCCGCTAGTACGTTGTTTGCTGCCGCGATGACTTTGCTCGCCCTGGGCGGGTGCTACCCCTACGGGCCGCCGGAGAAGGCAAATGTGCCGGCGGATTTTCCCGTCTACCCGGGAGCGGTCCCGACCTCTCAGGTGTATGGAGCAGCTTCGCCGCTGCCTGATGGTTCCAAGGACCGCCGCGAGCGCTACGACATCACCTGGAGCAGTGACGACAGTGCCGGCAAGCTCCTGGCCTATTACAAAACGCAGCTGGCCCAGGGCGATTGGGTCACGCAGAGCACGTCAGAGACCGGGCACGGCGGCGAATTGATCGTCTTCAACCGCAAGAGCGACCCCAAGTTTGGCGGGACGATCTATCTCGCGGACCGCAGGATCCACGTGATCATGGGCCAGGACTGCCCGTGTGGAGTCCCCACCTGACGTAAGAGGACCCCGCCGCACCCAAAAAATTCCGATGTAAAGAGCGTTGCCTTTGCGAACGCCTGTTCGTACGCTTCGGTTATGTTCGAGCTCGAAGCGCCGGTGGCGCCTGAAGTTGATCGGTTGCTGGATGCGGTGGCGGCCTTTTGCGAGTGCCCGCCGCCGGCGACAGGCGCTGAGCGCGCGGCTCGGCTGCTCCATTCGCGCCGAGCGATCGACCTGCTCGAGCTGAAGTTCTCGCAGGACTCGGCTGCCTTCGCGGCCACTGACGAGTACGACGCGCAGGGCGCTGTCTCCCCGATCCAATGGATCCGGCTGAACTGCCATATGGGTGGCGGCGCGGCCGGTGACCGGCTGGCGGTAGGCGAGCAGCTGAATCATCTACCGGAGAGCGGCCAGGCTATGGTCGAGGGTGAGATCGGCTTTGCCCACCTGGCCTTGATCGCGCGCACCTCTGTCGCCATCGCCGAGGCTGAAGGGCCGGCCAAACCGTTTGATGAAAGGCGACTTCTCGCCCGCGCACGCCAGTTCAGCGTCGGGCGCTTCCGCGACTTCTGCCACCACGCTCGCCATGCCAGCGATCCCGAAGGCTATGCGCGTGATGAAGAAGAGCGGGTCCAGGCCCGCTCACTAACGCTCAGCACTGGCGCGGGTGGAATGGTGTGGCTACGCGGCTTGCTCGACCCCGAAGGCGGGGCGGCACTGCGTACGGCTCTCGAGCCGCTGGCCAGGCCGGCGGGCAAGGAGGACCGGCGCAGGATCGATCGCCGCTTTGGAGACGCCCTGGTCGAGGCCGCCCACCATTTGCTGGACGGCGGACGATTGCCGCAGCGGAGCTCGCAGCGTCCGCACCTACAGGTCACCTCAACGCTCGAAACCTTGCTCGGTCACGCCGGCGCGCCAGCTGGTGACCTCGAGCTGTCAATCCCGATCTCGGCCAAGGCGGTTGAGCGCATTGCCTGCGATTGCAACGTCACTCGCGTGCTGCTCGGCGCCGACTCGATGGTCATCGACGTGGGACGCTCCACACGCAAGATCTCGCCGGCGCAGAGGCGGGCGCTGAAGGTGCGCGACAAGGGCTGCCGGTGGCCAGGATGCGATCGGCCGGCGTCATGGACCTCCGCCCACCACTTTGTCCACTGGACCAGAGGCGGACCGACCAACCTGGCGAACCTGGTGCTGCTCTGTCACCGGCATCACTGGATGGTCCACGAGGGTGGATGGCAGCTGGTCAAGACCGATGACGGTGCGCTGCTCACGATCCCTCCGACGTTCGGCTTTCGCAATCACCCGGCCAGAGGGCCGGACCAGCAAGTCATTTCCGTACCTGTTCCGAACTAGCTTGATTCGCCCCACCCGGACGCCGCGAGCGGCGTCCGGCCTCCCCACACGGTGGGGAGGCGAATAGACCTAGCTGGTCAGTTTTGATTGCAGGCGCGTGATCGCATCTGCGGAGAGGCCTGCCGCCGCCAGGTACTCCTCCACCCCGCCCCACCTCCGCTCGAGGTGGTCCAGGGTGCTCAGCATCCACTCCGGCGGGCAGCGCAGCTCATCGCGCATCGTCTCGAGCCGCTCCGGCGTGGCTTTGGCGAGCCACTCCTCGTAGCGGTCCGCCAGCTGGATGTCGGTCTCCGCGTAATCGGCCCCGATCGCTACCGGATAGACGCCGGCGACCGACAGCATCATCGCCGCGACCAGGCCCGTCCGGTCCTTGCCGGCGAAACAGTGGAAGAGCACCGGGCCCTCCGACGCGGCGATGGCGTCGAAGATCGCCGCGAGGGCAGTGGGCCGCCGGTCGAGCATCAACGCATAGCGCTCGGGCATCGTCGGCGCCTCGTTGAGGATGGGCGCCGTGGCATCGTCGATGAGGGCCCGGTGCAGGAACGCCGGCGCCCTGGACTCGAGGCCGTCATCCATCTGGATCGCCGGGGAGCTGCTCTGGAACTCTGAGAACGGCGGTCCGGGCGACCCTTTGACCTCAGACTCGCTGCGAAGGTCGATCACGGTCGCGATGCCGTAATCGATCATCGCCTGACGCCCGGCCGCAGTCAGGCTGGCGACGTTGTCGGAACGGACCACCACGCCGCTGCGCGTAAGCCCGGATCGGGCCGGCAGCCCACCAAGGTCGCGGGTGTTCTTGCAGTCGGGCCAATCCAGGCGCCGTTCTCCCCACACGGTTGGGGCTACCGCTTCGTGTATTGGGGTGCCTTCCGCGCCCTCTTCAGTCCGTATTTCTTGCGTTCCTTCATCCTCGCGTCGCGCGTGAGAAGGCCCGCCTTCTTCAGCACGGGACGGAAATCCGGGTCGAAGTTGATGAGCGCGCGGGCGATACCGTGGGCGATCGCCCCCGCCTGCCCGCTGTTCCCGCCTCCAACCACCTTCACGCTGATGTCGAACTTGCGCTGTGTGCTGGTCACTCGAAGCGGCGCCAGGGCCGCCATCTCCAGGACGCGTCGACCCAGGTAGGCCAGTGGGTCCTTCTCGTTGACCGTGATCCGGCCCTCGCCCGGCTGCAGGCGCACCCGCGCGATCGCGTTCTTGCGGCGCCCGGTGCCTCGGTTGTACGTATCAGCCAATCTTGATGTCCCCTCTCGAATCGAACGTGACGACCTTCGGCTTCTGTGCCGCATGGCCGTGGTCCGGCCCGGCGTAGACGCGAAGTCGCTTGAGCATGTCGGCGCCCAGCGTGTTGCGCTGCAGCATGCCGCGCACAGCGTTGGTGATCGGAAATGTCGGGTCGATCTCCTGGGCCTTCTGAAGCGAGCGCGTACGCAGGCCGCCGGGATACCCCGTGTAGCGGGTGTACTCCTTGCCGGTCAGCTTGCTGCCGCTGACCTTGACCTTGGCCGCGTTGATCACGACGACGTGGTCGCCGGTGTTCAGGTGCGGGGTGAACGTGGGTTTGTGCTTGCCGCGCAGGATCTTCGCCACGCTGCTCGCGAGGCGGCCGAGGACCTGGTCCGTGGCATCGACCACAAACCAATCACTGTTCAAATCCGCGGCTTTCGCCGTCCACGTCTTCTGCTTGCTCATATAGGTTGCCTAGTAAATCACTTCCATCAACGTCAGACCCCCCGCGGGGGCCGTCTTCGGCGCCAGGCGCCGGTCGCGTGCCCTCAGCACCTCGCCCACCCATTCCGGTCGCCGGCGCCCTCGGCCCACCTCCGCCAGCGCGCCCGCGATGCTGCGCGCCAGGCCTCGGAGGAACCCCTCCGCCACCAGCTCCAGCTCGACGAAATCCCCTCGCCGCTCGACCTTCGCCGAGCGCATCTCTCGCACCCTGGAGGAGGGCGGCTCGGAGGCCGAGCAGTAGCTGGTCCAGTCGTGCTTGCCCAACAGCGGCCTGGCCGCTTTCGACATCGCCTCCACGTCGAGCCGTGACCCCACATGCCAGCAGCGTCCCCTCTCGAGGGCCGGTCTCGCCGGGCGATCCAGGTAGCGGTATCGGTAGCGGCGCCACCGCGCCGAGTATCGAGCGTGGAAGTCATCCGGCACCAGCTCCGCGCTGAGGGCGGCGACGTCCTCCGGGAGCCGGGCGTTGAGCGCCGCCACCAATCGCGGCGGGGTGATGCGTCCCTCGAACTGGAAGTTCACGACCTGGCCTTCGGCATGGGCGCCGGCGTCTGTGCGTCCAGCCGCGTACACCGTGTGCTCCCCGCCGGTCAGCTCGCGCAGCGCCCGCTTCAGCTCCGCCTCCACGGTGCGCCCTCGCGCCTGCTGCTGCCAGCCTACAAACCCGCCTCCGTCGTACTCGAGCACGACCTTGATATTCAATTTTTAACTTCCGCGGATACTCGGGGCTTCATCACCCCCACCCGGCTGCGCTTCGCGCAGCCGACCTCCCCACTTCGTGGGGAGGCAATTTAATCAACCAGTTCGATGATCACCATCGGCGCCGCGTCACCTAGGCGCGGTCCCTTGTGGATGATGCGCGTGTAGCCCCCCGGCCGCTCCGCAAGCCGCGGCAGGAGGTTGGAGAACAACCTCTCCACGACCTCCGGCTTCGAGACCTCCGCGCTGACACGGCGTCGTGCGCTGATGTCCTGGTCCTTGGCGGTCGTGATCAATCGCTCGACCCACCGCCGGAGCTCCTTCGCCCGCGCCTCGGTCGTCGTGATGCGGCCGCTCTCGAGCAGCGACGTGCACAGGTTGCGCATCAGCGCCTTGCGCGCGTCGGTATCCCGGTTGAAACGGCGGCCGCTTTTCTGATGGCGCATGAAACAGGCTCAGCCCCGAAGGACGCTGCCCATCTCCTCAGGCTTGATGAAGCCCTTCTCGACGAGCTTCTCCTTGATCTCGTCCAGCGACTTGCGCCCGAAGTTGCGCAGCGCGAGCAGCTCCTCCTCGCGCTTCTGAAGCAGCTGGCCGACGGTCTGGATCTCGTTCGCCTTGAGGCAGTTGAAGGCGCGGACCGAGAGGTCGAGCTCCTCGATGGGCGTGTCCATGAGCTTGCTCTGCTCGCTCTTCTCAGGCGTCCCCGGTCGGGCGATGGAGTCGGGGAAGTTCACGAACAGCTGCAGGTGCTTGGTGAACAGCGATGCCGCGTGGCTCACCGCCTCCTCTGGCGACATCGTGCCGTCGGTCCAGACCTCGATGAGCAGGCGGTCGTAGTCGGTCGACTGCCCGACGCGGGTCTTCTCGACCGTGAAGTTCGCCTTCTCGACCGGCGAGAAGATGGAATCGATCGGGATGACCCCGATCGGCTGGCCCTCGCGCTTGTTGCGCTCCGCCGGGACGTAGCCCTTGCCCCGCTCGACGTTCAGCTCCATGCGCAGGTGGCCCTTGGCCGCCAGCGTGCAGATGTACAGGTCGGGGTTGACGATCTCGACGTCGGACGAGGCCTGGATGTGCGACGCGCGCACGTCGGCCGGGCCCTTGACGTCGAGGAGCAGGGTCACCGGGTCCTCGGTGAAGCTCTTCAAATTGAGCTTCTTGATGTTGAGGATGACCTCGGTCACGTCCTCCTTCACGTGCGGGATCGCCGTGAACTCGTGCGCGACGCCGTCGATCTGGATCGACGTCACGGCCGCCCCCCACAGCGAGGAGAGCAGCACGCGGCGAAGCGTGTTTCCGAGCGTCGTCCCGAAGCCCGGGTCGAGCGGCTCGATGTCGAACTTCCCGTAGTTCGCGCTGGTCTCCAGCTTGCGAACCGACGGGGTCACTGTCATCTGTGTGTCAATTGCCAATTTGGGTCCCTACCTCCGTTCCCTTTACCGTGAATAGAACTCGACGATCAGCTGCTCCTCGACGCCCGCTTCCATCTCGTTGCGGTCGGGGCGCGCGAGCACCTTGGCGCTCTTTTCGTCGCCGTTGAATGAAAGCCATGACGGCACCGGCCGCACCTTCGACGCCTCCAGGGCCACGTCGATGACCCCATTGGCCGGCCTGACCTTTAGCTGGTCGCCCGGCTTGAGCTGGTACGACGGCACGTTGACCGTCTTCCCATTGACCTCGAAGTGCCGGTGCGTGACGAGCTGGCGTGCCTGCTTGCGCGAGGCGCCCAGGCCGAGCCTGTAGATGACGTTGTCGAGCCGCAGCTCGAGGTGGCGCAGCAGGTTGAGGCCGGTCACTCCCGGCTCTGTCGTCGCCAGCTCGAAGTAGTTGCGGAACTGCTTCTCGAGCAGCCCGTACGTGCGGCGCGCCTTCTGCTTGGCGCGCAGCTGCAGCCCGTAGTCGGACGTCTTGCGCTTGCGCGCCTGGCCATGCATGCCGGGCGCGAACGCGCGCCGCTCGATGGCACACTTCGGCGTGTAGCACCGCTCGCCTTTCAGGTAGAGCTTGGCGCCCTCCCGGCGGCAGAAGCGGCAGACCGGTCCGCTGTAGTTCGCCATTACACCCGCCTCCGCTTGGGCGGGCGGCAGCCGTTGTGCGGGATGGGCGTCACGTCGGTGATCGCGTTCACCTCCAGGCCCGTGGCCTGCAGCGAGCGTATGGCGGCCTCGCGGCCCGCACCCGGCCCGCGCACGAAGACCTCGATCGAGCGCATGCCGTGCTCGAGCGCTCTCTTGGCGGTCGCCTCGGCCGTCACCTGCGCCGCGAACGGGGTCGACTTGCGGCTGCCCTTGAAGCCCTGCGCCCCCGCGGAGCCCCAGGAGATCACGTTGCCGTCGATGTCGGTGATCGAGATGATCGTGTTGTTGAACGTGCTCTGGATGTGGGCCTGCCCTGCGACCACGTTCTTGCGCTCGCGGCGGCGAGTCCTGACAACCTTCTTTGCCTTAGCCACTACTTACCTGCCTTCACCTTCTTCTTGCCCGCGACCGCGCGCTTGGGACCGCGGCGGCTCCGAGCGTTGGTGCGCGTGCGCTGCCCGCGGACGGGCAGGCCGCGGCGGTGACGCGACCCGCGGTAGGTGCCGATCTCGGTCAGGCGCTTGATGTTCGTCGCCACCTCGCGCCGGAGGTCACCTTCGATGAGGACCTCCTTGGACGAGGCCATGCGGTCGAGGATCTGGCGCAGGCGAGCAACCTCCTCCTCGCTGAGGTCCTTGACCCGCACGTCGGGGTTGAGGTTGGCCGCCCTCACGATCTTGGAGGCGGTGGTGCGGCCGATGCCGTGGATGTACATGAGCGAGATGACGACCCGCTTGGCCGGGGGTATGTCGACGCCGGCGATTCTCGCCATTCAGCTCCTCAGCCCTGCCTCTGCTTGTGCTTCGGCGTCTTGGAGCAGATCACGCGAACCACCCCGTGCCGCTTGATCACCTTGCAGCTCGAGCACATCTTCTTGACCGACGGCCGTACCTTCATCTCCAAATCTCTCGAATTCGCCCTCGCGATCGATCGCGGCTCGCGAGCTCGACCCCCACCTTGTCCCCGGCGAGGAGCCGGGTGAAGTGGGTGCCGGCACGATCGGCGACGTGAGCGAGGATCTTGGCCCCGTTCTCGAGCTCAACCCGGTAGACACCGTTGGGAAGAGGCTCCACCACGACCCCCTTCACGAGTGGGGGGCGTTGGGGCACGAACGTCGAGTATACCAAACTCGGAACCCCCCACCCCGGGCTCCCCCACCCCGGGCTTCGCCCGGACCTCCCCGCGAGCGGGGAGGGTCTTGACCAATTTCGGGTCGAACTCAGTGGGACGCCCCGTTCGCGTGCCCGTTCGAGCTCCCCAGGGCTGTGAGAATCAAAGGCCCTTTGTCCGTGATCGCCACGGTGTGCTCGAAATAGGCCGACAGGCCGCCGTCGACCGTGCAGATCGTCCACCCGTCCGGCTTCATGTACACCTCGTGCGAGCCGGCGTTGACCATGGGCTCGATGGCGAGCGTCATTCCCGGCTTCAGCCGGGGCGGGGTCCCGGGGGTGCCGAAGTTGGGCACCTGCGGGTCCTCGTGCATCTGGCGGCCGATCCCGTGGCCGACGAACTGCCGGATGACCGAGAAGCCCGCCTTCTCGACGTGCTCCTGGATCGCCGAGGAGATGTCCCCGAGGTAGCCGCCCGGCTGCGCCTTGGCGATGCCCACGTACAGCGCCTCCTCGGTGACCTTGATCAGCCGGTCGGCCTCCCTGGTGACCTTGCCGACCCCGACGGTGATGCCGACGTCCGCCCAGAAGCCTTCGAGCACTAGGCCGAGGTCGAGGCTGACGACGTCGCCGGACGACACCCGGCGATTGCCCGGGATCCCGTGCACCGCCTCGTCGTTGACGGACACGCAGATCGAGCGTGGGAAGCCGTGGTAGCCGAGAAACCCCGGGGTGGCGCCTCCGTCGCGGATGAGCTTCTCCGCGATGCGGTCGAGCTCGACGGTGCGCACGCCCGGCTTGCAGGCGTCCTGCAGGGGCGGCAGGACCGACGCGAGCAGCCTGCCCGCCCGGGCCATTAGGTCGATCTCGTGCGCTGTCTTCAGGTTGATCATGGGATGAAGCTTCCGGATGCGAATTGGCCATTCTCGCCGATCGCGGCCAGGACTCGTCCGGTTATCTCATCGATTGTGCCCCGTCCGTCGATCTCGGAAACAACGCCCGTGCCCCGGTAGTGCTCCAGCACCGGGACGGTCTTGGACAGGTAGATCTCGATCCGCGGCCTCACCGCCTCCGCCTTGTCGTCCTCCCGCTGCACCAGCGCGGTGCCGTCGCTCGCGCAGGCGGCGGTGCCCGGCGGATACGTACGCTGGCAGGCCGGGCAGACGAGCCGGCCGGACAGGCGCTGCAGCAGCTCGTCCACATCGACCTTGAGATACAGGACGCGATCCAGCCTTCGGTCCAGCTCCCGCATCAGCACGTCCAGGGCCTCCGCCTGCGGGACGGTGCGTGGGAAGCCGTCGATGATGAACCCGCCGGCGCAGTCCGGCTCGCCGAGGCGGTTGCGGATCATGCCGATCATGATGTCGTCGGGGACGTACTGGCCTCGGGCCAGGATGGGCTGGGCCTGGCGGCCGAGCTCGGTGCCCGAGGCGATCTCGGCTCGCAGCATGTCGCCGGTCGCGATGTGCGGGATCCCGAAGCGCGTGCGGAGCATGTTGGCCTGGGTGCCCTTGCCGCTCCCCGGAGCGCCGTAGAGGAGCAAGTTCACAGTTGCATCACCCCCACCCGGCCGGACCGCTTCGCGGTCGGGCCGACCTCCCCACTTCGTGGGGAGGGTTCCGACCTCCCCACTGCGTGGGGAGGCGTGCTCATGAACTCACCGAATGAAGCCGCGGTACTGGCGCATCACCAGCTGCGTCTGCAGCTGTTTCATGGTGTCGAGAGCGACGCCGACGACGATGAGCACGGCTGTACCCCCCAGGTACATCTGCTGGTGCGGGATGCCGGAGATCTTGGCCGTGGCGATGGGCAGGATCACGGTGATGAAACCCAGGAAGGTGGCGCCGGCGAAGGTCACCCGGTTCATGACCGCGGCCAGGTAGTCCGCGGTGGGACGCCCAGGACGGATGCCGGGGATGAAGCTCGAGTAGCGCTTGAGGTTGTCGGCAACCTCGACCACGTCGAACGTGATGGCCGTGTAGAAGTACGTGAAGGCGAACGTGAACGCGAAATACAGCGCGTTGTACGTGATCGCCATGGGGATGTTGGCCGTGTCGGGCGTGAAGTTACCCCGCGTCCATGCGGCAGCCTTGTAGTACCACGTGTCGGGGGGCGCGCCCTGGAAGTAGTTCGAGATGATCGTCGGTAAGAACATCACCGAGATCGCGAAGATGATCGGAATGACGCCCGCGTGGTTCACGCGCAGCGGCAGGAAGCTGGCGCGGCGGCCGACCTCACGGCCGCCCGCGACGCGCTGGGCGGACTGGATGGGAATTTTTCGCACCGCTTGCTGCACCTCGATGATCACCGCGGTCATGACCAGCGCAATGCCGCCGAAGATGATGAAGGGCAGGTAGTCGGCCAGGCCGCCGCCGGTGGTGTGGGCCTGGAACACGGCCGCGACGCCTTGCGGCCCGCGGCCGATGATGCCGGCGAAGATGATCAGCGACACACCGTTGCCGATGCCGTACTCGGTGATGAGCTCGCCGAACCACATCAGCATCACGGTTCCGGCCGTCAGCACCAGGATGATCTCCAGTCGCTGGAACCAGTCCAGGGCGGGAAGGATGGCCGGGCTCGTGTTCTGGAACAGAACGGTGAAGCCGTACGCCTGGCCGGCGCCCAGCGCGACCGTGAGCCACCGGCTCCAGCGCTGGATGCGGCGGCGACCCTGCTCGCCTTCCTTGGAGATCTCCTTGATGCGCTCGGAGATCACCGTCATCAGCTGCATGATGATCGTGGCGTTGATATACGGGTTCATGCCCATGGCCACGACGCTGAAGCGCGAAAGGCCGCCACCCGAGAAGAGGTCGAGCAGCCCGAGCAGCGCCTGCGAGTTGAAGAGCTGGCTCAGAGCGGCCTGGCTGGCGCCGGGGACGGCGACGTTGGCAAAGAGGCGGAAGGCGACTAGGATCCCACCCGTGAAGAGGATCTTGTTCCGCAGCTCGGGCAGACGGATCGCGTTGACCAGGGCCTCGAGCAGGTTCATCGGCTAGCTTTCCTTTGTCGGAGTGCTCTTTTCGGCTTCCGGCCCCACCCGGGCCTTCGGCCCGACCTCCCCACTTCGTGGGGAGGCGAGAGGTTCTGGCTCATCACCCACCCGCCCGGACCGCTTCGCGGTCGGGGCGACCTCCCCACTTTGTGGGGAGGCGGGGGAGGCATCCAGCTCTTCCGCTACCGGGGTTCGCTTTGCGGTCTTCGCCGCCAGGCGCCTCGGTCCGATCTTACGCGGCACTCCGATGACGTTGACCGTCCCGCCGCGAGACTCGATCGCCGCGCGCGCGCTCGAGCTGAACGCATGCGCCTCGACGGTGAGCTTGCGGTCGAGCGAGCCCGTGCCGAGGACCTTCACGTCCAGCCCGGCGCGGACCAGGCCGGCCTCGGCGAGCGACGCCGCGTCCACCTTCGACCCGTCGGGGAACCGGCTCAGCTTGGAGACGTTGACGACGGAATAGACCTTCTTGAACGGGTTCTTGAACCCAGGCAGCTTTGGGATGCGCTGCGACAGGGGCATCTGGCCGCCCTCGAAACCGAGGCGGAAGCCCTCGCTGCGCGCGTTCTGGCCTTTCTGTCCTCGCCCCGAGGTCTTGCCGCGGCCCGAGCCGGTGCCGCGGCCGATGCGCCGCGCCTTTCGATGCGCGCCCGCCGCGGGTTTCAGGTCGTGGAGCTGCATCCTCTTTCAGTTTCCTCTCTGGTGCTTTTTGTCGCTGCGTGAACGCCAGATCTTGTACCGGCTGCGCTTCGGCCGCAAGTACGGCTCGCCGTCGACCGCGACCAGGAACGAGACCGCCTTCAGCATGCCGCGGACCGCGGGGTTGTCGGGCAGCTCACGCGTCTGGTTGAGGCGGCGGAAACCCAGCGACTCGACGGTCGCCCTCAGCGCCGGCTTGGCGCCGATGGCGCTCTTCTTCAGCGTCGCCGTGAGCGTCTTGGGAGACTCGGACGCTTTGCGAGCGGTCACCTGGTCTCCTTCGCCGCGGCCTCGGCGCCGCCGTTGGCGCCGGCGCCCTCCTGGCGCTTGTACGCATTGGCGAGGCGGCGTCCGACGATCTGGTCGATCTCCTTGCCCCGCAGCTCCGCCACCTGCTGCGCGGTGCGCAGCTGCTGCAGCGCCGCCAGGGTCGCGCGCACCGTGTTGATGGGGTTGTTGGTGCCGTGCGACTTCGTGAGGATGTCCTTGATGCCGGCCGTCTCGATGACGGCCCGCATGGCGCCGCCCGAGATGACCCCGGTGCCGGGCGCGGCCGGCTTCAGCATGATGCGCGCCGAGCCGAGCTTGAGCCGCACCTCGTGCGGGATCGTCGTCCCGACCATGGGGACGGTGATCATGTTGCGCTTGGCGACCTCCATGCCCTTTCGGATCGCCTCCGTCACCTCGCGCGCCTTGCCGATGCCGGCGCCGACACGGCCGTTCATGTCTCCGACGACGATCAGCGCGCTGAAGGAGAACTTGCGGCCGCCCTTGACGACCTTGGCGACGCGGTTGACGCGGACGACGCGGTCGGCGAGCTCGGAACGCTCACCGCTCGATTGATACCGGCCACCACCCATGTTTCTGCTCAAAATTCCAAACCTGCTTCGCGGGCCGCGTCAGCCAACGCTTTGATTCTGCCGTGATAGAGAAAGCCGCCGCGGTCGAACACGACCTGCTTCACGCCGGCGGCCTTCGCCTTGTCGGCGATCTGCTTGCCGACCTGGGCAGCCTCGGTCATGCCGTTGCCCTTGGCCTTGAGCTCGACTGTCGAGGCCGCCGCCACCGTCCTGGCGGCGCTGTCGTCGATGAGCTGCGCGTAGAGGTGGTTGAGGCTGCGGTACACGGCCAGGCGCGGCCGCGCGGTGGTCCCGCTCACATTCATCCGCACGCGGCGGTGCCGCTTGCCGCGGCCTTCCTTGCGATCGGTGCGCTTGATCATGCTGTGGTCTTGGCACCCTTGCCGGCCTTGCCGGCCTTGCGCCTGACCTTCTCGCCGCGATACATCACGCCCTTGCCCTTGTACGGCTCGGGCGGGCGAAGCGAGCGGATGTCGGCGGCGACCTGGCCCACGTCTTCCTTCGCGATTCCGGAGACCGAGAACTTGGTCTGGTCCTGGACGTCGATGGTGACGCCCGCGGGCGGCTTGAACTTGATGGGGTGCGAGTAGCCGAGGCTGAGCGTGATCTCGTCGCCCTGCTTGGCGACGCGGTAGCCGACCCCGACCAGCTCGAGGTGCTTCGTGTAGCCCTCGTTGACCCCGGTGATCATGTTCGCGACCAGGCTCCGCACGAGGCCGTGCAGCGCCCGGTGCTTGTAATCGTCCGAGGGGCGCTCGCAGATGATGTTGCCGTCAACCTGTTTCACCGTGATGTCCGCGGGCAGGGTGCGCTCCAGCCGGCCCTTGGGGCCCTCGACCTTCACGTGCCCAGGTTCCAACGCGACCTTGACCGCGCTCGGAACCGGGATCGGCAGCCTGCCTATTCGCGACAACTCATCCTTCCTTAACTACGCGACCCTGTTACCAGACATAGCAGAGCACCTCGCCGCCGAGTCCTTGGCGCAGCGCCTGGCGCCCGCTCATGACTCCTTCGGCGGTGCTTAAAATCGCGATTCCGAGTCCGCCGAGAACCCGCGGTATCTCCGTCTTACGAGCGTAGACGCGCAGCCCGGGGCGGCTGATCCTCTTCACACCCGAGATGACCCGCATGCGATCGGGGCGGGACTTGAAGATGATACGCATCGACTGGGCGGTGCCGTCGGATTCGATCTCGTA
>Ga0070697_100000354_pt1 | contig 36125 bp, 38 predicted proteins | sample KBSK1501metaG_FD_65475 | JGI IMG/M metagenome (GOLD analysis project Ga0070697, IMG submission 65475) | Corn, switchgrass and miscanthus rhizosphere microbial communities from Kellogg Biological Station, Michigan, USA - KBS K1-50-1 metaG | ecosystem: Host-associated > Plants > Roots >...
GCCATCGCCCGTGCCCTCGCAAACCATCCGAAAATCATCCTCGCCGACGAACCGACAGGCGACTTGGACACGAAGACAGGCTCGGAAATAGTTCAGATCATGTATGAGGCAGCGAAGAGAGAGAACGCTTCCGTCCTCGTCGTCACGCACGACCCGGTAGTTGAAGATCGGGCGGAGAAACTGTTCGAAATGCGGGACGGCACCATTGCGAAAGCGTCCCAACAACGCTCCTCTAGAGAATCCTACAGGCTGAGAGCAATCGAACCCGTCCCTCCGGAGCCCGCCCGGTCTCTGTCACAGCCCAATTAGCGCGAAGGCTGAGCGTAGATCTTGCTCTCGACGAAGATCGCTTACCGCAACCTCCCGAGACGACGGGCTAGGACCGGGCTTACAATTCTCGCCGTCATTCTCGGAGTAGCACTTTTGGTTGGCATAAACCTGGCCACAGCGAGCGCAACCGGAGAGTTCACGAATTACATCAACAAGTTTTGGGGACATACAGACATCGTTATCACCTACGGCGCGTTACCGCCCGTCTTCCCCAGTGGATATCTAAGCGATGTCAAACAGGCACCTGAAGTCCAGCAGACAGCCGTGAGACTGGACTGGTTCGGGACACCTGACAACAAGACAGTCGTTCAACTGATCGGAGTCAATGGAACAGATTTCGATTATTCCAGCTTGAACATTACCGGGGCGCGCACCCTGTCACCTGGCCAGGCTACAGTGGATGATGGGCTCGCCCAGAAGTTCGGGCTTGGAATCGGCTCCGCGCTCAGCGTGCTGACATCAAATGTCGTCACCAAGACTAACGTCACATTCCAGGTAGTTGGAATCAACCATCCGCTTCGCAGCATTGGAGCTTCAATCTACGTTTACCTCCCGGAGCTCCAGTCTACTCTGAATTGGCAGGGAATGATCTCCCATGTCTATGCAACTATCAAAGATCCGACTGAGGCGCCACAGGTCAGGGATGAGATTCAGCGGCTCCTAGGCTCATCTCTTTTCAACGTCGGTGCGCCTAAGGCGGAGGCCGTTCAGAGAATCCAAGGACAGACAGCCGGGTTCCAACTTGGACTGAACGTCATGGTTGCCGTCGCACTAGTCGTCTGCGCCTTCATAGTCTTCAACACACTGTTCATGACAGTAAACGAGCGCACCTACGAGATTGGAGTAATGCGGGCCATTGGAACTGGCCGAACGCAGATCTTCAAGATATTCCTTACCGAGGGAATGTTGATCGGCGTCATAGGGACTATCGCAGGCGTATTTTCAGGGCTAGCACTTTCAAGACTCTTCACTGCGGTCGCCGAGAATCTTCTGGAAATTCCGTCCCTCCCGATCGTCCAGCTTACACCGACAATTGCGCTCATGGGCATAGGAGCAGGATTTGCAGCCGTATTCGCAGGCTCAGTCTATCCCGCGGCCTCCGCCAGTAGAATCAACATTATTCAAGCAATTCGACCGTCAGCTCGAAACTCGCGAAAGAAAGTCCCCGATTCCATCATTGCTCTGATCAGCTTGGGAATGCTTGGGCTCGGAACCCTACAGGCTGCGAGGCTAACACCGTTCCACATCTCCTACCTGGACGTTGCGTTGATTCCCATAGGTTTGGTTATTCTCGGAGCCGTGCTTTTCGGCCGGTCCGGGCGAATACTCACTGCGCCCCTCTCACCGTTCTCAAGAGCTGTGGCATACATCGCGTCGAGAAACGGAAGACGCAGGTTGCTGAGAAACGCGATCTCTTTTGGAATGATCACCATCACCCTCAGCTTCGTCATAATGCTAGGCGGAATCCAAGGAGGGATCCAGACCGCCCTCGACCAGGGAATCCAAGAAGCCCTCGGGGCGGACATAATCCTCGTCGCGAACCAGTCTCTGCCAATCAGCTTCACAAACAACCTCACTAGCTTTGCACAAGTCTCTCTTGCGACCCCCCTCGGGCCCACACCCCTCTTCAACCCGAAAGCTCTCGGACCTACCGGCAACAGCACATCTGTAGGGGTCCTAGCCGTCGACCCTACGACATTCCCCCAAATCATAAACTACGAATTCGTGAACTCGCCCCCTCAACAGCAAGTCTATGCTGAGTTAGCGAACAACCCCCAAACGGTCCTCCTACCCAGTTCTCTGGCGTCAAGACTTGATGTCTCAGTTGGCGAGAACCTAGACATAACGACCTTCAACGGAACCCAGACCAAGCCCTTCCAGGTAGCAGGAATATTCACCGGCCCAGTCCTCCAGTATATCCAGTTCGGAAACAGCTTCGCCAGCGACTCAATTGTCGTCTCTTTCAATTCCCAGAGACAGTTCTTTCTCGCGCCAAACGAACCGGCAAACGTTGCGCCCCTCTTCCTTGTGGACCTGAAGACCCAGTACAAGCCAGAAGCGTCAACTATCGCTCACGACATTGCCGCCTCGTATCCGAAATATGATTTTGCTGAAAACTCGCTCACACTCGGACAGCTCCTCTCCCTAGTCAGAGATACGATCAACAGGATATTCACGATAATCCTCCTAGTCCTCTACTTCGCCCTCCTCATCGCCACCCTTGGAATAAGCGCGACAATGATCATGAACGTAACCGATAGAAAGCGTGAGATCGGACTTTTGCGCTCGCAGGGAATGAGCAGGAGACAGATATCGGGGCTCTTTTTCAGCGAAGGAATCATACTCGGCCTATTCGGTTTCCTCCTTGCTGTTCCCGGAGGCCTACTCCTGCTAGAGGGAGCGACCAACAGCACAACCCTAGCGGGATTCTACCTACCATTTGTCATCCCGTACAGTGCAATATTACAGGCGCTTGCGTTATCAATTCTGGCAGTCGTGGTCGGATCGCTTTATCCTGCTTTGCGGGCATCGCGAATGGAAATTACTAGGGCTCTCGAACAAGCATAACGAGCAGGTAACCGTTACTAGTGAGAATTGGAGTAGGGTACGGCGGGCTTAGTTCTGGCTTAGATCGAGTGATCATATTGAGCCGGCATGCCCAAGTTCAGCCAGCGTCAACGGTACACTCTCGCCATTCTTTGCAGCTTGCTAATTGCTGGCCTAGTACTGTTATCATTCCCTGCGCCTGCAGAACAAGATGTCGCAACCTATTCGACACCACCTAACTTCCAACCCACAAATTCCTTACAAACGGTGATTGGATATGCGCTCTCTGGCTATTACGCGTCAGCACACATAACGACCGGAAACACGGCTACTGTCACACTGACGCTCGTTGAGACAGACCTGGTAATCTTCACAAGCACCTTTCCCGCGGGAACATTCGATATTCCAAACACTCCTATCACCGCGGCCAACGGAGGAACAGTATTTTTGACAATAAAAACATCCAGTAGCCAGGTCTTCACCCAGATGAACGTGGTGGCAAAGATATTCCACACAATCACAGCGCTTCCATTCTTCTGGGCAGGAGTAGGGATCTTGGGCTTGACCGGCCTCCTAACACTAGCTATCTTCTACCAGCACACCGCGGCCGGAAAACTCGCGAGAAGAATCTTACCTGTGGAAAAAGCAGGCCTCGGTTGGCCCTAGCGCGCCATGGCGTCATTCGCGAAACCAGATTAAATAATACGCGTGACTCGGAAAGGTTCTGCGCGAAATCCTTGACTGGGAATGCTCTGATATCGGTCTACGACAAGTCCAGGCTGGAACACATAGTCGGAGCATTTGCAAGACATAAAATCAAAGTAATCAGCTCTGGCGGGACGGCCCAAGCGATCCGAAAACTCCGGCACGAAGTCGTAGAGGTCTCGGCATACACCGGGTTTCCCGAGATGCCTGGTGGATTAGTGAAGACTCTCCATCCCAAAATCCACGCTGGAATTCTAGGCGACTGGAACGATCCAGTGCAACTGAAGTACCTGCAGGAGAACGCGATCGAGCCGGTGGATTTTGTCGTGGTAAACTTGTATCCGTTTCGGGAGGTTGTGAAGAGCGATCCAGCGAACTTGCGGAGAGCAATCGACAATATCGATATCGGAGGCGTCACGCTGATCCGGGCAGCAGCAAAAGGGGCGTTTCTCAACAATAGAGTCGTGCCATTGACCAGACCTGCCCAGTATGATGTCTTGATACGGGAATTGGACAAACATGAGAAAATCAAAGATGAGTTGAGGCACAAGCTTGCTCGGGAGGCTTTCGCAGTAACAGCAGAGTACGACGCAACGATAGAGAGTTACTTGGGAAGGGTGAAGGGATGAGCGGGCAGGAGATCCGCCGGGTATACCGTACTGCTCGAGATGAGGATCTGCCGCCATCACTAAAGCTTACGATCGGCAACAAAGTGTTCGAGTACTCAAAGGTCCAGTGGAAGGTAGAGGGCAGGATGCGGGGGCTGCGGTATGGCACGAACCCCCACCAGAAAGGAGCGTTGTATAGACCGAAATTATCGAAGGATGGGATTGGAAATGTCGATTGGGTAAAGTGGGGAAAAGATGGTCCGTCCGCGACAAATATCGAGGATGGAAGTCATGGGTTGCGGATCACGAGTTATTTCAAAGAGTCCGCTGTAGCAGTGATGAAACATCTCAATCCCTCAGGAGTCGCTGTTTCAAGAGAGCATGATAGTCTGAGTCAGGTGTACGCGCGCGCTAGGGACTCTGATAATCGGGCCGCCTTTGGAGGCGTCGTGGTATTCAACAGTCCCGTTGACCGAAAGACAGCAGAAGAAATCATGAAGACCTTTGTCGAAGTAGTCTACGCGCCCGGGTATGGTTCTGAGGCATTAGGGGTTTTCGAATCCAAGAGAGACATACGGGTTGGAGAGGTCCCCGCTCAACGCAGGGAGGATCAGACAATGCCGCCGGATGTGGTCGTGCTGGATGATGGATCGTTGATCGTAGAGGACCGGTACAGAACTAGCATACTTTCATTGGATAAGATGAAACAGCTTCCCGTACTTACCAAGAGTAAGCCGTCGGATCGTGAGTACTTGGATCTGTTGCATGCGTGGTGGGTCGCTTGCGAGGTTCGGTCAAACGCTGTGGTTTTCTGGAAAGATGGAACGTCACTCGCGATCGGGACGGGCCAGCAGGACCGGATTGGGGCCATCGAGAACTCTATTGACAAAGCGCAGAAGCTTGGCCGTAAGCTGGAAGGAAGTGTGATGGCTTCCGACGGATTTCTTCCGAAGTTGGATAATATAGAGGCACTGGCGAGAGAGAAGCTATCAGCGATTATTCAGCCTGGCGGATCCGTTGAAGACCAGGTGATTGTGAAGGCGTGTGACGAGCATGGGATCAGTATGGTGCTTACGGGAGAACGGTCTTTCAGGCATTTCTAAGAAGGGCGGGGTGCGCGAAAATCGACCAGCGGGGGGGTCGAGAAAAGAATGCTTATTTTTCGATTTGAGGATTATTCTCGACCGGTAATCTTGGTGGAATAGAGAGAATCCTTATATCGGATATCCGATATCGTTATACCGATATCGAGGCATTAAGAGAAGGAGGCGAAACGTATGAGTGAACATGAATGGAGTCGTCCCAGACATTTCTTCGCTTGGGGCATATTCGCGCTCCTCACCGTCATCGTCGCGTCAGTCGCAGTCTCAGCCTTCCTCTTCGCAACACGACCAGCACCGATAGCGGGCACATACTACCCGTACTTTTTCTTCCCCTTCCCACTATTCTTCATCTTTGGAATATTCGCCTTCTTCTGGATAGTAAGATGGCTAATCTTCCCATGGAGAGGAGGATGGGGCTACCGAGGAAGATACTGGCGATACCATGACGAGTCCTACAACATCATCCGCGAACGATACGCCAAAGGAGAGATTACCAAGGAACAATTCGAACAGTTGATGCGCGACTTACGACAACATAACTGAGACCCATCGATCCTCGATGGGATCTCTTCTTTTTCATCTACCATCAACCAGCTCTTCTCCCAGCGTTTTTCTCTGACCTTAAATAGAAATTCGAGAAGCAGGCGACTCATGCATACAGTAGAGATCAAGTCCACTGAGAACGGTCCGAACCTAGTCTATTTGGATGGCAAAGTCTTCACTGCCTTATGCAGATGTGGTGGCTCCAGCAACAAGCCCTTCTGCGGCGGGACCCATGCAAAGACCGGATTTCATGCCAAACCGGCGGACCTGAAAGTCTTAGCTGAGCATACCAAAGTAGAAGCCTAGTTTAGAGAACTCTGGCCGACCCGATAGTCTCAGGTTACTACCCTGTCTTTGACCCGAATTCCTTGCTTCTTCTCTACCCGTCCGACACCGAACGCGTTGTGACCATGTCTCACGAAGAGACGGATAACGGCATCCTCTGTCCGTTGAGGACAGACCAGAATGAATCCTACTCCCATGTTGAAGGTCCGGTACATTTCGCGGTCCGAGATCCTTCCACTCCTCTGAATAATCCGGAATATCCCTGGTGTAGGAGGTAGTTGATCTATATCTGCTCCGAGTTTTGCCTGTCCTACGATCCGGTCGAGTTTTGCAAACGCTCCGCCTGTTATGTGCGCCAGCCCGTGAACATCCAGTCTTCTTGTCGCTTCCAGAACCGGTTTTACATAGACTCGGGTAGGTTCGAGCAATTCCTCACCGACGCTTCGGCCAAGTTCCGGCACGTTCTCTTTCAGCTTGTACTCTCCTAGGAGTATTTTCCTAGCAAGTGTTAGACCGTTCGAGTGAATTCCCGAACTGGCAACCCCGACCAGCGCGTCGCCCTTTCGAATATCATCTCCGAGAATGAGGTCTTTCTCTTTACCGATACCTGCCGCCATCCCGACAAGATCCAGCCCTGCATCATTGGAGAGAAGGTGTGGGACGATGGCTGTCTCGCCCCCAACTATTGCCATTCCGGCCTGTTTTGCGCCCTCGACTAGCCCAACGGCAATCTCGTTGACAATACGACGATCGTGTCTGGCCATGGCCAGGTAGTCAAGGAAGCTGATGGGTTCCGCCCCTGTGCAGATCAGATCATTCGCGCACATCGCGACACAGTCTATCCCGATGGTATCGTACTTCCGCATCAGCTGAGCAATGATGACCTTAGTCCCGACGTTGTCCGTATGGAGGCTCAGGACCCGGCCGTCGTTGAGGTCAACAAGACCTGCGTAATGGCCAATCGGAAAAATGGGATATCCTACTTTCCCTCTACGAGTCCTGAATGTAGACTCGAGCCGTTGAGCGAGAACCTCGTGAGATTTGCGGACCTGAGAAACATTGACTCCGGCCCTAGCGTAAGTCATGCGCGGCCGAGGCAAGCCTACAGCTTCAGTCCCGTTAAGCGTTCGTAAGCGATAACATACCGCTTACTCGTCTCATCGATAAGATCCTTGGGAAGGTCAGGGGGTCTGGGAGTTGGCTGTCCAGCTTTTCGTGCCTCATCCAGAGTTTTCTTGTAGCCCACCTTGGAGAGCCAGTCTCGGATCAACTGCTTATCGTAGCTCTCCTGGTTCTTGCCCGGGGAATAGTTCTCTTTTGGCCAGAGCCGAAACTCGTCTGGCCCAATCGAGTCTGCTAGGACGATCTTGCTCTCATCGTCGAATCCAAACTCTAGTTTGAGATCTGCAAGGATAAAACCGGCCTTCTCTACGTGCTCGGACATTTTCTCGTATATGCTGACACTCCTATCTTTGAGCGCGTCAATCTCCTCCGGGTCCAGCCAGCCCTCGTCCACAATCTGATCGACCGTGACAGGCTCGTCTTTTACGTCAGACTTGGTCGTCGGATCGAAGTATGGTTCAGGAAGTTTAGCAGCGTTGATCGGCTTCACTGGCAGGTTGACCTCGCCTTTGACAAGTCTCTCGTAGAGGCTACCGTAGAGATAACCGCGGACAACGCACTCTACCGGGATCATTTTCAGCCTTCGGACAACCATGCGGTTCGCGTCTTCCACTCGGACCATATGGTGTGGGATTTTCAGATAGTTGAACCAGTAGGCGGCGAGCTTGCAGAGCACTTCCCCCTTTCGAGGAATGGTTGATGGAAGAACTATGTCGTAGGCAGAGACTCTGTCAGTGAAAACGAACAAGAGTTCCTCGCTGTCCAGCTCGTAGATGTCCTTCACCTTGCCCCGCTTGAAAGGCGCCTTGGACGACTCTCTCTCGGGCCCGCTAACGTGTTCCTGCATCTAGATTCCGACACTTCGGTACTGTTGGAGTTTCCTTGTAACGTCTAAGTCAGAGAGCGCAAGAATCTCTGCAGCTAGAAGAGCCGCATTTGTTCCATTGTCGAGGCCGACAGTGCCCACTGGGACCCCAGAAGGGAGCTGGACGATCGAGAGGATTGAGTCGAGATTGAGCTTGCCAGAAACTGGGACTCCGATTACTGGCTTGTTGGTCAGAGACGCGACGAAACCAGGTAGAGCGGCGCTAAGACCTGCGATTGCAATGTAGACATCAGACTTCGAACCCTCGACGTACTTGTCAAGCTCTTTGTGGTTACGGTGACTCGAGAGAACCTTCGTCTCGAACGGAATGCCAAGCTTCTCCAATATGGTCTCGGCTTTCTTGGCGATCTCCCGGTCGCTCTCCGAACCCATGATGATGCTAACGGTTCTAGTCAGTTGTGACACCTAACAACGCGAGATTCTGTCACTACAGTGTTCACTGGTAAATCAAACTGATCTCGGGGAACATGATTGACAAGCTGTAGATTGAAAGAGAGACCGATTGAACGAACGTGTTCAGGGAGAATTTTGAGAACCCGGTCAAAATATCCTCTGCCCCAGCCGAGACGATAGCCCTCCTTGTCCCACACGATACCTGGAACGAAGAGAACGTCCACAGAATCGAGGCTTTCTGGCCTCAGATACTCTGGTCTTGGCTCGGAGATATTGAAACTTCCAGGCGCGAGTTCCTTTCCGAGGTCTTTGATCTCGGAGAAGAAGAGGTCAATGTCTCCTTTCTTTACAACGGGGACAAGGACACGTTTTTGTCCGTCTAAGGCTTTTCGAATCAAGCGGCGAGTATCTACCTCGCTGTCCTTGCTGACATAGCATGCGATGCCTCTCGAGCGGACATATTCGTTGAGATGTAGAACCTGATCCATGATCTCCATGCTCTTCTGTTCTATGTCTCGAGTCGACTGCCTGTCTCGAAGGCGTAGGATGTATCGTCGGAATTGTTCTTTCTCAACAGCGGTTTGGGCCTCGCTCAAACTTTCAAGCCAATTTGGATACTCGCAGCTAGTACGGTGTTCTCTAAAAGACACGCGACAGTCATAGGTCCAACACCTCCCGGGACCGGCGTAATATAGCCGGCTACCTCGTTGACCTTGTCAAAATCCACATCTCCCCGGAGCTTTCCATCAACCCTTGTCAAACCAACATCAACTACAGCCGAGCCAGGTTTCACGTGGTCTGCGCGAATCTGGAAGACTTCCTTCCCAACCGCGCTAACTAGAATATCAGCGGTCCGTGTCATCCCGGAAAGATTGGGCGTCTTGGAGTGGCAGACCGTGACAGTCGCGTCTCGATTGAGCAGGAGATTGGCCAAGGGTCTCCCTACCAGATTGCTTCGGTTGATGATAACTGCCCTTGATCCAGCAATGGGAACTTTGTAATGGTTTAGCAGTTTGATGACACCTTTTGGCGTGCACGCTACAAGTTCCTCACGGCCCGCTGCCAGCTTGCCCGCGTTGATTGGGTGTAGTCCGTCAACGTCCTTGTAGGGTATGATTCTCTCGATTACCTTCTCCTCGTCTAAGCTTGGGGGCAGTGGCAGCTGAACGAGTATCCCGTTGATCTTGGGGTTTGTGTTGAGCTGGCCAAGCAAGGCCTCCAGCTTGTTCTGGGAAGAGTCAGCGGGTAAGTGATGGCTTTCAGATTTTATTCCAACCTCGTCAGCGGCCTTGTGTTTGGCTTTGAGGTAGGAGGCGCTGGCAGGATCGTCGCCAACTTGGATTGTGGCGAGGAGAGGTTCCGTGCCATGTTTTTCCAGTTGTTGAACTTGCTGGGCGACCTGTTTCTTTACCTCTCCAGCTACTAACCTGCCGTCCATGAGGATGGCTGTCAACTCTTGAAGAGAACCCTCCTCCCTTCAAACCTCAATTGGTCCTCTGTGAAGAGTCTGATTGCTTCGGGAAGAATTCGGTGCTCTTCTCTCAGGATACGGCTAGAAAGCGTTTCGACGGTGTCGTCGTCGCGGATTGCGACTGCTGTCTGAAGTATTATGGGACCGTGGTCGACCTCTCTGTCGACAAGGTGGACGGTGCAGCCCGTAACTTTGACGCCGTGATCGAGGGCTTGCTTCTGAGCTTCCAAACCTGGAAAGGATGGAAGTAGAGCGGGGTGTACGTTTATGATTCTGCGAGGGTACAGATCGACGAATTGTTCACTGAGAATCCGCATGTAACCTGCAAGAACTATCAGTCCCTCCTTGGGTAGCACTCCATGTGATTTGAGAGCCGCGATAGTTTTCTGGTCGTAGTCCCAGTTTTTCTTCGGGACGCCTTTGTCGTCCATTGTGATTGTCTGAACATGATGTTTCCTGGCTATGTCGAGAGCTGGCGCGTTCGGTCTGTTGCTGATGACGATCCTAATCTCGCACTTGGTGAGGTATCGATTATCGATCGCGTCTAGTAGTGCATCAAGGTTTGAGCCTCGTCCTGACGCCAAGACGCCGATCGGGACCATTCAGCTAGGCCTTTTCGAGTCCTTGCATCTCTTGCAGCAGCAATTGTGAAGAGTCGACCCTGCCGATCTTTGGAATCCATTCCGTTCTGTTTCCGAGAATCCCGTGTTCTTCCTTGTACTTGTAGAGCCGACGGACTCGTTCCGCTGCATCCTGTCTCTTTGCGAGAAGTTGTTCTGAGCCGATGTCGCTTCGGTGATAAAGACCCCACCCATCGGTGAGCTGGACGCTAGACATCGTTTTCTCGATCTTCGCGCTGGCTGGTGGTAGAGTATGATCCATGGCCAGTATCGCGAGAAGGCGGGAGCCGCCTGTTATCACTTGGCTGTCTTCTTGGAGATCTGCGCTTCCCCAGAAAAGGTAGCAGCCGTTTCGTTTGATGTTTGTCTCGAAAACCTGGACAGGGTGACCCTTGGCTTTGTCCCTTTTTTCGGGATACCCATTCGGAGCGACGACTTTCACGACCACCGCGTCCTCATTGGTGAATTCCAGCTTCAGCTTAGACAGCCGTCTTTCAACGATAGCTTGGAAAACGTCTATGATGTCTGTCTTGAGCATGGCGAGCACGTTCAGGGCTTCCGGATCTCCAAGACGAGAGTACATCTCGATGACCGTTGGTCCCTCGTTTTCTGTGAGCATCATCTGTCCACCGACCATGCCGTGGTAGGACTTGCCTGTTTTCCTCTGGATAGCTTCAACGATTCCCTCGACGATCCTGAGTGACCTGTCGTATTCTTCCCTGGTGATGAATGGAAGGGACATGTCGGGTCCTGAAATGCTGCCCATTCCACCGGTCTCTGGTCCGCTGTCGAACTCGTGAGCGCTCTTGTTGTCCTGGACGAGAGGGGTGCCTAGAACGGTTTTGCCGTCTGTGAAGCATTGCAGGGAGTACTCGGGACCCCACGCCTTCTCCTCGACCAGAATCTTGTCTTCGATATCAGAATAGGCGGCCATGGTTGCTTGGAGAGAATCGAAGTATGCTTCTTTGAAACGCTCTTTGCCGTCGTGAAGGTAGATCTGACGGTCTTCGATCAGCTTAACGCCCTTACCGCCGGATTGACGTGCAGGCTTGACGACGATGTTCTGCAGCCAGGGTTGCGTGCCTATGTTTTTCCGGACATAGTCTGAGGCTTCTCGTGCGTTCTTGAAGGTTCGGAAGAGAAGCTTGCCCGGGAGATTGTTCTCCCATTGTAGGCGTCTGAGGTCTGCTTTGGACCGTTCTATGACTGACAGTTCTTGGCTAGCACCGACGCAGTGAATACCTTCCTTTTCAAGTGCATCTGGTATGCCTTCGAAACCAGGCTCCTCTGGTCCTACTATCACCAGGTCAATTCCCCAGCCCCGGGCTGACCTAACAATCGTCTTCGGGTCTGTTGTTCTGCCGATGCGAAGCTCTCCCTGGTTGGCTTTGCAGATCCTGTCTATTCCGGGGTTCCGATTTTCAGCGACCCAGAATATCTCCGGTTTGTGATCGCTGAGACCGACCTTCCAAGCAAGGGCGTGTTCGCGAGCGCCGCCACCTACACCCATTACTCTCATCGTATGGGCCCTCCTTTCTCGAAGCAGCGCATACAGAGATCCTTTCTCGGGAGCCCGATGGCGTGCTGGAGCTCTTCAACGGTCATGAACGATACGCTGTCAGCCCCGACACTGTTCGCGAGTTCTTTCTCGTTCAAGCTGCCTGAGATCAGTTCGTCTCTGGGAGGGATCTCGACTCCGTAGGGGCAGGGTGAGACGAGCGCTGGGCTTCCAATTCGGATGTGTATTCGTTGGGCTCCGTTGCGCTTGAGGTTGAGAACCGTGTTCTGTAAAGTGTTTCCTCTGACGACGCTATCATCTACCAATACGACGTCTTTGCCTTCGACGGCGCTCCTGACAGGGTTAAGCTTGAGCTGGACTGCTATGAGACGTTCTTTCTGAGTTGGTTTGAGGGCTGCACGAATGTTCTCCCCGGTCCGCATGAAGCCGGGTTCCAAGGGAAGACCAGATTCTTGGCTGTATCCATTGGCAATGGAAAGTGCCGTCTCTGGAACTCCGATTACTACGTCAGCTTTGACCTGATGAGCCTTGGCTAGTTCTCTGCCGATGTTGTTTCTGACTTTGGCTACGGGGAGAGTGTTAACTTGGCTGTCGAGTCTTGCGAGGTAGACATATTCGTAACTGCAAAAGTTGCCGGGGTCATCTGAAGGGATGTTTCCCCGAATATCCTCGAGGGTGAACATGACGACCTCTCCTGTTTCAACGGGTCCAGTGTGGTCAATGCCCATTACATCGAGGGCACAGGTTTCGGATGCGACGGCTGCAATGTCGAAGCCTACGCTACCTGTTTCTAGTGGCTTTACACCGAGTGGGTTTCTTCCTGTGATGAGTTCTTGCTTATGGGTGAGGACGACGAAGGAGTAGCCTCCTCCTATCTTGTTGATGAGCGTCGAGGTTGCTTGGAGAGGTTCCTTCTCGCTGTGGAGGAGTTGTGAGAGTTGTCGCGCGAAGAGTTTGGTGGCTTCGCCGCGGTTTTCGTGGAGGTCTGTTTTTCCATCGAGTGCGAGAACTAGCTCGTAGGGCGCCTTAACGTGGACGAGGTAGTCGTCTTCGTAGGAGGATGTTTGTCCGATTCCGATGAAGCCTTTTGGAATGTTTGTCTTGTTTTTCTGGAAGAATTCTTCGACGCCACCTTTTCCCCCGAGAGTGTGTAGAGTGTTTCCTGGTCCGGTTGTTGCTAGGCTGATGGACTCTTGGCCTCGTCCCTGGAGGGCGCTAAGCCCGTAGTGGATGAAGTTGGAGGCGTTCCAGTTTTCTCGTCCTTCGCCGAAGGTGTAGAATCCTATCAGGCCCGGCATTGCGTCGCTAGGCCTTCATCTCTTCCCGGGTCCGAAGCACAGGATCCTTCTTTAGACCCAGATACTCGCCGGTGACGCAGGCGAAACACATCTCGTCCTTGCCGAGGCCTATTCCTTCGCTTAGACCGTTGATATCGTTGTAGCCGAGACCGTCGACTCCGATTTCGCGTGCGACTTTCTTGTTGAGTTCGGCGATGTTGAGCGTCTCGCCATCTGCTTTGTTTGCGAGCAATTCTTCCCTTGTCGGGAAATCGATGCCCATGTAACAGGGGTGGCGGATGGGTGGGAAGGTGACGACCATGTAGACTTTCTTTGCTCCTGCGTCGCGGAGGGATTGGACGATGTTTCTGCTGCTGGTTCCGCGGACGATGCTGTCATCAACCACGATGACATCCTTACCATCGACGACCGGTTTGATCGTGATGATCTCACGAACGATCTCTTCCCGGCTCTTGGCTGTTGGCTCGATGAAACTGCGGAGGCTTCCCTTTCTGCGGTAGCGGTCTTTCATCAAACCCTCCTCCATCGGTATACCACTCTCTTCAGAGTAGCCCAAGGCCCCGGGTCTAGCGGAGTCGGGGACTGGAATGACCACGTCAGCTTTGAACGGGTATTTTCTGGCGAGGACCCTGCCGAGCTTCCGTCGTGCGTCGTAGACGTAGTGGTCATCGATCTTGCTGCTAGGGTGACCGAAGTAGGTGTACTCGAATGGGCAGTGGTAGTGGCGTGGTGAGTCTGCGAATCTTGTTATTTTGAGGCCGTCTTTGGACAAACTGACAAGCTCGCCAGGTTGAACATCTCTGACAAAGCCTGCTTGGAGCGCTGTGAGTGCGCAGCTCTCGCTAGCCACGATATGAGTGTCCGTGTTGGAATCGTATCCCAGACACAGGGGTCTGTAGCCTGCTTCGTCCCTGGCCGCCAGAACCTCGCCATCATGGGTTATAATGACGAAACTGTAGGATCCACTCAGCTCTTTGCTCAACTTGTGAAACGCGCGGGTCCAGTCGTGTTCCGCACGGTAGTGTTGGAGGAGACGGTATCCAGCAAGCTTCGTGTCAGTCGAAGAGCCTAGGATCGGAAATTCTCTCTCAACGACTGGCTCAAGATCCTCTGTGTTCGCTATTGTCCCGTTCTGGGCGATGGCGAATTCGCCTCGAATGTCGAGGGGATGCGCGTTCTCTAGCGTCGTCCGTCCTCGAGTTGAGTAGCGTACATGTCCTATTCCGCGGTTACTGGTGAGACTGAGAATCTTTTTCGCATTAGCATCTGCACCCTGGCCTATCAAGCCTAAGCCCTTGAGGATGGGCTCGCCGGGAACCGCTATCCCCCACGACTCTTGACCCCGGTGCTGGAGGGCAGCGAGTCCCTTGATGATGCGCTCGGCGACAGGCTTGTTCTCCATTGAATATATGGCGAGGACGCCACAGTGCTCTTTCATAGCGTCGCCTCCATTGCCCTCGGGATTGTTTCGGACCAAGCCCTTGAAGCCTCAGCAATAGGGATCGCGATAACAGATTGTCCCTTCGAGAGGAACTCGATCCCGTTATCTGAGACAGTTCCGACCTTCGAGGCCGGTATTCCGAGTCGTTTGAACGAGTTGACTGTTCTAGTCGTATTCTTGGGTTTCGTTTCGAGGATGAATCGTGATCTTGATTCTGAGAATAGCAAGTTGTCTATCCTGCTCGTCTTCTTGGGGACCTTATCGAGATCTACGGTTACGCCTCTGCGGCCTTGAATCGACATCTCTGCCAAGGCAACAGCCAATCCGCCTTTCGAGACATCGTGAATGCTCTCTACACGGCCGCTTCTCATTGTCCTCAACAAAGATCGCAGGCGCGTTCTCTCTTTTTTCAAGTTGACCCTTGGGACCCGGCCGCCTGTGAGATTGCGTATGTGTTCGTAGTATTCGCTCCCGCCCATTTCATCGGAAGTGTTTCCGACGATGATTAGATCGTCTCCTTCTCTTTTGAGAGCCTGTAGTATCCTCGGAGTCTTGGGTTCTGCCAGTCCTATGGCAGCGATGACAGGCGTGGGCTTTATCGCCCTGTGATTCATCGAGTCTTCGTTGTAGAAGCTGACCTTGCCGCCGACGCATGGGACTCGAAGAGCATTAAGATAGTTGGCGATGGCTCGAATAGCTTCCTTGAATGTCCAGTAGACCTCAGGATTCCCGGGGTCTCCGAACTGTAGATGATCGACAACCGCAACAGGTTCCGCGCCGCCAGCGACTAGATTGCAGAATGCTTCCGATACAACTCCAACGGTTCCCCAGTAAGGGTCGACGTAGCATTGCTTGCTATTGCCGTCAGTTGTGAGAGCGAGAAAGCTCTTGTTAGGTAGGCGTAGTAGAGCGGAGTCCGCTTGTCCTGGTTTGACGATAGTTCTGATGCCGACCTCGTGATCGTACTGGCGATAGATCCATTCCTTGCTCGCGACGTCGGGGCTGGAGAGTAGTTCGATTAGAGTCTTATCAAGGTCTTCAGGCAGAGCTGGCGCCGGCACTTCTGCGAGGACGTCGAGATATCTAGGGCGCGTTGCGGACCTGGGCGCGAGTGGGGCCTCAGCGACGAACTTGGCTGGTGCCTTGGCAACAACCTCGGTTCCCCGCCGGATGATTAGGAGACCGTCCTTGGTGACATGTCCAATATTCGCAAAGCCTAGTTCCCATTTTTCGAGAATTTTGACTAGCTTCCTTTCGTCTTCTTCTCGGATTAGGAGAATCATTCTTTCTTGTGATTCTGATATCATGATTTCTGCGGGTAGCATGTTGGGCTCGCGGGTCGGGATCTTGTTCAGATCGATTTCTATCCCTGTCCCGGCTTTGGCCGCGATCTCTGAGAGTCCACATGTTAGGCCGCCGCCGCCTAGATCTTTCATTCCTTGGAGGATATTCGCCTCGACTGCCTCTAGTACGGCTTCGATGATGAGCTTCTTGGTGAAAGGGTCGGGGACTTGGACGACGGATCGTTCCGTGTCGGATCTGTCTGTTAGTGTTTTGCTGGCGAAGCTTGCTCCGCGGATGCCGTCTCGTCCCGTTCTTCCTCCAACAAGATAGACAAGGTCACCTGGGTTGCGGGCTTCGCCTAGGACGAGTTTGTCTTTTCGTCCGAGGCCGACGCAAACCACGTCGACGAGGCAGTTTCTTTCGAAGGAAGGGTCGAACTCCACTTCTCCGCCGACGGTCGGGACGCCTATGCAGTTGCCGTAGTCGGCTATTCCTCGGACTACACTGTCGAAGAGCCAGCGAGTGTGAGGGCTCTCGATTGATCCGAACCTCAGAGGGTCGAGGAGAGCGATGGGGCGCGTGCCTAGACTGAGGATGTCACGCACAACCCCGCCGACGCCCGTGGCGGCACCGCCGTAAGGGTCGATGGCGCTAGGGTGGTTGTGCGATTCGATGTGGAGGGTTACAACCCAGCCATCACCAATGTCGATGACGCCAGCGTCGAAGCCGGGTCCGACTAGGACTCTTGTTTCTTTGCTGGGCAGTTGTTTGAGGAGTGGTTTGCTGGATTTGTAGCTACAGTGCTCGGACCATTGTGCTTCGAGCATAGCCCACTCAACCTCGTTGGGCTCGCGCTGGAGCTTTTTGATTGCGTACTGGATTTCCTCGTCGGTAAGATTTGGCTTTGGAAGCTCGACTAGGGTCAAGGTTTGAGGCTGCTCGATTAGAGATCGAGTCATGATGGCTGTTCTCTTGCTCGATTAACAAGGAGCGCTGCACGCGAACCCGTGATTGCTCCGATGACGAAGCCGATGATGAAGCCGGCGAGGCCGGCGAAGAGGAAGGCAATGAACCCTGCAACAACTCCGGCGATCAGTCCTGCCACAAGAGCAGTTGTGCGCGAATCCGTTGTCTTTTCCGCCGTAGATGCTTCTGTCAAATGTTACTGGACCTCCTCGCTCTTGTGCTCCTTTTTCGGAAGGATCAAACCCACGCCTAATGCTATCAATATGAAGCCGTAGAAACCGCCTAGGATGCCGACTCCCGCAATGTAGGTGATGGAGAAGAAGGCGATGAGCGAGACAATGCCGAGCGCGATCGAGAATATTCCCAGAACCAGACGGCGAATTGAGCGAGTTTGCTGGGTCAACTATTTTCCTCCAAGCGACTGTTCGAGGGTTTCAGCCATTGAATCAAAGATTACTCTTCCCTCCGGATGATCGTTTGGAGACAAAATTGGGAGCGAGGCCCTTTCAGGATGGGGCATGAGTCCCATTACATTTCCTTTCTTGTTTGATATTCCCGCTATGTTGTCCAAGGATCCGTTAGGGTTTGAATCGTCGGTGGGAATATCGTTCTCGTCGACATATCGCAGAACTATTTGTTCGTTCCTCTCCAGTTCAGAGAGTTGTTCTTTGTCGAAATAGTACCGGCCTTCGTTGTGGGCGATAGGAACCCGGAGGATCTGTCCCTTGCTCGCCAGTTTTGTGAACGGTGTCTTGGTGGATTCTATTCGGAGACGTGTCCACTTGCAGACGAATCTAAGGCCAGTGTTCCTGAGAACTGCGCCCGGTAGGATTCCAGCTTCAACTAGTATCTGGAAGCCGTTGCATATTCCAAGGACTGGCTTGCCCTTGTCTGTTGCCTCTCTGATAGTTTCCAGACTTGGGCTGGCCGCGGCTATTGCGCCGGCGCGGAGATAGTCGCCATAGGAGAAACCTCCGGGTAGAACATAGGCATCATAATGATCCCATTTCAGGTCCTTGTGCCACACGAGGTCTGTTGGGACCTTGACGGTTTTCTGGAGAATCTCTAGCGCGTCTAGGTCGCAGTTGCTTCCAGGGAACTGGACGACCGCGACCTTTACCATTATCCTGATTTCCTAAAGTAGTGAATTTCAATGCCTATTAAGCCCTTTTTTGACAAGATTGTGTCAAACGACGAGAACGCTCCAGATCGACACTCTATTGCTGTGGGAATCAGGACGCTGAGAGCTTGCTTCGCTAGCTTAGGACTCTGACCTGGCATATGTGGGATGCAGGATTGTAGATTCGGAGATCATCACAGAGTTTCCGAACAAGTTGTTTAGCATCTTCCGGGGAACGGGCTTCTACATTCATCCGCAAGAGCTTGCCAGCCCGAACACCCGTCACCTGTGAGTAGCCTCCTTTCAGGATCAGATTGTGATGGATCGTCTCTCCCTCAGGATCCCGAGCCAAAGGCTTGTTCTCCACGACGACTTCCACTGTGAAGGTTGCCGGTGACATTGCGAGATAGACTGTGTAGATGCGACTCCCTTAAGCCCTTGTCCTAATATGCGCTCCGAGCAAATATCCGAAGAGTTGACATTCTAGACAAGAACGAGAGGAAGAACCTGAGCCCTATGAAGAAGATTCTCTTGATGAAAGAATTCTTTGTAGACCCAAATATTAATCGAGCTGAATCCCTACCTGCTTCAGCGTTTGTAGACCTAGAGTTTCTCGAACTAGAACTTGGAACTATCTTTACTCAGACCTGGCTGCTCGCACCGCAAGTGGGTAATTCCCTCGATAGACCTACCACTCTGACAGATTCCCTACGGAAAACAGGCTCTCGAGTCCCATTCAATCTCCTAGGAAAACCCCTCTTCCTCCAGCGAGGCCAACACGGTAAGCTGAACTGCTTTCCTAACGTCTGCACCCACGCTTGGCATCCTCTTGTTGAATCGTCGAGTGACGGAGGGGCGATAATTTGTCCACAACACGGACGCCAGTTTGACACGGAAGGAAGGTTCCTTGCGCAGGCAGGGTTTGAGAAGATGGAAAGCTTTCCACGGGAATCAGACCATCTGAGGAATATTCACGTTGAAGAATGGGGGCAATGGGTTTTCGTCTCTACCGGCGAGCCGCTGGCACCCTTCCGCGGGTTCATGGAGAAGGTTCAACAATCCATACCTGGAATCAAGCTTGATTCGCTGAGAAGACAACGCGTCGAGGGTGAGGTTCGAGAGGTTGAGGGAAATTGGAAACAACATGCCTGGAATTACATGGACAACTTCCACATCAGATTCGTGCATAAAGGGCCAACCGGACTAGCCGGCGCTATCGACATGTCGTCTTACCGGACTGAGCTGTACAAGTTCAGCGCTCTGCAGTGGGCGTATGCAAGGGACGAGAAGAACGGCTTCGACCCTAGACTACTAGCCGATCGGTTTCGGAACCCGAAAGATCCTACCAGGAGAGTGTTTGCGTTGTGGTGGTTCATCTTCCCAAACATGACACTGAACTTCTATCCGTGGGGCCTGTCGGTCAACGTGTACATGCCAATTCCCGGGAAACCTGACAAGACGCTCTTTCTGTGGTTTCAGTATGCCCTAGACGAGGAAAAATTCCAACGTCGAAACAGCACCTGGCTCAACGAGCAAGTAGATACTGAAGATGTAGAAGCGATCAGCCTCGTAAGTACCGGAGCAAAGTCCGGACTCGCGCCCAGAGGAAGGTTTGCTCCGAACGAAGAAACAGGACCCCACTGGTTCCACAGACTCGTCTACGAGACCGTTTCGAGCAATAGACGGACCATTACGCTGACTGGAGTCTAGTCATTGTCCAGAGAATTCTTGCCACGAGCCCATTCCAGGAGACTGGGAGAACTCGACGCGTCAAACTGGAAAAATCTAGAAGTTGGAAGGAACGCTTCACGCGTCGACCCGGCCATACGAGAGATCGTTTCGTCACTTAACGGCAAGGGATACAGGACCTTCTCATCTTGCAGCGGAGGCCACAGAGCGAACCTTCGCCGGAGGTTCGACCGTCACGAGAGCGGCTACATCGCTTTCTCACCACCCTCTAGAATTCCCTTCGCTCTCTACCTCGCCCTCCGTGGAAGGAATCAAGACTTCATGTTCGAAGCGGAAGCGGTCATACATGATGGAAACGGAGATAGAAGAGAAACCGTCTACACCCAACTAGACTGGCAGCTGGTGGACCAAAATACACATCGACTGGAGTACTATGAGAAGCTCTTCGTCGAAATGAAACGAATCATCGAAGGATTTCCCGGACAACCAGCGGGCCACAAAGAGGTTTTGACCGGCCTGCTGGGAAAGCCACACCTACGACTAGGATCGAGAATTGTAAGCGGCCAGATGAAACGCTTCACTCGTTAGATGAGTAACAGGTTCTGAGGCCTCGAAATATCGCTCAAGAAGTGCATGAAAGATTCCTGCTGGAGGTAACGTAATCGAAAAGTATGATTCTTCTTGCAGAACACGCTCTGCCTTACGAAAGAAAAAAGGGGGAATTGGTCTTAGAGCTAACTGGTATCTTATTGCTTGAAGAGCGGCGTAGGGGCGAGAAGTGTCTCGCTCCGAGCGATGCCTTGTAGAGTAGGGAACTTCTCGAAGGCGGACTTGACGATCTCGTCAGAAGTCCTTGCCTGCCAGAGTGCTACGATGTCGAACTGGCCTGGGGTTGTCCATGCCTCGATGAGGCCTGGGAAGCTCTTGAGCTGGTTGACGAATGTCTGGAATGGAGTGGTGACGTTGAAGAGGCTGATGCCGAGTGGCATCTGGTTCTGGAAGTGAGCGCCGTTGATGCCGTTGAAACCGAAGAGTGTCTGGGTCGTCTGGATGCCTTTTACTTGTCGAATCTGGCTGACGAGTTGGGCGATTTGCTCTGGGGTGTTCTGCTTTAGCCGTAGTGCTAGGTCGAAGCGTCCGGTCACTGGTGCGATGAGGTCGATGTTCGGATTGTTCTTTAGCTCCTCGACCACGTTCTTCGTCATGCCATGATTAACGGTTGCGAAGACGTAGGCGGGATAGTTTGTGTTTTGCATAGATATCATCTTATTGCAGTAGAGTAATGGGTATTACTTTCTATATAAGCCTTCTAGTCTCCGAACCATAGATATTACAGTCGAGGAGCGACCAATAGTGCTCCCCACGGACCCGTAAGAACAGCACGGTTCCAGAAGCATTGCTCCAGATCCTAAACAAGGACTACCCCGATCTCAGCGTACCTACCTTCAAATGCCTGGGACACATCAGGAATCGCGTCTTCTTCACAGAACTGCATCATAGGAAGGGAGTCAACATCCTCGATGCCTGCCTCGCCCAGGGAGACATCGTGGCAGTCGTCAACGAACCCGACGGACATGCAGCCTACGACGCATTGCGACAGTAAGTCGCATAGAAAGAAATCCAGCCAGAAAATAGCCGCCACCGGAAATCCTGATAATCCCCAGGGTACCTCGGATGCAGGTCCTATGGACAATCCAAACTTTTCATCTTCGCCTATTGACAAAGCCGTGGAAAGCTTTCGCTACTATGCTAGCACGGTCTACCCAGGCCGCTCCCCACTCTACGTCAGCCTCGCAATGAGGGTTGCTGAGGATCCGGAACTCCTAACGATAGCGGCCAAGGCTTGGGAGAAAGACGCTCTACCAAACCTGTTCTTCTCTGCGGTCCATTTTCTTCTGCTTAAAGGTGAGCATCATCAGCTAGCTGCATTCTACCCCAGTCTCAACAATAACTCGAAGCACTATGACTTTGCTTATCCTTATTTTCGCAGCTTCGTCCTTGAACACGAGAACGAGATAGACGGGATAATCACCACCCGTTTTGTTCAGACAAACGAAGTGGGACGCTGTGCAGTCCTAGTCCCGGCCTTCGGACTCGTAGCCCGCCAGGCGAAAAATCGGCCGCTTGCTCTAATCGAGATTGGTTCCAGCGCGGGTCTAACACTGCTCTGGGACCATTACCACTATCAATATAACAAAAACTTGCAATGCGGGGACCATAACTCGCCTGTACACGTCGAGTGTCTGCTGCGTGGAGAAAAACGTCCTCCAGTTCCGAACCGTTTTCCGGAAATCGCCTCACGGCTCGGAGTAGACCTTAATCCAGTTGACATTAACGATCCCGAGAACGTTCAATGGCTTCGGGCTTTGGTGTGGCCCGAGCACCAGAAAAGAGCCAATCAACTCGAACTCGCCATCCAAGTCGCAAAACATGCCCCCCAACAAATCCTTCGCGGAGATGCCTTGGAGCTTCTGCCTAGCCTCATCAAACGTGTCCGAAGTGACTCTCAGTTGTGCATCTTTCACTCGTTTACTCTCTCCCTCGCAAGCGGGAAACCAAGAGAGAGACTGGAGCTGATGCTGGCAAAAGCATCCGAAAAGAGACACCTGTTTCACATCAGCTTCGAGTGGCCAAAAACCTCTGAAACTCCTCTGCTCAGCCTCGCATCACTAAACAATGGAGAAAGCACGGAGAAGGTCCTAGCCAGGTGCAGTGCGCATGGTGAATGGCTTGAATGGCTCGGGGATTCCGGCTAGGGCTAGGTCTTGACAAAGAGACAACCCGACTCGTCGCCAAGACTTGGTGCCAATATTCACGCCTAACTGAACCGGGTACTGAACTGCATTGTTCTGGGTGACGTTGCTCTTAATGCTCAGCGTCTTCGTGAGGGACTCCGAAGGTCAATGCGCGAGACCGTGTTTGACGAGTCATACAATGTACGAGAAGTATTGGATGATGTCATCGAGAGGGTTGCTCTCCGCGAGAAGCTCTTAGGTACAGCGAAACAGTTTGCTGAGAAGAAGAGAGAAGAAAAATTCACCCTCGCTATTCGTCAGTTCGAGGGTCTTATGGTCGACTTTCTTCGCCTCTACCAACCTATTCTCGACAGGCTCCGCAGCTACCGAGAAGCGATGCAGAAAGAAATTACCAGTTTAAGATCGTCACTAGCCACAGTCAACGGAATGCTCGACGTTTCGAAGGGAATAGAAGGACTAGCGCCCAGAGTGCAGCAACTGGAGGCTGACGGTCAAGAGCTTGACGGGAGGATTAACGAGAAGATGAAAATGGCAAACAAGATCGACGATTTGTTCAACAGGGTCCGACCCTTCCAGACCGGAGGCCAGGGACAAATGGGTCGCGATTCGTTGTCTGATGTTCTATCCGGAATGCCGAAGGACCTCTTCCCAGATACCCCTGAGCCTGCGAAAGAAGTTACTAGGAAAGCCGGGTCGCGCTAGCCAGAAGTAGCTCGATTATTTCCCATTCTCTGTTGAGACCGGTTACACTAGTCCATTATCCGGCCGACTTTCCATACGACAAGACCAAGACCCTTGGCGTCAAGACGACCAGTGCGTTCAGCGAGAGCGGTCCACTCGACAGTCGACGAAGACCTACAGGTCTCTACTCACAAGAGCATCATTAAGACCCTTGGACGACAATATACAGATGCAGCTCAGTTTTTCGTCGAGCTTGTTGTCAATTCGTGGATGTGGGGAGAAGCAACAAGGGTCGAGATCAAAATCTCAGATTCAGGCTCTCAGATTGAATATGAGGAATGGGGCCACGGAATGGACCTCAATGGTCTGCGCGACTTTCTTACCAAGGGAAAGACAACCGGAGAAGGTTTCTCTCCAAAGTACAAGCGTCCGATCCGCGAGTCGTATGGGATGGGCAGCCTTGCCTGGCTAACTCTAGGCCGTGAACTGGAGCTACAAGTTCACAAGGGTCGTTTCGACAGGACCATTATGCTAACCGAGAGCCTTATCGATCGTCACTGGGCCCCGACCGACCAGTCCACCTGGAAGCCCTTGCGTGTAATTCAGGCCCCGTTGGACCATGATGGTTTGAGAATCAGAATCCGATCCTTGACGAAGAAAACTGACCCTGGAGATGTCCGAAGAGCCCTCCTTGCAAGAGCGAACGTCCTTGCTCTACGGGGGTATGGTCCCTTCGAAGTCTTTGTCAACGGCGAAACGGTGAAGCCAGAAGAACTCCGCGGCGCAACTCTCCTCCCCGTCAATATTGCCACGGAATACGGAAAGATTACTGGCGAGGTCTTGATCCTTCCGATCTCAAAGACCCGCGCAGGGATATCTGAGGCGGGAATGAGCGTTCAGCAGAAACACATCACCTGCCTTCAACACCAGTTCTTCGGTCTTGATCAGTATCGTATTCATGGGCTGAGCCGGATACAGGGCTGGGTCAACGCTGACTTCCTCCGTCGATTGCCCGGTGGAAACGAGTTCGAGCGAGACAGTGCGCAGTGGAGAGTCTTCGAGAAGGCTATGCGCGGCTTTGTCCGGAACAGGGTCTACAAGTTCCTAAGACAGACCGCCAGCCGGAGAGAACTCCGCAGCATACAATATCTCAATCGGGAAATTGCCGAGAGGCTTCGGCGTAGCCTCCGCCGAAACATCGAGATTCTCTCGAAGGCGATGATCAAAGCAAAGACCCCGTCAAGAACTAATCAAACAGCGCTCCACCTTACGAAGAAAGAGAACGGGTCAGGACACCGGAAAGACCGGAAGTCGAAGACACATCCGAGAGACGCGACCCGAAGTATCATCCATCTAAAAGACCAGGTCCTGGCCTTCGATATTGCCCACGGCGGAGACCGGGGCCAGGCATATGTTGAGACCGACAAGAATGGGGTCCGAACAGTCTTCGTGAATATGGACCATCCGATGTGGAGCGTGGAGGCCAGCCTAACCCCGATCAAACTCCGGTATTGCATCCGACAGATCCTTGAACGATCAATCTCGGAGGACATTCTGCCGGCGAATCTTTCGACCCCTGAAGAAGCTTACTCGGTGCTGGACGCATTGTACAACGACGCCTTGGCCTAGATTCATAGCGTGGAGTCGATCTAGCCAGCAGGCCTCGAAGAGCAAGAGTCTCTATTCGCCCATGCCATAGAACTTTATACTCTATACATGAATAGCAAACCCGGTCATCATGCCTCAGAAGAATGACTCGTCGCCGTCTTCGCTAGCAGAGGTCCTGGAGAAAATGGCTGAGAAAGACTATGCTTTCAACTTCGATGTGACCATGGAACTCGCAACTTCATCTCTACGAGTTGGGACTGTCAGGGTCCATGGTAAGGTCGAGTCCGCGGCTCTAAAGAAGAAATAGGATCGATCACGAGTTCTGAATCTGCTCTACGTACTCTAGGATGGGCCCTGCCCTAGCAGAGCCTCTTTCTCGCAGTCAAAGCACCGATAGGTGCGCTCGGTCTTCCATTTGCCAGACGAATCGAGGATCGGTTTTTCCTGAGCGTTGAGTTCGCTGTATTCGAACTGACCACCGCATCTGTCGCAAACATGTTCCACTAGGATTACCAACCAACTGGTCCAGCATCGCTACTCATAAACAGTCGCTACTTGACCCCGCAACACATTTACCGGGCGCGGTCGCTTTCCATCACCACCATTGTCAGCTAGTTCGAACACGGAGAAGAGTAAGCGGATTGAGCAAACGTTTGACGAGTTCAACGAGTCCTGGCTCGTCTACTGGAACGCCTACATCGAATTGCAAAATCAACTGTACGAGAGTCTTAAGACCGCGCGAGAAGTAACCTGGCTGGGCGCCACCGACAATGCTAAGATGAGCGAGATAAACGCGGCCCAACGACAGCTCTTCGCCACCATGCCCCGGCGCCTAGACTATGCCCCGTTGGGACAGATCAACAGAAGCATGGATTACGCACTCAGCAAGATCAACGAACTACTTGCAGCTCTCTTCTCAGAAAAAGAAAAATGCAAAAGGCTAGAAGACGCGATAGACATTCTCACAGACAAGGCGAACAAAACCAAGCAAGAACTACAATCTGAGTCGTAGCCAGAAAGCGCAGATTTCGTTATGCAGGGACCTGGATGCTTTTTCCTCCATACTTCGGATAGAGATATTTCGCTGCGGGAATGCCGTGAATTGTTTCTACTTCCGCGCGTGGGAGACCTTCCGCCTTCAGATCCGAGAGAGTCTTGTGCAGGATTAGCGATCCGATTCCTTGCCTTCGATAGCTGGGCGAGACGACTATTCCGGTGAAGAACCGGCCCTTACCTGAGTTCCTCTCGGAGATTATCCCGTTGATTCCAACAATCTTCTCTTCTTTCTCAGCGACCAACACTCTCGCGCCGAGTCGTTTCTTAGAGTCTAGAAACCATTTTGCTGCGCTTGCTGGTGTCCATTTGTTCAGATAGCTCATCCAGGGAGAACCTTCTTCTTGGGTGAGACCTTCGTGCCATACTTTTGCCGCCGAGGCGATTTGGTTCTCTGAAGCAAACTTGATTCTTAGGTCTTCGGATTGTTTTGGGCCTGGATAATCGAACATGGATAGGTCCCATCTGAACACGCAATTGAAAGGGCCGAATGGAGACGTTTGTTACTCACTCCCTTTGCTTTAAATCTCGTTCGGACATTTCTTTCTGAAGAGACTTAACCACTTCCTGTAAGTCGATGATTCTCGTCGCCTGAATTTCTTGTTCTGTGCATAGCTCTGCGAGCTTTGAATTCCTAATCACGAATCGGCGGTCCGCGTTCCTCAACGCGTGGAGGTCCCACCTCCCATCGCCGATGTAAGCAACCGTATCAGCCTTCTGCTTGTAATATCGGACCATGTCGTCTTTGAAGTTGATTGATCGGCTACTTTTCGGCTTGGGCCAGTTGAATTTGATACCCGTTGGCGTACAATTCGCTGATGCTGCGAACAACTCCACGTTGTCTTGGATCTTTTCGCGAGTGAGAAAATGTTTGATGACGAAATCTAGGCCAGCGCTGACTATGACGAGTGGGAAGCGGTTTGTCTTGCAGAATTCGATGAGCTTGTCGAAGTTGGGCCTGAACTCGGTTACTCCATCTAGGTAGCTCAATATCTGGCTCCTTGAGACCTGGACCATGGCACCTTGTCGTCGGACGCATTCCTCGAGTGTGATCTCTCCTCTTACATACTGGTCGTCGATGGCGCTCCAGTCACCTTTTCCGAATCTTGCTAGAACATTCTCGAACGTGTCATTGAGGGTGACCGTGCCATCGAAGTCGCTTAGAACTGCAAGTTTCATTCGAAACGAAGCTTCTCTGCCAATCTTAACCTAACTGGTGTTGAAAAACAATCCTCGCAAAGCCTATCACAGGTAGCAAGTTGTCAATTCCATGAGCGAGCATCTCTCGGCGGATATGGCTGTGGAGGTCTGGGCATCCCAGCGGGGGGTCTCTGTCGAGCAAGTCGGAGTAGCTCCTATCGTTGTTGGCTCTTGGGACCTTGGTACTGTCAAGTCTCTAGCTGGGACCGTTGGTGCCGTGTCCTCGCCGCCATGGTGGTGGGGACCACGATTTCCATTGTACAATGGTGAGATTGGTGGAAAGAAAATTTCTTTCGTTAATCTTCCATTGGGCGCGCCTGCAACTGTAATGGTCATGGAGGAATTGATCGCTTGTGGGACAAGGGTCTTCTTGGGACTGGGGGTAGCCGGTAGTATTCAGCCTGAAGCGCCAGTTGGGACTTGTTTCATTCCAACCTCATGTATTAGAGAAGAGGGGACATCGCCTCATTACTTATCGAGCGATGAGGGGCTTCGTCCAGCCCAGCGACTGGTCCGGGCACTCGAGAAAGCGCGTGTCAAGAAAGGTGTGGTAGCGTACACGGGTCGACTCTGGACCACCGACGCGCCTTACAGGGAGATGGTGACCACGATCGAGAACTATCGGCTACGAGACATCTTAGGTGTGGACATGGAAACCTCTGCGATGTACGCGTTAGGCGTGTATCGAAATATAGAGGTCTGCAACTTCTTGGTAGTGAACCATGAGCTGTGGAGAGACTGGAGGCCGGCCATCGGCCGACCAGAGCTGGCCGATGCCTTGAAGAAAGCAGAGGAGATTGTGTTGGAAGCGGTCACAACACTCCGAACGTGATCGGTTCTCGAATAGTTTATGCCGTGTCGGCTGAACTTGAAGTCCCTTGACTCCGAAGTATGGTTCCACGTTGATTCGCAATACGCCAACCTACCGAAGGACGCAAATAACGGTTATCGGCCAGGTGATCTGTTGGCGGAAATAGTCTTCGCAACCACGGTTTATCAACAGGACACGGTTCCCGCTTGCCAGAACTACACCAACCATATTCTTGTACTCAAGGCAAGCAGAACATCACATTGACGAGATCCTAGGTCCTCGACTCAACCTACGAATGGAAGTACATCCTGTACACTCGCTTGTTTTGTCGTACCTTGGAGATGCGTCCTCTTAGGAACTCTTGACGGGCGTCCAATGCCGTTCATCAGGGCAGATCCATTCGCCGACGCCAACCCTCGAGATTCTTCGATAACACATCCGGCCATGAGCCACACATAACATTCTACCGTGAACAATTTCAGGTAGCTTATGGACATCTCTCTGTCCTTGTCCATCGGAGGAATTCAGTCTTGCGGGTTCCCCTAGGGGAGTAGGGTTTGAAGAATCTTCCTCGCCCATATAGAAGCGCATGCGTCTAGAGAGCTTAGCGTCCGTTAAGCATTGCTCTTCGACAGGAAACCTTTCTACATCAAAAGATATCCGATCATGCTCGAAGGTTTCTTGATCCGGGAAAAGCCTGCGACGTTAGGGACGAAGTGGACCTTACTCATCCTGAGGAATACAGGTTTTCTGAAAAAGATCCGACGGTTCGGACAGCTCTGGAGAGACATTCCAGGGCTGACTCCTAGGGTTCTCGCGCGTCAACTCCCTCAGATGGCCGGGAGGGGAGGTTAAGCGAGAAATTCGCGGAAGCGATCATCAACTATTTGACGCGTTGAGGAGAGGACACGGTCTTCATTCTATTGGCGTTCCTACGCGACGGACTCAAACATCACCCAGCAGGGAAGGCTGAACGGGCGAGTGCAGCGGCATCTTGGTGCCGAAAGTCACCCACATGCCTCAAGTGCCGCGTCATTTCGGCGTCCAACTTCCCAAGACTCCTGTTTTCTTCCTAAGACTCCTAGCAAGGTTTTAGTCCACGGCTTCACTAGCCCCGACCATGCCTAAATCCAAATCCAAAAAGGCAAAAGCGAAGAAACCTGCCAAGTCCAACAAAGCACCCGTCCCACCGGGATTCCGAACCGTAACACCATACCTCGTTATCAACGGAGCGGCCGCTGCCATCGACTGGTATAAGAAAGCCTTCAACGCCCGAGAACTATCACGACAAGCAGTCCCCGACGGCAAACTCATGCACGCCCGGATCAGAATCGGCGACTCAATCGTAATGCTCTCCGACTATTTCCCAGGAAGCAACGCAAAATCCCCGGACGCTCTCGGCAGCAGCCCCGTCACACTGCACATCTACATCAACAACGTCGACAAGATCTGGAACCAAGCTGTCGATGCAGGCGCGAAAGTCACCATGCCATTAGACAACATGTTCTGGGGCGAGCGCTACGGCCAACTAACCGACCCCTATGGCCACCATTGGTCAGTGTCCCAACAAGTGAACATGACTAAGAAAGAGAAAGACGAGAAACAGAAACAAGCCATGGCAATGTTCGCTCAGGGCGAGCATCCCAGTCGAACAGAAGAGCCGCAAATCGCACAGAACTAGTCACGACAGTAAACCTCGATGAGCGAAGCCAAGTCTTCGCTCAAACCCCCTTTTTCTATAGAGACGTTCGCACCAGATAGGAGACAGCATCTATGAAACTCGACCGGCTTGACCATCTCGTCCTAACTGTCAGAAATCTCGAAACGACTTGTGCATTCTATTCAAACGTCCTTGGGATGGAGGTCGTCACCTTCGAGAACGGCCGCAAAGCTCTATCCTTTGGCTCCCAAAAGATCAATCTCCATGAGGCTGGCAAGGAATTCGAACCGAAAGCCTACAGACCTACCCCGGGCTCAGCCGACCTGTGCTTCACCACGAACACCCCTATCGATGAAGTTGTAAACCGTCTCCAATTATCGAAGGTCAGAGTACTAGAAGGCCCCGTCAAGAGAACTGGTGCGCTCGGCCAGATGATGTCAGTATACTTCCGGGACCCTGATATGAACCTCATTGAAGTCTCGAACTACGAGGATGCGAAGAAGAATCTGCCTACTCTCTCAATTTTCCATTAGAGTTTCTTCTTCAAGAAATATCCTCGAGTCTCGAATCCCAATTTGTCGTACAGTCTTTTTGCCGCAATCTCCTCAGAGGGCGTTGACAGTGTGACCGTGTCGATTCCCCTCTCGGTGAAAGCTTGAAAGAGGCTCTTCAAAAGCTGGGTTCCGATTCCTCTCCGTCTGTACTTCTCCTCAACCGTCAATACCTCGACGGATCCGACTCTTGTTGCCTTCCATTTCCTCAGGACTTCATCGGGAACGTTCTTTGATTCACGGCCGTAGACAAAGCCAATTATTTTTTGGTTAAGTTCTGCTACTAGGAAGAAGTCAGGCTCGGACGAGTGGAAGCCTTGAATGTCAGCTTCGGTTGGGGTGGAGTCCCATGAAGCATATTTCTCCGAGAGCTGGAGAACGGCGATCTCATCATTCTTCTTGTATCTTCTAATGACCGGATGCACGAACGGTTCCTAACGTCATACTTTGGCTATATTGAGACCTACTTCGTCGGGGTAGAACTTTTTGAAGTGTTGCTCGCTTTTACTGCCTCCGAGATTCCCCAGATGATTAAGCCTACCGCGACTAGGTAGTTCAATAACCAAGGAATCATTAGAAGCAAGGCACCGAGGAGGATCGCCAGTAAGGCGGTCCCTAGTCGGGGAATCTGCAAGGTCTTCTCGATGTCAGAGACTATTCCCATTGCGCTTCCTAGTTGGGACTATGAATGATACTCCATAAGAGTTGTGGAGTTTGTTGCCGGGAACAGCCTTCACTGCCTCAAGTGGTGAGAATGGGGCGACTGGGACGCTTGAATATACTTAAGGACACGGCGGCGCTGACAAAAAGTCTTGCTAAAGCTGAGATAGCTGATGCATGCGACCTGTGCGTTTAGGAGAGAGCGTGTCCCCGCAGAGAGCTTAATTCGGATCGAATCCGCGGGATACTCTGCAACGATCTGTGAAAGCTGCCTCACCATACTGATCGTTCACCGCCGATATCACAATTTGGATCTGGAAAAACTGATCGTGCAAATATCGAAAGAATAGAAGATTGTGCCCGGACGACCCTCCGGGAGCAAGCAGAAAAGCGTGTATGTGCGTGTTATCGTATCCTGCTCATTGCAGGTTGGAACATTTGTTCTTGGTCGCGCGCCGGGGGCGAGGATCTGTATGCTCGAAGCCCGTTGTTTCCGTTATCGAAAGGGGGCTTGGTCACGTTGTTTAGTTTGACCCAGTCAGGGATTATCACAGCTCTGATCAATTCCTGGATCGATATGCCTCGGTCTTCTGCTTCTGTTTGTAAGAGTTCGAAACTTTCATCGCGGAGGGACAGCATGAATTTTGCCAATTGGACACCTAAAGAGCGGAGAGGGTTGGCTCCGGGTTCCTCGAATATAAACATTCTACGGAGAGAAAGTAGAGACTCTTTTCACTCAAATCAGTAGAGACGCTAACATGGGAATGTCTATCAGCCCCGATTGAGGCAACTTTCCGCGAGCTAGCTTCGAAAGACTTGGTCAGATCTTGAGGGAACGTATCGATCTTCATCTCAACGAGGCTCCAACTCTAAAGACTCCGGTCCTGATAGCTGGCCTCCCGGACAGTGGAAGAGTGGCCAAGATCGTTCTCGACCAGCTGATCAAGACACTCAAGGCAATCCCCTTGGGCTATCTCTACTCAGACTATCTCCCACCTCGCCTACTCCTCAAACCAGACGGAACCTCTGACCTGATGAAGCATGAAATATTCTACTGGATAAACAACGACTCCGGCCCCGACCTCGTCCTATACACCGGAGACGCGCAACCAATCCTACCCGAGGGAGCGTTCCGTTTATCAGAAGCCGTGGTGAAACTCGCCGAGAAACTCGGAGTCGAAACAGTCGTAACAGTCGGGGCCTTTATCACCGGCAAGATCGCTGAACATCCACAAGTCTACGGCGCCGCGAGCGAACTAGTTCTCGTCAAAGAGCTCGAAGAGCTAGGTGTGAAGATCATCGACAGCGGTGCCGTCACCTGGATGAACGGACTTATCCCAGGACTTGCAAAGGTCCGGAATCTCAAAGGCCTATTTCTCTCCGGCGAAACCTCCGGCTTTATGATCGACCCGCGTGCAGCGATGGTAATCCTCCGCGTCCTTGTAAAGAAGTTTGGACTACAGATCGACATGACAGAGCTAGAAGGACAAGCGAAAGAGATCGAAACCGCACTCAAACAGAGCGGCGACAAGGATTCAGAATCTTCGGGTAGTTCTGAATATATCGGGTGACTGAGAGCTGACTGAGGCGAACGCTGATCACCGTGTCGTCATCGGTGACAGCCGTCGCATGCAAGAACTATCCGATGGCTCCGCGCATCTAGTTGTCACTTCGCCACCGTACCCGATGGTTGGTATCTGGGACGATTTCTTCCGACAGGAGTCAGCAGAATCCTACGACGCGATGCATGGCTACCTCAACGAGACATGGAAGGAGGTAAAGAGAGTCCTTGTTCCCGGTGGAATTGTATGCGTTAATATTGGTGACGCGACCCGGACAAAGGACGATGTGTTCCATCTCTATCCAAACCATTCGCGCGTAATAGAGACCTTCGAGAGGCTGGGTCTCATCACCCTGCCCTACATACTCTGGAAGAAGCCTACTACGAAGCCTCGGTATAAGGGAAAAGGAGCGTTTCTAGGGTCAGGTTTCCTTCCTCCCAATGCCTACGTGACCCTCGACATGGAATACATCTTGATCTTTCGCAACGGAAGCCTGAGAACGTTCGAGCCGAAGGACCCGAAACGTTACAGGAGTAAATTCACCAAGAAAGAACGAGACGAATGGTTCTCTCAAGTCTGGACTGTCACAGGAACAAGACAAACCCACGGAGGGCTTGAAAGGCGAGTCGCGGCATTCCCCGAAGAAATCCCAAGACGACTGATCCGAATGTTCTCGATTGAAGACGACCTCATCTTGGATCCCTTTCTGGGATCTGGAACCACCCTCAAGGCCGCGATGGACCTCGGCCGACGATTCATTGGATATGAGAGGCTAGAAGAGTTTTCGGGAATCATCAGAGAACGGATGGGCCGTGATTCGGAAAGAATCGTTTTCCAAAAACAGTCTGCTGTGGGACAGGTCAGTCCCGAATTAGCAGCCTAGCAGCATCGCTCAACGATCTAGCAAGAAAGTCTGGATGTCCGCCCTTCGGGCCTCGACGTTTCACAAGTATCATCATCATACCAGCTCCCTTCGCTCCTTCAATGTCGGTGTTTGGATTATCGCCGATGTAGACGCAATTCCTTGATTGTAAGCCGAGTCGTTTTGCAACCAGAATGAAGGGTCTTCTGCTTGGCTTCACCTTCGGCGTATCCTCGCCAGCAACAACTATTGTCTCAATATACTTCAGAAATGGCTGTCGGCGAATTCTCTTCATTTTCATTCCTGGAGTACCATCAGAGTCTGAGACCATTCCGAGTCTGAACCCTGCATTCTTCAGTCGATGAATCGTCGGCATTGTGTCAGAGAACAGCGGACTTGCTTCAGCATACGTCTTCCAATACCGGAGCGTTACGCGATGAATCCACGCGCCTTTCAGCTTCGACAAGTTGAGCTGTTTGAGCAGGGTCTCCCACCAAACATCTCGATTGTACAGAAATTTTCGGCCATGCATTTCCAGATCGATGAGCCGGAGCTTTCTGAACAGGTTCGCCTCGCCGATTTGGTATCCTTCTCTTCTCAACCGTTTCGCGAAGATGGTTGCGACTGTCCGGAGACCCTGGCGAGCGCCCTTCTTGGACTGGATGAGAGTGTTGTCTAGGTCGAAGACGACTCCGCGAATCTTCCTCTCGGTCAGTCTCTTTCAATTCCAGACATATGTTTCTGGCCGGCGATCCGAGAACCGTTCTTTGCGCAGTCGAGCATGAAGCGCGAGATCGATATCCTCAATGATTATTCCCTCTTGCCGCTCTTTGAACACGTGCAACTTCGGGTGAGATATCTTCATCTTCGGGTCTTCCTTGAGACTGACGATCATACTGTATCCGGTGAACAGGGGTGGAGAGTAGACGTTGGGTGCCACCACTGCTATCCGGTTCTCAAGCGATCGAATCGTGACGTATTGATGCCATGGTTCAACCCCTTGTCTCACAATTCTTGAGGGACACATCAACAGGTCCGCGCCTCTTAGCGTCAGGATTCTCGAAGCCTCTGGGAAATCAACGTCATAACAAACGAGGACTCCGATTTTGAACCCGTCCAACTGGAAGATCTTGTAATCGTTTCCGGGTTTGGCAATCTTCTTCTCGAAATGAAAAAGATGGACCTTGGATTGACGGCCGATGATTTCTCCATTGCGACCGATCACCGGGCAGTTGAGATACATTCGTCCCTTGACCTTTTCATAGAAAGCTCCTCCGACAACCACAACGCCATACTCCTCGGCGATCGATTGCAGTCCCGGAAGAGGACTCAAGGGTGACGGAATGGTCTTTTCAGGCAACCAGTGCTCTGGCAAGCAGATAATGTCCGCTTCCTTCTCAGCTGCCTGCTTTGACTGCTTAACCGCTCGGAAAATTGTTTCTTTGGCCGAGGTTGCTATAGGTCTAGTCTGCACTGCTGCTGCTCGAAGAATCTTCTTTGACGTTGAGGAGCGACCTCTGAAGCTTAGCCTTTCAATCTCTTGACTGCAATGTCCAATAGTTGGCGCGCGACCTCACGTTTGGGCGCCAATGGGATGTGGGTTACCTTCTTTCGCTCGTCAACGACGAACAGCTCGTTGGTGTCTGTTTGAAACCCTACTCCCTCCAGCGAGACATCGTTGGCCGCGACGAGGTCCGCGCTTTTTTCGCTGATTATCTCGAAGGCTTCTGTTACAAGCTGCTCGTTTGAGACGCCGTGTTCCGTCTTGAAAGCTACAAGAAACGAGTCTGGGCTCGCAAGCCGAATCTCTCGTATTATCTTCGGGGTGGCTTCTAGTTCCAGCTCAATTGCCCTCTCCTTTCTCGTGCTTATCTTTCGGCCAACGGGCTTTGAAGGCCGATAGTCGCTTGGGGCTGCAGCGGCGAAAACCAGATCGTGTTTACCCTTCTTCAACTCACGCAGCGTAGCTTCAAGCATCTCTTCCGTGGTTTCAACCTTAACCGTCTTCACGCTAGGAGGCGGAGTTACCGAGCCGGGTCCCAGAATCAACGTTGTCTCCGCCCCTCTTGACCATGCTTCCTCTGCAATAGCGACGCCCATCTTCCCTGAGGATCGGTTGGTGATTACTCTGACAGGGTCGATGTGCTCGATGGTAGGACCGGCGGTGACCAGCACCCTATGTCCCTCGAGGTCTCTTCTCTGAGATGACAGCTGAGAAGAGAGGCGTGCGATGACGGCCTGGACAATCCTTGCGGTTGATGCAATCTTCGCCTTTCCTTCGATGATCTCCGGTTCTACAAACTCCACGCCAATCCTCTTGAGACTCGCGATGTTCTCTTGGGCAATTGGATGATCATACAATGGCTCGTGCATCGCTGGAGCAATCAGAACCGGCAGCTTGGAACCGATAGCGGTCGCAGCCACCGTCGTGACTGGCGTATCATCAATTCCCGATGCAAGCTTCCCGATCGTGTTTGCAGTTGCAGGAGCGATGAGAACTAGATCAACGTGCCCAGGACTCTTTCCAGCAAGGGCGATGTGCTCCAGTTTGCCGGTAAGCTCGCGGACTACCGGATTTCCCGTAGCCCACTCTAGAAGATCAGATCCGATCATCTTCTCGGTCGATGGAGAGATTACTGCATACACGTCGGCCCCATGTCTCATCAGTTCCCGCGCGATCTCGGGAACTTTGAACGAAGCAACACTGCTTGACACTAGGAGCGCGATCTTTTTCCCTGAGAGTTGTGTGCCGGATGATCCAGTGATGTCCTTGGAAGGGTGGATCATTTCC
>Ga0070697_100000355_pt1 | contig 36076 bp, 27 predicted proteins | sample KBSK1501metaG_FD_65475 | JGI IMG/M metagenome (GOLD analysis project Ga0070697, IMG submission 65475) | Corn, switchgrass and miscanthus rhizosphere microbial communities from Kellogg Biological Station, Michigan, USA - KBS K1-50-1 metaG | ecosystem: Host-associated > Plants > Roots >...
AGGCGATCCTGCATGGTGGAAAACTCGCGGAGAGGTTCCCAACGGGTCAATAGTGTCATAACGCAGTTCCTCCTTGGGGAATCTAAGAGGAAAAACTTCAGATGGGCTGACTTAGTTCAGAGGACCTGAAAGAGTAAGAAGAGGTAGCTTGCTCGATCACAATGCTAGGCTTGTGCGCTACAGATGTCAAACCTCCGGCAATGTTCGGTAGTGGCTTGATTTTTCATCCGGTGCTGGCAGGGCCGTTGCGCGTCTTTTTCGATCTCAACAACAAAATACGAAGGACTCACTTTCATCGCCTTGCGCCCTGTCTTGGCTTCTTGAATCTGACATCGTGTGCCCGGTAACGAACATTTACCAGTACGTTAGCGTGCCGAGGGGCGCAATCGGTCTCGACTACACTGGACATTGTGGCCACCCAACGGCGCAAACTTCATGAAGACACCCTGGATGAACTTCTAGACAGACTCGGCAATGTGCGCGAGGAATTGATGGGAATTGAGCGGTCTCTTGAGCGGATAAAGGCCGAAAAGCTCGGACAAGGGAAAGATAAGCCTGGCAAACAGTGAAGTCCTCTAAGCGGTGCAGTTTGGATCTTAGATGGATGCCACGATAAGAGCGTATGATCGTAGTCATGATAGATGTTAACCACATTTCGGAGCGCCTCGCCAGCATGAGGCAGGAAATTAGCGACCTAAGAGTTACGAATGCACGGTATTGGGTTAAAAGCCAGCATTCCGCCCTAGACAAATCAGCTCACGCTTTACGAGAGGAGCGCCTCCTGGGGATCAAGCAAGAGTTGTCGGTTATGATGAAACGTTGTGCCTAGTCCGTCTTGCGGCCAACGCTTTTTGGCATGTCGCCAAAGAACTGTTTAACCGCTAGGAATGGCCATGCTCAGGCGAGTCAATGCATTGCGGGAAAGCGACTCTCCACGCTCCTCAACGACTGGCGTAACCAACGACCTGTCCGTGTTCTGTGTTGACGGTTATTCGGGTGAACTTCCGCGTGAACTTTGCCCAAATGCCCTTCGTATCATGGAGCATGGAAGGTGTGGAACAACTCGACTCGGTAATAATCGAACGTCTCAGAAAACAGGGTGAATTCCTGCTGAGAATTTACCGGGCAGAATTTGCCAAGGACCCTATCAGCCGTGCAACCGAATCTTCGCGCAGCAATGTGATTGCTGTGCAGCACACCCTTAGGCAGATTTACGGAGAGGACGTTGCGCGTTCTTATTCTCCGTGAGTCCCGGTTGCGCTCTGCGGCTTTTGCCCGGTGCGCTCACGGACTCTGTCGCTGAAGTCTGAGACCCTGCCTTTATGTCGGCTCGCGTTTCCTCTCCGCTGGCCGGTGCGATCAGCAGGCCGATCGGCGGAGCAACGGCATTGCCGAGTATTTTGCGAATCTTCCTGGCCGCGAAGCGCATTGGTTGCGCAGCCCCAGACGGTCGGACGCGGTTTCGATGGAGTCTCCCGACGACTCAATCCGCAGGGAATCCGCAAGAACGCTGTTAAGCTGACTGGATCGACGCATACGAATTCGCTCGTGATCGGAGGGGTCTGATCTACTTGTTTATTTTTCGCCTGCTGCTTCGCAGGCGGCCAAGGCAAGACCTTTCGTCCTCCGGTAACATCCAAGCGCACCTATGAGCAAGCAAGTTGAAAGAGTCAAAGACATTTGCTTGACAGGGGGTACGATTTTACTGGTTCTGTTTGCGGTGAGTTGCAAAGGGCAGGATTACGGCATTTTGCAGCCAACACCTGAGGACCTCTGTAAGTGCCTGCCTATCGAGCCTGATATTTCTGACTACCGGCACCTTGCGAAGCACGTACCCATTCCCAACATTGCGATCCAAGAAGTCACCGTTGAAACCATTCTTGGTTGGGCGCAAGACCCAATCATACCGCCAGACGCGCCACGCGCGGGACGGGAGCTTGAGGTTTTTCACATCGCGACCGCATTTTTACAAAACGTTAGCGTAAATGCAGTGGACTGCGATGTTGTAATGGAGATTTCGCACGCTCCAGATAAGAATGCTGTCCGGATGATCGTGGAAACGCCGGTCGATAGTGAATATTGTAGTGCGCGGCAAGACATCCAAGCACAACTGAAGCAACACGGATTCCGCCTGGACTCGCAACACGGGGGCGAACTTACACAGGCATTCCCTGTCGATATTGTTGGAATGGCCTTCGAAGATTTTGAGCATGATCGTGGCACCGGGCAGGTTGGGACGCTATGGGAGCTTCATCCCGCGATCGTGAAACTACATCCATAAGACATTATTTGGGCCAGCGGCCCCTATGTTTTCTTGCTCGACCCGCCGCGAGACTTGCCACCGTGACGTAGCCAGAAAATGATGCGCGGCTGTGGTTCGTCACCTCCGTGAAAGATGGCCCGGATTCCGCCTTTCAATTTCCGTTCCCTGCACCCAGCATCACCAGTAGTTACTCGCCAAACGGCGGATGGCCAATAAGATTGGGGTCGTACTGGTGCAGCGCCGGAAGCTTTTCTTTGGGCACAAAAGGATCCCACGATCTGATGGGAGCGGGCTCGGGCAGCGTTGAGGAAGTGGCGAAGTGCAGGGTGACTATTTGCTGGGGCCGGACAGGGAATGCATAGGGAGAGGATCTCGGCAAGTCCGACAGTTTACGTCCGGTCAAATCGGTAACTGCTGCACTTTGGTGCGGCAAATCTAGTTTGACCTTCGCTGTGCCTGCCAAACCCAGGCACTCGACCAAGCGCAACTCGATATGGTCCCCCTCACGACGCAAGGCTTCGACGACGACGTTCTCCGACGTCTCCAGGAAAGATTGCAAAGGCGTCGCAGCCCTGCCTGGAATGACGACCGGCTCCTGGTTGTATTCCCATGCCATGCGCGGTATACGAGCTTCTTGCCACGCAGTCTGGTGCGCCACGATTGAATAGGGTAAGACGTGTTTGCCCTTGCCGCTTAACCAGGGATTCTCGTATCCCACATACTTATCTTCCGCATTGAGCAGATAGATAATTGGCGTGCGCTCGTTGAGTTCGCGGCCGCTCAAGCCCCGATCAAAAATGGCGAGACCCCCTCCCTGCGCCAGCGAAAAATCGATCCAGCGAACCGCGGGAACTATTCCTTTCGTCCAGCCATGCAAATCAGGGTTCGGTTTCGACCAGGCCCCATGAGAGAAACCGTAGGGTATGCCGCGGCGCACTTCAAGAACATCTTCGGCCAGCGGAAATTCTGAAACCACAATGGTGTAGTTGGGAACGTCATTCAGTTCGGTTTCAAAATCGATTCGCGGGTGGTCGTGATAAAAGCGGATGACGCGACGAAGCGCCCCACCTCCATAGAATGTGCCCGTGATCTCGACCGTCGTGGCTAGGGCTCCCCGCCTCACCTGGATAGCTGACCTCTGGTCGCTGGAGGTGGCCAGCCGCGTGCGCTGCGGACGGGGAGGCATCTTGTCGCCCGGATCCTCCGTTTGCTTGGCGGTCGGCCTTTCTGCAACGATCACGTTGGCGGGAGCGGCAAGCAACTCTCGCCCCGATTTTTTCAGCTTGAGACTGGTAATCGCTCCCGTTTTCGCGTCGATGCTTACGAGATAGAAGTTCGTTTCGATGACCGGCGGGAGCTTTATCGAAGGCGCCGAGGTTGGCCCTCGGGCGGACAACTTCCACCCTCCAGCACTGATCGAAGGCAAATCCAAACGGCATAGAACCAAGCCATCGGGCAGCGCTTCGCAATCCGTATCCTCCAAACTCTTGCCCGCAGGAAGTCGCAGCGCCACTGGGTCGTTCCGTTTCCAGTTGAGCGGATTGAAGACCGCCACCTGTTCGCCGGTCCCGGTGAGTGAACTGCCCGCAGAATCGAATACCTGATCGGTGGTTCTGGCCACCCAATTGAAACGGTCTTGTGCATCCCAGGACTTCTCGTTCTCGAATACCATTCCGCCAGCGGAGCCCCAGATTGTATTGCGATCCATGTTCAGGCACATGAGAATCCAGCAATCGGATAGCGGCTTGACCGGATATTCGTACTCACCCTGGAGGCTGGCGATTGCCGCCAGCGTCTCCGCGGCCTGCAGTGCATGCTCATTACGACGGTACAAGGTCTTGACCTTGGGGTTTTCGATCCAGAAGGCATCGAAATCGTAGGCGGTACCGCCTCGCAACGTGGGAATCTTTGTGCCACCTGACGTGATACCAGGCTGTATGGCATCCAGGTACTGACCCATGGTGGTGAACTTGAGCTTTCGCTCGGGGTCGGTTTCGGCCAACTGCTTCAGCAACAGGCTGGGATAGTCCTTTACCAGAGGGGCCAGAGCGTAGTCATCGCCACCGCCAAGTATCAGTATTGGCGCGCCTTCGGGCGTAATGGGTTCTTTGTCATTAAAAAACCTCTCCAGCTCGCGTAGTTGGTCTGTCGTCAGGACCGACTTCGACGAGAAGACAGGATGTGCCTCGCTGTACTGACCGGGCGAAAGGGTCAGTATGCGCGTGCCGTCTGGCGATTCCGACCAGTACAAGGTTTTTCCCGTCGGATTTCGGCGCGTGTAGACCAATGCCTCCAGGCCGAGGCCCGTCGCGATTTGTGGCATCTGGTCGTGTGTGCCGCAGACGTCGATGTTCCACGAGAAGCGGGGCTTAACCCCAAACACTTTCTGATACCACCGGAGCCCCTCAACCCCTTGCCGAACCAGCGCCTCTCCACCAGAAAGGTTAATGGCCGATTCGAGGAAATAGCCATTCACCAGTTCCACCCGATTTTCCTGAATTCTTTGTTGCAGTTCCACAATACGGCCAGGTTGAAAGTCCATGATCGCGATGACGTTGTTAACCTCCGACATCACGAACGAATAGTTCGGGTCGTCACGGACGCGGTCCAGATGATTCAGGTAGCTGTTGGCGCAATATACGCGTTCCTTCGAAAAGGTGGTCAGCCAACCGCAGCTCGCAGGATGGAAATTTGGGACCAGAAATACTTCCCGCGGTTTGGCGGCGAGCGCTCCGGCTCTTACTTTTCCGGCAAGGACAGCCGCCGCGAGGGTGGCAATGAATTCGCGGCGGTTCCATCGCTTCGGAAGACCTTCCTGGTCACCTGGCATGGCAGTGAGAACTCCCTGAGTCCGCATCTTTCGGGCCGTTTGAGATTTTCGGGTTCGTGATCATATGTCGCTTTATTGCAATATAAGAGGGGAATTAACCAACGAAACAGATCGCCCAGAGGCCAAGTCGGGCCCATGACGACCAATTATTACTTGAGCGCCTATTCTGAAGAGCTGTCTTGGGCTATCTTGGTAAGACTTCGGCAATTTGACGCGCCACCTCCTTCGCCTCTGCCTCGACCCCTTTTTCATTGAAGTGGATGCCATCTGGCTGGTAGTACTCGGGATGGTCGAGAACAAGATTGTAGAGGTCGTCGGTAGGGATGCCCGTTTGTTTCATGATCGCCGCTGCTATCGCATTGCGGCGGATGGCACGGCTATTTGAGGAGTCTAGCTGATCGATGCGTCCGCTGACTCTGATGGGCGTGGTGGTAGCCCATAGGAGCCGCGCCCTGGGGTCGTACTTTCGCAAAATCGAGATCATGTCCCGCAGACCGTCGCCGTATGCCTCGTCGCTGTACTCCGTACCGTGGATGCCGTTGTTAAAGTGAATGACATCGAACTGATACTGCCGGAGAATTAAGGATATCTCCTCGGCAAGCACTGGATCGCCCGCGCACTTTGAAGTCGCTAACCGGAAAACGACCGCCTTCCCTTTCAGCGCCATTTCTACCTCTCGGTTGTAAGCCCGGGTAATCGAGTCGCCAATCAGCAGCACCCGGGGCTGGTTCGTAACCTTGGAATCGGGCATCCAGATGTCGAGCCACTCAATGTCTTCCCGAAAGATGCGAGGCGAGGCGGGAGCATCAGGCGCGGCTTGCTGGGCGTTGGCAAAACCTGCAACGCTCAACCCCCAGAACAATAGACAAGCGGTTGTGATGGAAGATCGGCAGAGGTTTGTCAACTTGCCTCCTTGCGATTTCGGCAACGACGACCGCGCCCCTCGCACCTTCTTAATTAAGGTCCGCGTCGTTGATTCGCCCGCTAAGGTCAGAGTGAGACCCCTCGTTTCCAGGGGATGAAATCATTCTGACCGTTCAATTCCGCCTTGGTTCTTGTCTCACCGCTTGCGACACTGATCAGCTCCTCTAAAATCCCTTCTCCCATGTGCTCAATCGTGGTCTCTCCGGTCACTACCTTGCCGGCGTCAATATCAATAATGTCGCTCATGCGATCTGCCAGGATTGAGTTGGAGGCAATCTTCACCACCGGGGCAATGGGATTTCCGGTAGGCGTACCCAAACCGGTGGTGAACAGTACGACGTTGGCCCCGGCTCCCACCTGCGCCGTAACGCATTCGACGTCGTTTCCCGGCGTGCACTGTAGGTTCAGGCCGGCTTCGGTTGAGTACTCGGGATAGTCGAGAACGGCCGTGACCGGGGATTTTCCTCCCTTTTTTGCCGCGCCCGCCGACTTCATCGCATCGGTGAGAAGGCCGTCGCGGATGTTCCCGGGAGACGGGTTCATCTCAAAACCGGAGCCCACAGCCTTGGCGCGGGCCTGGTAGGCTTGCATCAGTCTGGCAAACCTCTCCGCCACTTCACGACGCGCGCTTCGATTCATGAGTTCCTGTTCGACGCCACACAATTCGGGAAATTCAGAGAGGATCGCCCTTCCCCCAAGAGCAATCAGCAGATCGGCGGTGTGCCCCACCGCAGGGTTGGCGGATACGCCGGAAAATCCGTCGGACCCCCCGCACTTCAGTCCCAGGCATAGCTGCGACAGCATCGCAGGCTCCCGCTTTACTTTGTTTGCTTCCATCAATCCCACAAACGTCCTCCGAATCGCATCGGAGAGCATGGCAAATTCTGATCCGCTTCGCTGCTGCTCCAGAATCACCAGCGGCTTGTCAAAGTTTGGATTGCGCTTGTGGATCTGCTCGCGAAGAATTCCGGTTTGAGCATGCTGGCATCCCAAGCTGAGGACGGTTGCGCCGGCAACGTTGGGGTGGTTGATGTAGCCGGCGATTAGTCCGCAAAGGTTATTTGAGTCTTCGCGGGTCCCTCCACAGCCGCCCCCATGCGGAAGGAACTTGATGCCGTCGATGTTTTGGAACACGCGACTGGCAGGCGTACCCGACCCATTTCCGTCAAACATCCGGGTTGGAATGGCCTCCGCCGGGTGTCCCTCTCGATAGAGTTGGGCTAACTCAGCGACTTGACGGCGGTAGACCTGGGGCGCTGCAAAGCCCAATTCATCCTCAAACGCCCGCTTCAGGACATCAATGTTTCTGTTTTCACAAAATACCAGAGGCACCACCAGCCAGTGGTTGCGGGTACCCACCTGCCCATCGGAGCGGCGATACCCGGCAAATGTGCGCTGCTTCCAGCGCGAGATATCCGGCGGTACCCAACGATATTCGCCCGTCGGGTCGACAAATGCGCTCGCATCGTGCTCGACGTTGCTGGGGCTCAACCGTTCTCCGCGAGCGATGGGTCTCACGGCCCTTCCCACCAGGAGCCCATACATCGTAATTTCATCGCCGATACCAATGTCCTCCGTAGCAAACTTGTGTTTCGCGGGAACACTCGATAGCAGGGTGAAATTCCTCCCTCCAAACGGAACTTGCTGACCGCGGCTCAGGTCGCTAAGGGCAATGAGAACATTGTCTTTCCCATCGAGTTGTAAGACCTTGTTTTGCATCAAATGCTCAAATGAGGCAGGCGTTTTCCTTGCGAATGAAGGCAAGCGGGAAGTTTTGGACAAGATTTCAAACGGAGATCCCGCACCGTCTGGCCGATACGGATTGCCATTCTCGCACTTGCTACCCGCGTCGGCTCAGGAGACGGGCCCGGCGATCTTCAATACATACGCATATTCTCCAGGGAGAGCAGCGGGAAGGCTGACTTTGATGTCGTCGCCTTGCTGGGACCAATCCAATGGTCCCGCATTGCCCAACAAGGAAATTTTGGTACCGGGTTTGGGGGAAAGAGACTTTATGGTTACGGTATTTGCTTTGGGCTTCGCTAGCAAAATTGCGTAAAGTGATGAATCTCTCTGGGTGAAGCGAACCCGGATGCCGTCCCCAGCCTCTCCGTCGGCACGCTTCCACGGCTGAGTGCCATAAATGGCATCGCCATTGATCTTCAGCCACGCGCCTAGGGCCTTCAAACGCGTCATCTGGACGGCAGGAATTGTGCCATCCGCCTCCGGTCCGACGTCCAGCAATAGATTACCGTTCTTGCTGACGATGTCGACCAGGAGGTAAATCAGCTCGTCGGCCGCGATGGTCTCGGCTTCGCCTTCCGCGCGATTGTAGCCGAACGAACGCCCTAGACCCCGGCATTCCTCCCACTTCGTCGGGCTGATCTTGTCCAGCGTCTGATACTCAGGGGATTTGAAATCGGAATGCTTTACACCGAAGCGATCGTCGATCACGCCGTCAGGGACGGTGTTGTAATACTCGGCCATGATTTCAAGAGGGTGGCCGGACTTAGGATAGTCGATGTCATTCCACAACACCGCGGGTTTGTAACGGCTAATCAATTCTCCCATTTGGGCATCGGCATATTTTCCGTAGGCCGGGCTTTGCGGCTTCACAGTTTGATGATCCGAAGCGACTCGAATCGGCCCAGGCACAAAGGTCCAATCGTAGCCGCCCGAGTAGTAAAGTCCCATGCGCAGCCCTTGTTTGCGGACTGCGCTAGTCAAATCACCTACCAGATCTCGTGTGGCGTGCTGCCGATCAGCCGGCAGAGTGGGATTCGGCGTTGCGCTTGGCCACAAAGTGAAGCCGTCGTGGTGCTTGGTGGTCAACACCACATATTTCGCTCCGGCATCGTGGAAAACCTTGGCCCAGGTATCGGGATTCCATTTTTGAACTTCTCGGTCAAAGATGGGCGCGAAGTTGTAATAGTCGTAATTGGCGCCGTAGTGTTCGTGATGATAGGCCTGCGTGGGAGACCCATCGATACGCATCGTGTTGAGATACCACTCGGCGTACGGATTGTTCTTGATGTAGTCCTCTGAGGTGAAATCATGGTTGGGATGCACGAGCGGTGCCCAACCCGGAACTGAATACAGTCCCCAATGGACAAAAATTCCAAGTTTGGCATCTGCGTACCAGGCAGGCAGCGGGTGCTTGTTCAGAGACTCCAACGTGGGTTGGTAACGCGCCGGAGATTGAGCCTGCAGGCGTGGAAGAAATACAGATAGCAAAGCCAGCGCCACCGCGAGCCTCGAAAACCTGCCAAATTGCCCACCCACCATTCCAGTCACCTGATCCTTTTCGGTTGGCTTCGGCTTGCGCTCAGAGGCAAACCACCGCGCCTGCTTACAGGGGTTGCGGTGGTTCCCGCCTCTCGATCGTCAGAAAATTATCTTGGCGCCAAATTGCAACTGCCGGGCAGTGGTTCCGGGAGCGACAGCCGTCACCTTGCCAAAGGATGACGCGTTGCTTATGTCATTACCTGGTTTGTCAAAGACGACGTTATTGAACAGATTGAAAGCCTCCGCCCGAAACTCAAAGCGGCGACTTTCTCCTAACGGGAACTGCCGGAATATCGACAGATCCACATCCCAGTAAGGCGCGGAGCGAAATGCGTCTCGACCACTGGTACCAAAAGTGCCCTGGGCAGGCACAGCGAAGGCGCTAGTATTGAAGTAACAACCGACACTTCCCACTTTGCCTCCGCCGGGACAGGATCCTTGGTTGGGATCGCCCACCAGGTTAGCCCTCTCGTACTGCGCCCACGAAACATTACCTGTGCCCGCCAGATCACTGGCTCCGTAATACACGTTGTAGGGAGTGCCGGAACGAACGCTGAAGATGTTGTTAACCTGCCAGTTGCCCACCACATAATCGAGCGCCGTGCTTTTGGTGGAGAAGCGCTTGCCCTTGCCCACGGGAATTTCGTAAACCGCATTGAAGGAAAGGGTATGGGTCAGATCGTATCCCGAAGGACCGCGGCTCGACTTGATGTTATACGGGTCGGTAAGAGACTGACCTTCTACACCAAACCAGCCGGATGATCCTTCATCGATCGACTTTGAGTAGGTGTAGGCCACCTGGTAGCCCAAACCGCGCGTATATCTCTTTTTCATCTCAAATTGCAAGGCGTTGTAGCTGGCACTGCCAATGCTGCGATCATAGAATGTCGGGCTGATGTAGGGAAAGGGCCGGCGAGCCGCGTCTTCCGTCAAACCCGGTGTCAAGTCCGTGTTGTAATAACCACCCACATTGGTCCGGCGCGATCCCGAACCGACGTAGTTCAGGTCTACGGTGGTGGACGCATTCAGTTCCCGCTCGATTCCAAAGTTCCACTGCTGCGAGTAAGCGTTCTTAATGTGGGGGTCGTAGAACCACTGCACCTGGTTGAAGGGTGTGGGCGCAGGGAAAGCGCCGGAGGTGGCGAACGGGTTCTGGGCCGTCACCGTTGGCGGCCCAGTTGGCCCGTTGAGGTTGTTGGCGATTTGCTGGCCGATATCGGGCCAGGCACCTTCAATGTTCTGCGCCATCTGGCTCACAGCCGCCCAGTTATCGTAGACAATTCCGAAAGCGCTGCGAATGACGGTCTTGTCGCCCAGCCGGTAAGCCAGGCCGAAGCGCGGTCCGAAGTTTTTGGAATCGTTGTGCGCGATCTTGCCCCGCGGATCAACCACCACGTGAGCAGGCAAGGTTCCCGCCGGCTGACCGACAATGTCAGGAATGCAGGGCGCGAAGCCTCGCACACTGCATGGCGGTGGCAACTTTTGCACGATGTAAGTTCCATTGCTGAAATCTACATCGCCGGTCTCGATTCCTCCCTCCTGGCCGATGGTGGCATTGGTGCCGTACGGAGGGATGAAGGTCAGGTCATAACGCAGGCCGGCATTAATCGTCAGTCGAGGAGTGGCCTTCCAGGAGTCTTGCAAGAACCAGCTCATCAAACCGCCAAAACGCGTTTGTTCATTAACGTTTCTTCGGTTGGCATTGTCTGGAACGTTCAACAGGAACGAAGCCAAAGCCTCCCCTGGCTGAGTAGGGTCATTGGGGTTGCCGGTTTGGCCACCCGCAAACCCAAGAGAGGCATAGGAAATCGGACTCGCAAAACCATTCGTGGTGAAGGCGCCGCCAAAAATCGCGGTGTGGTTGCCAAGAATCTTGGTTAAAGTGCCGCTGACCTGATGGCTATCGGTAGCTTTCGGAGTGAGTTCGACGTTGTCGCCACCATTGGCATAACTGCCGATCCCGGGGCTGGGAATGAGCGGCCCTCCCTTAGCACCGGCGAATCCGCCGGCGAAAGTATCTGCAAATCCTACCTGGCTATTCAGGCTGGAAGCGTCGAGGTGGGTAAACAGTTGATAGGTATTGTCGGAGTTAGTAACCCTGGCGTACTGCAGTTGCAGAACTAGACTGGGGCTGAACACGTGCACATAGCTGAATCCCCAATTGCGGCCCGGGATATTCTCGCTCTTTAGCAGTCCGGGAAGTCCGCCAGTCGTGTTCAGAAGGCTATTGATCGCGCTGTAGCGAAAGAACAGGGTGTTGTTCTGGCCAAAGTTCTGGTCTATGCGAACGTTGTACTCATTCTGAGTCTGGGTCTGAGGAGTGGTGTCAATGCCGTTGCTATTGGTCACCGCATTGTAGGGTCCGGCTGTCGGAAAAACGGCCTGGGCGTACGCTACCATCCTAGGATCGATGAGGCCCGACGGGATGATGTTCCCGGCGAAGACCTGACGCGCATGGGTGGTCGGGTCGGTGGTGAAGGGATTGTAGATCTGGCAGGCTTGGTCGTGGGTGGCGCCGCAATTGTTTTTGCTGAGAAACGGGCTGGCACTGAAATCGCCGGCCAGTTCGGCCGCCGTCGGAACCAGGATGTTCTTCGAATTGTCTTGGCCGTAACGAAGCCCCTGGTAGGCAAAGAAGAAGAATGTCTTGTTTCGGCCGTTGTAGAGTTTCGGAATCCAAACTGGCCCGCCGACCGACGCGCCGAACTGGTTCTGCCGGAAACCAGGAGCCCTCTGGGATGGGGCGAGGAAGGCAGGGCGGGAGTCGAAAGCCGCGTTCCGCACGTATTCCCAGACAGAGCCATGGAGGTCATTGGTCCCCGACTTGGTAACAACGTTCACCACGCCGCCGAGCACGGACCCAAACTCGGCGCTGTCGGTGTGTGAAACCACCTTGAATTCCTGGACTGCGTCAACAATAGGCGGTACCGCGTACGTGCTTTGAAAACTTCCAAAGTTGTTGAGACCGTCGGTCAGGAAGAAGTTGCTGCGATTGGTTTGTCCGTTGATGGCGGGAAAAATAAACGCCGAACCAACCGCGATGGGTGCCCCGAATCCGCCCTGACGACCGCCCATGGCATTCTGGGCCACGCTGACCGGCGCGACCCCGGGAGTGAGAGAAAGCAACTGGGTAAAGTTGCGGCCGTTGAGGGGCAGATCATTCACTTGCTTGGTGGCAATGACAGTCCCCAGGCCGGCGTTCGAGCCCTGCAGCTGCTCCGCCGCGGCTTCCACGGTAATCACCTGGCTCTGACTTCCCGCCGCAAGCGACACGTCGATGGTCGCCGTCTGGTTCACCCCCAGCACAAACTCGGAGACCTGCTTGGAGCTGAAGCTGGGAGCGTTGACGTTCAGCTTGTATCGTCCCGGCGTGATGTTCTGAAAGACATAGTTGCCCGCGTCGTTGGTGACCGTGCTTCGCTCCACGGTAGTTTCCACGTGGATGAGAACGACGTTTGCTTTGGGGACCACGGCCCCGCTCGAATCGCGCACCACGCCGTTCAGCGACGCCGTGGAGAGCTGGGCCAAAACCAGGGTGGGTGAGACAGCCAAAGAAAGTACAACCATCCAGCAAAAACCGGACACTAGCTCTCTGCGACTGGGCATTGAGGTCATCCTCCATTTTCCGAACGCTTGGGTACCACCGGGTTCCAAGCCGTCGAGAATTGCAAACGTTTTCCTGCCGACGGTTGCGCATCATAGTACGAATCCACTAGCGCTTGTCAAGAATTAAAGCGCTCATACTTGTATATTCTTACCCCAGGGTACACTTTTTCTGTTTATGAGCGCTCATAAGGACCTTGCTCGGTGGGCTTCCACACGGGCGGCCATGGCCGCCCTTAGACGCTGAAAACACGGCTCAAAGTAGTAAACACCGGCTCCTTTGACGGACGGCTGGAACGGTTCTGGGGAGTGGCACAGGGAGGCTCTCCAGTTCCCGCGGTATCTCTTGGCCTGCGATCGGCGGGGAAGCCGCCTGATACCATTCGGATCAAGCCCCGGAAAATATCCATGGGATTTTGCTCTTGAAGATCAATCGACGGTCTTTGCTTTCGCTCGTGTTGGCAACTCCATGCTTGCAATCTCTGTTGGCGCAAACCGCAGCGGACGGGAATTTGCCGCAATTCGCCGACGTAACCGCAAGATCAGGCGTGAATTTCAAACACGAAGCCAGCCCGACAGCGGAAAAATATTTGCCCGAGTCGATGGGCGCTGGCGTCGCCTTGTTCGACTATGACAACGACGGATATCTCGATTTATTTTTCGTGAATGGGGCGCTGATCCGCGACCCGATGCCGCCTGGCGCGGCTCCCGACAAGTCACAATCGCGCTACTGGAATCGCCTTTACCGCAACAATCGGGACGGCACATTCACCGACGTCACAGAAAAAGCGGGCCTGCAAGGACGCCTGTACGGAATGGGGGTTGCCACCGGCGACTACGACAACGACGGCAACATGGACTTGCTAGTCACAAATTTGGGTGGCAACACTCTGTATCGCAACAATGGCGACGGCACGTTCACCGATGTCACCGCAAAATCAGGAGTCGCTGGCAGTGGTTGGTGCACTGGGGCTTGCTTCGTCGACTATGACCGGGACGGACGTCTGGACCTGATCGTGACCCGCTACGTCGAGTGGGATTTTTCGTCGAATGTCTACTGCGGCCTGCATCGGCCGGGCTATCGCAACTACTGCCATCCGGACCAGTTCAAACCAATCTCACACCTGGTCTACCACAACAATGGCGACGGCACGTTCACGGACGTCTCGAAGCCGTCCGGCGTCAGCGCAGTTTTGGGAAAAGGACTGGGCATAGCAATCAACGACTTCGATCAGGATGGCTGGCCCGACATCTTTGTGGCAAATGATTCCTTCCCTGAGCAGTTGTTTCGCAACAATCGCAACGGAACCTTCAGCGAAGTCGGATTGGCTTCCGGGGTGGCCTACGACCAGAACGGAAAAGTGTTTGCAGGCATGGGTGCGGACTTCGCGGACTACGACAACGATGGCTGGCCGGACGTTTTCGTCAATGCTCTGGCCAATCAGAAGTACGCACTGTTTCGCAACAATAAGGGCCTTTTTGAAGACGTGACCGACCGCAGCGGGGTTGGAGGAATCACGATGTTGCACTCGGGCTGGGGAACGAAACTGATCGACTACGATAATGACGGATGGCTCGATCTGTTCGTGGCGCAAGGGCACGTAATGGACAACATCGAATTGACCGACCCTTCGCTGCACTACCGGGAGCCGGTGCTGCTGATGAAAAATACCCGCACCGGACGGTTCAAAGACGTGTCCCGGGAGAGTGGGCCGATCTTCCAGGTTCCGTTGTCCGCACGTGGCGCGGCCTTCGGAGATCTCGATAACGACGGCTCAATCGATATCGTCATCAACTGCAACCATGGTCGAGCCGTAATTCTTCGCAATCAAGGCAACCGCGAGAACTATTGGCTATTGGTGAACCTGATTGGAACCAGGAGTAACCGGGACGGGATAGGAGCCAAACTGCGTCTCGCGTCCGAGGGCGGATCTGAACAGCACGCATTCGCAAGCACAGCCGGAAGTTATCTCTCCGCCAACGACAAGCGGATCCACTTCGGCCTGGGGAAATCGCGCAAGGTGAAACTGCTGGAAATTACCTGGCCCAGCGGCATCGTGCAGCGGATCGAATCCATCGCGGCCAATCAGATCCTCCCCGTGCGTGAACCTTCTCAATGAGAGTTGAACTGTTATTTTGCGCTAGTAAATGGCTGTCTGCGAACTACTCCCTTGCCCTCTTCGATGGTCACAATTTGACCCGCGGCAACCCCTGACACAGTTTCGTTCTTGCCATCCAGCCAGCGCACGGACAAATCAACCACTTTGGCCTTCCCCAAACCAAAGTGAAGCCGGAAATCGCTTTGCGAAATAAAGGAGCCGCCGCTCCGGACTTCGTCCACCTGCTTTCGTCCGCCAGCAGTCAGGGTGACGCGAGCACCGATCGCGTCCCGGCCCGAGGTCACGGCACGCACCAGGAGCGCATTCCCGGTTGCCGGAACCGTGTTTTTCAGCAAAGACGGGGCTTCTCCCATGTTGACCACGACGATTTCCAGACTGCCGTCGTTGTCGAGATCGCCGACCGCCAAACCCCTTGAGGAATGCTCGGCGGCAATGCCGGATCCGGCCGACGAGGAAAGATCGAAGAACTGGCCATCCCCGCGGTTCCAATAAAGCAGGCGCGGTTGTTTGAATTTTTCCCCGGTATGAGCGTCGTCCACTTCGGGATACACATGACCGTTCGCAACCATCAGGTCCTTCCAGCCATCATTGTCGATGTCCAGAAATGTAGTGCCCCACCCCAGATATTTGGTATTGACCGCGAGGCCCGAGGGAATCGTGGCATCGTCAAAATTATTGTGGCCCAGGTTGCGGTACAGGGTATGGGTATCGTCGGCAAAGTTGGTCTTGAAAATATCCAGCCGCCCATCGCCGTCGAAGTCTGCCGCCGTAACCCCCATACCAGCTTGTTCGCGTCCGTCCTCGTTGTAAGCGATCCCGGCCTGAACCCCGATTTCTTCGAACCTCTTGCCGCCAAGATTGTGATAGTACAGATTCGCGGTGGAATCGCAGGCGATGTAAATATCGGGCCAGCCATCGTCGTCAAAGTCAGCCGTCAACGCCGTGAAGCCGTAGTAACTCTTTGGTCCGGTCACGTGGACCTGATCTGAGACATCGGAAAAGTGGCCGTGTCCGTCGTTCTGGTAGAAGGAAATGGTTTCCGCCGGGAGCCCGCGTGGACCACACAACACGGGCAAGCCTTTCCATCGGCACTGGGAGTTCTCTCCCGGCCGCGGTGTCTGGGTGATGTCAAGCTCGACATAATGCACCACCACGAGGTCTAGATAACCATCCCGGTTGAAATCAAGGAAGGCACAGCCCGTACTCCATCGGGGCTTTGGCGCCACTAGCCCGCGTTCTTTGGTCTCATCGAGAAATTTTCCATTTCCCTGATTCCGATAGAGAACATTCTGGCCCCACTGCGTGACCAACAGATCCGTATATCCGTCGTTGTCCATGTCGCCCGCGCACACGCCCTGCCCCCAGCCGGTGTGCGCGATTCCCGCCTTTGCGGTTACGTCCTCGAACTTCAGCCCGCCAAGATTGTGGTAGAGAAAATGGGTCAGGTTCTTTCCTTGATGGTCAAGACTTTGATCGTCAAGGCGGCCCCCGTTGACCAGAAAAATATCTGGGAGACCGTCATTGTCGTAGTCGAAGATCGCAACCCCCGTGCCGGTGGACTCAACGATGTACTGCTTTCCACGCTCCGCGCCGGACACGTTGACCCCAGTCAAACCGGCTTGGTTCGCAATGTCTTCGTAACGAACCTCGGGGGGCTTCATTCCCGCGGGTAGAGGTCGAGCGGGCCTGGCGGCGCCGCCAGTAGCGACTCCCTGGCCCCGACTATGGGGATGGGTACTCAGAACCACGGCCGCGGTGAGAAAAAAGAGTTGGATCTCCGCCTTGAGTTTTAGCCGACGACTTTTCATCCACTCACCGAGCATAACATCGTTGGCACTGTCTCTATCGCGCCGCCTGCCCGGCGAAGCGCGCTTCGTCCAAGCTTGAACAGGTAAGATGGACAAGCGCCCGGTTCTGATCGAGTTTAGCTCCGAGGAACGCTACCTTGTCCTCGGTGCCACGAAATGCTAGTGATCACGGCCGGGAATAGTAGCAGGACCATGGCACGCAGAGACTCTCTGATACTTCGATTTTCGATTGGTGCCCTGTTGTCGACAGCAGGCGCCGTTCTGATGGCGCAGAAGGTCCCGGCTTGCCAAGGGCCCGCCGAACTAGAGCGGGCGATAGCCACTCGGCCGTCGGCGGCTGCATATGATGCGCTGGGGGCATACTTCGGGCAGCGAAAACAATTCTCGTGCGCCATTGCCGCGTTTCACTCCGCTCTTAAATTGGATCCCACGTCCTGGGAAGCCCACTTCAACCTGGGCCTGACCTTCCTCGACCAAGGAGACGCACAACCCGCAGCAACCGAATTCAGGATTGCAACCCGCATCTCGCCGGCCCTGGCGCAAAGTCACACCGCCCTGGGGATGGCGCTCAGCCAACTCAATCAGACCGACGCTGCTATTGATGAATTCAAGTTGGCCCTGAAGACTGACCCAAAATCGATCCCCGCTCTCGATGGACTCACCAAGGCTTTGATCCAACAGCAGCGCTACTCAGCTGCAATCGCCTATCTCAAGGATGCTCCCGACGACGAAGCGCTTCGTCTAAACCTGGCCATCGCGCAATCAAAAAACGGGAACGTGAACGACGCCGTAGAAATTCTTTCGCGCTTGGTCAAGCAACAGCCACTCTCGGCCCAGGCGCATTCCAACCTGGGGATTGCATTGACTCAGCAGGAGCGCTATCGCGAAGCGGCGGCTGAATTCCACGAGGCGATGAGGCTTGACTCGAATGACGACGTGGCGCGTATCTCCTACGTCAAAGCTTTGGGCGTGCTTGCGGAGTTCGACACGGCGCTACCGATAATCACAGAATATCTGCACCGAAAGCCCGACGATCCCGATGCCCTTTACTTGATGGGAGTGGTCAATCGCGGATTGGGCAAGTACGCGGAGGCGGAGCTGGTCCTCCGGCGCGCGATTGGTCTCAATCCCAACTACTACGACTCCCACTACAACCTGGGGTTTGTGCTGGCTAAATTGGGAAAGCCTGCCCAAGCGCGAGAACAGTTGGAAACGGCGCTGCGGTTGAATCCCGCATCGAGCGAGGCCCACTTCCAGTTGGCGGCGGTACTTCGGACTCTCGGGCAGGAGGACAGAGCTCGGGCGGAGTTGAAGGACTTCGAACAGAAGAAGCAAGAAAGCGTGAAGGAAAATGTTGCGGGGACGAAGGCCAATCAGGCCAACGAATACTTGCAGACAGGCGAAGTCCAGCGCGCCGTCGATGTGTATCGCGAAGCTATTGCAGACGACCCCAACAACGCGCGGACCTACTACAACCTTGCTTTGGCCCTGGATCGTCTGGGAAGGGCCGGCGAGGAACGGGAAGCACTTCAGAAAGCCACGGCTCTGGACGACAATTTTTCCGCCGCACATAACCAGCTCGGATTTTTGAGTCTGCAGTCAGGGCAGGATTCGGATGCGGAAGAACAGTTCAAGAAGGCAATTGCCTTGGAACCACAATATTCCGAAGCGCAGAACAACCTTGGCGTCCTCTACGGCCGGCAGGGAAATGTTAAGCAAGCGGAGCGGCTGTTTCGTCAAGCCGTGGAAAATAATCCCCACTATGCCCAGGCTTTTGTGAACCTCGGGCTGATTCTGGCTAGTCAATCGCGACTTGAGGAAGCAGAACAGGCGCTAGAAAGCGCGGTGCAGATTAGGCCCGACGACAGTAAGGCCCTAACGGCTCGGGCGATGGTTCTTACCAGGTTGCAGCGGCGAGGCGAAGCCACGGAGTCGTTCCGCAAAGTGATCGAACTGGATCCAAAGTCTCCGGAAGCGCACTTGAATTTGGGAATTGCCCTGGCTGATCAATTCCAGCTTGACGCCGCGCTAGCTGAGTTTTCGCAGGCAGTCCGGATCGCGCCCGAAGCAGCCGCGGGGCACTACAACAAGGGCAGAGTCTTACTGGACCTTCAGCGGAATGCCGAAGCCAAGCCCGAACTGGAAACCGCGGCTCGCCTCGATCCGCGCTCGGCCGATTCCTGGTACTTACTGGGTTTGATCGCCAAACAATCGGGAGATCCCGAGGCCGCGATTAAGCTTTTTGAAACGACCGCAAAGCTTGATCCCAGCAACGCCGACGCCCTCTACATGCTGGGGCAAGAGTTACAGCGAAAGGGTGATCGCGCCGGAGCCATCGCGCGCTGGCGGCAGGTCATTAAGATTGATCCTAGCCATTCCCAGGCTCTCTACAATCTCTCGCGATTGCTGGCCCAGTCAGATCCTGCCGAGGCCAAGGAGTTGCAGATTCGTTTTGAGAACCTGCAAGCCGAGCAGCACATCATGGATCGGGCACAGACCCTGGGAAACTTCGCGCTGGCATCCGCGGCTGCTCATGACTGGCCCCAGGCCATCTCTCAATTGAAGGAGGGTTTGCAACTTTGCCGAGACTGCAGCGCGTTGGCGCTTCTCCACAAAGACCTCGGCCTGATCTATTGCCGCTCGGGAGATCTAAAGAACGGGCTCGCCGAGTTGCGGGAAGCGCAAAAGCTTATTCCCGCCGATCCTGATGTCGCCCAAGCCATCCGCATACTCGGAGACGCCTACAAGCAATGACCATGCCCGTCTGTCTAGGTGGGATTGACTGGCGTTTGCATCCACACAGAAGAATTGTAAAAGCGTGGTAAATTACGGTAATAACGTGGATGCCAATCCTCAAGAGACTGCCGCCGAGCCCCGCGGTTTACTGAAGGAAAATATCGCCGCCCGGCTGCGCGAAGAGATTCTGGCGGGAAGAATCACGCCGGGCCAGAAAATTATCGAAGGCCGATGGGCTCGGCAATATGGGGTAGCCCAGGTTTCGATTCGCGAAGCGCTCAATATTCTTACGGTAGAAGGCTTTGTAACCAAGGGACACGGCCGCAGTGCCCGCGTGGTGAAACTTGGTAATGCTGACATCATTCACATCTATGGAGTCCGCGGCGTGCTTGAGGGTCTAGCTGCGCGAATCATTACCCAACGAAAGCTGCCGATGGACGACATGGAGAGTGCCTTTGCGGCTCTCCAGGAAGCGGTAAAAACGAATGATCCGCGCAAGGTCATTGGATGTGTTCAGCACTTTCACCTTCGTCTTCTTGAAAAGCCCGGTAACCCGTTTCTCCAGGAATATGGACGGCGCCTCGTCATTCCTCTGTATGCCTTCACCCTGATACGCGCCCTAGCCAAGAACCTGGACACCAGCGCCTGGGCGCAGCAACTTTCCAAACACCGAATGATCATCGATGTGATTCAGCTCGGCAACCCTACGCTCGCTGAACAAACGCTGATTCACGTCACCAATTCCTTCCTTGAAGCCGCCCTGACGGTTTGGGCGCACTAGTCAAATCCACAGTACACACGCCTTCCCTGGTTTAACAGGAAAGCTCACTATAGCCATCGATTGGAGAGGATGGTAAGGTCTACTGCGTGTCATGGGTTCTATTGGCGAGATAGTACGGTTCTGCCTGCGAAGTCAACATCGGTATTCCCACCTGCTCGTCCCGACCGTCGCCATGATCGCGTTGGCAGCGTCCGTAAGTTCGACCCGTGCGTCTGGAGACGGCTCATCGCGAGCCAAGAGGTCTGCTGTCGGCGACTCATCGAGGAATGCTTATCTGGGCTCCACGGCTTGCTCCGGTTGCCATGCTGGCATTTCCAAACAGTTTTCTCGAACCAGCATGGGACGTTCTATGTCGGTCATCACGCCCGAGTTGTTGCGCAGCATTCCATCGAATGCCTCGTTTTATGACGAAAAACATGACCGCCATTTCGAGGTCCACGCGCAAGACGGCAAGCTGTACCAAAGCGAGTTTCAGACCGGCTCTGACCAACAGGAAATCTTCCGCGATACTCGCCAGTTGGATTGGATTCTCGGCGCGGGAGCCAATGGGATGGGCGGCCTGGTGCAGAAAGAAGGTTTCTTGTTTCAGGCCCCGATGTCCTTCTATTCGAAACCTCAGACCTGGGGGCTTTCTCCTGGCTACGAATTTGGTGACTACGGGTTCAACCGGCCAATTCTCGCCGGATGCATCTTTTGCCACAGCGGGCGTTCGCGCCCCATCGCTGCCACTAATGGGCGCTATGAGGAAGCACCGTTTGCAGAAATGGCCGTCGGCTGCGAGAACTGCCATGGCCCTGGGGCGGCGCACGAGACGGCCGTGCTTGCGGGCGCAAATCGATCCAACGGCAAAGATCTTCACATCGTGAACCCTTCCCACCTCTCCCCTGCTCTCACCAACAATCTTTGCATGTCATGCCATCAAACCGGAGACGTTCGTGTCCTGAAGCCGGGCAAAACTTATCAGGATTTCCGGCCCGGCCAGCCTCTGGATGACACCTTATCGATCCTGATGGAGCCTCCGACACGCGAATCCCCGCCGCAGAACGATCACCTTGAACACTACTACTCCATGACTTTGAGCAAGTGCTATCGCTCGAGCGGCGGACGCATGAGTTGTATTAGCTGCCACGATCCCCACATCGAACCGAGCCCCGAAGCTGCGCCTGCATTGTTTGCGCAACGTTGTCGGGCCTGCCACGACGAAAAAAGTTGCCGCCTTCCACTGGAGAGCCGCCACCAAACAAACCCGCCGGACAATTGCATCGCATGTCACATGCCCAAGCGCGATGTGCGAGTGATTTCGCATTCCACCATCACCAACCACCGCATTCTCGCCCGTCCGGATGAGCCATTTCCCGACATTACGTTTAGTCAGACGACTCCTTCTCTGCCAGACCTGCTACACCTGAATCCGGGCCCCGGGCAGAAGGACTCTCTACCCCTTCTCACTCTTCTGCAGGCATACGGACAGATGGCAGAGACTCGCCCCCAATACACTGAGCGCTACTTCACTGTGCTCGATCAGATTGAACATACTGAACCCAACAATTCTCTGGTGCAGGCGGCTCTGGGCCGCCGCGACCTCAAAAAAGGCAAATTCCAGGCCGGGTTGGAGCACCTGCAACGTTCCTTGAGGATTGGCCCACCGCAAGCCAATGTGTACGGTGACCTGGCAGAAGCGCTGTCTCAGCTTGGACGCATCGATGAGTCGATTGCAGCATTGCGCTCAGGAGTTGCACTCGACCCGTTCAACCCGGTGTTGCAAAAGACTCTGGTTCTGAGGTTGATTCAGGCCAAGCAGCACCCGGAAGCAAAGGTCGCCTTGCAACACTATGTCGAGGCCTTCCCGCAGGATTCATTCATGCGGCATATGCTCGAACTCGCCAACGGCGGTACCGCAAAATGAACTGGGATTTTCTTCCGTTTCACAAGCTGCTCACCCGGCTAGCGCGGGTTCTGCGCGCCGGGTTAGTGGTCATCACCCTGGCGAGCTTCGTGTGGGCCCAACAGGACACACAGATACGTTTCGAAAATCGAAGCACGCGGGCGGGCGTGAAATTTGTGCTGGATAATGGCACCACCGAAGATAAGCCCATCGTCGATAGCATTCTGGGTGGCGTCACTCTGCTGGACTATGACAATGACGGCTATCTCGACATTTACTTTACCAACGGGGCAAGTTTGCCCGGCTTTGGCAAAAATGAAGACCGCTTCTATAACCGCCTCTATCGCAACAACCACGACGGCACTTTTACCGATGTAACCGACAAAGCGGGAGTGCGAGGCTCCGGATACAGCATCGGTGGGGCGGCCGCCGACTTTGACAACGACGGCTGGACCGATCTTTACGTGACCGGAATCGACCACAACACGCTCTTCCATAACAATGGAAACGGCACCTTTACCGACGTCACCGACCACGCGCATGTTGCAGGTACGCTGCCGAACGGAAAGAAATTGTTGTCCGTTTCGGCGGCCTGGGTTGACTATGACAACGATGGCCGACTCGATCTCTTCGTAACTAACTATCTTGATTGGACTCCGGAGACCTCCAAAGTCTGCGGTCCGGTGGGAAAGCGACTCTCGTGTCCCCCGTCGCTCTATACTGGCCAACCAAATCTCCTCTATCACAACAATGGCGACGGCACCTTTACCGACGTGTCGGCAGAGATGGGAATTGCCGGTCAGGTCGGAAAGGGAATGGGTGTAGCCATCGCCGACTACGATGGTGACGGATGGATGGACATTTTCGTCGCCAACGACAACGAACGTAATTTCCTGTTCAGAAATGTCGCTGGAAAACGCTTTGAGGAGTTAGGCGTGGAATCCTCGGTGGCATACACCGAAGACGGAGTTCCAGTCTCCAGCATGGGAGTTGACTTCCGGGATTGGAGCAACGACGGCCGGCCCTCTGTTTTCGTTACCGCCCTCGGCGGCGAGACATTCCCGCTCTTTCGCAATGAGGGCAACGGCTTCTTCCATGTCGAGACTTACCAGGCGAAGATTGGATTCCCCTCCTTCCGGATGAGCGGTTGGGGAGCGGGCATCTATGATTTGGACAATGACGGATATAAAGACCTTTTCAGCGCCAACTCCCACGTCAGCGAAAATGCGGATATCGATCCCCAGCAGCACTACCGTCAGCCCAACGCAGTTTTTCAGAATCTCAAGAACGGCACTTTCGCCGATGTGGGCACGCAGGCAGGGCCGGATCTCAGCGCTGCCGCCGCTCACCGAGGCTGCGCATTCGGCGATCTCAATAATGACGGCAAGATCGACATCGTGGTTTCTGCCATCGGAAGTCCGGCGGAGCTTCTTTACAACACCTCGCCTACGCGCAACCATTGGATTCTTATCCAAACCATCGGGACCAAGAGCAATCGCGACGGCATCGGAACTCAAATCAAGATCACGAGCAAATCCGGGTTGGTGCAATACAACCAGGTCACAACCGCGGGCAGCTATGCTAGTTCCTCCGACAAGCGTGTGCACTTCGGACTGGGCCTTGATTCCATCGTCAAGGAAGTTGAATTGCGCTGGCCCAGCGGAACCCGGCAAGTGCTGCGCAACCTAAAGGCCGACCAAATACTGCAGGTCACTGAGGGCCGGTGATGAGACTGGTTTGGCTATGGTTAGCACTGATTTTTTGCGCTCCCGGCACTTCGCGCGCAGCCACCTGCGAAGGCATACAGACCAACCTTGCCGCAATTTCCCAAAAACTGGCGCATGGGGATGTTCACTCAGCCTCTGGTTTGCTCGAGCCGCTGGCCAGGTCTCACCCGGATTGCCCGACTGTGTTGCTCGCGCAAGCTCGAGTTCAAGCGATGACGGAGGATGCCGGCCGGGCGAATGGGATGTTTGCTCGTTACACCGATCTCGAGCCCGAAGATGCCACCGGATACGGCTACTATGCCCGCTATCTGATCACCCAGCGAGAGTATCAGCGCGCTGATCTGTTTTCCTCCCTCGCCCTCGGTAAGGACCCCTCAAACCCCATTGCCCTGGCAGTGAGCGGACAGATTCTGGCTATGAAAGGCGACCCCAACCGGGGGATTGAGCTGCTGAGTCGGGGGTGTCAGCTCGAACCAGAGGATGCCGAATCGCAATTCCAGCTTGGCGCCATCTATGATCGCATCAAACGTCCGGCCGACGCGGTGGCACACTTCCAAAGGGCGGTCGATCTGAATCCGTCCGATGCTCGCGCCTCGGACTATTTGGCGTTGAACCTTGAACCTCTCGGGGAAATCGACCGCGCCGGCGCGGCTTACAAGAAAGGGCTGGAGGTGGACCAGCGCGGGCCATTCTACGACGCATTCCTGGATTACAACTACGGCCGATTTCTGATGAAACACGGTGACCTGGCGGCGAGCAAGGTTCATCTAGACCGTGCCGTCGATCTGGTTCCGAAAGTGAGGGCCGCCTGGTACGAACGAGCCAAGCTGAACCTGCGTATGAAGAACTATCAGCAAGCGCGCAGTGATGCAGAAACCGCAGCTTCCCTCCCCGATCAGGGAGGCATCATCATCGACCTCCAAGTGTACAGTTTGCTCGAACAGATCTATCGGCGTCTGGGAGAGACGGCGCTGGCCGACAAGTACGCCCAGCTCAGTCGTGAGACACCGCCTCCGGTGCGAAAGGGCGACCGCTAAAGCCGCCACATTTACAGCCGTAGGAGTGGCCGTCCACCGGTAAACCGCCGTTTAGCTTATAAATTGACACGCACTTTGCGGTCTGCTATTTGTTCCTAGCGCTCGTCGGCCATCCCCTTCTGCTCGACGCCAATCCGGGCGGCAAGCGCTGCAACCCGAGTTCCCTAGCATGATTTCACGTCGGTCATTCCTAAAAACGAGCGCTCTGGCCATGGCGGCACTGAATGGGAGTGGGGCCGCCAGTTGGGAAACAAACCGGGCCCTTCGCCCCCGCAAGATCGCTTCCGGCCCGTTCCGGCCTGAATGGGAGTCTCTGAAACAATATCGCGCGCCCGAATGGTTTCGGGATGCGAAGTTCGGCATATGGCGCACTGGAGCGCGCAGTGTTTCCCCGAACGGGGCGATTGGTACGCGCGAAACATGTACATCCAGGGATATCCCCACTATGAGTTTCAGGTCAACAACTACGGCCATCCCTCAAAATTCGGGTTCATGCAGATCGATCATCTATGGAAGGCGGAGCGCTGGGAACCTGAAAAGCTTATGGATCTCTATGTAAAGGCCGGAGCCCGGTACTTCTTCACCCTCGCCAATCATGTGGACAATTTTGACTGTTACGACTCGCGCCACAACCCGTGGAATTCGACGCGAATCGGGCCCCGGAAAGACATCGTTGGAACCTGGGCCAAGCTGGCGCGAGAGCGAGGCCTTCGCCTGGGCGTGAGTAATCATTCTGCCCACGCCTGGCACTGGCTGCAAACCGCCTATGGGTACGATCCCGAGGGACCCATGGCGGGCATTCGGTACGACGCCTACACCCTACAAAAGAGCGACGGACGGAACTTGTGGTGGGTGGGATGGATCCGCAGGAACTGTACGGCGGGCGAAACATGGTGATGCCGGCGGGTATAAGAACGATCAAAGAAGCAAACCAGTGGCACCAACACAACGACCTGGTATGGAATGAAGCCCCGCCCGAACACAATCAGGAATACATCGACCGGTGGTTTCTGCGCTGCCAGGATCTGATCGATGGTTACAATCCAGATCTGGTGTACTTTGACGATACAGAACTCCCGCTAGGACAAGCCGGGCTCGACATTACAGCCCACTACTACAACCAGAATATCGCGCGGCATGAGGGGAACCTTGAAGGCGTTGTGACGGCGAAGAATTTTACCCCGCAACATCTCGGCGCTACCGTGGTTGATATTGAGCGCGGCCGGGCCAACGAGATTCTTCCCGCCCCCTGGCAAACCGACACCTGCATTGGGGACTGGCATTACAGCCGTCCGTTGTTCGAGCGCCACGGGTCCAAGAGCGTCAGCAAAATTGTGCAGACCCTAGTCGATGTAGCCAGCAAGAATGGCAATCTCTTGCTGAACATTCCGGTGCGCGGCGACGGAACCATCGACGAAGACGAGCACCGATTCCTCGCCGACCTCTCTTCCTGGATGAATACCAACAGCGAGGCTATTTATGGCACTCGTCCTTTTGCCGTCTTCGGAGAAGGGCCGCCCGAGGTTGCTGATTCCTCTATGTTCAACGAGAGCAAGGCACGGCCCTATGACGAGCGCGATATTCGCTTCACCCAAAAGGGAGAAACGCTGTATGCCTTCGCCATGGTTTGGCCCCGGGACGGCAAAGTGCGCATGGCTTCGCTGGGGACTAAGTCGACTTTACGCAAAAGACCAATCCGGCAAGTTGAGCTTCTTGGGTCTGCCGGAACTTTGACTTTCGAGCAGGGGGAAGAGCAGTTGACGGTGACTTTGCCCCCAGCCTCTCCGCACGACTTGGGAGCGTATGCTATTCGCATGGTATGAGGGCACTCTCGTCACGACGCGCGGAGTTCCAAAGCCGTCCTGCCAAAGAGCGCTCACTCCCGGTGCTGAGATTTTTTCAGCGGCTGGGAAGATAGACCTATCGCACGCGTAATTCGCCGGGCGAATTTTTGAATTACAGGGATCAGATTCTTTTCCTTTCCCTGATTCATTCCACCCGAAACAAAAGGAATTCCCAAAGCAGCAGTCACTCCGATGCTGGGAGACCCGACGACACACGACACGTCAATCCCCGTCCGGTACGCGCTCGGAGCCATGCAATAGCCGGCATCTCGCGCGCGGACCAGTTCAGCCTTGACTGCTCGCCGCTTGGCATTGGCCATTGACTGGAAGGTCCGATTGCGCTCGAGCATTGCGTTCAGATCTGGCTCTTCCAACATGGCCAGGAGGAGCTTGCCCGACACCGTCTTGAGAGGTTCAGCGCGGTGGCCGATCTCGACTGAAAGCCTTACCGGATTCGGGCTCGCTGACTCTGCGATTACCAGCAGTTGATCGTTCGTAAGAATGCACAAGTGGCACGACTCCCGCAGCGCGTTGGCCAGGTCGCGCATCGGGAAGTGAGCGGCTCTTAGCAGGTGGTCGACCGGAGAATGGGTATGTGCCAACTGGTACAGCTTAAGGGTCAATTCGTATCCGCCCGAGACCGGATCACGAACGATGTATTCCCTTTTCTCAAGCGCATCCACCATTCGGAACATTTCGCTGCGCGACCGGTTGCAACGCCGGGAAAGTTCGGCCAGGGTTTGAGGGACGGTTGCCAAAGACAACGCTTCGAGAATGTCCAGGCCCTTCTCCAGAGCGGGCACAAAGTAGGCAGACTTCTGACGCTGTTTCACGAAGCTTCCTTAAGAGCCCTAGTGGTAGTCCGCGATGATGCAGTGCGCGAGGGTAGGCACAGTCTATTCGCTCCGCACTTTTGCTGCCCAGACTGCCAATTCTGGTGTGCCTAATTCAGGCGCTGCTCAAAGGCCGTTTGCGTTCCACCAGCAGCAGGTGCTCACAAGCCAAAACAACCTCTCCGCGCTGGTTAATGGCCTCGCAAAGTTCAATCACTAGGCCGTGGGTCATGCGCTTGGGGTGGGGCTTCCGTTCCTTTGTCTTCACCACCACGTGCAGCGTATCTCCGATGAACACCGGCTTGACAAAGCGGAGCCGGTCATACCCATACGACAGGGCACGGGGATTGACCGCACCCGCGGTCATACCCACCGCCACGCTGAACACCAATGTACCGTGGGCGACACGCTGGCCGATGGGCTGCGTCTTGCACCACTCCGCATCCATGTGATGGGGATAAAAATCTCCGGTCTGACCCGCATGGATTACGATGTCAGCCTCTGTGATCGTGCGTCCGGTGGTAGTGCGCTGCTCCCCTTCAACATAATCTTCGAAATATTGGTCGACCGTCATGGTCCTCTTCCAACCTCTGTTGCGGCGCGTTAATAGCGGACGGTAGTTCCGCCGCTCGCGTCCGATTCGTAAGCTGCCTCTACGACTGCCATGGTGCGGTAGGCGTCGTCGATTGCGGTTGCCAGCTGCGGAGACCTTCCAGCGACAAAATCCATCAAGCTCCGCATGGTGTGCGCAAATGCATCCGGGAACCACGAACCTTCGACCGGAATCTGCTCCCATTCCCCCGTGTGACCGGTTTTGGCGACGGCCAGGTAGTCGCGCTCACCTCTTGGATAGTTCATCAAAAGCCCAAGCTGAGTCTTGATGGCGCCTTCGGTGCCCTCCCACTTCACGTAGCTCTCCTGATGCTGAAGCCCAAAGTTGTGGCCGTGGTTGGTGGTGATGTTGGCGCGCACGGAATCACCGTAGTCCAGAATGATATTGGAACGCGTGGCCGCAAGCTTGGGCGAGGCAGGATGTTTGAGGGTTCTCGCATAAACCTTCCCCGGATCTCCGCAGAATGACCGGATGAGGTCGATGTAATGGATGGAATGGCTGAGAATCTCGACTCGCGGGGCGTTCTCCAGGAATGTCCAGAGTTGCCAGGGGGTGTAGACGTTTACCCTGACTTCAATGTCATGCAGTGTGCCAATGCCGCCTTCGGCCAGGATGGCCCTCGCCTTCGTCACCGCCGGTGCGCGGCGCAGCTGGAAGTTGACCGCTGCGGTTAGCCCTCGCGCCTGACAAAGGTCACGAATGGCACCGGCTTCGTCAAGATTCCGCCCCATGGGCTTCTGCAACAGGACCGTTGAACCCTGTGGAATGCAGCCCAGAACCCCTAGGAACTCGGCCGGGGGCAGGGCAATATCGAAAATGGCATTGGTGGGAGCGCTGCGTACGGCTTCATCGAGCGACGGTGCCACGCGCGAAACCCCAAACTCCCCAGCCAACGCCTGCGCGCGTGCTGGCTCCCGATCGTAGATCGAGTAAACATGGAACCCCGCGTTGCGGTAAGCAGGCAGGTGAGCGTCGCGCACAATGCCGCCGGCGCCGATCAGAACGATAGGGGAGGTCGGCTGTTTAGCGTTGGGCACGCCGGAATCCTCTCTCATGCATCACCAATTAGGCGTCGGCCGGGTCGCCATTTGCTTCAGGAAATGTTCCATTGACACCTTCGAACGTGGGGTGCATGATGTTTTACTAGCGAAACACATGTTTACCACTGTTAGGACTGACTGTAAATGACGATTCTCTTGAAAGGGATCACCTGGGGGCACAGCAGGGGGTTCCTGCCGATGGTCGCCACGGCGCAGCGTTTCCATGAAACTCATCCCGAGGTGCGGATAGAGTGGGATATTCGGTCCCTGCAGGAGTTCGCGGATTTCTCCATCGCCGATCTCGCGCAGGTGTATGACCTTCTCATCATTGACCATCCCTTTTCGGGACATGCCGCCGAGGGTGACATTCTTGCACCCATCGACGAATGGGTCAGCTCAGACTTTCTTGCTGATCAAGTGACGAACTCGGTAGGCACTTCGCATTCCAGTTACTGCTACGGCGGTCATCAGTGGGCGTTGGCCATCGATGCCGCTGCTCCCATCAGCGGATGGAGAGCCGATCTGTTGGCAGGCCACAACATTGCGCCTCCGGAAACGTGGGAACAGCTGCTGGATCTGGCAAAACGCGGGCTGGTGGCGGTGCCTGGGGTCCCCATAGACAGTCTCATGCACTTCTACATGTTTTGTGGCGCGCTGGGGGCGCCACCTTTTGCCCATGACGGTCTCGTCGTCGAAGTATCGATCGCAGTCAGAGCCCTGGAGATGCAGCGCGAACTTATGTTGCTCTGCCACGCCAAATGCCTTTCGATGAATCCGATTGCAGTCTGGGAGTGGCTCGCGGAGGGCGACGCAGTTGCATATTGTCCGTTCGCCTACGGGTACTCAAACTACTCTCGCCGGGGCTACGCCAAAAATATCTTGTGCACCGGTGGGCTGGTTGGGTTCAAACCGGATGACAGCTTCCATTCCACGCTGGGGGGAGCCGGATTGGCGATCGCTGCCGGTTGTAAGCACAAGGAGATTGCCGCCGAATACGCCCGCTATGTTGCCAGCGCGGAGTGCCAGACAACTCTATACTTCAACTCCGGGGGGCAGCCGGGACACGGCGCCGCGTGGAGAAACCACGAAGTGAACCGTCGCAGCAACGGTTTTTTTGAAAATACGCTGACCACCCTCAGCGAAGCTTACCTGCGTCCGCGTTTCTATGGTTACCTCGACTTTCAACATCAGGCGGCACCCATCGTACATCAGTATTTGACCGGCAGACATTCCGCTGGAGCTACGGCAAGCGCGCTTGACCAATTGTTGCTCGCCTGCCAAAGAAAGGCACAGGAACATGGTGGATAGACCCTTGCAGGGCTTGTTAGTCATCGATTTCAGCCAGTTCCTGGCTGGACCGTCAGCCACGCTGCGCTTGGCGGATCTGGGCGCCAGGGTGATCAAAATCGAGCGCCCGGACGGAGGCGATCTGGGCCGCCAACTTTACATCTCAAACCTCGAGCTGGATGGAGACAGCACTCTCTTTCATTCGATTAACCGGAACAAGGAAAGCTTCGCCGCGGACCTGAAGCAGGAAGGAGACCGCCGACAAGTACTCGAGTTGCTTAGGCACGCCGACGTAATGGTTCAAAATTTCCGGCCTGGAGTCATTGAGAAGCTGGGGTTTGACTACGAAACCGTCAAGCAGTCAAATCCCCGGGTCGTCTACGGCGAAGTCACCGGATACGGGCAGAAAGGCCCATGGCGCAACAAGCCCGGACAGGATCTTCTGGTGCAATCGCTATCGGGATTGCCCTGGCTCAACGGCGACGCCGATCAGCCCCCCGTTCCTTTCGGACTCGCGGTCGTCGATCTTTTTGCTGGAGCCCATTTGGTGCAGGGAATTCTCGCAGCCCTTGTGAGGCGAGGCCTGAGCGGTAGCGGCGCTAAGGTAGAGGTGAGTTTGATGGAATCCATCCTCGACGCACAGTTCGAGGTGCTGACCACTTACATGAACAACGGAAATCAGCTGCCGCAGCGCTCGCGGGTGAACAATGCTCACGCCTTCCTCGGCGCGCCTTACGGCATTTACGCAACTTCGGATGGATTCCTGGCGCTCGCCATGGGATCGGTGGTTCGTTTAGGACAACTTCTCGGGTCCCCGGAACTTCTCAAGTATACCGACCAAGACATCTTCGACCATCGCGAACACATTAAAGAAATTCTCGGCGGCATCCTCAAGCAGAAGGCGACGCAACACTGGCTGGCCATCCTGGAACCGGCCGAGGTGTGGTGCTCGGACGTTTTCGATTGGAACCGGTTGTTTGCCCATGAAGGTTTCAAGGCCCTGGATATGGTCCAGCGAGTTGTCAGAAGGGACGGCGTGGAACTCGCCACCACCCGATGCCCGATACGGCTGGACGGGCAAATTCTGAAAAGCAGCAAGGGCGCTCCCAGGTTGGGAGCGGACACCGAACCGATCAGAAAAGAATTTTCGCTGACATAGGTGCAATACCGTTAGACGAGAGCGGGCAGAGCGTGGAAAACAAGCTCCGGATTGCAGTGCGGAAATTCGCGCCGTTCGAATCAGCCATCACAAAACAATGGGAGGATTTCGAACGAGAGCGCGGTAGCGGGTTTACCCTCGAACCAGTTGCTTTTGAGCTTCTGCCCTTGACCGACGCTCTGTTCGACAACCAGGGCCTGAGAACCGGAACCTGGGACGTTGCCTTCATAAACACTGACTGGATTGCCGCAGCCTGCCATCGTCAGGAGCTCGCAGACCTGCGGAAGTTCATCCAGGGCAATCCCCCGGAGGACTACCCTCATGGGTGGACTGATTCCATGCTGCGCCTTCAGCAGAAAGATGGATTTGTTGCCGGACTTCCCTACCACGACGGGCCCGAATGCCTGCTATTTCGCAAAGATCTGTTTGAAAGCCCGGCCGAGCAGCGCGCCTACCGTGCGGCTTATGGGGTTTCGCTCAATCCACCGCAATCGTGGAGCGAATTCCGCCGGATCGCGCGTTTCTTTCACCGTCCCGCCCACGGCGTTTACGGGTGTGTCTTTGCTGCCTACCCCGACGGCCACAACAGTGTCTATGATTTCCTGCTTCACCTCTGGACCCGCGGCGGCACACTCCAGGATAAGCAGGGCAGATTTTGTTTTCATACCCGGGAAGCGGCCCAAGCTCTCCAGTTCTATCGCGAAATGCTGGCCGATACCACAGCCGTGCACCCAAAGAGCAAAACATTTGATAGTGTGCAGTGCGGAGAGGCATTCACCAAGGGAGAAGCGGCGATGTCGGTAAACTGGTTTGGCTTTGCGGCCGTTGCGGAAGCAACCGTCACATCGGCCGTCCGGGCAAGAGTCGGAGTCGCGCAGATACCCTGTGAACCTCCGCACAAGTCTGTGTCCCTGAACGTTTACTGGATGCTTTCGTTGGCTGCCGGCAGCCACCATCCCGAGCTTGGTTACGAATTCATCCGGCACTGTGCCAGCAAACGCATGGACAAGCTGCTTACCCTGGAAGGTGGCATCGGATGCCGCCGCTCAACCTGGGAAGATCCGGAAATCAATCAAAGGATTCCCTTCTATCGCGATTTGAAAACGCTCCACGCCAATGCCCGTGAAATTCCTTCGCTGACCACTTGGCCGGAGATCAACCACATCATTGATGCCATGGTGTCAGAAGCAAACTCAGGAGAGCGAAACGTGGAAGTTTTGTTGCAGGAGGCGGATGAGCGTGTGGCGCAAATTGCCGCTGGGACCCCGCGATGACCCCACAGCTCTGGCTGGCGGTGGGCGCCGTTATCCTCGCAGGGTTGTTGCAAGGTGTCTTTGCTGTGCCCATGAAATATGCTCGACGATGGAGCTACGAAAACATCTGGCTCGCCTTTTGCCTTTCGGGAATGGTGTTCTTGCCATGGCTCCTCACCACACTGACGGTACCTCATACCGGACAGGTTTATGCCGCCAGTTCGACAAAAACGCTGGTGAGCATTGCCGGCTTTGGCGTGTGCTGGGGGATGGGGGCAACCCTGACCGGTGTGGGTCTCACCATGCTGGGCATCGGTTTGGGGATGGCGATCATCCTGGGCTTATGTGCCTCGGTCGGTTCGCTCATACCTCTGCTGGTTCTGACGCCACAACAGTTGCACACCCCACAAGGACACACATACCTGATCGGCACCGCCATTATGTTGGTGGGTATCGCGGTGAGCGCACGAGCAGGAGTGTTGCGGGACGCGGCCAGGAATCAGGCACCAAATGATTCTCCCCGGACGTCTTTTTGGGTAGGCTTCACGGTTTGCTGTCTTTCCGGCTTGCTTTCCTCGACCCTGAATTTTTCCTACGCCTTCGGCGGGGAGGCGCTAAAGCACGCTCGCGAATTCGGTACGAGCAGTTTGTGGGCAACCGGAGTCGTCACGGCTCTCGCGGTAAGCGGAGGATTTCTCGCCAATCTGATCTATTGCGGCTATCTTCTGCGAAAGAACCACAGTTTGAGTAAATTTGCCGGAGAAGGGGCCAGGACCGGCTGGTTTTGTGGCGCACTCATGGGACTGTTCTGGTTTGGTGGTCAAGCCCTCTATGGTCTTGGAATCTCTCACATGGGCAATCTCGGCGTGGTAATCGGGTGGCCGCTGTTGATGGGCATGATCATTATCACCAGCAACGCGGCCGGGGTTGTTACGGGTGAGTGGGACGGAGTCTCGGCGCCAAGCAAGCTCTTCCTGGCCGCTGGCATGGCAATCATTCTGGCTGCATTGGCAGTCCTTGCCGTCGCGCAGCGCTCCTCCTGAGGCGATCGTCCTGCCAGCGGAGAAGTGGGTACAAGCCGCTGCCCCTCGCCGGAGCCGCTCCATGGTAGCTCGCGATGGATTCGAACCATGCGCAACAGCTTTATGAGAGCCGTGTTCTTCCTACTGAACTAGCGAGCCCCGCTTTCATTCACATGTGGCTGGCCGGGCAGGATTTGAATCGGGAAGAACCAATCGGGTGAACTGAGATTAGTGAGCGGAGTCTAAGTTCAAGGATTGAGAACTTCTTTAAACAGTGGAAAGTCGGAAACATTACGGGTCACCAGCGTTAAGAGAGCCCGGTTCCGGTGGGGACGCGTAGGCAAGACGTTCCCCCTTCATGTCTGTGAGGAGATTCGAGTGTGCTGCGGTGCGCGAGCGATGTTCAGGCAGCCACACTCTTTCAGTGTCCTGCGGAGAAGCGCGAAAATCGAACCGGCCGTGTTTAAGTCGCCTTGCGTTCGATTTGATCTTTGAATGCCGCCGGGTTGCGATACTTTACGGTTTGTAAATGTTCGCAATAAAGCACTAATTCTCCCGGCACTTTGAACACCTCGTAGGAAACCCGCACCATACCAAGCTCGGGGTACTTCGGCCATTTCTCTTTGTGGGTGCGGATCGTGTAGATCGTGTCCCCAATAAACACCGGCTTGATAAAACGTAACTTGTCATAACCGTAAGAAAAGGTATGAATGTTGTTGTGGGCCATCAGCCCCAGACCTAAACTGAACACCATTGCGCCAGCTACCAGGCGTTTCCCAAAAATGCCTTCCTCATGAGCGAAAACTTCATCGGCCACGTACGGGTGCATGTCGAGTACCAGCGCGTTGAACATCATGCTCTCGCCCTCCGATATAGTTCGGCGAATTGAACGTGCGCGCTTGCCAACCTCAAAATCTTCATACAGCCAGTTTTCCGAATTCCAGATGGCAATCTCTGCGTGGTCGAGGTTTGATTTCAGGGTGTCCACAAGAAGTCCTTTCGAGGCGGGCAACCACTCTAAGCCAGGGAAGATATGACCTTACGCGCCCCTACGGTCACCTTGAGATCGCACGATGCACCCGGCTCCTGTGGAGTCTCATAGCGTCCGTCGTTGACCCGCGCGGGAAATACAAAATGATTGCGCAGGTGGGGGATGTGCTCAAGGAACAGGACCTCGTGCCCCAGCGCAATATGATTGAACAGAAGCAGATGTTGATGCAACTGTCCCATGTCGCCGACATGGGGCACAACCGGAAACCCGAGCTTCTTGGCAAGAAAGCTCACGGTAAGGAACTCACTTACTCCGGCCAGCCGAGTGCAATCTGCCTGGACGTAGTGCAGGGCTCCGGCCTGCATGAAATTCTTGAACAGAATTCGATTCGGAATGTGCTCTCCGGCTGCAATCTTTAGAGGAGCGATTTCTCCGGCCAGTACCACGTGCGCGTGAATATCATCGGGGTGCGTCGGTTCCTCGATCCATAAGGGCTCAAACGCCCCCAAGCTGCGGCACATGCGAATGGCGGTGCTAAGATCCCAGCGCTGGTTAGCATCAAACATCAAAGCGGCACTTCCGCCGATCGAGCTGCGTAACACCTGAGCCCGGCGCAAATCGCGATTTTCGTCGGCCGAACCCACTTTCAGCTTGAAGGCTTTGAATCCGTTTTCAATGGCGCGTTCCGTTAATTCCTTTACCTTAGTGTCGTCGTAAGCTATCCAACCCACTGAAGTGTCATACCCTGGATATCCGGTTTTCAAAATCCCCTTCCGCTCGGCACGGCTCCCAAACGGTTCGCGCAAGAGTTCGAGAGCATCTGCTTGGCAAAGGACGTCTTCCAAGTAGCTCAGATCCAGGAGCCGAACCACCTCCGCCGCCGTGAGGTCGATGAGAAGTTTCCACAAGGGCACCTGGCGGCTCTTCGCCCACAGATCGAAACAGGCGTTGGTAATCGAAGCCAGCGCCAGGTGTACGACACCTTTGTGCGGACCCAGCCAGCGCAGCGATGGATCGTCAGAGAGTCTTCTGGAG